>Ga0316194_10000655_pt1 | contig 22872 bp, 20 predicted proteins | sample CroRivsedime1_MG_FD_204936 | JGI IMG/M metagenome (GOLD analysis project Ga0316194, IMG submission 204936) | Coastal sediment microbial communities from Maine, United States - Cross River sediment 1 | ecosystem: Environmental > Aquatic > Marine > Coastal > Sediment | place: USA: Maine...
ACAGCTTTGCAGTCGTTGTGCAGCCTCTTTCAGCAAAATGTCGCCTGCATCATGACCCAGGCTGTCGTTGATAGTCTTAAACTGATCGAGATCGATAAACAAGATTGCAACCATGTGATCGTCGCGATCTGCTGCCTTCATCGCTTGTTGCAGTCGGTCAACATATAAACCTCGATTCGGCAGACCGGTAAGATGGTCGTAATAAGCGAGGTAATTCAGACGGTCATCGGTTTTTTTCTTCTCGGTAATATCAAGAATGATGGCAACGTAGACTGGAGGTTTTTCTTCGGGCGAAAACTGCAGTCGCACTTCGACCGGATAGGTAGAGCCATCTTTGCGTTTGTGCACGGTCTCGAATCTTACCTGGTCACGCTCGCCATTTTGTAATGGCTCGATATAAGATAAAAACTTATCGCGGGTCATTTCCGGCTTCAGATCCAGCGCCGTCATCCGGTATAGTTCTTCAGTGCTATAACCCAGGTTATCGCAACCGCCCTGGTTGACATGTGTGAACTGAAAACTATGTGCATCGAAGATATAGATCTCGTTTGTTGACTTATCCAGTAGCCGCCCAAGCCGGCTGGAAAGGTCGGTAGCTTGTTTATGTTCCTTGTGCTGGCGGGTTAATATCCGATCTGCATGGGTAACAAATACATACAGAATTGCATACAGCAGGCCAAGAATTAACAGCACAACAACGATAACCTCGAACTGCACGCGATTGATTTCGGAGATTGTCTCGGTAATATCTGAATATATTTCGATTACGCCAATAACTTTGTCATCCGGACCTACCCGAACAGGCAGATAACTGGATAGGACACTCCGGTCATGGGTATAACTGCCATCGATTTTTCGGAGCTCGTCTCTTTTCGATATTTTACTGATGACTACGCCGGTAACCGCAACCAGACTCCCTGGGTAATCCACCGGTTTGATTATGCCGGTCTGGGTCGGGTCCGTGGAAAACAGGGTTTTACCTTTGGTATCGAAAATCTTGATCTTGAGTACCGTCAGACCGTGTATTATTTTTTCGACATCACCGTGGAGTTGCTCTGATATTGGGTGATTTTTCAACTGGGAGCCTGGCAGTGTTTCAGCTTGTTTCAGGAAATCGCGGTATCTGGGCAACAGTGAATTCGCGATCGTCTGTGTCAGGGCCAGATAGTTACGTTCTTCTAACCTGACCAGTTGTTCGATCGTAATGTGCCGATAATAAAGACTCAAAGTCACGGCAGTGGTGACAATAGCAATAAGGCTAACGATAGAAAAATGATACCTGAGTTTAAACAAGGCAGCTCTTACCAGAATGCATTTGTTAAACTATCGGCATTTGAAATATAAACTTTAAAAAGACATAGCGGTAATCTTGTATTCTGCAAGGCACGAGTCTAAATTCAACAGGGATCATCCCGGTCTCTACCAGCTGCACCAGGTCTACCCGGTTCAGGCTGACGCCGAATCCCGGTCTATGCAAAAATAGTTGCCGCAATGTCCACGAACATCCCCTGATCCGGCACTACTTTCACTGTCGAAAGTGGCACTTCCATGGTTTCAGGAACAAATCTAAGTGAAATCCTGCATAGCGTTCCCAGGGAATCGAGTTTTGCGCCGCCCGGAATACTGGAGCCCCGGTGGAGTTGGCCGCGCGGGATGCTACTTCGCCCGGTGCCACAACAGCGGGAACCAGTCTTCGCGCATCTTGTCTCCGTGATGCATACCGTGATCGACGTAAGGCGGTGAAATATCTCCCGGGCGTTCACAATAGGTGACGTCATCGCCTAACCAGCGTGTCGAAAATGCGCGCCGCAGGGTTTTGATGGTGGCATCGCCGGTGCCATGCAGGGTACGAAAATCAAATACGATAGTGTCACCCGGTTCAAGTGACCAGGCCGCGATATCGTACTGATCCCGATTTGCATCGATGTCAGGTACCGCTTCGAGTATCGAGTCAGGCTGGTCATCGTTGAAACTGCTGCCGTCATCAAACATGCGTGGATAGTAAAGCTTGTTCCAGCGGTGCGATCCCCTTATAAATTGTACCGCGACGTCGGCGTCGGCCTGGTCGAGCGAGACATAGACGCTTGCAGTCTGGTAACCGTCGACGCAGTAATAGGGCAGATCCTGGTGCCACGGGGTGGCGCGTTGTGTGCCCGGTGTTTTGATGAAGGCGTGTTCGTGGAAAAACTGGGCATGAGCGCTGTCCATGAACTGACCTGCGATCGACGCGGCGCATGAATGTGAGACAAAGTCGAGGTACTCGGGAATCAGCTGCCAGTTGCAATAACTGTCGAAAAATCTGCCTGCTTCGCCCTCGGGATTACTTTCACAGGGAAAGGCAAACTGCTGTGGATTGTCCAGGTTGCGTTGTAAGCCATTGCGCAGTGTATCTACCCAGTCCGGGAACACGCCGCGCAGTAACACCACACCATCGCGCCTGAAGGTTTCAATATCGGCCGTGTCGGCAGCGTAGCCGGGCAGCTTGCTGATATCGATCTCGATGTTGGACTTTTGCCAGTCTACAGTGAACTGGTTTAACTGCTGGTTCTGTTGCATGGTCTAGCCCTCCCCGGCGAAGTGTAGGCCGATGCGATAGCGCTGTAAAATCATGCTCGCGGCAGCAAAACTATTGCTTTGCATTCCGTCGACCTTGAATTAATCTCTGGCAGCATATTTTTGTGCTGAAATGATCAACCAATGCCCGACGCGACCGCCATCAAGATTGAAACACCCAATATCAGCTACCTGAATGGTGTCTTGCTGGTATTGATGGCCGGCGTGTTCTGGTCAAGCATGGGGCTGGGCATTCGCAGCATCGAGGTCGCCAATGTCTGGCAGATCCTGTTCTATCGTTCCTGGGCACTGGGGGCTTTCCTTTTTATCCTGATCACTTTCCGCTCGGGCCACCGACCGATTGCCACGATTAGAAAGGCCGGGGTAGCCGGCGCCATCGGCGGTATGGGGCTGGTGCTGGCATTTGCCGGTGGTATCTACGCTATTCAGACTACGACCGTGGCGAATGCCATGTTTCTGTTCGCCGCAGCGCCGTTCCTGGCAGCCGTGCTCGGCTGGGTAATCCTGCGTGAATCGGTACGCAAGGCGACCTGGGTGGCCATGGTCTTCGCGATGGCCGGTATTGCTATCATGGTTCTGAATGGTATTTCGGCCGGTCGCATGGGCGGTAACATAAGCGCGATTATTTCCGCCACCGGTTTTGCGATTTTCACCATCGCGCTGCGCTGGGGCAAACTTGAAGATATGTTGCCGGCAGTATTCCTCGCCGGCGTGTTTGCGATAATCGTGTCCGCCATGGTTTGCCAGTTCGGTGGATACGGGTTTGATGTGCCCGCGAATGACATAGCGATCGCCCTGTCGATGGGTGTATTTCAGGTCGGGCTCGGACTCGCTGTTTACACCATCGGTTCAAAAGTAGTGCCCGCCGCCGAACTCACGCTGTTATCGATGACCGAGGTGTTACTCGGGCCCATCTGGGTATGGTTGTTCATCGGTGAAACCGCGAGTTTTTACACCCTTGTCGGTGGAGCCGTCTTAATGCTTGCGATCGCGGGTAATGCAGTCAGTGGCCTGCGCCGTAAACCGGTTCCGGTGATTTAATGAAGACGAATTTTCTATTTGATGGCCTGCTGGCCGGACGGGCTGCAGATACTGGCCCATTGATGCGAGTTGCCGATGGCAGAACCTGGTCTTATGCCGAGGTCGTTGGACTCAGCGGCAGGCTTGCCAATCTATTACAGGCCCTCGGCGTGCAGGCAGGCGACCGGGTAGCCGTGCAGGTGGACAAATCGGTCGAGGCAATTGCGCTGTACCTGGCCACGATCCGGGCCGGTGCGGTGTTTCTGCCGCTCAATAGCGCCTATACCCGAGCCGAAGTCGGTTACTTCCTCGAAGATGCCGAACCCCGGGTATTTGTCTGCAGCAGCAAGCGTGAAAACGAATTCGAGGATATCGAGGCCGAGTGCGTTACGCTCGATGGCGATGGTGGCGGTAGCCTGATGCAGGCCGCGCAAGCGCAGCCAGAGGAATTCGACAATATCGCGCGCGGGCCGCAGGACCTGGCCGCTATTTTGTATACCTCCGGGACCACCGGCTTGTCGAAAGGCGCCATGCTCAGCCACGATAACCTGCTTTCCAATTCAACAACGCTGGTCGACTACTGGCAGTTCACGGACGACGATGTGCTGCTGCACGCGCTGCCGATTTTTCATACCCATGGCCTGTTCGTGGCCACCAACGTCGCCATGATTGCCGGCGCATCGATGATTTTCCTGGCGCGCTTCAACCTCGATCAGATGATAGAGCATTTGGCTGACGCCACTGTGTTGATGGGTGTGCCGACCTTTTACACCCGCTTGCTTGCCGACGATCGTTTTGACCGCGACCTGGTTGCGCATATGCGCCTGTTTGTCTCCGGCAGCGCACCGATGCTGGCCGAAACCCATGTTGAATTCGAGCAACGCACCGGTCACCGCATTCTTGAACGTTACGGCATGACCGAAACCAACATGAATACCTCCAACCCCTATGTGGGGGAGCGTCGCGCGGGTAGCGTCGGCTTCCCGTTACCTGGCACCGAAATCAGGATCGCTGACCCGGAAACCGGCGTTGCCTTGCCCGCCGGGGAAATTGGCATGATCGAAATACGTGGACCGAATGTATTCCTCGGATACTGGCGCAAGCCTGAAAAAACCGCGCTTGAACTGCGCGACGACGGTTTTTTCATCAGCGGCGACCTGGGCAAGTTCGATGATGACGGTTACCTGCATATCCTGGGTCGTGATAAAGACCTGATCATTTCGGGTGGTTACAACATTTATCCCAAGCAGATCGAAACCGAAATCGATGCCCTCGAAGGGGTGCTCGAATCCGCGGTGTTTGGTATTGCGCACGCTGACCTGGGCGAGGCCGTCGCCGCCGCGGTGGTGCCGATTGACGATGCCGAGCTCGATGGTGAGCAATTGATCAAGGCGCTCGAGCCGGTGCTGGCGCGTTTCAAGCTGCCGCGCAAGGTATTCATTATTGATGAATTACCGAGGAATGCGATGGGCAAGGTGCAGAAAAATATATTGCGCGACAGCTATGCTTGAACTGATTAAAAAAAGCGCCTGCGAAATAGTAACGCTGTTAACAGCGGGTGAAATCAGCATCGAGGACACGCTCGCCGCGCTCGAGGCGCGTATCGAACAGGTAGATACTGAAATTAACGCGCTGCCGACACTTTGTTTCGAACGTGCTTACGCCGCAGTGAACCAGGTTGATCACGGTAACACTGTTCTGGCAGGCATCCCGGTTGCGATCAAGGATTTAACCGATGTGGCGGGCGTCAGAACCACTTACGGTTCGATGCTGCATGAAAATCATGTGCCCGCGCAATCCGATATTATGGTCGAGCGAATTGAAGCCAACGGTGGCATCGTTTACGCCAAGTCGAATACACCTGAGTTTGGCACTGGTGGCAATACCTTCAACGATGTTTTCGGTGCGACGCGTAACCCCTACGATTTATCGCGTAGCGCCGGGGGTTCCTCCGGGGGCGCGGCAGCTGCACTGGCCAGCGGCACTGCCTGGCTGGCGCAGGGTTCCGATCTCGGCGGGTCGCTGCGTACCCCGGCGAGTTTTTGCGGGGTCACCAGTTTGCGGCCCTCGCCCGGCCTGGTAACTTCTAACCCGGGTATGACGCCGTTCGATGTGTATTCTCAGAAAGGTCCAATGGCGCGCAACATAGCCGACCTGGCCCTGTTCACCGATGCGATGGCGGGTCCTAGCTCGAAGGCAGGGCTATCCAAACCCCACGCTATCGATGAGTTTCGCAATGTGGCGGCACAGCCGGTCAAGCCGTTGAAAATTGCTTTTAGCGAAGACCTCGGGGTGACTGAAACCACGCCGGCAGTGGTCGAGCTTTGTGCCAGGGCAGTGACCCGTCTGGAACAGGAAAACATTGCGGTGGATATTGCCCATCCTGATCTGAGTATGGCGGATATTGCCTTTAGTGTTCCTCGAGCGCTCGATTACGCACAGTCGTTCGGTGCCGACCTGGCGCAAACGCGCGAAATTTTAAAGCCGGAAGTGGTCTGGAATGTCGAACTGGGGCTGGCCTTGAGTGGCGACGAAATCCGCCAGTCGCAGCTTGCCCAGGGCCAGGTGTTTACCAACGCGTCGACTTTCATGCAGGATTATGATTTGCTGGTTTGCCCGGCGACTGTCATGCCGGCTTACCCGGTCGACGAACGTTATCCGGGGTATGCAGACGGGCTGGAATACTCCGAGTACTATCGCTGGCTTGCCATCTGCTGTGCGATCACTACGACTACCTTGCCGGTAATTACCTTACCCTGCGGCAAGACTGACGCCGGATTACCGATCGGCCTGCAATTAATAGGCAAGCCGCACGGTGAACTCGAATTGTTTGCCTTCGCAAGCTACATCGAGCAAATCTTCGCCTGGGATCCGACCCAGCTTATTTAACCTCAACGTCGTTGCGTCGGTTACTCTATCATCCCTGCAAGCCGTTGTTGTCATTCCCGCGTAAGCGGCCCCCCAGCGCACGCTGGGTTGACGTAGCGGAATCTCACAACCTGCCATCATTGCAAGATCCCCGCTTTCGCGGGGATGACGAAGTAAATGGAGCGGGGATGACGAAGTAAATGGAGCGGGGATGACGAAGTAAATGGAGCGGGTATGACGGGGTAGATGGAGTGTGGGACCGCAAGGGGCTCGCGGCTGTGATGTCTCGTTTAAATCGCGGGACCGAGTTCCAGTTTACTGCCATCGCTGAAGCGTGAGAGTCGGAAGCGGGTCAAGTCGTACTCGACACTATTATTCTGGATCAGGTTGGCCATAATCTTGCCGGCCGCGGGACCAATGCCGAAGCCATGACCGCTAAATCCGGTTGAAATCCACAATCCGTCGATCGGGTCGGCTCGATCAAGCACGGGCACCACGTCTGGGAGTGCGTCTATCATCCCTGACCAGGCTTCTACCAGTTCAATTCCCGCCAGGGCTGGTACGCGGTCACCGAGCCTCGCCTTGATACGCGCCACTGTTTTCGCACTCGGAATCGGATTCAGGGTACGGTGCCGGGTAAAGTTCCCATTAATCTTTAGTTCCGGTAATCGAATCCTGAGCTTGCCCAGGGAAACACTGATCAAGGGCAGAAAATCCTTCACAAAAGCAAGATGGCTTGCCGACGGGGAGATTTCCAGGTAATCCGATGATGCCACGGTATAGCCGCCATCGAGACGGCGGCGGAACGATATACTGCTGCCCGAGGCATTACCGTTAAAGATCAGCGGTGCCGCTGACGTGCGCGCAACGCTGGCCTTGACGGTAAGTTGCGGCAGGCGTATGCCGCAGCGTTTGAGCAGGAAGGTTGTCCAGGCACCGCCGGCGCAGAGCACGTTGGGCGCCCTGATTTCGCCATATTCGGTCAGCACCCCGCTGACCTTGCTATTTTGAGTCAATATCTGCAGGACCGCGCAGTTTTCGATAATAGTAACGCCAGCCTTGTGCAGGGCACTGGCCATCGCCGGTACGGCCAGCGATGGTTCGGCGCGTCCATCGTCGGGGGTGTAAAGACCGCTTTGCCAGCGCTGCGGGCAGTCGGTCATCAATTGTTCGAGTTGCCTGCGGTTCAAATAGCTGGTGGCCAGGTCATAGGCCGGCGCAAACGACATAAAGCGCTCATGGCGCGCGAGTTCGGCATCGTTTTCGCAAAGGTAAAGACTGCCCTCGCGCTGGTAACCGATATTGCTACCGAGCTGGTCGGAGATTTCCTGCCACAGCCGCATGCTCTCCATGACGATTGGCAGTTCGGCCTGGTCGCGACCCTGCTGGCGTATCCAGCCCCAGTTGCGGCTCGACTGCTCACCGGCGACGACACCCTTTTCGCATACCACCACGCTCAGTCCGGCCCGGTGCAAAAACCAGGCCGCGGAGATGCCGGCGATACCGGCGCCAACGATGATGACATCGGTTGATTCGGGCAGTTGCAGAGATTCGGATTTCATCGCTAAGCGCAATCGGGAAAGTGACACAAATACGGCGCAATGATACGATGATTCGAACAGTTCTGCGTGTAATTTCTCAACCGATCCAGGAATACCGGCCTCGTGGAAGTCATACCTCAATCCAGCAGCATCGGTGCTGAAGTTCGTGGCCTCGATTTATCCGCCAAGCTCAGCGATGCGACGATCGAACAGGTAAATCAGGCCTTCCTCGATTACCAGGTTATCTTTTTTCGCGATCAGCATTTGTCAGCGCAGCGCTACAACGACTTCGCACTGCGCTTCGGCCCGCTGAAGGATTACCTGTTCGTGGATGGTATCGATGGTTTTCCGTACATCACCGAGATCGTCAAAACCGAAACCGAGAGCGAAAGTTTTGGCAGCTTCTGGCATTCGGATTCGGCCTACACCGAGCTGCCACCTAAAATAACCATGCTCTATGCCAGGCAGATACCAGAGCAGGGCGGGGATACGCTGTTCGCCGATATGTATGCTGTCTACGAGGCGCTTTCGCCGGGTATGAAGGCGGCCCTGGAACCATTGCAGGCTATCAATTCTGCCAGCGTGGTGCCTCGCGACGAAAATATATATGCGGCAGTGAAGAGTAAAAACAGCGGCAAGAGTGAACAGTTTGCCATTCATCCGGTCATCCGCACACATGATGAAACCGGTAAAAAATCGGTTTATGTGAATAGCGTCCACACGCTTGGATTGGAAGGTTTTACCCGCCAGGAAAGTCTGCCGTTGCTGACCTGGCTGTACCAGCAGGTAACGCAACCGGAATACAGTTTTCGCCTGCGCTGGCAGCAGAATACGCTGGCAATGTGGGACAATCGTTGTACCCAGCACTATGCACTGAACGATTATCATGGCCATCGCCGGGTGATGCATCGCATCATCGTCGAAGGTGAGCGTCCGGCATAAAGCAGGCAGTCTCGACCTGGATGGCGACAAACGGCGCGTTGGCGCTGTAGACGTCGGCGACAGGGATCTCAGGTATAACGCTTCTGTACTTTGAACTGGCGATGGGCTACCCCTAGCGCAAGCAGAAAATAAACCAGCGCCAGGCTGATCGGTAATGCATGCGCACCGAAACCGAGCATCGCCCAACCGCCGGACACCGATCCGATGAGTGCGCCGAAGCCCCATACGATGGCAAATGATGCAGAACCGTTGACCAGCTCGATACCGCTGAAACGATTACCGAGCGAGGCCAGCGAGACCGTGTACACCCCGTAACCGGTGGTTCCCATCAGTACCAGTAACGGCCATTTGAATATCGAATCGATGAAAGCGGGCAGCATCATCAGGGTAATCGCGGTGATTAACGCACAACCGGCCAGTACCAGGCGATGGGGAAACCTGTCGCTTAACCAGCCAATCGGGAATTGCAACAGCACGTTGCCGAGGATTAACGCGGTCAGAATGTTAGCCGAAGTGGTGAGATCGAGACCATTCTGAATACCGTATACCGGAAACAATGACAGCGAAGCCGCGTCGAACACCGCAAATGTTCCGACCGCGGCAAGCAGCATCGGCGCTTTGGGGGCAAAACCGAAAATACCCGAGGCCTGGGTTTCTTCGGGTTCATCGTGGGGGTTCTCGCGAATAAAAATAAACGGGATAACACCTATTGCGACCACGGCTGCACCGATCACGAATGGCGTCCAGCCCTCGATACCGATGAAACTGATTAGTAACGGCCCGGCACCGAAACTAGCCGATAACACGCTGGCGTAAATCGCGACAATCTTGCCGCGATTGTGGTCACCCGCCGAGCCGACGATCCAGGATTCGCTCAATACGAACAGGGTTGAAATCGTCATGCCCTGAACCAGGCGAATCACGAACCAGGCGGCAAGCGTGTCGAAGACCTTGTAGGAGAGCATTACCATTGCCGTCACTATCGCCGCGGTGATGGCAACGTTGCGGGCGCCATAGCGCTTGGCTGCGACCGGAATAACCGACGAAAACAACAGGATTCCGATCGGCATCATCGCCGAGTTGATGCCAATCATGTCGCTCGCTACACCGCGCGATTCGAGAATCAGCGATAGCAGTGGATAAGTCATACCGAACGCGAAACCGAACACGGTGATCGCCGCACAGGCGGCGATCAGGTTTCTGGTGTCGGCGGGTCGAGGCTCGTTCATGCGCGGATGTTACTCCAGCTTCGGGTCAAAGGCATGCTACTTTTCCGGGTGTAAAAATCCTTTCCCTTGACGCTAATTCCGGCCTAATATTGGCGCAGTTAATGACGAATGAAAACAATGCCTGAAGAAGTAATAGTCGATCTGCGCAGCGACACTGTAACCCGCCCCGGCGAGGGTATGTACCAGGCTATTCTGGACGCTGCGGTGGGGGATGACGTATATGGCGAAGACGAGACCGTAAACCGGCTCGAAGCGACCACGGCAAAGCTGCTGGGCAAGGATGCCGGGCTGTTCTTAAGCAGTGCGACCCAGGGTAACCTGGTAGCGATGCTGGCGCACAACGCGCGCGGTGAAGAAATTCTGCTTGGAGATAAGTACCATATTTTTGTTTCCGAGGCGGGTGGTACATCGGCACTTGGCGGTATCGTGATGCACCCGTTACCCACCGATGAAACCGGTGGACTTTCCTTGCCGCAGGTACTGGGCGCGATCAAGGAAGACGATCCGCATCACCCGGTGACGCGGACCCTGGCGCTGGAAAATACCGTATCCGGTCGCGTGCAGGATCCTGCGCAGCATCATCGGCTGATCGATGCGGTGCGTGAACAGGGGCTGAAGGTACATCTCGACGGCGCACGACTAATGAATGCCGCGGTTGCACTGGACATGCCCGCGGCGGATATCGTGGCGCCATTCGACAGCGTGATGCTGTGCCTGTCCAAGGGCCTCGGTGCGCCGGTGGGCGCGATGCTCTGTGGATCTGCCGGGTTTATCAAGGCTGCGCGGCGCTTACGTAAACAGCTCGGTGGTGGTATGCGCCAGGCCGGCGTGCTCGCGGCCTGTGGTCTGTATGCGCTCGACAATAATATCGCTCGACTTGCCGATGATCACGAGCGGGCCCGGCAGCTGGCCGATGGCATCGGCAGCATTGCAGGCCTGCCAGTCAAGTGTTTCACTAACATGGTATTTATTGAGCCGCAAGCCAAGGATCTGGAACCCTTGCGCGTGCATTTGCAGGAACAGCGAATCCTGATCGGTAAGCAAAAGCCGCCGCTGCGACTGGTGACCCATCTCGATATCGACGACGCGGGCATAGACCGGGTCGTCAAGGCGATTCATTCCTATTACCGGTGACCTTGAGATGAGCGCAAACCCGATCGACAAGTTAGTGTTTAATGATGATTGGAGTGATCTGACCCGTTTCCAGGGGATGCCGCAAATCGACCTCGAGCGGATGTCCCGTTACCGCATGGCGCGGCTCAAGCAACAACTGCAACTGCATGATGCAGCGATGTGTATCCTGGTCAACCCGATCAGCCTGCGTTACGCCGTCGATTATCGCAGTTACATGCTGTTTCAGTCACATATACCAACCGTTTACCTGTTTATACCGCAGGACGGTCCTACCGTTTTCTACGGCTGTTATTACGACGTGCCGCAGGTGGACGATTTCCGTCCCGGCAGGCCGCATGCCTTTTTCGATGGCGGCACTAATATCGATGAAGCCGCAAAGGGTCTGGCCGACGATGTGGCTGCCTATCTCGATGAAATTGGCAGCAGCAATCGACGCGTCGCGATCGAGTATGTCAATCCTTCGGTAACCCAGGCGCTGGAAGCACGCGGCATAGAGGTGATCGACGGAGTACGCATCGCCGAAACCGCGCGCCTGATCAAGTCTGCAGACGAAATCGCCTGCATGCGCTGGGCGATTGCAGTCGGCCAGCACGGTGCCGGGATGCTCAGGCAGGCCTTGCGCCCCGGAGTAACCGAATTACAGCTTTGGGGGCTATTGAATTACACCAACATCGCCAATAACGGCGACTGGCATGAGGGGCGAATGCTGTCTTCGGGTTCGCGTATCAATCCCTGGCTGCAGGAAGCCAGTGCACGCAAGATCGAATCGGGTGACCTGGTTGGGTTCGACACCGACATGGTGGGCCCGTTCGGTTACTTCGTCGATCTGTCGCGGACATTTCATTGCGGTCCGGCCAGACCGACCCGGCGGCAGAAACAGATTTATCGCATGGCAGTAGACGAAATCGAGCATAACCTGAAACTGGTCTACCCCGGCATGACCCTGAAGGAAATGCAGCGACAGGCTTACCCGGTTGCCGAAGAATGCCGCGAAAACGCCTATCCCTGCATCATGCACGCGGTCGGTATGTGCGATGAATATCCGCAGGTCAAGCACCTGTTTCGCCAGGAAAACCCCTACGACTGCAGCCTCGAGGCAGGCATGGTGGTATGTATCGAAAGTTACATGGGTCCGCTCGGTGAGCGTGACGGCGTGAAACTTGAACAACAGGTGCTCATCACCGAGGATGGTTACGAATTGCTCACCACCTATCCCTACGAAGAAGCATTGCTCGACTGAAGAACCAGGAGACTTGCAAATGGCCGATTTCGATCTTGATAAATTCATTCAGCAATTGCGCAGCGCGGCGCTTGAAGCCGACGCAAAGACGAGGGTTCGCGAGTTAATGCACGACGCGTTCCTGGATGCGGAGGCGATCAGGGCGGCGATGCCGGTGTATGAAAATGACGATGAAGTCCTGTTCGAAGACGATAGTGTATCGATCTGGTTTGTGCGCTTTCCGCCTGGTACGCATGTGCCGCCTCATGATCATCAGACCACGGCGATCATAGGTGTTTACGAAGGTGCTGAAGATAACCACTTTTACCTGCATGAACCAGGTCGACTGGTATACAAGTCGAGCAGGCGGGTCGAACCCGGCGACGTAATCGCGCTCAAACCCGATGGCATCCATTCGGTCGAGGCGGCCGATGGCAAGCCATGCTGTGGCATTCACGTCTACCTCGCAGCGCTGACCAGGATCGAGCGCTCCCTGTTCGAATGGGACTCGGGAGCCACCTGTCGGTACAGCGATGAAAACTTTGAGCTGATGAAACGGGTGACTGACTAGTTATCTCTCTATGGGCAGCTGCCCACTAATTCCAGTTATAATTTTATTGGGCTGAAAACTTGTCATTACTTCTTCCCGGGAGTAGGGTTGGTGATATTGGGAAGCAGTGAATCATCCGGGATGAGTGACAGCACCGAATCACTTTTAAATGAAATAGAAGCTCACTGCCGTATCGCCGGCATTGCCGAGTCTACTTTTGGCCGCCAGGCAGTTAACGATGGCAAACTTTGTGTGCGCCTCCGCGCCGGAAGAAATGTAACCCTTGAAACAGCGCAGCGCGTTCGGGATTACATCAGACAGCAATCGTCGCCGCCAGAAGATAACGCCACTAAATCCAGTGCCGGGGCAAGTCGGCCAGGCAGCAAGGGGGATAAAAAAATGAAACATAATGTCACCGATGATCGCCCGTTTCGATTCTACGACAATCGGCAGAAGTACCTGGCCTTTGTTAATACCTGTAACGAGAAGTGGCGGGTGGCGGAACGGGCCACGCAGGAACTCACGCATCTGCGTCCTTCACCACCGGCCTTGCGTCTGTTTGACGCGGGGGTCGGTGACAGTACCGTATTGAGTCACCTGATGCGCGCGATGCACCGCCGCTTTCCGACGATACCGTTTTTCATCGTCGGCAAGGAAGTGAGTCTTGAAGACGTGCGCCTGACCCTGGAAAAATTACCCGATCGATTTATCGAACATCCGTCCAGCGTTATTATCATCACCAACCTGTACTATGCCGAGGCCCCCTGGTTGATGCCGAATGATGTCGCCAAGGCTGCCGCGTTGAACTGGATGGAAGTCCCCTTGCAGGGTGATTCGGCGCACGAGTTTGGCGAGCAGTTGCGGGGTATGGACGAGGAACTGGTCGATGGCTGGCAGGTAAAGGCGAACGAAAAATCGGGTAACCCGATGTATGTGCGACCATCGGTCATGGTTCTGTTCCGTGAGGACCATCGTTTTTTACTGGACGATGTAATCCCCAAACGCGGGCAGGCTGCTGGTGGTGATTATGACCTGATACTGGCATCACAACCCTGGCGTTCACGCATGAGCGCAGATTTCAAAATCAAGCACGTGCTCGCGCCACTGGTAAAAAGTCTGCGTCCGGGCGGCCGGCTGTTAACAGCGCAATCCTGCGGTAATGACCCGGGGCTCGAACTGGTACGCAAAATCTGGCCCGATGAAGACCCGTTCAAGGTTGATCGTCACGAATTGATCAAAACCCTCAAGGAATATCTCGGTCGCAGCGCGCAGAAGTACAACTTTAATGCCGGCTCCGACGCCAAGTCGCTGTTACGTTATCACATGCATACCCTGCCCACCGAAATCGGCGAAGCGATCGGTACCTCGACCCTGTTCGCCGCCTGGAATGCGGCTATTTATGTCGGCCAGATCGAAGACGAGCGCCTGGAGCCGGTGGTATCGTCGGGTGACTATCTTGACGCTACCGCCGATATTTTACATAAACACAACGGTATCTGGTTCAACGATGAAACCTTCGTCGTCTCGAGAAAGCGCGACACTTGACGGACTGCAGGATTCGAACACTGGATTTACTTTCTTGCTGCTATTGCTGACTGGGAAATACAGGACGGATAATTGTGGATTCGCTATGATCAGCCCTGCGCGACAGGTGTTAGCGTGGAATGTCACGGCGGATTCGAAACCATTTTCGTGCAGTATCCAAGTCCCTGATAAAACCAGGTTTCAACCCGGTTATGGTTCGCCAGGAGAACGTCGCTCCAGCGCTGCCCCGCATGCCCGGAATAGCGCCGGAGTTGACTCCTGTGATGCCGGGGTAATGGTTTTATACGAGCAGGATCACGATAAGAACTATCAACAACAATTCGATAGTGCCGACAAGTCCGCCGGCGGGTAGTTCAGTGATTTTTCCCTGTAAACCGGCAATCTGCTCGTCAGTCATTTGACTGACACGTTCGATCGCCTCGGCCCGATCAACGCCTAGCTCAATTAACTCCAGTTCGACCTGCTGACGTTGAGCGACATTGATTATCAATTGGGCACGTTCCGGCTCGGCGTTAAATTGGGCCGTTGGCACCATCGCAGCGTATGCAGGTGACAGCGCTAACCCGAGTAGGGCCATCAAGGTAAATTTTTTGCAATGCTTCATTGTTTTATTCTCTAGACGGACTAATGCAAGTATAGCTTCAAAAACGGAATTTTCCTGCCAGGGTCCGAAAACTGGACTCAGCCATGCCCCGGCCTGGAGCAAAACCATGCACAGATAAGGAGATAAAGCCTGAATAGCAACTACACTCAATATTTAGAGAAATGACGAGATTTCAATGAACCGATGTTTAACTAGCCGCAACGCAATTGCATGAAAGTTGTAAAGAGCCTTTTCCCGATTATTGTGCTATTAATTGGGGCGTTTTACGGTTATCAGAAATTTGACCTGTTGTCGCAGAACGCGACCATCGGGATCACCTACCTGGCGCATATGCTGGCAATAATCGTTGTCGGCTTAAGTATTCGCTTTAGTCGCAGCTCGGTATTTTTCTATGTCTTGCTGGTAGTCATCGCGAATGTGGTTTTGCGCCTGGGCTGGGCCAGCGACGAGCTTGGTTACGGTCTGCTTTCTATTTTCCTGCCCATATTGTTACTGGTGTTGACGGTTTTACCCGATCGAGGAATTTTCAGTGTCAAGGCTATCCCCGCTTATGCGATTTTGTTGCTGGTCGGCGCCTTTTCAATAGTAGTAATGATGACCTCGCCTGCCTGGGCAACACAAGTTGTTCTCACCGACTGGTTGCCGGTTAAGTATTTTGACTGGACCGGGCAATCACAAACAGTGCTGATAGTCTCTTTTGCGACGCTGTATATTCTGTTGACACTTTGCATTTTAAATCCCTCGCTACACATGTCCGCAGGTTTCGGCGTGCTGTTTATGCTGATCGCCGAGCTACATTTTGGCAATAAACCCAGCAGTCTGTATGTCTTCGGCAGTGCCGCCTTGTTAATGTGTCTGTATGCGATCATGCAGGAAACCTGGCGTATGGCATACCTGGACGAGTTAACCGGGCTGCCGGGTAGACGTTCCCTGAGCGAGAAGTTTCGCAAGATAAGCGGCCTCTATACCGTCGCCATGCTGGACGTGGACCACTTCAAGAAGTTTAACGATACCTATGGACACGATGCCGGGGATGCAGTGTTGCGTATGATCGCGTCAAAAATGAGTAAAGTATCTGGCGGAGGACAACCCTATCGCTACGGCGGAGAAGAGTTTTCCATCGTTTTCACGGGTAAAAAATCACAGGAAGCCGTACGCCACCTTGAAGCCTTGCGCGAGGCGATTGCGAGTAAGCCCTTTATCATCAGACGCGCCGGCAGAAGAGATAGCAGAGCACCGGTAAAGCCAGCTGATAACAAGTCGGTCACTGTCACCGTGTCTATCGGCTTTGCCGATTCAGGTGGCAACAAGACATCCCCCTGGGATGTGTTGAAACTATCAGACAAGGCGCTTTATCGGGCCAAGGGGAAAGGCCGTAATTGCGTGAGCGAGTGATAGCATCACTTAAAAGTTAAGCGAAATTGCTGACCTGAATTCTTGCAGCTGGGCGTCCAGTTAGTGGATCATTGCAGCTGTAGATCTAATCCGAAGTCTTTTTTTGAATTTATAGATCTGTTTTTGAAAAGTGCGCGTAAATTAGTGTATGAGTAAAGATACACTTTATTACGATGGTGCCTGCCCATTATGCCGGGCAGAGGTCAGCAAGCTGTCAAGGTTCGCCAGGGACAATCTTATTGTTAAAAATATACACGAGCTTGCCGTGGACGAAGCAGCACCCGATAGAGCGCTATTACTGTCGAGGCTTCATCTCAAAACTGCTGAAGGTAAATGGATGACAGGCTTGCGGGCAAATATAAGAGCCTGGCACTATACGCCGTTCCGTTATCTCTGGCAGATACTGGACTGGCCGTTAATAAGAGTGATCAGTCATTGGTGCTATGAGCTCTGGTTGCGTCAACGCAGTAAGCTTTCCTGAAATCCTGGGTCTGCAGTTCGCTCACCGGCGGAGAGAAATCGGAGTCACCGCCGATGACTACAGGGGTGTCCACGTATTCCCTGCTATAGAGATGATTTCCGCATCAATTTCGGGACCGTTTGTTTAACCGTCGAGAGATGTTATTGAGTTTTGCTCAGGAGAGCGGAGACAGGTAACTCATCCAGGCGGACATGCGTAGCAGGGTTTTTCGTACCAGCGCCAGCTCTTGACGTTCCCTGCTGTAAACAGCCACCTGCGCACGGGACCCGTTTGGAACCTGCGCCACATACCATTCGTAACGGTGGTCGGTAATATCGATCAGTACTGGAATTCGGGACTGGCCTTCGCCATTGATCGAATTTAAGCTGCCCTCGCGGACCCAGTCCTGACCCCCATCCGTCTCCGGATTTACCGTTCCCACCAGCCCCGCGAAAACCTTCCCGGGAATACTATCGAAGGTAACCTCGGTCTCGTCGCCGTGTTTGAGGCGCAGCAGACTGTTCTGTGGGAACCAGGCAACCACATTACGGTCTTCGACCGCCAGTGCGAAATCGGTTGCCTGCCCGTTGTCTTCGGCTGCGATCGGCGTGACGGTCAGATATTGCCGGCTCATGCTCGAGTATGGGTGGTAATAATTCAACAACTGGATTAGTGCGAAGGTTAGCACGACACCGCCGACCGAGGCGGTGGGTACTGTCCACTTATTGAGCGGAATTCTCAATACCGTGAACAGCGCGATACAGATCGCGGTATAGCCTGAAATAATAAATAGTTCCATAGTTCTGCCTCGCCGTCGGCGCCTAGGCCGCTTCGCCCGCCGCCAGGATTGCTTTCTCGATGCGTTCGATGCGGTCGTCGAGCACTTCATACCTGTGTCCCAGCAACGATACCGAGTCGGTTATATCCTCGTCGAGCTGCGCGATTTCAGAAGCTGTATCTCCGGTCTCTGCAGGCGCCTTGTCGTTGATCGCGGTATCTTCGTTGATCTCGGCGAATTTCGGAAATGGATCTTCGCGATAAGCTGCCGACCAGATCCACAGCAGCGGCCAGAAAGCGTGCAGGGTGAACAGGCTGACCCAGCCGGCAAAGTAGATGGCGTCCTGGTGGGGGTGATTACGTTCCGCGGCAATTTTATGGGGAATCCCGACGATCGCAACTGCACCGAACAGCAGGCTGGCGGCAATGAAAAGAAGAATTCCGAGCGCAACAAGGTCGAGCATGTCCATAGGTCCGTCGATTGATACTCGATGAAGTGTAGGTGAAAAGTCAGGGTCAGTTTGTGCGACCTAGTTCTCATTTTCGAGAAGGAGACCGCCGCTGATCCGTAAATTCGCTACGCCTGTCGAATCAGGTCAATCGCAGCATCGCCGTGGCCTTCGATAAATCGAAAATCGTGGGTCTGAGTCGGATGGTGGATTAAAATAATCGATACAACTCTTTATCTTTAGATCAAAAGATGCACTGTAGAAAATGGCAATGGATGGAGCCCGGAAGCGGAGTTCCTAGTCATCGAGCTTTTGAATGATGTAGCCACCGGAACGTTCATCCGAGGTTAATCCAATCAATCCCCGACGCTCAGCTTCTTCCAGCAGATCGCCAAATGAACGCACGCCATAATAACGTTCATTGAAACCGGGACGTCGACGTTTCAATGCCTGCTTGACCATCGAGCCCCAAAGCTTGTCACGATCTCCCCGTTCCGCTTGCAGGGCTTCGACGGTTTCCATGATGAGACTAATGGCGTCGTCGATTTTTTCCTCTTCGGGTTTAACCTTTTCGGCCGGGGCGGCGTCGCTTTTGGCGGCTGCTTTTTTGCGGGCGGGAGGCTTGCGCTTGCGCTGCTGGCTCGATTCCTCCTCGCGCACCAGGTCGTCATAAAAAATGAACTCGTCACAATTGTTCATCAGCAGATCCGAGGTCGAACTCTTCACGCCGATACCGATTACCATCTTGTTGTTTTCCCTGAGCTTGCTCACCAGTGGAGAGAAATCGGAATCCCCGCTGACGATGACGAATGTGTCGATGTGCTCCTTGGTGTAGCAGAGGTCTAGTGCATCGACTACCATGCGGATATCGGCCGAGTTTTTGCCTGATTGACGCGTATGTGGGATTTCGATCAACTCGAACGCCGCATCATGCATAACCGCCTTGAACTCCTTGTACCTTTCCCAGTCGCAGTAGGCCTTCTTGACCACAACGCTGCCCTTCACCAGCAGGCGTTCCAGCACCAGGTTGATGTTGAATTTTTCTATTTTTGCGTCGCGAACGCCGAGCGCAACATTCTCGAAATCACAAAAGATGGCGAGATTCAGGTCTTCACTAGTTGATGACATTTCTCTTTCTCCAAAATTACGGGGACAGTTTACTTAATTCCACTGATACTTATATCAATTATGTAAGCTTTCCCGGTCAGGCGTAACGGCTAGCGGTGCCAGCAATGTGTGAATGTTATCCGCCTGCGGCCACGTCCTCAACCGATCCCATAGTTGTCGCGCGGCTGCGTCGCCAAGACTGGCATTGAGCTGAAACTTGCGAAATTGTTGCGCCTCGAGCATTGGTTTTTGTGGCGATCCTAGCGGATAGGGAATTTCTACCAACTGGCTACCAGCACTGCTTTCAATGACGATACGATCGGGTTGCTCAGGATCATAATTGAGTTCGGGGCGTTTGGCTTTAAACCCCTTGACCGAGATCTTCGCGATCATCTGTTTAACGTCTTCACGCCGCCAGGACTCGGTCTCGATATCGGTGATCGTCAAGTCCCCGCTCAGTAGAGCCATCGCGGCGCAATAGGGCAGGCTGAACAGCGCCTGGCTCTGGTTTGCCGGTTGCCGGAAAGGCAGAATGCCCGCATGCATATCGGGTAGATGCAATTCCAGGTGGTTGATACTGGCGGGATCGATACCACGCGCCCTGAGTTCCAGCATACCGGTCATGATGCGATGGGTATACCCGCAGCTCGGCCAGGGTTTGAACACAATGTGATACTCATCGATAGCCGGGATGCCCCCAAGCCTGGACATGGCGTGGTCAATGCGCGCAAAAGATCTGTGCCCCATCAGCGCGACCATGCCGCTGGCGTGCTCCAGCATATGCGCCTGTCCGCTGAGGCCGGTTGCCGCCAGATGGGCAGCTATAATTCCGCCTTCAACCGCGAAACCCACCTGTAGTGGCTTGGCTTCGGAGCCAAACTGGGCGTTGTAACCCAGCGCGCGACTGGTGGCTATCGCCAATGCATTTGTGGTTTGTTCGCAGTCGAGCTGCAGCAGCCGGGAAACCGCGGCGGCAACCCCGATCGCGCCGATGGTCGCGGTTGCATGCCAGCCCTGATCATAGTGTTCGAGATTAATCGCCTCGCCGATTCGAGCGATGGTTTCATAGCCTGCCAGGTAGGCATTAATTGCTTCCGCGCCAGACAGGGGGTGTTCGCAGCTGGCGGCGAGAATAGCTGGAAACAGCACTACGCTGATATGGGTATTACCTGGAACTTCCCAGTCGTCGAACTCCAGGGCATGGCCGGCTACCGCGTTCGCCATGGCTGCGGCACCCGGTGCCGCGCGGTACCGGGTACCGTAGATACATGCCCTGGCGTGGTCGTTGATTTGTCCACAGTTGATCAGTGCCTGGTGAGTTTTTCGAGCTACAGCCTGATCCGCACCGATCAGCATGCAGCCGTAGGTGTCGATCAGTGCATCACGTACAAACTCGAGACTGCGCGCCGAGGGTTCGATGCGCGTGCTCGAAATATAGCGGCTGATTTTCCCTAGCGCGGTTTCGCTTGCTGCTGTCATGAGTCGTTGATGAATTCCCCGGTCCGGTTTTAGTCGCAGGTTGGTTGATTGCTCATGGGCGAAAACCGTGTTTGTATCCATGGTTGAAATTGGGTGGCATCATAGCAACAGATATTTTTTTTGCATACGGTTTTAGGTGGCCAGAATGTATTGTTCCCCCACGGTTTATCCCGCAGTATCAGACGGCTGGAATCCCGTGCAAGCTATGCTCAAAGCGCGAGCGTTTGACTGGATGCCGGCTTGCGCCGGGATGGCCAGATGAGTTGGGGTTAATTTAATGAGAGACCGACCGATCCTGTTTCTGGCCATCGCGCAGATGCTGATCTGGGCCTGTATCTATTACAGCTTTCCGGCGTTGCTGCTGCATTGGGAGCAGTCGCTGGGCTGGAGCCGTGCAGACCTGACCGGCGCGATAACCCTGGCGGTGTTCGTGTCGGCGTTCTGCTCACCGCTTTATGGACGCCTGATCGACGCGGGCAGGGGGGCGCAGATGATGACCGCGGCCGCGGCGATTGGCGGTGGCTGCATGATCCTGCTCAGCCTGGTCGAGCAGTTATGGCAGTTTTACCTGCTCTGGGCTGTTATCGGCCTGTGCATGGCGGGTAGCCTGTACGAACCCTGCTTTGCGTTGATTACGCGCGCGCGCGGGGCCGAGGCCAAGCGCGCGATCATTTTTGTTACCCTGGTGGCCGGGTTTGCCGGTACTGTCAGTTTCCCGGTCGCACACAGCCTGGTGCTGGCTTTTGGTTGGCGTGGCGCGGTGCTGTTTTTTGGCGCGGTAGCGATCCTGGTGGTCGCACCGCTGATGTGGCTTGGTGCCAGCGGGGTTGAGCGAGCTGGCGCACATCGCCATAGTGCCAATCCCCATCTGTCCGTAGCAGAACAGCCATTCCTGCGCTCGCCGGTATTCTGGTGCCTCGCGTTCGGTTTTGGCCTCGCCGCGATGTTACAGGGGATCACCCTGCATCATTTGTTGCCGATTCTAAGTGAACGCGAAATTCACCCGGAGGTTGCGGTAATCGCAATTTCCTTTATTGGTCCTATGCAGGTCGGCGGGCGCCTGGTAATGATCGCTGCGGAACGCCGCGTCTCGATCCACGGTATTGCAATTACCTGTTTCGTGTTGATGGCGGCTTCGATCGCCTTTTTGATTCTTGCCGGAGTAACCCCCGCCCTGTTGATCGCCTTCGTCATCCTGTTTGGCGGATCTTACGGCGTGGTCAGCATCATCCGCCCCGTCATTGCGCGAAATTTGCTCGGCGAACGGCAGTTTGGCGCCAAGTCCGGCGCGCTGGCGCTGGTTTACCTGGTGGGTTCCGCTTCGGCGCCATTTATCGGCTCGTTACTCTGGGGATGGGGTGGCTATGAACTGGTCCTGCCCGGATTGATATTTTTGGCTGGCTTCGGGCTGATGCTATACCTGGCCGCACAAAAACAAGCCACGCCAGCCTGATTTTTTGGGTAGTATGGCATTCTGAATTCAGGTCGGGAGGTAAATGTAATGTCTGAGCAGTTTATCGCGCACTTACAACAGGAACTCGAGTCGATCGAGGCCCAGGGATTGTACAAACACGAACGACCCCTCGATTCTCCGCAGGGCGCCAGTGTGCATGCGCAGAACTGGGACAATGACCTGATAAATCTCTGTGCCAACAATTACCTCGGTCTCGCCAATCACCCCGACATGGTGGCCGCAGCACACGAGGGCCTCGATAGTCACGGTCTCGGCATGGCCTCGGTGCGTTTTATCTGTGGCACGCAGGATATTCACAAGCAGCTGGAACAAAAACTGGCCGCCTACCTGAAGATGGACGATGCCATCCTGTTTTCCTCATGCTTCGACGCCAACGGCGGGATATTTGAAGTATTGCTCGATGCGAATGACGCGGTGATTTCCGATAGCCTCAATCACGCTTCACTGATCGACGGCATTCGCCTGTGCAAGGCGCAACGCCTGCGTTATGCCAACAGTGATATGG
>Ga0316194_10000658_pt1 | contig 22847 bp, 22 predicted proteins | sample CroRivsedime1_MG_FD_204936 | JGI IMG/M metagenome (GOLD analysis project Ga0316194, IMG submission 204936) | Coastal sediment microbial communities from Maine, United States - Cross River sediment 1 | ecosystem: Environmental > Aquatic > Marine > Coastal > Sediment | place: USA: Maine...
CGAATCACCGCCCAATGCGGCAAGCGTGTCGATGGGCAGGCAGGTATTGCTGACGCCGGCGAACTCCGCCACCTTTGCCGCGCAATCCAGCTCGATGTGATGACGCTGCCCGTAATCGAACGTCACTGTGTCGACAGCCGCCTGACCATAGCGATCGATCGCCCAGTAAAGGCACGTCGTCGAATCCTGGCCACCCGACAGGACGACCAGCGCTTTTTGTTTTTCGTCCCGCATCACTCGAAATCTTGCTTCCTTGGCGCCTTGAATTCAACCAGCCAGTCAGCCGTAAGCTCGATCGATGTTTGCAGCAGTTTGTCAGCCATTGCCAGATCCTGCATGTGGCCCTTGTTCTCAATAGTAACGGCGTCGCAGTCTTCGAAGTACCGCCCGCTGATGTTGCCAAGCTTGCTGCTGGTTGCAAGATAGCAGCTGGTCGCAGCCCCTTCTTCAATCGACTTGCCATTAAGCGCGGTCAGCAAGCCGAAACCGAATCGTGTGACCGGGTTCAGGTTTCGGTCGATATCGGTGTTGATAACGCCAGGGTGCAGCGCATTGGTCGTGATTCGAGTTCCGCGGAGTAATTCCGCGAGCTTAAGCGAGAACAACACGTTGGCGAGCTTCGACTGACCGTACGCGAGTGAATCGCTGTACTCGCGCGTCATGGCGAGATCGTCAAACCGGATGCCCTCATCCGGTGCGCCTCGATACGCCGCGCGGCTTGCGACATTAACGATGCGCCCCTGCGTGGAAATATACAGTCGGTCCATCAGGCGATTGGTCAGTATGAAGTGACCAAGGTGATTGATGACAAAGTGCTTCTCTACCCCATTGATCAGTTGGCGCTCGTTACCTCCGCCCCGATAGCCGGCATTGTTGATCAGCATATCGATCGGCGATCGCAATGTATGAATATCGTCCGCGCACCTGGCGACTGAATCGAAGTCCCCGAGATCGAGCTCCGCCGCTATCGTGCTGCCGATGACCTTGCGGCAAGCTTCCTCTGCGCGCGTTTTTGAGCGGCTGGTACCCACGACATTGACGCCCCGCTTCGCCAGCACGCGCATGGTCTCGAAGCCGATGCCGGATGTGCATCCCGTGACCACGGCCAGCTTGCCGCGCAGGTCGAGACCTTCGGTTACCTGCTCCGCCGTCGCGTCAGCACCGAATCCGCTCGCAGGAACTGAAGCAACCGGCAACTTGTCGGCTCCACCGCAAGCGGACATCTGGGGTGCGATCAGGGTCGCACCGGCGGCGCCCAGGAAACTGCGGCGGCTAGTCATCGCCGAACAGGGACGCGAGCGCGTCCTTTGCCTCGTCTTCCGCGCTCTTGCGATCCGGGTCAAAAGCGCGATCGGATGGCTTGAACCAGTCACAGAAATTCGGCCGCTCTTTTTCGCTTACGTCCTCAGCGCCGTCTTCACGACATTTCCGCGGTACGGACGGGTCGAAATAGATGCACATTTTGCAGACGTGCAGGTCCGCGGTGCACTCGGGACACTGGTCCCGTCGCGACAGAGGTAACGACAACGCCGACAGCGATGTGCCGCAGCGAAAACAAGCCAAGTTGTGAGACATGCGAGCTCCCGGATCGCCTGGGAGCTCGCAGTATAGCGCCTCAGTTCAACTGGCTCGGCACGAACTCAGTCATTACCGCGTCTTTGAGAATCTCGGGCGGCAGCAAGCCCTGTGCCAGGATGAAATCGTGGAACGCCTGCTGATCAAAATCATCGCGCAGCTTCAGTTCAGTCTGCGCGCGCAATGACTGCATTTTGTTGTAACCGTAATAATAGGCTGTCGCCTGGCCCGGCATGCGGTACGTGTATCGCTCGATCTCGTTCTGCGCCCAGGATTCACCAATGGCCATGTCATTCATGATCAGGCTTTTCGCTTCTTCAGGCGTGATCAACCCGAGGTTCAGCATCGGGTCAAGGAACATCCGACCGGCACGCATCAGCCGGTACTGGAGACTGATCATCTGAGCCTCAAGAGGCAGATACGGCCGCATGATCGCTTCCGCGTACAGACCCCAACCTTCGACATTCGCACTGTTGAAGGCGAACAGCGCGCGGGCAATCGACACGCCTGATTCGAGAACGCTCGAGAACTGCATCTCGTGTCCCGGGCGCGCCTCATGCACTGTAAGCGTCCAGGAACCTGCCGCGTAAGTGTCGTCTGTCTGGACCCAGCTGCCGTCTTCATTTTGCGTCAACTGGGGAATGATGAACGATGGGTACTCGCCGGTGTTGCCGATCATGCGCGGTACTTCCAGGTGCGGCGCGGGTTGCGCCGCGGTTTCGGCGGCTGTTGCGATACGAATACCGGCGTCCCGATCGGGCAGTGTAATGATCTTCTCGCGAACGATGATCTCCTCAAGGTCGCGCAGGACAGAGTGGAAGTGGTCGAGCAGCTTGTCGCCGTCGATCGCTCCCTCTTCCTTGAGCAGGGCTATTACCTCGCGATAGTCCCGCGTGTCCCAGCCCTTTTCCGCAGCGATCTGCGGGGCCAGCGCTTCCATCTCGTTACGAATATCCATGTAGCCTTTGGTCGCTTGCTCGATCAGCTCCTCCGGCGACGAGTAGACACCCCAATTTCGCAGTGCGTCCTCATACATGGCTTTGGGAAGACGGAATTCCGTCCGAGCACGCGGCAGGATCTCGGCGCGAACCCAGTCGTTGTAGTCGCGTAGCTGCTCCGCAAGCGTCGCATAACTTTCTTCCCAGCCCTGCAGATCCGTTCCAGCCAGGAGCCCTTCTATCCCGGTGACGAAAGTCTCGGCACGCTCGAGGTCCTGTTCGACCTCGTCGACAAATGGTCCTGACAGACCCTCGACCGCAAATCGCTCGGCAGTCCTCGCTTTTGCCTGCTCAGTGATCGGCTCATAGCCGTCAACGAGTCCTGCATATTTCTCGATGCGCGTTACAGCCGCCGGGTAACGCTCACGCGGAATCTGCGCATCAATGAGGCCTCGCACACCGAAAAACACGGTCTGGCTAATCGTGTAGTACGGCAGCATGTTCTCGCGATTCAGTTCGGACGAGTAGATGTTGTCTTCGAGCGCCTTGATGAGAATTCCCAAATCCTGTTTGACTTTCGGGTTCGTCTCTTTCGCCAGGCGCACTTCCAACTCCGCCAGGACGTCGCGCGTTGCCTGCATGCTGCGCTCGTATATTCCCGGTCCGAGATCAGTGACTTCTTCATCCAGACCATCAACACCGATGCGGCCGGCGCCCTCCGGGCTGAATTTCGATATGACTTCAAGAACGATCTGCGCGTTCTCGTTGCTCTTCTCTACCCATTCGGCCTCAGCCGCCAGCACTGCCGACGTGCCGGCTACCAGGGCCAGAAGGCCGATTTGAATCAGTTTTCGCATGCGAGGTGTCTCCCCTGTTGTCCGCATTAGTAAGCTTAGATGCGCGGCAGGGGGAAAAGGATTCACTCCACAGCAGAAATATTCAGGACCTTCGCACCGCGTACATGGCCGTCGCGCAAATCCCGCAGAGCCTCGTTAGCTTCCTCAAGTGGATATTGCTGCACCTCCACATGCAGAGGAATGGCCGCGGCCAGTGGCAGGAACTCCCGGATATCCTGACGAGTAACATTGGCGACCGATTTCACCTCCTTTTCCATCCACAAGTGCTCCTGGTAGCTGATGGTCGCCATCAGGCCAACATCCCCGGATTCCTTGCGAATCGCGTTGATGACCAGTCGGCCACCGGGCCGCAGGCACTTGAGCGCTGCCAGCACCGGCCGCCAGGCCGGCGTGGTATCGATGATCGCGTGAGGTGCGCTGGGTGGCGTTTCCTCGGTATCACCCACCCAGTCCGCCCCAAGTTCCAGGGCAAATTGCCTTTCCTCGGCGCTCCTTGCGAACACATAGAACTCTGAATCCGGATAGAGGTGCCGGGCCATTTGCAGAACCAGGTGCCCGGAACCGCCGAAGCCGGTCAGGCCGAGCACTTGCCCGTTTTCGATATTGGCAAGCCGCAACGACCGATACCCGACCCCACCGGCGCATAGCAGGGGCGCCGCTTCTGCATCGCTGAATTCGGCCGGCAACGGGAATGCGTAGGATTCGGGGACGACAACGAATTCTGCGTATCCGCCATCCGCGTCTCGTCCGGTAGCCGTGAATGCCTCGCTCAGGTTCTCGTCGTCCCTGCCTGTCGAGGAGTGAATCCAGCCGATACCGACCCGCTCGCCAATCACTCGCTCGCTGCAGCCCGGACCGAGCTCCACCACATTGCCGACGATCTCGTGGCCCGGGATCACTGGCAGGGCTGGCGGCGGAGTCCGACCTTCGATTTCGTCCAATTCGGTGTGGCAAACGCCGCACACCGAAATCTCAACCAGCACCTCTCCGCTCCCTGGCTCCGGTTTCGCCATGTCGACCAGCTCCAACGGCGCTGGGTTCCGGTCAAAACTAACCGTGGCAGGAAGCACCATGGCCCTCATCAATTCACTCCTTTACGACCTGCGATGCACAGTATATTGTGCTTCCACTCTCAGCCGTTAACCCCCTGCATGCGCAATACTCAATTCCCACCCAGCGCCCTTGCGGCCATTCTAAGTGCCTGTGCGACCGAGTCGGTCAATCTCAACAGCGAACGTATCGAAAAGCGCTTCGGCAGCTATGGAATCGAGGTGCTCGCGAGCGAAGCCGGCCTGCGGCGGTCGAATCTGTTGAGTTACGATGGCGATGCGTCGACTTGTCGCACCTATGCTGTTGTTCAATTCGCCGAGCAACTCGATGAACGCTATAACGATGCGCATTCAAAAGTCCTGGCTGGGAATTCGATCGGTGAGACTTTCAGGGAAGATGGCTGGGATGTCCGCAAGCGAACGCTGTATATCGGTACCGTTCGACTGCCCGAATCTCGAACGCCGGTCGGCGAACTCATGCGATTGACCGGCGCTCACGACGTCGCTTTGCACGTTTACCAGCTCGTTCTCGCCCGTGCCGAGGTCGAGCTTGAATACGCCACGATCCTGGAAGCGCACCATCCGGAATACCTGACTGCAAACGACTTACGAGAAATTTTTTCGGACACGGCGAGCGCAAGCCTGCCGCCCGGCGAACTCGCGCAACTGTCGGACCTGCTTTTTGGTACCGAAAACCGGAACTAGTCGGTTTGTTGTTCCGGCGGTTACTGACTAAACTTCGGGCAGGTTTGGGGAAACCACCGAGGTACAGGCTATGAAAGTAACCATGAAACTCGCACTTGTTCTTCTTGGCCCTCTGCTGTTCTCTGCAGCACTGGCACAAGACACATCAAGCGATGAGGCTGATGTTCTTCTTGCAATCGAACGTGAATGGGAGGCTGCCCGGAAAGGTGACCATGACGATGTCGACGACATGCTTGCCGAAGGCTTCGTGGGCTGGGGCAAGAGTTCTCCGGCGCCACGCTCCAAGCGATCGAATTCGCAATGGCGCAGATTCAATGAACAGATGGGGCGCGTCGTCCGCTATGAGCTATACCCCTTATCCATTGCGGTGCACGGCGATGTCGCAGTCGCACATTACCTCTACTCGACAGCCTTCAAGAAGAAGAAGGATGGCGAAATAGAAATGTCGAATGGCCGCTATACGGACGTGCTTATTCGTACTGAGGACGGCTGGAAATTCATCGCCTGGCACGGCGGGGACGACAGCTAGCCGAGCGCCAGGCGCCTATCGATAACGCTGAAGTATCTCTCGACGACGCGCGGTGATGTCGACGTCGTCAGATAATTCTTTCGGCTGCCCCGGGTGGTCGTATGGATTATAGCCGCTCGGGGTATCGGGCTCAGCGATAGAAAGTACTTCAATATCACATTCTAACCGTTTATTTTTTAAACGGTTTTCTTCAATTTCAGCCAATAATTCTGCTCGGGACTTCATCGCTTCGTGTTCTTTTTGTTTTATGCGGGATGCCTGTAACAGGCCTCGGAGAACAGGTTCGCCCCAAACGCGTGATTTTTCAAGTCCTGATTCCTGCCCGATTAAGGGGCGGTTCAGCTTCACTCCCATAGCATTGGACCCACGATGAAGAGGTCCCTGTGATGCATGGGACGAGGAGGCAGGAATGATCAACCAAACTAACGCACGGACAATTGCTCTGATGCTGCTGGCAGCAGTGCCCCTGGCGGCTTTCGCCCAGGCACCTGTGGACGACAGCGGAAACATGATCGGTGCCTATGAACCTGCCCTTGAGGATCCGTATGCCGATCTCGTCGTTGGCAATGAGGAAATCCCGCTCATGTCTGATGTCGACCTGGAAGTCCTCGTGGGGCCGATCGCCCTGTATCCGGACGACCTGCTTGCCATCGTCTTGCCGGCCTCCGCCTATCCGCTGCAACTCATCGATGCGGCTCGTTTCCTCGAAGAGTTGGAAAACGATCCTACACTGAAGCCCGATCCCGACTGGGATGACTCAATCGTCGCGCTGCTCAACTATCCGGAAGTCATCGAGTTGCTGAATGAGGACATCGACTGGACCTGGCGCCTCGGTGAAGCCGTTGTCGCGCAGCAAGGCGATGTTGTGTCCGCTATAGAGATCTTCCGTGATCGTGCTTATGCGGCCGGCAACCTCAAGAGTGATGACTACCAGAATGTCACAAGGGACGACGGTGTCATCGAGATCACGCCGGTCGTCGAAGACGTTATTTACGTGCCCTACTACGAACCTGAGCGCGTTGTCGTCTACCAGCCACGGCCGGCCTATTATTACTACCCGCGTTCGTACCCGGTCTATTACTACCCATACACATCGGCATACGACTTTGACCGAGGGTACTTCTGGGGCGTGACCACGGCCTTCACCATCGGCTGGATGTCTGACAGCCTGAACGTCTATCACCACAGCTATCATGGCCACCCCTACTATGGCCGCTCCTATCGGGACCGGTGGTGGTATCGCCGCCCGACCACGAACGTCTACAACACGACGTATGTTCGCAATAATGAAGTGACCATCAATCGTTACTACAGCGGAGATCGCTGGCGTCCAAGGCATGACCGCCGTCAATACACCAGGGACGACACAACGGGGCACGTTCGGATTGCACGCAATCGTGACTACAAACGTCGCGCTACCGAACCGGCCACGCGCACACGAACAGTCCGTCGGCAGGAACCCATACAGTTTCGTGAGCGACCGGCCAGGCGCAGCGATACGACCAGGCCGCGGAACACGCAAGGGAATACACAGCGCAACGATGTGCGGCAGCGCGATGTGCGACAGCGCCAGGAACGTACTGAGACTGTGGCGCACCGACGCAAGGACGTGCGCGTCGCGGAGCCCCGCGAGCAACGACGTTCCCCGACTAGCCGGCAACGCCAGGAAAGGCCCGCCCCCGCGGCCAGGCAGACACAAGAACGCCGTGAACCGGTCCGCCTTGCCCGGCAGGAAACGCGCGGGCGAGTGACTCCTGAGCGTCGGGCAACCGGGCAAGCTCGAGAGCGTGCTGTCCCCCAACGTCAGGCAAGTCACCAGCCTCGAGAGCGTGCTGTCCCCCAACGTCAGGCAAGTCACCAGCCTCGAGAGCGTGCCGCTCCACAACGCCAGGCAAATCAGCAGCCCCGAGAGCGTGCCGCTCCACAACGCCAGGCAAAGCGCGAGACGAAGCGCGAGACGAAGCACGAGGCGCGCAGTGAACCGCAACGCAATGAGAAGCGTCGCGGCAGCAGGGAACGGAAAGCGAGGCGCTAGGGTTCATCCTTTCGGTCAGGCTCGTCGGGCCTGTCCGGAAGGTTTTCTTTCGACGTCAATTCCCGAGCGATGTACACGATACAGCCGGCCGCAAACAGCGCCAGGATGATCGATGCAATAGCGATGATGTTGCCCATCATTCGATGCTATCACCGTCTTCGCCCCGATCCCCAGGGTCCTTCAGTCGGCCCGCCTTGCGCAGGGCATCCCGGAGCACAAATTCGATCTGCGCGTTGAGACTGCGAAGGTCGTCTTTCGACCAGCGCTGCATTGCATCGAAGGTCTTGCCATCAATACGTAACGCGAAAGATTTGCGTGCCACCATGAATCGCTCCGGCCACCCTGCCCTGATCAGGTGTAAAGACTGCCCGTGTTCAAAACAGGCTGTGCGGCCTCGTCGCTGCAAAGCACGACAAGCAGGTTGCTGACCATCGCTGCCTTGCGCTCATCGTCGAGATTCACAATGTTGTTCTCATCCAGTTCGTCGAGCGCCAGGTGAACCATACCGACCGCACCGTGCACAATCTGCTTGCGGGCCGCAATAATCGCCGAGGCCTGCTGGCGCCTCAGCATGGCGTTCGCGATTTCCGGCGCATAGGCGAGGTGTGAAATACGCGCTTCTATCACCGTTACGCCGGCCTGCGACAGGCGGTCCTGGATTTCCTCACGAAGCGCTTGCGCGATCTCAGCCGGATTGCTGCGCAATGCAATGCCTTTCGAGTCATCGTGCGGTTCGTACGGATACGTAGTACCGAGGTTGCGCAGTGCCGACTCACTCTGGATCTGCACAAAATTCACGTAGTCGTCCACTTCGAACAATGCTTCTGCCGTATCGAACACCTTCCAGACCACGACAGCGGCGATCTCGATCGGACTGCCGTTTGAGTCATTCACTTTGAGCTGGCCGCTCTCGAAGTTCCGCACCCGCGTCGATACGGACGCTTTCGTATAGAACGGATTTGCCCACCGCAGACCCGGGTCATGACAGGTACCTGTGTACTTGCCGAACAACTGCAGAACCTTGGCCTCGTTTGGATGCACCATGAACAGGCCCGCCCAGCAAATCAGCACGATGATCGAGACGAGGATTGACGCAATCGTGCCACCCACAGACTGGGCAGCGATCTGCGTATAGACCAGGTATCCGAACAGCAATTGAGCGGCTGTCAGAACAACCAGCATCAGGTAACCGGATGCAACGGTACGTTTGATCTCTCGAATCATCATTCTTCTCCTTATCTGACACCTCATTTTGATATCATTTTGATATCTTTTGGTCGAAAGATCAAGAAAAGCAGGCAAGATTATGTTTAATTACGGGGCCTCTAGAGCGTTGAGCTTTTGTTCGATATCAGCTCGCATACGCTCAGCTATCGGCGCCTCCAGGCAACGGCGAAGCTCGCCGGCCTCATGAGTGACACGGTACTTATAGCGAAACAGGTCGAGAATCGTGACGTTGTGCTCGGAGGTCTCCACGGCAGTGACCGCATCCCCAACGCTCACCTCCCCTTCGTTCAGCACCCGAAAATAGATGCCGGGTCTTTCCGCCTTCCTGAACGTCACGCCAAAACCGGGGTCGTCCATACGCGCCGCAAAAGTACCGCAGGGGATGCGCGGGGCCGTTGCCTCAAGGACGACCTCACCGATCAACAGCCGATCACCGACGTGCATGTCGGTTGGCAGACCACGAATCGTAAGGTTCTCACCGAACAGGCCTGGGAAGAACTCCCTGTCAGTCTGCCCAGCCCACCAGTCGTAATCATCCAGGCTATAGGCGTAGACGGCCTGGTCGACGCCACCGTGGTGCCTGGAATCCAGAATTGCGTCGCCGGGGAAACCGTCCGTGGCCAACCTGACAGGCCCAGGGACGGGATTCTTGAAGATTCCTGTCTCCATCGACCTGTCGCCCACAGCGATCCTCTCGGCCCGGCCGATGTTGATACTTTCTATCCGCATAACGGCCTTTGGGTGTTTACACCTTCACCTTTACACCTTCACTTTTCCGAGCACGATAGCCAGTAGCGTAAATGCGATCAGGGCGACCGCAGCAACGCCGAAAAACATGCAAATCATGAAGATTGTCTGTTCCATGGTCTACTCCCTTCGCCACCCCCAGCGTGGACCGGACGGTGACAGTATAACGTCACAGACGCTATTCCCGAGCCGCGGCGAGCGGTTTTCGCAATATGCGTTACAAATACGTTTTCTTTGTTATACAATGTAACGCATGGCAAAGACCAAGATCTCTACGCTAAACCTGCGCATCGAGCCCGGCATCAAGGAAGCCGTGCGAGAAGCCGCGGCGCGGGAGCACCGCAGTGTGGCAAATATGGTCGAGATGCTGATTCGCCGGCATTGCACCGAAACCGGTATCTCGATTCCTGAACAAAACGAGCTATTCCCGGGGACTTCAAATGGATGAACGTATGTTGAAAGCAATGGTTGCGGCCGGTGCTATCAAGAACATCAACATCATTGCCAGCGGCGCGAGGTTCCATGTCGAGGCCAAAACACCGAACGGCCCGATCACCGCTGAGACCCGCAAAGGCAAGGTAAGAACATGGGTCACACTGGACGCGGCAGCGCGCTGGGTACGCGCCCTCGGCATGGGAGGCGCGCACATCAATCTCACCCACTGGCAGCCCGGCCAGCGGGAGTTATCGGTCTAGGGCACGACCTGACCTAGTCCTCGTCAGCAGGCGACGGCCATTTGCTGCCAAATGGAAATGGCCTGTCTTCAGTATTAAACGTCAGGAAGCGAATATTCTGATAAATGTAGGTAGCCAGGCTCTGCCCTACTTCTCGCAGCTCGCGATTGACCTCGCCTTTGATCAATACCCACAAGAAACTGAAAACGACGATCACTGAACCGACCATGGACGCAAGGCTGACGAGTACGCAGCAGATCGCCATGAACAGGAACCGCATCCAGGTCGTACGCGACTTGATGTTTTCTTCTACTGGCCTGGCCGTGTCTTTCTCGTTGACGAAAACGTGATCTGCAGGGGGGTTCGTATCACTCATTTATGTGCTCCTTGCTCCGCGATATCCAAATCTCTGGACTAATCGGTACCGGCTATTGTTACAATCTTCGACCCTTTCAACCAGCGAAAAATCCCTCGATGACGAACAGACTCACCTGCCTGCTGGCGACCGCCACCCTTTTGGCCGCTTGCGGCGCTGATAACAAGACTGGCAACGAGCCAGCCGTCGTTGATTACGCCGGCGAAGCACAGCGAATTGCGCAGTCGAGCATCATTATCGATACACACATCGACGTGCCGATGAAGCTGGCGATGACGTCCCCGGACGTGTCACAGGCGACCGAAAGCGGTGACTTTGACTATCCACGTGCGGTAGCCGGCGGTCTGAATGTGCCATTTATGTCGATCTACACGCCCGCGAGCTACGAGGCGGAGGGTAAATCGAAAGCTGCGGCTGAATTGCTCATCGACCTGGTGGAAAAAATGGTCGCGAATGCACCGGACAAGTTCTCGATAGCAACATCTGTAGCTGATGTCCGCAGCCAATTCGATGCCGGACTGATGTCCATACCGATGGGGATGGAGAACGGATCGCCAATAGACGGCGACCTCGCCAACCTGAAACATTTCTATGATCGCGGTATCCGCTACGTCACCCCCGCACATAGCCTGTCCAACCATATCTCCGATTCGTCGTATGACGAAAACCGGCAGTGGAATGGCCTGAGTGAGTTCGGCAAAGAGGCCATTCGGGAGATGAATCGCCTTGGCATGATGATCGACGTCAGCCACGTCTCTGACGATGCGTTCTGGCAAATTATCGAGATTTCGGAGGCGCCGGTCATTGCTTCGCATTCGTCGGCGCGTTATTTCACGCCTGGCTTCGAACGCAACATGAACGACGACATGATCGTCGCAATGGCGGAAAAAGGCGGCGTAATCCAGATTAACTTCGGATCGACTTTCGTTAACCAGGAATCCCGGGACTACGGAGACGCCCGTTCAGCGGCTGGCAAGCAGTACCTGTTAGAGCACCCGGACCTGACGGAGGCCTATCTGTACCAGGAATACCCGGCTGTTTATGCCGCGGAGCATGGGCCTCTGCCGTTTGCCAGCGTGGACGATGTCCTCGATCATTTCGACCATGTCGTGAAACTGACAGGTGTCGATCATGTCGGCATTGGGTCAGACTATGATGGCGTCGGGGATTCCCTGCCCACAGGTCTCAAAGATGTCTCGTCGTACCCGAACCTGATCGCGGGCCTGCTGGAACGCGGCTACAGCGAGGAAGACATACGCAAGATTCTCGGCGAGAACCTGCTGCGCGTATGGGACGCGGTCGAGAGCTACGCTGCGACGACGTCGAGCAGCACGTAGCGCAATAGCACTTCGTAACTCGTGCGGTCGAGCTTCATGCCGTCCGGCAGCTCCAGTGTGTGCACGTGCTTGTCATCGTCGCCGCGAATCTCGAGGAAGTTGGTGTCTCCGTCGCGGTAGACCTGGTAACGCACATCACGGTGCTGGTCATATTTCAACAGTACGATGCTGTCGGTCCAATCCTGAATCGTCGCTCGTGCCATGTCTATCTCCGTAAACGCTATCTGAACGGTCGCGCCCAAGGCGCCTCTACAGAATTAGCTGCAAACGGCGTGCCAAATCGACCCACCCTCAACCCGGATAAGACATCTCTTTATTTTCAATAAGTTACAATCCCTATGAAGCGCGGAGACAGCCCTTGAGTGTTCCACAAATGTCAGTTTTTGACCGGTGTTTCGTGCTATTTGCGACAAGCGGTTGACATAAAATGACGCACTACATCGGCCAGAACGTGATGATGGCCGGCACCGACACGATGACAATCAGGATCTCCAGCGGCAAACCCATTCGCCAGTAGTCACCAAAGCGATACCCGCCCGGCCCCATGATCAGCGTATTGTTCTTGTGGCCAATCGGCGTGAGGAAAGCGCACGACGCCGCGACAGCCACTCCCATGAGAAACGGATCGGGATTGACGCCGAGGCGGCTGGCAATCTCTACTGCAATCGGTGCTGCGATAACGGCCGTCGCCGTGTTGTTCATGACATCGGACAGCGTCATCGTTACGACGACCAGCAGGGTGAGAACCACGACCGGCGAAAAGCCCGCAGAAATGTCCACGATGCCGCCGGCAATGAGCGCGGTGCCTCCCGTTGATTGCAGCGCTCCACCGATGGGAATCATTGAGCCCAGCAGAACAATGACCGGCCATTCAATGGACGTGTAGACGTCCCGGATAGGCACGATATTGGACAATAGGTAAATCGCCGCCACACAGCCGAGCGCGATCGGAAGGTACACCCACCCAAAACTGGCTACTGCGATTGCGGCCGCGAAAGTCCCAACCGCCAGCCACACTTTGTCGCGCTTGATTACGCTATGGCCACGATCTGCAAGAGGCAAGAGGCCAAGCCGTCCTTTGACATCGGAAAGTCTCTCTTCAGGTCCAAGCAAAAGCAAAACGTCACCGGGCTCGAGCGCCAGTTTTCGAACCTTGTCGCGAAATCGGCGCCCCTGCCGGGAGATGCCAACCAGCGCAACCCGGTAGCGATACAACATGCGGACCGAAATCGCTGACCTGCCCGCGAGCTTCGAGGACTCGGGCACAACAACTTCCTGCAGAACGAGATCCTCGTCCCCAAGCTGCCCCTCGCCCTTACCTACGTACTCGAGCTCAAGCGCGCCCAATGCCTCCTCCAGGCTGTCCGGGCTGGCCTCCACTACGAGAATGTCATCTGCCTTGATCTCAGCGATGCGTGCGAGGCCCGGCAGTCGTCGTCCGCGTCGGATCAGACCAATGACCTCGACATCGACTTTGGCTGCCGCGACATCGAGGTCTCGGACCCGTTTGCCGACCACGCCGGATCCTTCAGGAACCCGGACCTCGGCGATGTAGTCGGCAAGGTCGAACAATTCCTTGCCCGCGTCACTCGATTGCCTGTCCTGCGGCAGCAAGCGCCAACCAATAAGCGCCACGTAAGCAACGCCAATCGCGGCGCAGGCCAGTCCGACGGGCGCAAAATCGAACATACGATAGGGCTCGCCCAGCGCATCACCGCGAAATTCCGCGACAACAATGTTGGGCGGCGTACCGATCATCGTGATCATGCCGCCGAGGATCGATGCGAACGACAAGGGCATCAGGGACAAGGACGGGCTGCGCCCTGCTTTCTTCGCCGCCTGCATGTCCACAGGCATCAGCAGCGCGAGCGCCGCTACATTGTTCATCAACGCGGACAGTCCGGCGGCCAGACCTGACATGATCGTGATATGTGCAGCCAGTTTGCGCGACGCTTTAACGACGTGCCGCGCGACGAGTTCGATAGCACCCGAGTTGGACAAGCCCCGGCTGACAATAAGCACAAGCGCGATAATGATCGTCGCCGGGTGCCCGAAACCGGAAAACGCCTGGTCCTTGGGGACGACGCCGATCAACACGGCGACCAGCAGCGCAATGAAGGCAACCAGGTCGTAACGCCACCGCCCCCAGATCAGGAAAACGAAGACGAAAAACAGCAGTCCGAATAACATGGCCTGATCTTGTGTCACTTCCAACTCCGCCTGACAAACAAACGCTGGTAGATTAACAGGCAATCGCAAACTATTCCGTCCGGGCGGAGGCCTGATTTATGAAACGTGAAAACTGGAAGAACCTGATGGAGGCCGTCGGCGGTGTGGCTATTGTCGCCTCCCTGATTTTTGTCGGCATGGAAACACGAAACAGCACGATTCAGGCAGAGCTCACTACCCGGGCTATCGAGATCACGGCTTACCAGGACCTGATCGACAACATTTCCGACATGAATGCCCTGACGGTCGAGAACGAATACGTCGCCCGTCTCATGTACAAGTCATTGAACGGTGCGGAGGAACTGACCGCTCTCGAGTCGTTTCGGTTGTCGCGCGCATTTTTTCTTCGATTTCGCCACGGCGACATGGCCTACTTTCAGTACGAACGCGGCGCCATTGACGAGGACCGGCTGAGATCGGTATTGAACCCATTAAACCTGGGCAATCCGACGACGCGAAAATTCTGGGAGCAGAACCAGGATAACTTCACAACGGGCTATCGTGATTATCTGAACGCGCTGATTGCTGAGAGGGACGCGTACGAGTGACGATTGTCGTTTTTATTGTAGTGATCCTCGTGATCGTGTTTGGCCCGGGTATCTGGGTTTCGCGTGTTCTCGAGAAGTACAGCGTGCCGGCCGATCGATACTCGGGATCGGGCAGCCAACTCGCGCGTCACCTGCTGGATCGCAATGGACTACAGAACGTCCAGGTCGAGCCCACCGAGATCGGCGACCACTACGATCCCGAAGCCAAGGCCGTTAGGCTGACCAGCGACAAATTTGACGGCCATTCCCTGACCGCGATAACCGTCGCCGCCCACGAGGTTGGGCACGCCCTGCAGGACCACCACGGGTACAGGCCACTGAAGCTGCGCACTCGACTGGTCAAGGCGACTCGCGGTATCGAGAAGATCGGTGCCGGCGTGTTGATGATCTCGCCGTTTCTCGGGATCGTGACACGGACGCCCTACGTCGGGCTGCTGACCTTCGGTGCTGGCATGCTGACGCTCGGCACTTCTGCTCTCGTCCATTTCATCACCCTGCCAACCGAATTCAACGCCAGTTTTGCCCGCGCGTTGCCGCTGCTGGATGACAACGCAATCCTCAAGGACGGCGACAAACGCCACGCACACAAATTGCTCACAGCAGCGGCCCTTACCTACGTTTCTGCGTCGTTGATGAGTCTTCTGAATATTGCGCGTTGGATAGCTATCCTGCGGCGATAAGCTAAGTATTTGTATTAACTGGAAAAATTGAGATTTCTGGCGGGCCCTTCAAAGCACCCGTGAATGGGACTGGTTTAGGGCGCTTTGCGCTGCTATTATCCGCGCGCGAAAGGCCGTCCTACCCTGAATGCAGCGCCGCACTGGCTGCCGGGAATGCGCCTCAGGTCGGCTTAGAAATTACGTGCACCCACCTTGCTAGTTTGCCGGGTTCTCGCTTTTGAAGGCTTTGAGAGCCCATTTTGTATGCCAGCAGGTCGGTGCCAGAAATGAAACTGAGAGCAGTGAAATGAAAGACCTTAGCACCTACAGAAATATTGGAATCTTTGCCCACGTCGACGCGGGCAAGACAACCACCACTGAGCGGATCCTGAAGCTCACGGGCAAGATTCATAAGACGGGCGAAGTTCACGATGGCGAAGCCACAACGGACTTCATGGACCAGGAGCAGGAGCGCGGCATTACGATTCAGTCGGCCGCCACAAGCTGCGAATGGGACGGCCACCGTATGAACATCATCGACACACCCGGACACGTCGACTTCACGATCGAAGTCTATCGTTCGTTGAAAGTGCTCGACGGTGGTGTGGGCGTGTTCTGTGGTTCGGGCGGCGTGGAGCCGCAATCGGAGACAAACTGGCGTTACGCCAATGAGTCGGAAGTTGCGCGCATTATCTTCGTCAACAAGCTGGACCGTGTTGGCGCCGACTTCTACAGCGTCGTGAAGCAGGTTGAGGACGTGCTCGCTGCCAACCCACTCGTCATGGTTTTGCCTATCGGTGTCGAAGACAATTTTGTCGGTATCGTCGATCTTCTGACCCGCAAGGCGTGGGTCTGGTCGGATCCGAACGATCCCGCGTCTTACGAAATCAAGGATGTTCCGGAAGACATGCAGGAGCTTGTCGAGGAATGGCGTGAGAAGCTTATCGAGACAGCCGTCGAACAGGACGACGACCTTCTGGAGCAATATCTTGAGGGCAACGAGCCGTCCGTCGATGACCTGAAGCGTTGCATTCGTAAGGGCACGATTGCCCTGGACTTCTTCCCGACCTACTGTGGTTCAGCCTTTAAAAACAAAGGTGTACAGAATGTTCTTAATGCAGTAGTTGACTATCTGCCGAACCCGACGGAAGTGAAGCCTCAGCCTGAAATGGACCTGGATGGTCAGGAAACGGGCGGTTTCGCGATCGTTGATCCTGAGAAGCCGCTGCGTGCGCTGGCATTTAAGATTATGGACGACCGTTACGGCGCCCTGACCTTCACGCGCATCTATTCCGGTGTCATCAACAAGGGTGACAGCGTTCTGAACACGTTCACGGGCAAGACCGAACGTATCGGCCGCATCGTGGAAATGCATGCTGACTCCCGCGAGGAACTGGATGTCGCACAAGCGGGTGACATCGTTGCCCTGCTCGGCATGAAGAATACACGCACGGGTCACACACTTGCCGATCCAAAGAATCCGGCAACGCTCGAGCCGATGGTCTTCCCCGATCCTGTTATCTCGATCGCGATCTCGCCAAAAGACAAGGCAGGTACCGAGAAGATGGGCGTGGCGCTGAACAAGATGGTCCAGGAAGATCCGTCGTTCCAGGTCGCAACGGACGAAGACTCGGGCGAGACGTTGATCAAGGGTATGGGCGAACTGCACCTCGACATCAAGGTCGACATTCTGCGTCGTACGCACAATGTTGACGTCGAGATGGGCAAGCCACAGGTTGCGTACCGCGAAACCATTACCAAGATGATCGAAGACACCTATACCCATAAGAAGCAGTCGGGCGGTTCCGGCCAGTACGGCAAGATTGAATACACGATCGAGCCGGCAGGCGTAAACGTCGGTTACGAGTTCGAGTCGAAAGTCACCGGTGGTAACGTACCTCGTGAGTATTGGAGTGCAATCGAGAAAGCGTTCCAAAGCTGCATGGTCGAAGGTACCCTGGCCGGGTATCCGCTGCTTGACGTCAAGTTCACGTTGCTGGACGGTGCTTTCCACGCGGTCGATTCGTCGGCACTGGCGTTTGAGATCGCAACCAAGGCGGCCTACCGGCAGTCGATTCCGAAGGCCGGCGTGCAGTTGCTCGAGCCAATCATGAAAGTTGACGTATTTACCCCGGACGACAACGTGGGCGACGTCATCGGTGACCTCAACCGTCGGCGCGGAATGATCAAGTCACAGGATGCTGGTGCGACTGGCGTACGCGTGAAGTCAGATGCGCCGCTGGCCGAGATGTTCGGCTACATCGGCCATCTGCGTACCCTGACGTCCGGCCGTGGCCAGTTCTCGATGGAATTCTCGCACTACGCGCCGTGTCCGGCGAACGTGGCCGAGGAAGTCATCAAGGAAGCGCAGGAGCGCAAGGCAAACAAGTAATACGCTTTATTCGAGTGTAGCGACGGGCCCCTTTCGGGGCCCGTTTTTTTTGCTCGCGCGAACAGCGTCATAGCTGAAACACGCGACGGCCGCCCAGATGAACCCGAAACACACAATGTGCGCCGGGGTGAGCGTCTCGCCATAGTAGAGCCCGGTGAAGAATTGCAGCGTCGGCGCGAGGAACTGCATGAAGCCGATGGTCGTGAGCGATAGTCGTTTTGCCGAAATTGCGAATAACAGCAGCGGCATCACCGTGATGGGACCGCCCAGCATCAGCAACAGAGACAGGCCGGAATCACCTGCGCCGAAAGACGCCCGTTGCCCCGCCATCAGGAATAGTAACCACGCGAGTGCGAACGGAAACAACATCGCGATTTCGATAAACAAACCTGGCATCGCGCCAATCGCAACCTGCTTGCGTATGACGCCGTACGTTGTGAATAGCGCGGCCAGGGACAATGCAACCCACGGGAATATCCCGCCGCTAAAAGTCAGATAGCTGACACCAACTGATGCGAGCACCACGGCGGCAATCTGAAGGCCCCGCAGCCGCTCGCCAAACGCCACGACACCAACGGCGACATACATGAGCGGGTTTATGTAGTAGCCGAGACTCGCCTCGAAAATACGTTCATTCTGAACGGCCCAGATATAAATTAGCCAGTTAACCGAAATGCAAATCGCGGCGAGCCCGAGCCAGAACAGCATCGTTCGATTCACAAATGCCGTGCGGACTTCGCGCCACTGGCGGCGCGCCATAATGATCAGGGCACCAAACGGCACAGCCCAGACCACTCGGTGGACGAGCACTTCGGTTGGCGCAACCGACTCGATCCACTTGAAATAGACGGGGAAGACACCCCACATTGTGTAGGCAAGCAGGCCGAGGATGACGCCGGATTTTACTTCCGCGTCAGAGAATCCGCCGGGTCGCTTCATGCTGCCGGTTTGTCCGTCGCCTTGTCTCCAACCGACCCACCGGCGATCCAGTTTCTAACGCCGCGCGCCCATGCGAATCCGTCTTCCTGAAGCATGTAGAGCGAGGGAATAAGGAACAGCGTTATGAACGTTGCGAAGACGATGCCGAAACTGATCGAGATAGCGGTGGGAATGACGAATTGCGCCTGTGAACTCGTCTCGAGCAGGATAGGCATCAGCCCCGCGGCGGTGGTAAATGACGTCAGGACAATCGCCCGAAAACGCAGGGTACCTGACTGGATGACTGCCTCGCGCATCGGGATTCCCTTGATCCGTGCTTTGTTGATGAAGTCGACCATAATGAGGCTATCGTTCACTACGACGCCGGCCAGGGCGATCAGGCCAAACATGGAGAACATGCTGATCGCCATACCCATCATCACATGGCCAGCTACCGCGCCGATCAGGCCGAACGGAATGACGGACATGATAATCAGCGGCTGACTGTAGGAATGGAGCGGGATCGCGATCAGGGCATAGATAAGAAACAGCGCAGCGATAAAAGCAATGCCAAGATCGAACAGGAACTCGTTCTGCTCCTGGCTGGCACCTTCCAGGCCATAACGTACCCCGGGGTGGCGGGACACAAGCTCAGGAATGAACTCCGTTGAGACCGATTGAATGATCTCCTGGGGTTCGACCATTTCGGGATTGATATTGGCAGACACGGTGATTGTCCGCTCGCGGTTCAGCCGCGAAATACGCGAGTAGCCCTTGTCGAACGACAATTCAGCGACCGACTGGAACGGCACTTCGTCTCCGCTCGGCGTCCGGATCCGCATATTCTCAAGATCTGCGACCGACTTGCGCTCTTCGATCGGGTAGCGAACCATGACTTTGAGTTCATCCTTGCCGCGTTGAATTCGCTGCGCCTCCTCACCGTAGAACGCCTGTCGAACCTGGCGTCCCAGCGACGACATGGTCAGTCCCAGGGCTTCCGCTTCAGGCTTGATCTTCAGCTTGATCTCATCCCCGCCTGCTGTCGCGGTGTTGGTGATATCGAAGACGCCTTCGTAATTTGCCAATTCGACGACAAGCTCGGCTGCCGCGGCCTCGAGTGTTTCGTAGTTGGCCCCGCTCAGGCGAAAACTCAGCGGTGGGCCGCCACCGATGTGGCCGGCATCATTGAACGTCAGCTCTTTCAGACCTGGTATCTCGCCAACCGCCTCACGCCACATCTCACTGATCTGTTTCATTTCGTAGGGGCGATTCGTATCCATCGGGATTTCCAGGAACAGTATCGCGCCGGTGTCTCCGCGGGTGAACGCGCCGAGGTGTTGCATGATCGGTAAGGAATCCGGATTCTCCCTGACGAACTCTTCATTCATGTCAAGAATGGTGCTCTCGATCTTGTCGACCGCCGCATTACGCGCAGCCGATGCAGTGCCGCTTTCCATCTCGAGCGAAACCTGCATAAAGTCAGACGCGAGCTCCGGAAATACGACGACTCGCGCTATGCCGCTGGCCATCAAGCCAAATGTCACGATAAGCACCGCGACGAAGGTCGCAACCGTGACCCCACGGTTGTCGATGGCTTTCTCAAGCAGTGGTTTGTAGTAGTTGTGAATCGTCGCAAAGAGCCCGTGCTGGACATGGCGCTGAATCTTGAGAAACGCGCGACCCGGTCTTTCCCTGAGGGGAATTCTGCGTTGCGGGCGGAACAGATCGTCCTCGTCGACATCGGGAATTGACGCATGCACGAGGTGCGCTGGCAGGATCAGTTTTGACTCAACCAGGGAGAACATCAGGCAGAGCATCACAACGAATGCCATTGCTTCAAAGAACGGAGCAACCATACCGCCGACAAACATCAGCGGGCCGAACGCGGCAATGGTTGTCAGAACGCCGAACGTTGCAGGTATGGCCACGCGATGGGCGCCATGGATGACATTATCGAGCGTATGACCGTCCTTGCGTATCGTCGTGTAGATACTTTCCCCGATGATAATCGCGTCATCGACCACGATGCCGAGCACGATGATAAAACCAAACAGGCTGATCGTATTGATCGTCACTGGCCAGGTCGGCATCAGCCAAAGTGCTCCCAGGAAACAGATCGGCAGACCGACGATGACCCAGAACGCCACTTTCATGCGCAGGAAGAGTGACAGCACGACGAATACGAGAATCGCACCCATTACCATGTTGTCGACCATCATCGACAGGCGACCCTCGAGGTACTTTGAGAGATCGATCCACGTGTCCATCTTGACGCCCGCCGGCAACTGCTCAGTCTTGAGATCGATGTAACGCCTTACCGCTGCCGCTGTCTCGAGCTCGTTTTGCTGACCGCGGGCCAGGACCCGCAGGGTCGCTGTTGGCCGTCCGTCAAAACGGCCGTACCCGTCGTTCTCGACAAAGCCATCATTGATCGTGGCGATGTCGTTAAGCGTCAGTCGTGTGCCGTCCGGGAAAGTCCGCAACACGAGTTGGCCAAAGTCGCCTCCCGTGTAGACCTGGCCCTTGGTCCGCAACAGGATATCCCCACCATCCGACTTGATCGTTCCCCCTGGTAAGTCGATGGATGAGTTCTTCACGGCCTGCGAGATCTCGCTCATCGTCAGGCCATACTTGCGCAATGTCTGCTCCGACACTTCGATACTGATCTCATAGGGCCGGTCACCGAGGTACTGAACCTGGTTCACCTCGGGAAGCTGCATGAGTTCGTCGCGCACATTCTGCGCGATCGCCTTCCGTGCGAACGCATCGAGATCGCCGTGGATCGCGATCATGACGACAGGATTGTCCGGCTCGATCTTCGAGACGACCGGCTTCTCGGTTAAACCCGGGAAGGTCGAAATCGCGTCAACCCGCGTCTTAACCTCGCTCAGTACTTCGTTGAAATCGGCGTCGAGTTCTACCTCGATCGTGACCTGGCCGACGCCTTCACGAGCCGTTGATCGAATACGCTTGATCCCGCTGACATCCTGGACGGCCTCTTCGACCTTGATGACAACACCCTCTTCAACCTCCAGCGGCGCCGCGCCGAGGTACGCGACCCGAACGCTGATCATGTTCAGTTCGAACTCGGGTTGCGTCTCCTTGCGAATCGTCATCGCGGAGATCAGGCCTGCAACGATGATAAAGAGCATCAACAGGTTGGCGGCAACGTGATTCGCTGCGAACCACGCAATGATGCCTTTTTCTTCAGTTATGCCGGGGCGTCGCACCGTCGCTAGCCCTCCCCACCGGCAATCTGTGTCCCGGCGGTATCTGCGTCGATGGTGCCGTCCGCGGTACGCACGGACATGCCGTTAACCGGGGTTTCAAGCGCGGTGACAACAACCCGCTCTCCCACTTGCGCGCCGCTCCCGACGTAAATGTAGGTCGAGTCTGACCGCACGATATCGACCTCTCGAATACGCAGCTTGTCTTCATCGTCAACAAATATCAGCTCCTTGGAACCACGCAACACCGCCCGCGGCACTCGAATGACATTTTCCGCAGTGGATCCTCGTATCGTTGCACTCACGAACGTGCCCATTGGCAGGGGGGCGCCATTGTTGTGACGTTGGTACGGATCCACGACTCGCGCCACCGCGTAGGTCACGCGGCTTTTCTCATCCACAACGCCCTCAGTACGCACGATCTGTGCCGCCCACTCGACGCTCTTGCCTTTCTGGATAGCCACCAGGCTGACCATTGGACCATTCGCTCCACCAGATTCTGAGATTTCGGCCGCGTTGGGCAAATCGACAAATGCCAGGTCCGAGTCGGTCAATGGCAGACGTACCTCGGCATAATCGGTCGCGAAAACTACGCCGAGACGGGTGCCAGGATTGACGAACTGACCGAGGTCCGCCTCTTTCGCCCTGACTATTCCTTCGTACGGCAGGCGGATGTAGGTTCGCTCAAAGTTGCGCTTTGCCCTGACAAGATCCGCCTCGGCCGTCGCGAGCGCTGCGACCGCGGACGCGTACTCTGCCTCGGCACGATAACCCTGGCTCCGCAGTTTTGACGCGCCGTCATGCTCAATCTCGCGCTGCTTGACC
>Ga0316194_10000663_pt1 | contig 22772 bp, 14 predicted proteins | sample CroRivsedime1_MG_FD_204936 | JGI IMG/M metagenome (GOLD analysis project Ga0316194, IMG submission 204936) | Coastal sediment microbial communities from Maine, United States - Cross River sediment 1 | ecosystem: Environmental > Aquatic > Marine > Coastal > Sediment | place: USA: Maine...
GGATTTATGGAACACCAGATACTGGACAAGGAAGAGAGCATCCTCGCAGGTGTCAAGGCGATGAAAAATCGGCGCCCGCTCCGGGCCGAAGAGATTTGCCGCGACTATCTGAGCGTAAACCCCGGGTGCACGGACCACCTGCGGCTACTCGGTCATTCGCTATTGAAACAGGGAAGGCTGGAAGAAGCGGAAAAGCAACTGAGGTTTGCGCTGTCCCTGAAACCCAATTTCCCTCAACTGCACGAAGATCTGGGCAGCGTCCTGGGACTGCAGGGGCAGTACGAAGAAGCCATTGCCAGCCTCGAAAAAGCCATACAGCTGGACCCGACACAGGCCACGGCGCACAAAAAGCTCGCGCAGGCGCTGGCACTCGTCGGGCGTGGTGAAGATGCCGATGAATCGTTCGAGGATTTTTTCGACAAGCGTCCGGAAGATGGGAAAGTGGCGAGGGGCGCGAACCTGTTGAAAGAGGGGCACACGGACGAGGCCATCGAAATTTTTCAATCACTCATTCGGGAAAACCCCAGGAACGTTAATGCCATGCGGTTCCTTGCCATGGCTTACTTCGATGCGGGAGAACGATTGGATGATGCCGAGGCTCTGTTGCGCCGCGTCGTGGAGATGGCTCCGGATTTCACCGTGGGCTGGTTATCGCTGGGCACGGTGCTGGTTGAACGCACAAAGGTCTTGGATGCGATCGAGGCTTACAAGCAAGTGACCCGCCTGGAACCGAAGAATCCAGCGGGCTGGGGCGGCCTCGGCAATGCTTATGCCGTGGCGAACTACCAGGACAAAGGCGCGGAAGCCTATGCCAGGGCGGTCAGCCTGAGCCCCAATGCGCCAAACCTGCAAATGGGCTATGCCCACATTCTCAAAACCCTGGGCGACCAGGAGGGCTCCCTGAAAGCGTACCGGGCGGCGATTGAGGCCAAGCCGGATTTCGGAGAGGTCTACTGGAGCATGGCCAACCTGAAGATCTTCAATTTTGAAGAGGAAGAAGTGGCGGCAATGGAGTACCAGTTGGAAAACGAAGATTTGAGCGAGAGTGCCGAGGTGCATTTCAGATTTTCGCTGGGCAAAGCCTATGAAGACAACAAGGACTACGATCGTGCCTGGCACTATTATCACAGCGGTAACGAAAAACAGCGCATGCAGGTGAGTCATGACACGGTCGAGTTCCAGGCGCGCCAGAATGCCATCATCGACGTTTTCAGCCGGGAATTCATCGAGGAGCATGAAGGCAATGGCTTTGACGCGCCCGATCCGATCCTGATTGTCGGGCTGCCGCGATCAGGGTCGACCCTGGTCGAACAGATCCTGGCCAGCCATAGCCTGGTGGAAGGTACTTCTGAATTGCCCAACCTGGGGCGGATTGCCAATTCCGTGGGGCGCTACCGTTCGGACAAGCAGCAGTTTCCGGAAGCCGCCAGGGCGTTACGAAACCGGGACTGGAGGGCTTACGGCAAGCAGTACATCTCTGAAACGCAGCGTCACCGGGAAGAAGGGACGCCGTTTTTCACCGACAAGATGCCCAATAATTTTTCCCTGATTGGTTTTCTGCACCTGATTCTGCCCAACGCAAAGGTCATCAATACCCGGCGTCACCCCTATGACAGCTGCCTGGGTGCGTACAAGCAGTTGTTTGGCCGGGGGCAGAATTTCACTTACGACATGTATGACCTGGCCGACTATTACAGTCAGTACCACAAGATGGTCTCCCACTGGCACGAGGTGCTGCCCGGCAAAATACTGGATGTTCATTACGAGGAAACTGTCACCGACCTGGAAGGGCAGGTGCGCAGAATTCTTGAGCATTGCGGGCTGCCATTCGAGGAGCAGTGCGCGCGTTTCTGGGAAACTAAAAGGGCGGTCCGGACTGCGAGTTCAGAACAGGTGCGCCAGCCCATTTACACCGGCGCACTGGGTAAGTGGCGTGAATACGATGACCACATAGGGCTTTGGAAAGAACAACTGGGAGATATCGTGGCCGAACTGCCCGAGGCAGTAATCAGGGCCGGCGAATGATTTGCTGCTTCAGAGCGGCCAGACGATGATGTCGTTGATCGCTTCCCGGGGGTCTTTGGTGAACCTGACGGTTAGCAATTTTCGATTCGCCCTCAGGTCGTAGAGCGTGATTCCGGCCGGCGTGCTGCCTCCTGCCACCGCTGTGCCAGAAAGAACGCACAAACCCCGGCCATAGCCGCGTTTGAGCATCCGCGTTTCGTCGGTATCGCGGTCGGAGTGATCAGACGCCTCGAAATAGGGAACGGGCATGGCCCGGTCTTCGGAGCCTTCATCGTCCCCCGCATAACGCAACACACCCGCCCGGCTGTCATTGAATACCACGCCGTTGCGGAATACCTGGGCATCCTGCGCCCCCGCGGGCAGTTCAGCCAGCATCTGGATTTTTTGACCGTTGAAGTGCAACAGCCCCCCGGTGTTCATGCCTGAAAAGTAGATTCCGCCTTCGGAACACCGGACGCTTCTCAGGTGCAACTTGTTGACAGGAATCGGACCATCGGGCGTTGAAGGGTCAAATGCAGCCGGCCTGAACTGGTGTCGTTCCGAGCGGATGTGCATGGCCCAGTGAATCTTCTTTTCATCCAGATCAAAAGCGAGTAAGCAATCGTTCCCGGCGCAGGCGAGGAACATTTCGCGTTGATGAATGCTGATGCCCTGGCAATTGGCCAGGTAAGGGTTCTGCCAGGAGCCGGTCTGCCTGAATTTCGTATCATAAGCCAGCAGCCGTCCACCTGCGCAGATGTAAACCGTGTCGCCATCGAGCGCAACACCCCGCAGACCTCGCCCACCTTCCTGGCCAAACCATTCAATATTGGGGAAATCGTATTTCAGGGGGTTGAATACGGCCTGGTTGGCCAGATCAATCACATAAGCGCCGCCGTGGGTTTGACCCTCGGCGGCGCCATGAACAACCGTCGTGACCAGCAGTTTTGATTGGGCCTTTTCTATGGCCTAATCCCAGTTTTTCCTGAACTGGACACTGATGGTGCGTGGCCGGTTATAAGAGCGGATATTTCTGTTCCAATCGACACCAAAGTAGTCGGAAATATAGTTACTGCCCGTGTCCAGCCACTGCATGGCCTTCTGATCGAACAGATTCCGGGCGACCAGGGTGACCGACCATTCATTCGGGAAATTGGCTCCGATCTGCAGGTTGCTGACGTTCCAGGAAGGCATTTCGCCAAAGTCGGTTTCCGCACTGGCATTTTCAATGTTGTTGTATCTTTTACCTTCAAAGCTGAAGTCGTAATAAAGGAATACGTCCTCAGTACCCCAGAGCCCGGGGATGGACCACCACAGTGACGCCCGGCCTTTCCACTGGGGTGAATTGGGCAGCCTGTCGCCTTTGACAAAGGACGGGTCTTCAGTTTCCGGATCCTGGTAAGGATACCAGTAGGTTTCGTCCCATTCCGGATCAGCCCAGTACCCGGCGAAGGAGACTTCCAGGTTCTCGGTGAACAGGTAGGTCGTTTCAAGTTCGACACCCTGTTGTACAGCGTCTGCCGCGTTGAACGTACCTCTCAGCCACCACTGGTTGTCGATATTGCTGGTGCCCTGCTGGTAGTTTTTCCACTTCATGTAAAACAAGGTGGCATTGAGCAGCAGTCGATTGTCCATCCACTGGCTCTTCAGTCCCAGTTCGTAGTTAAGCAGTTTGTCAGGATCGTATTCTAACGGCACCAGGCCGGTATTGGCGGCTCTCAAACTGTTATAACCACCCAGACGGAAGCCTTCGCTGTACAGAAAGTACAGCATTTTATCGTCCGTCATCTGGTAGGTCACACTTCCCTTGAAAAGCGTGTCACTGGTTTTACCTTCACCCACGTAAGCGCCGTCGGTTTCCATCGTTCCCCAGGGCGGCAGCCCTTCGGGAAACTGGTTCTTGATGTAGTTGTAACGATCGTATTGGAACCAGCGCAGGCCACCGAGTACACGCCACTGGTCGGTGATGTCATAGCTGATTTCACCAAACGCAGAATATTGCTCCGTATCGCGATCCAGGGTTTCGGAATAGCCGACAATGGTCGGCTTCAGTGGGTAATCAACCGGGTAGCCATAGTAATTGTAGTAATACGCCCAGTACTGGGCATAAGGCCACGCTACCGTATCCATCAATTGCTCATTGCTGGAGCCGTAATACCAGTCGTCATGCAGGTCTTCGTAATACAGGCCAGCTAGCCACTGGAATTTGCTGTCGCTTTGCGAAGTCCAGCGGAATTCCTGAGAGAATCGCTTCTGGTTCTGGTCGTTGAAGGTCGTGCCAAACGTGTATTGCGTGTTGTACAGAATGTAGCCGCCGTAGTAACCCCAATAGGAATCCTTGTACTGTTCATAGGCCATGTTGTCCCATTCGTACTTGATGTCCCGGTCGAAGATACTGGTGACGGACTTGAAAGCCGCAAACCCCAGATCGGCATCCAGTGTGAACGAATAATTGGTCCACTTATCATCGCGGTACTCGTCGTAAAACCGGATGATCTCGAAATCGCCCAGTGACGGGTCCACGTTCCAGGTACCGTCGTCATGGCTGTCTTCAGAAATGACGGCGAAGCTGATTGAAAGATCGTCAGACAGTTCCCACAGCGCCGATATCCGGCCGCCGGTCAGTTTTCTCTTGTTCTGGTTTTTCTTGACGTAGGCTGCGTTGCTGGTTTCAAACTGGGGCCCGGATTCCGTCGGTCCGCGATAGGTTTCTCCCGCTACATTGTCAATCCAGCCGCCGTCTTTCATGTGATATCCGACGGCCCTGATGGCAAAGCTATCAGAGAGCGGCACATTGACCCAGCCGTTTACGTTGTAACTGGCATCCCCTCCCTTGGTCGTGCCCAACTCGGCGAACACGCCGCCGCTGACGCCAGCCATGTTGGGCTTATTGGTGATATAGCGCAGGGTGCCGGTCTGGGATGCCGAACCGAACAGCGTGGCCTGCGGCCCCGGCAGTGACTCAATGCGCTCGCCGTCGACAAACTGCGGAAACACCTGTTGTGAGATCAGGGAAACAGAAGAATCGTCGATATATACAGCCGTCTGCGTGTCGGTATAGTACTCACCGGTGCCGGAAGAAATTCCACGGTAGACCAGTTCGTTCCTGCCGGGTTGGGAATTCACCAGTCCAAGGCTGGGAAGCGCCCGGACCAGGTCATCGAGGTTCTGCAAATTGGCTTTCTGGATGTCCACCGAAGTGAACGCCATGATGCTTTGCGGAACAGACTGCAGATTGGTCTCACGAAATGTGGCGGTAACGATAACCTCTTCCAGGACGGGGTTTTCTTCGTAATCTGAATCCTGATCCTGCGCAAGCGCCGGTTGAACGGGGTAAAGGACTGCTGCGATGGCTGCGGCAAGAGGAGTTAATCTAACGGACTGCTCGTTCATCTGGCCTGACTCCTTTATTGGCTATTATCTGGTGATTAGCCGATTTTTAGATTCTGATATCCCACCTTCAGGATATTCTCATGTCTTGAAGTCCGTTCTCAATGGATGTAACAACTGCGTGATGGATTATCTTACGATCCTGGTTCATTATTTCTTCAGTTTTCCGCGGCATCGTGAATTCACTGCATCACCCTTTCTTAATGGCGCGGTACTTGTCGGGGGAAATTCCCATGATTTTTTTGAATACCCGGGAGAAGTAATAAGGGTCTGAATAGCCTGTCTCGATTGCCACTACTTTCACCGGTTTAGGGGTTAAATCGAGCAGTCGGCAAGCTTGCCGGATCTTCAGTTGAGTGAAATGCGCCATGGGTGAATGACCGGTTTGCTCTCTGAACAATTCGGAAAAATGACTGACCGACAGACCTGCATGTTTTGCGAATTCTTCCAGTCGTACAGGTTCGGAAATACGTTCACGCATGAACTCCAGGGTTCCTCCGAGTTGAAGTTGCCTCTGACCGGCCCGCTGTTCAACCGGAAAAGAAGGGTTACGAAACAGCAGCAGTGAAAGAATATGACGGGCCGATTGAGCCGCATAAATCAGCGTCGGTATCGAGTACCCGCTTTCGAGTGTTTCGAGGCAATCGCGAAACAGACGGATGGCCTCCTGCTGGGTGGCGGGGTCAACCGGTACCGGATGACCGGGACCCGGGATGCGTTCCAGATAGTAGTCTGCTTCCCGGCCCAGGAAATGCATCCAGTAGGTGGACCAGGGATTGTCATCTGCGGCCCAGTACTTATGACTGGAGTGCCTTGGGATGATCACTAACTCGCCGGCCTGCAGGTGATTTTCCACACCGTCCACAATGACATGCCCGTGTCCGTCGATACACAGCATCAGGTGATCCTGTGCCGCGCCGTCGGGACGAGAGCGAAAGTGGAACCTTGCCCGGGGAAACCAACCGATATCGGTGGGATACAGTGAGCCGATTAACGGGTGGCGGCTGGCATCGGCGAGAATCGGGCGCGGGATAACGTACATATCCTGCCCGGCAAATCCTTCCCTGAGTCTGGGTGTCTTCACTACCGTAAGAATATCCATGTCATAGCGGCAAAGTCCATGTTCACAGTCATCAATTGCGAATTAATATAGTAAAAATCTCCCAGAGCGCCAATGATGCAGCAGGAACAAGGCCCTGAAACGACCCGTTTGGAATTTGACAGAGCCTTTGGCGGCCAGGGCGAAGGCTGGCCCCGCATGTACCAGGCTCCCGCAAGGATCAATATCATTGGTGAGCACACCGACTACAACGGTGGTTTCGTCCTTCCGTCTACTATCGACTTGCACACATGGGCAGTAATTTCACCGCGTGAAGACAGGCTCTTGCAGGTACTGGATATCACCGCGAAGCAACTTCATTCCATCGATCTTGAAAAACTGGAGCGTGGTGAGAAAGGGCAGCCGATTGAATATCTCAAGGGCGTTGCGTGGGCCCTGGCTGAGGAAGGCCTGGATTTGCGGGGCTGTAATGTCGCCATAGCGGGCAACATTCCCCTGGGGGGGGGGTTGAGTTCGTCGGCGTCACTGGAACTGGCGCTGGCGCTGGCGTTGTTGGAAACCGCCGGGTTCGGCCTGGACCGCAAGAAATTGGCGCTTTTGTGTCAGCGTGCAGAGGTGGAATTTGTCGGCGCCCGTTGCGGCATCATGGACCAATTTGCGATCGCCATGTGCGCCCAGGGCAGGGCCATGATGCTCGACTGCCTGTCACAGGATCATGAACTCCTGGTCATTCCGCCTGATCTGCGGTTTCTCGTCGTGCACAGCGGGGTCAGGCACCGGGTATCCACCGGCTCCTATAATGCCCGGCGAGAGGAGTGTGATGCGGCAGTTGAAAGACTCAGGCAGGTCGTTCCGGGATTGGAATGTCTCCGGGACGTAACAGAGGATCAGCTGGAAACTCACCGTGAGTTGCTGGATGACATCATTTATCGCCGGGCGCGCCATGTCATTCGTGAAAACAACCGGGTCCTGGCAGCGCGGGAAGCCCTGGTGAATAATGATCTGGAGAATCTTGGGCTGCTGGTTAACCAGTCCCATGCCAGCCTGCGGGATGATTTTGAAGTAAGCTGCGATGAACTCGACCGGCTGGTGGACATTGCCCTCGGATGCGATGGCGTGCTGGGCTCGCGCATGATGGGTGCGGGCTTTGGCGGATGCACCATCAGCCTGGTCCGGGCGGGATCGGCGCGGCAGGTGGCTGCCAGCATCAGTGAGCAGTATGCACGGGAGTTCGGCGAAACTCCCTGGATGCACATCGCTGCTTCGACGCCCGCGGTAAACAGAGTCAGCTGATCATGAGTTTGCAGACACAGTCACATCGGAGAAAAAATCTGCTCAGCGGTGAGTGGGTGCTGGTTTCACCCCACCGCACCCAAAGACCCTGGCAGGGCCAGGTGGACGATGCCGTGGACGAGGCCATGCCGGCATATGATCCGGGTTGCTACCTGTGTCCGGGTAACGAGCGGGCAGGCGGGAAGCTTAACCCCGATTACGTCGGTGGATTTGCATTCGATAATGATTATTCCGCGCTTTCATCTGAATCCTGTGTAGAACAGGAGTCCAGCCCCCTGCTGGTTGCGCAGGCTGAGACCGGCATTTGCCGGGTGGTCTGTTATTCCGAGCAGCATCACTTGCGCCTGGCGAGCATGGACGAAGCAGGCGTAACGCGATCTCTGAACCTCCTGTTCGACGAATTCCGGCAGTTGGACAAAGAGCCCGGCGTGGAATACGTGCAGATTTTTGAAAACCGGGGTCAGATGATGGGCTGCAGCAATCCGCATCCGCACGCCCAGATCTGGGCGACGAGCAGCATACCGGTCGAGCCGGCCAGGGAATGGCAGACCCAGTCCGAATATTTCGCCCTGAATTCCCGTCGTTTGCTGCTCGACTATTTGCAGGCCGAGCTGGAGGCGGGGGAGCGGTTGGTGTTCAGTAATCAGCATGCCGTTTCGATGGTGCCTTACTGGGCCTGCTGGCCCTATGAAACCCTGCTGATTCCGAGGAGGCCCGTGGGGGGACCCGACGAAATGTTTTCAGATGAAGTTGCAGGCCTCGCGCAGGTACTGCGGCATACCCTGTTGAGCTGCGAGCGTTTGTTTTCAACGGCTGTTCCATATTCGATGGGGTTTCACCCGAGGCCTTCGGATGGTGCCGAACACCCGGAATGGCAATTCCATGTTCATATCTACCCCCCGCTGTTGCGCTCAGCGTCGATACGTAAGCACATGGTAGGGTTCGAAATGCTGGGCACTCCGCAACGCGACCTGACGCCCGAAGCCGCCGCTGCGCGGCTGCGGGAAAACCTGCCTGATTAGAGAGACTGATGAAAAGGAAATCGATGTATCTTCAAATCCTTCTGACCTTGCTGATGCTGACGCCAGCCAGTGTTTTTGCGGCCGCGCTTGAAGAAGGCGAACGCCCGCACTGGAATAACATCGACGTGATTCGTGAACATGTCGAACCGCCCCGGGCACACTTTGTTCCGTCAGATGCCGGATATTCACAATCACTCAACGGGGACTGGAGGTTTCATTACAGCGATTCTCCCTCGAAACGCCCGGCAGACTTCTTTCATGAAAACTTTGACGCTACGGGCTGGGCCATCATCCCGGTACCTTCCAACTGGGAGCGCCATGGCTTCGGTTACCCGATTTACGTCAATGTGCCTTATCCCTTCGAGATCGATGAGCCCAATGTGCCAGTCGATGAAAATCCAGTGGGTTCCTACCGGCGGGAATTCACCGTTCCCGCCGAGTGGCAGGGCATGGACGTGTTCCTGAAGTTTGGCGGGGTCAGTTCTGCTTTCTACCTGTGGATCAACGGTGAGTATGCCGGCTACAGCGAAGGCAGCAAAACGCCATCTGAATTCAGGGTCACGGATTACGTTCGCCCGGGAAATAATGTCATCGCGGTCGAAGTTTACCGATGGAGCACGGGGAGCTACCTGGAAGACCAGGATTTCTGGTCTCTCAGCGGCATCCAGCGGGATGTCAGCCTGTATGCGCGACCCACGCAGAGACTGAAGGATTTCTTTGTCCACACGGGGCTGATCAACGGTTATAGCGATGCGGATTTCCGCCTCGAAGCGGATATCTTCAACGCGGATGAAACGCCGGTGAAGGCGGGGTTTCATGTCAGGGTTCTGGACGGTGAAGAGACCGTTTTCGTCGAATACCGGGGCGTCACCCTGCAGTCCGGGAGCAACGCACTGGAGTTCGGCCGGGTCCTGCCGGCAGTGAAGCCCTGGTCGGCCGAGATTCCCAATCTCTACACGCTGATCATGGAATTGAAAAACGATTCCGGTGAACTGCTCGAGACAGTCTCGCAGGAGATAGGTTTCCGCAGTGTGGAAATAAAGAACGGTCGATTCATGGTCAATGGGAAGCAGGTCAAGCTCAAGGGCACCAATCTGCACGAACACCATGATGTGACCGGCCACGTCATCGACGAGGCGACCATGGTCGAGGACATCCGGCTGATGAAAGCAGCCAACCTGAATGCGGTTCGTACTTCGCATTATCCGTTCCCGGAGCGGTTCTACGAGCTGACCTCCCGGCACGGGCTGTATGTTGTCGACGAGGCGAACATCGAAAGCCATGGATACGGCTATGATCACGATAAGACCCTGGGAAACAAACCGCACTGGAAAGAGCATCATCTCGACCGCACCCGGCGTGTCGTCGAGCGTGACAAGAATTTTCCTTCCGTGACAATCTGGTCGCTGGGCAACGAAGCCGGTGACGGAGTCAATCTCGGCGCGACCTATCACTGGATCAAGTCCAGGGACCTGTCCCGTCCGGTTCAGTACGAGACGGAAGGGAATATCGATGAAGTGGGTGAACGCCATTCGGACTTCCACTCCAGCATGTACTGGCGTTACTGGGATATGCAACGATACGCGCAGACCCACAATGACCGGCCGTTCGTGCTGATCGAGTACGCCCATTCGATGGGTAACAGCACCGGAAACCTCAAGGAATACTGGGACGTGATAAACCGTTACGACATCCTGGCGGGCGGCTTTATCTGGGACTGGGTTGACCAGGGTCTGCTGGAGCACGACGAGGAAGGCAATCCCTACTGGACCTATGGCGGTGATTACGGTCCGGCTGACGTACCCTCCAGCGGCAATTTCAATTTCAATGGGGTTGTGTTTCCGGACCGGCGCATTCAGCCGGCTTACTGGGAAGTCAAACGGGTATACCAGCACATCGGATTCGAAATGCCGGACCCGGTAAGCGGCGAATTATTGCTCGAGAATCAATACGATTTTCTGTCGCTGGACGGTTTCGATCTGCACTGGAAATGGCTGAAAGACGGAATTCCGGTTGAATCAGGGCAAAAAAATGACCTGGGCACCAGGGCCGGCGGCGGAACTTCACTGCTGCAACTATGGGACAGGACGCCTGAAATGACCCCCGGTTCGGAATATCACCTGAACCTGCAGGTGATTTCGCCCGTTGAGCGCGACCTGTTACCGGCCGGTCATGTTTATGCCGAGGCGCAGTTAGAGCTGAGCAAACCCGCAGGACGGATGATCGCTTCCGAAAAGCAGTGCAGAAAAGTCAGCCTGAAAAAAACGGCAGATGGTTTCCGCTTGTCCTGTGGCGCCATCACTTTCCGTATCGACCGTTCCAGTGGCCTGCTGGATTCCATCGAATATGACGGCGCGCCGATGCTGCTCGAGCCCCTGAAGCCGAATTTCTGGCGGGCGCCGACGGATAATGATTTCGGCAATTACATGCAGGACTGGGCGGCATCCTGGCGCGAGGCCGTCGACCACCGCGAACTGGTGTCACTGGAACAGGTGAAGGAAGATACAAAGGAAGTGCAGATCCAGGCGAATTACCGGTTTACGGATGCTGCAGGACAGACGGTAGCGAGCTGGTCCACTTTGTTCAGCTTCAATACGGCCGGAGAACTGCATGTATTGAACCGATTCGAAAAGCAGGAAGGACAGCCGGTCGCACCCAGGATTGGCATGAATGTCGAACTGAGGCCGGACCTGGAGAGGGTGAGCTGGTTTGGCCGGGGACCTTTTGAGAACTACAGCGACCGCAACCAGGCGGCGGATGTGGGGCTTTACAACAACCGGGTGAAGGATCATTACGTCCCGTACATGAGGCCACAGGAAAACGGCTACAAGACAGACGTGCGCTGGCTGCGGCTGCAGGACGGTCAATCACGGGGTATCGAAGTAAGGGCAGATGGGCTGATATCGTTCACTGTGCATCATAACCGGCTGGAGGATTTTGTACCGCCGGTAAAAATTGCGATCACCAGCGAAGACGGGCCGGGCGCCAGGGACAACGAAGAACGCGTCAACATACATGTCAATGATATTGTTCCCCGGGATCTGATCTCGCTGGATATCGACCTGGGCCAGATGGGGGTCGGGGGTGATGATTCCTGGGGCAAGCGAACGCTGATGCAATATTCATTCACGGAATCGACCTACAGCTACGGATTTACCCTGCGGCCCTTCAGTGATAAATAGTTCTGATCAGAATAAAAAAAGGAAACTGCTATGCATCTGCAAAGTCTCGATTACGCGGTAGTCATCATTTATGGAGTGTTTCTGCTGATCCTCGCGCAATGGGTGTCAAGGGAGAAAGCAGGGCACGAGAAAAATACGCAGGATTATTTTCTCGCCGGCAGGGCGCTTCCCTGGTGGGCGATCGGGGCATCCCTGATTGCCGCAAACATATCGGCGGAGCAAATCATCGGCATGTCCGGCTCCGCCTACCTGATGGGTTTTGCGATTGCATCCTACGAATGGATGGCTGCGCTGACCCTGATCATCGTCGCCAAGTACCTGCTGCCCGTATTCCTGAAGTACGAGATCTACACCATGCCCCAGTTCCTCGAGCAGCGTTTCGATCATCGTGTACGCATGGTAATGGCGACGTTCTGGCTGGGCGTGTACGTCTTCGTGAACCTGACTTCGATTTTGTGGCTGGGTTCCCTGGCGATCAATTCGGTTACCGGCCTGGACCAGACCACTGGCATGGTTATCCTTGGCCTGTTCGCCGTTTCATACTCCCTGTATGGCGGCCTCAAGGCCGTGGCGCTGACGGACATCATCCAGGTGGTTCTCCTGGTTTTCGGCGGCTTGCTGATTGCCTGGATTGCGATGAATGAAATTTCGGGCGGAGATGGCGCCATCGCCGGATTCCTCATTACCATGGAGATGGTGCCCGAAAAGTTTGACATGGTATTCACCAGCGACCTGCCTTACTACAACGATTTGCCGGGCATCTCGGTGCTGGTTGGCGGTATGTGGATCATGAACCTGTCGTATTGGGGTTTTAACCAGTACATCATTCAGCGTGCGCTGGCTGCCAAGGACACGCGTGAAGCGCAGAAAGGCATCGTATTCGCCGCCTTTCTGAAAATGCTGGTGCCTGTGCTGGTTGTTTTGCCTGGCATCGCGGCGGCCATCCTGATTCCCGATATCCAGAATGACCGTGCTTACCCGGAACTGATGAAACTGTTACCGGTGGGTTTGAAAGGGCTGGTGTTTGCCGCTCTGATCGCGGCTATCGTATCTTCGCTGGCTTCGATGACCAACAGCATCTCTACCATTTTCACGATGGATATGTACATGCATTTCAGGCCTGAAGTGACCGATCAGAAAAAACTGGTGACGATCGGGCGGACGGTGGCGTTTTCCGCCATGGTGATTGCAATGATCGTGGCCCGTCCGTTGCTGGGCAATTTTGACCAGGCCTTCCAGTACATCCAGGAATTTACCGGATTTTTCACGCCCGGCATCGTCGCAATTTTCCTGCTCGGCTTTTTCTACAAACGCACCACGGCCAATGGCGCACTGTCCGCTGCGATCGGCTCGGCGGTGTTATCGCTCGGGTTCAAACTGGCCTGGCCCGCATTACCGTTCATCGACCGGGTGGGGCTGGTTTTCCTGCTCTGCATGTTGATCGGCATAGTGGTGTCCAAGTTGGAGCACGGGGGTGAGCATCCCAAGGCCGTCGCGTACAGCGATGTCGATATCAGCACCAGCGCCAGCTTCAACCTGTCCTCGCTGGTCATCATCCTGATGCTCGCAGGACTCTACATCGCCTGGTGGTAGAACTCAGGCTTCCTGCCTGACTCCGGATGATTGCAGGGCTGCGATCACGGAGTCGGGATTATCCAGGCAAACCAGGTTGATACCGGAAACACCGGGAATAGCAGCGGCCTCTCGGATCATCTGTGCGCAAATGGGCGTGCCTTCCTGTTCAGGATCGTCGGCATCGTCGGAAGGCAACGGCGCCAGCGATACGATCACGGAAAAATGCCACGTGACCTTGTCCTCGACCAGCTTTCCGATGTGCCGGCGCAGCAGGTCCATATCGAAGCAGGGTCGCAACCGCAGGAACCGTGCCCCGGCGGCAGCCCTGTCGATTAAGGGGGCCGCATCCCAGTCCGAATCACCGGTCGGTACGCAGGCATCCGTTCCGATCGCCCAGTCATTCTCTTCGATTTCCCGCGCTGCCGCGATCAATTCACGGCCGTTGAAATCAAACACCGCACCGGCCGGTTTTTGCTGTTGAGCGGGAATCCCGCTGCCCCGGTTGAGCACCAGGGACGTGACCCCGATCGCTCGCAGGCCCAGCAGTTCACTTTGCAGGGCAATGCGGTTGCGGTCCCGGCAGTTGATGGTCGGAGTGACGTCAGTACCCTCACGCAGCAGCAGGGCTGACAGCGCCGTGGGGGAGGGCCCGGCCCGGCCCGGCGGGTTGTCTCCAAGCTGGATACCATCGACATGTTCAGACAGGGTGGTTGCCAGGCGGATGGCGTCGGCGGTTTCGGTTTGCCCTTTCCACGGCAATTCGGCAGTTATCGTAAAAGCGCCACTGGTGAGGGCACTCTGAAAGGTCTTCAATCGACTTTCCAGTTGAGCAGGGCGGGGTTGGTGCTGGCCAGGAGGTCAGAGGGAACGTCAGCCAGTGACATATTTGCTTCGCAGGCCACTGTGCCATCAGGGAGTATGATCTGGCCCTCGGCTTTGCCCAGCCTGCCACGCAGACGTAAAATTCGTCCCACTACGCGTAATGGTGTTTCAATCGGCACGGGATGACGATAGAGCACCTGCAGACGAACGGACATCATGAAATGATGGGGGTCGCCAATCATCGACACCCTGCCGACCACCTCGTCCAGCATCGCGGCCACAACGCCACCATGCACAATACCCGGATAACCCTGGTAATGGGCCGGAACGGTGAAGGCACTGACGACTTCCAGTTCACCGTCATCGTAGAACTGCATGTACAGTCCGACCGGGTTGCTGCGGCCGCAGACAAAACACATTTCGGAGTTGGGTTGCTTGTTCATGGCCGCTAGTTTAGCTGCGCATGCGACACATTTCCTGTCTTTCGCTGGCTCAGGTCTCCCGAAACCTGGGCATCAGGTTGGCCAGGTTACAGGGGCGTGTCCGAGAATCGAGCTGCGGGCGTATCACTTCTTCCCAGGCCGTTCGACAGGCATTGGGCGACCCCGGCATGCAAAAAATGACCGTGCCGTTGGCCAGCCCGGCAAATGCACGGGATTGAATGGTGGCGGCTCCGATGTCTGTAACAGAGGCGGCCCTGAAAAGTTCGCCGAAACCTTCAATGGTTTTGTCAAAGAGGGGTTCAAGGGCTTCGGGCGCGACATCACGGCCGGTCAGGCCGGTACTGCCGGTGCTCAGGACAACGGTGACTTCGTCATCGGCGATCAGGGCCGAGAACTCGGCACGCAAACTGTAACAATCGTCCTTGACGATCTTTCTGCGCACAATATGGTGGCCCTCCCGTTTCAGTGATTTCGAGAGGAAATCCCCGGAACCGTCATCATCCGTGGTTCTCGTATCCGAGATCGTTATCACCGCCACGTTCAGGGGGATGAATTTGGCGTCAGGTGAAGTTCTGCTCATGATGGGATGTCCGTTAGTAGGTATTCATTGTGCCTCTTTTTCCGCGATATTGAAAACGTGACTTTCGGAGTGTGTATGGAGTGACCTGCTGGGCTAAACTTGATCTTTCCAACCCATTAGAAGTTCTGACCATGCTGAAAAAAGTCCTCAAGATCGCAGCAGCCCTGTTTGCGGTCATTCTGCTGGTTGGCGGATTGTTCCTGGCTCATACCTGGTATTTCAAACCTGTCAATATCAACCTGTTCTTTGCACGGACCATGATGCAAATCATGATGGACAGTCCGGAGTTGCTGAGCACGATTCGCGTGCTCGAACCCATCGGTATCACCGGCCACAACGCGAAACTGGATGACAACAGCCTGGAAGCGGGCGACCGGTTCATGGCTCAGCTGAGCGATGCGTATGACACGCTGCTCAGTTATGAAGACGAAGACCTCAGCGAGGCGGACCTGATGTCAAAGCGCATCGCCGTGGACCTGCTGGGTGCGGTGGTCGAGGGTGAGAAATTCCGTTTCCTGACGTTTCCGGTCAACCAGTTGTTCGGCGTGCAGAATGGCTTTCCGTCGTTCATGGAATCCACCCACCAGGTCCATTCTGTGGGCGATGCGGAAGATTACATCAGCCGCCTGAACGCAGTCGGCGTCAAGTTTGACCAGGTGCTGGAAGGTCTGAATAAGAGAGATGAACTTGGCATTTACCCGCCCCAGTTCGTGGTGACCAAGGTGCTGGAGGAGATGAACAATTTCGTCGCGACGCCGCCCGAGGAAAATATCCTGATGGTCGCCCTGCTGGACAAGATGAAAGAGGCGAATCTGCCCGAGGATGAACAGCAGCGGATGGCGCTGGAAGCGCGGGGAGTCATCCTGGAGACGGTTTATCCGGCCTACGGTCGCCTGATTGCTCATTTCGAAGCCCTGGACCCGAAAGTGGACGGGAACTACGGTGCATGGAGCCTGCCCGACGGTGATGAATATTACAAACTGGCGCTCAAGCTGTTCACCACGACAGACTATGCTCCGGAATATATCCACCAGGTGGGGCTCGCCGAAGTGGATAGAATCCAGGCCGAGATACTGGACATCCTCCAGGACGAAGGCTGGGATGTTTCGAACGGGTTCACCGAGGCTATCAACGAAATGGCGGGAAACCCGCGCTTTTATTTTTCCGACAGTGGAGAGGGGCGCGACCAGATACTGGCAGAGTACGAAGCGCTGATCGAGGAGGTCTCCGGTCAGCTCGAACCATGGTTCGCTACGATACCGGCTGCTCCTGTCGAAGTGCACAGGGTGCCGGAATTCAAGGAAAAAACAGCACCTGGCGCCTATTACGAAATTCCCGCGATGGACGATTCGAGGCCGGGCGTATTTTTCGCCAATCTCTACGACATCAAGGCCACGCCAAAATACGGGATGAGGACACTCAGCTACCATGAAGCCATCCCGGGCCATCACTTCCAGTTAGCCATTCAGCAGGATCAGAAGGACTTGCCTTTCTTCCGCCGGCTGATTCCATTTTCGGCTTACTCTGAAGGCTGGGCCCTGTATGCGGAGAGAGTGGCCTGGGAAATGGGTCTGCTGGAAGATCCCTATGACAACATCGGCAGGCTGCAGGCGGAGTTGTTCCGCGCGGTTCGGCTGGTAGTGGACACCGGAATACACAAGATGCGCTGGTCGCGCGAAGAAGCCATCGATTACATGCGGGCCAATACCGGTATGGCGGAAAGTGACGTGATCGCCGAAATTGAACGCTATTTTGTACTGCCTGGCCAGGCAACGTCCTATAAAGTGGGTATGATGAGAATCATGGAACTGCGGGAATTGGCCGAAACAGAGCTGGGTGGGAATTTCGACATCCGCGACTTTCATGACGTGGTGCTGACCAACGGTTCGTTGCCGCTGGATATGCTGGAAGTATTGGTGCTGCGATACATAGAGGCAGAGAAAGGCTGAGAGATTGATCGTTCTTTATGTTTTCTTCGGCCTGATCTGGCTGGCAGTGCTGGTCCGGGCCATCCTGCGCCCACACCGGCAGCCGGCATCCCGCGTTGCCTGGGTGCTGGTCATCATACTTTTGCCGGTTTTTGGCATCGTCATCTACATCCTGCTCGGGGAAACCAATATCGGCCGCAGGCGCGTGGCGCGTTCGCGGCAGGTGCTCGGGATGTTGCCGTCCGCCATGCCCGAGTCTTTTGCAGCGGATTCGCGAAACAATCCCACTGTTCCGGAGCGTTGCGCCCAGTTGTTCCGGGCGGGCAAAACCGTTAATGGTTTTTCGCCGGTGGGGGGGAACTCGGCCCGCCTGACAGCGGATTCCAACGCGGCAATCGATGCGATGGTGGCCGACATGGACGCCGCGCAGGATCATATCCACCTGGTCTTCTATATCTGGTTGCAGGACAACAACGGGCTCAAAGTGGTTGAAGCGCTCCAGCGGGCAGCCAGGCGCGGCGTTGCCTGCCGCGCGATGGCTGACGGCCTGGGCTCGCGTCAGATGATTCGCTCCGCTGCGTGGAAAGAGATGCGCGAGGCCGGCGTCAGGGTAGCGGTTGCATTGCCTATTGGTAATCCGCTGCTGCGCTCACTGCATGGACGCGTTGATCTGCGGAATCATCGCAAGATCGTCGTGATCGATGACTGGATTACTTATTGCGGTAGTCAGAATTGCGCCGATCCGGAGTTCCGGGTCAAACCCAAATTTGCGCCCTGGGTGGATGCACTGATGCGTTTCGAAGGGCCGATCGCGCGTCAGAATCAGCACGTATTCATCAGCGACTGGATGAGCTATGTCGACGAGGACATCAGCGGCATTCTCCATGCCCCGATACGCGAGGGCGGAGAGGGTTTTCCTGCCCAGGTGATTGCCACAGGGCCAACGGTGCGTCATTCGGCGATGCCGGAAGTGTTCCAGATCCTGATGTACGCGGCAAGAAACCGGCTGGTCATCACAACGCCCTATTTCGTGCCGGACGAAGCCATGATGGCGGCTTTATGCGCGGCCGCAAACCGTGGCGTAGACGTGACAATCGTGTTTCCGGCAAGGAATGATTCGTGGATAGTCGCCGCTGCAAGCCGAAGTTATTACCGGGACTTGCTCGAGGCCGGCATCACTATCCAGGAGTTCGTTGACGGGCTTTTGCACACCAAGTCGATGACCATAGACGATGAAATCACCTTGATCGGTTCGGCTAATATGGACCGGCGCAGTTTCGACCTGAACTACGAGAACAATATTTTGCTTACCGACCCGCAGACAACCGCAGTGATGCGTGAGCGACAGGAGCAATACCTGGATTCATCCCGTCCGGTGCACCTGGGCGATGTTGAGGCCTGGTCAATGGCGCATCGGTTGCTGAATAACCTGCTGGGGATGTTGGGCCCGGTACTCTGAGGAAAAAGTCATGAGCCTTATCAAAAAAATCGCCCCGGGTCTGAGTGCGGCACGGGTCACTTCGATCGGCCTGTTATTGCTAATGGGTACCGGCGCTCTGAAGGCTGAGGAACCGGGTTACGATTATTTCTCGGCAAATCGCGAGATGATCCGCAACGGCGTGCAAGCGGTTCTGACCTGCAATGGCCTGTTCACATCGAATCGCACGCTGGAGCAGGTGTTTGCGCAGGAACTGGCTTATATGGTCCGCTTCGGTGGCCGCGTCGGTACAGCCCAGGGCGGTGCGTATACGGTGGACCGGACTAACCGGGCCGTTGGTGTAGGCGAGCCGGGCCAGGGGCCGGTCATGACCGCTGCATTTCGCGAAGGAATTGGATGCGTGATCATGGCGCCCGGCGAGGGTGTTGAGGATATCGCTTCTTTGCCGGTCATCGAGCGGCCCTCACCAGCAGTTAACCCTGCCACCATACCCTGGCCGAATGGCGACCTGCTCGATGATGAACCGCTTTCCAGCCGGGTAAACCCTGCGGCTTTGCAGGCGGCTTCGGACTGGGCCTTTGAACGCGAATCTTCTGAGCAGGATACGCTGAGCCTGCTGGTGATTCACCAGGGCAACATCATCCTGGAACGCTATGCCGAAGGTGTGGACATGCACACGCGGACGCGTACCTGGTCAACGGCCAAGAGCATCGCCGTTACCCTGGTCGGTATGTTGGTGGAGCAGGGCAAATTGTCACTGGATGAGCCGATGGGGCTGGAATGGCTGCCCGCGGTTGCAGCCGACGAAAGCGACCCTCGTGATGATATAACCCTGCGGCATGTGTTGAATATGTCCTCCGGGCTTTACCCGGTTGACAGTTTTGGCATGGAATACGCGACCGGCTCAGGCTTGTCCTATTGGGCAGGAGCAAGTTCGGTTGAAGGCGCCATGCGGCGTGGCATGATTCGCGAGCCCGGGGCCTTCTGGGACTACGAGAACTACGACACGTTGCTTGCTGTTTACGCCATGAAAAAGGCGTTGGGGGATGAAGACGCGTATCAACGTTTTCCGCGCAATGCGCTGCTGAACCGGATCGGTATGCACAATACCCTGGTCAGCACCGATCGGTTCGGGGATTTTATTTTCAGCAGCCAGGTTTACACCAACGCCCGGGACCTGGCGCGTTTCGGCCTGCTTTACCTGAATGACGGAGTGTGGGATGGCGAAAGGCTGATTTCTGAAGATTGGATCGAGTTTGTCCGCACTCCTGCGCCGGCTACAGCGGAAACCGGGAATTTTTACGGCGGCCAGTGGTGGCTGGTACCGGATGACCGGAAAGATGTGCCCAAAGATGCGTACTACACTGCCGGTAACCGGGGGCAGTACGTGATCGTGGTTCCGTCACACGATGTGGTCATCGTGCGGCGTGGGCTGGATTTCGGCAAGCAGGGCTTTGATCCCCTGGACCTTACCCGCGAAGTACTCAAGGCGATTAGCCCTTAAAAGCACTAGTGCCTGGTGGGTGACTGGGCTGCATTCGGGCAGACCTGGGGTTTGCGGCCCTGCAGGAAGCAACCATGCTCCTTGATCTCTTCAAGGCGGCAGCTCCAATATAGCTCGCCCTCGTGCACCGTCATATCGGGGCAGCCATCGCACATGTTCGTGCGCCCGTCAGGCATGACATCAACGGGTTGAATGATCATGAAAGTCTGCAGATGGATACGGTCAAACAACGATGAAGGACTTTTCAGCAAGGTCCGGAGGTAGCGTTTTGCAATGCTGCGGACGCGGCCGTCTATCAGCGAGAAAAAGGACATGGTCAATCGGCCCATGCGGTTGCTTTTGGGGTCCGTATAGCTCAGCCAGGTGCCCTTGAAAAAGTGGTTAGCGACCTGGATGGTTTCCATGAATTTCGGTCCCACATAGCCAAATCCGCGCTTCTTGCTGGCTAACCGCGAGGCCACCAGCCACTTGGTGGAATTGGGGTCCTGATCGCCGCTCAGGTATGCACTCGGTTGGTAATCCGCATCCAGTTCCTGGATTTTTGCGACCACGTCTTTTGCCTTGAGCATGGAATCACCACCCCAGTCAGGCCGTTCATAAGTGTTGGTGATATCCACCGGAATACCGTTGGCATGGACTTCAAAATCGCCAAAAAGCTCCGGTGTTCTGAACAGGATGAATACCATGGTGTGAACGATGTCCGGATGCTGCTGGGCCCAGGCCATGCTGTCCTTGACCTGGTCCAGCGTATCGACGGATACGGTCTGGTTGAAAGAGCAGGCCAGCCCGCCTTCTTCGGCCAGCATTTGTGCAAACTTCAGGCGTAAAGCGTTGTGCTCGTTCTCGTTGTCAGCCTTTGAGTCGCTGCGGACCTGGGTCGTGTCGATGTGGAAGGTAAAACCATAGGCTCCGGCTTCTTTCAATTTTCGCAGCAGTTTCCTGCCAAGCGCCAGGCCATTGGTGTTGATGATGGGTTTCCAGCCACCGTCTTTCACCATTTTGACTATTTCAACAATCTGGGGGTGAACCAGGGGGTCTCCACCGGCAATGCTCATACAGTCGCTTTTGCGCCGCGCTTTGAATACAGACAATTCTTCGGCGATCTGGGCCAGTGATTTGTGATTCTTGAGGTGTGGCCGGTAACAACCCTCACATTCCAGGTTGCAGTCGTCGGTCACTTCCAGCCAGGAAATAGCGTTATCGGTCAGTGACCAGGGCAAACGGTAATATTCTCTGGGGGTCAGTTCAGCAACTGTGTTCATTTTTTTCTACCATCAAGGAACCTGGGCCAGAGTCTATGGCCTGGAATACCATCCCGCTTGTCTATATCAGTCGTTTTATTGACCCCAATCACTCCTGGCGGTGATCGAACTGATATAAAGGCTGTTCCTGTTGGTCATTCCAGATTGCGTCTAAATGTCTTGCGAAGACAGAAAGAAACTTGTCCTGATAAATCCTGTCAATTTGAGCCGGGCAGGTTTTTCCATTAATCACAGCTCCCGGTTCCCGCCGTTAAGCCTGGGGGTTGTCGCCGCGCTGACGCCCAAAAACTGGGATGTGGAAATCATCGATGAAAATTTCGATGAGTTTTCTTTCTGCGAGGCGGACCTGGTTGGGATCACTGCTTTTACCTCTTCGGCGAACCGGGCGTATGAGATTGCTGCCGTTTATCGGGAAAAAAAGATACCGGTGGTGATGGGAGGGATACATGCGTCCATGTGCTCTGAAGAAGCATCGAAATATGTCGATGCGGTGGTTGTCGGGGAAGTGGAATCTGTATGGCATGAGGTGATAGCAGATACCCTTTCAGGAAATTTGAAATCAGTTTACAAGGGATTGTGGCACGGACTTGAGCAGGTTATAGAACCGCGCCGTGACCTTTATTCAAATCAGTACCTGTTTGCATCGGTACAAACTTCCAGGGGCTGTCCGCTGGATTGTGATTTTTGCTCGGTCTCCGCCTTTAATGGCTTGAGGTATCGCCGCCGACCCCCTTCCGATGTCCTGGATGAACTGGAAAAAATCCCCCAGAAACTCGTCTTCTTTGTGGATGACAACATTATTGGATACGGCAAGAAAAACCGGCAACTGGCGCTCGAGTTGTTCAAAGGAATGGTTGACCGAGGAATTGACAAGCACTGGTTCTGCCAGGCCTCAATCAATGTTGCAGATGATGAAGAGATCCTTCACTGGGCCGCCAAATCAGGTTGCCGGATGATTTTCCTCGGCATCGAAGCCGAAGACAGCGAAGCACTGACCGACGTTAACAAGAAGTTGAATATCAAGCGTGGCGGTTCAGATGCTTATGAGCAGATTTTCGAGCGTATTCACAATGCCGGCATTGCAGTGCTGGGCGCGTTCATCTTTGGCATGGACCAGGACACGCCCGAAAAACTCGTGCACCGCACCCAATATATGCTCGATAGCGGCGTGGATGTGATGCAGGCAACCGCCTTGACTCCGCTTCCGGGTACAAGGCTTTTTTCCCGTCTGAAAGAGGAGGGCCGGCTTCTATTCACCGATTTTCCAAA
>Ga0316194_10000665_pt1 | contig 22767 bp, 22 predicted proteins | sample CroRivsedime1_MG_FD_204936 | JGI IMG/M metagenome (GOLD analysis project Ga0316194, IMG submission 204936) | Coastal sediment microbial communities from Maine, United States - Cross River sediment 1 | ecosystem: Environmental > Aquatic > Marine > Coastal > Sediment | place: USA: Maine...
GGGCATGCTTAACCGCGACGGCGACTTCGGCGGAGAGGTCGGAGTGGAAAACCAAATCGACTACATGCACAGCCTGAACATGTTCGACTCGGTGCCGAACCCGGTCGTCGAAGAGCGAACGACGTATGTATCGACGCCCACAACGAACACCGAGGCTGGCCTCCACGACCGCGTTCGGTCGTACCTCGATTCGAACTGCTCTCACTGCCACGCACCTGCACCCTTCGGTTTGGTTGAAGACAAGGGGCTCTACCTGGACTACCAGAGCATGGACCCGGACAACGGGACTAGCTTCTTCACCTGGGGTGTTTGCAAACCGCATTCGTCCGGCGGCAACGGTCTCGACTGTGACCAGCCGCTCGACGTCGTGCCGGGCGATCCCGACAGCTCTTTTCTGATTTGTCGGATGGAGTCGGTCGCGGCCGGTGAGCGCATGGCGCCCGTCGGACGAACCACGGTTCACGAAGATGGCGTCGAGTTGCTCCGTGAGTGGGTGACGGAGCTCCCGAACCTCTTCGAGGGCGTGAACGCCGGCTGCCCGCAGTGATCGATGGGCGTTCACTCTCGTGTCGCGGCGTTGAGTCTCTCAGCGCTGATCGCCGCGTGCGGCGATCCGACTAACCCAGCGGACCCAGGAAATGGCGGCGATAGCGGCGGTACGACCGACGAATCGCCCTCACTTCCCTGGCCCCTCACTGAGTTCCCAGAGCTTCCCGAGGAGGCCCGGGATGTGCCCGAAGCGCGGACACATCTCGGTAACCTCTTGTTCTACGACCCGATTCTGTCGTCCGACGAGGAAACCGCCTGTGCAACGTGTCACAGCGAGTTCTGGGGAATGGGCGATGCCCTGCCCGTGGCCGTCGGCCATGGGGCCGGACCCCTCGCGGGACCGGGTCGCGAAGGCCCGAACACGCTCCAGCGTAACTCCCCGGCGCTCTTCAACATGGCGTTCCGGCAAACCTTGAACTGGGACGGCGGCGTCGACTCGATGGAGGAGCAGGCGCTCATGCCTCTGCTCGCTTCGGACGAGCTCAACCTCGACCCGAAGGTCGCAGTCGCGAAGCTCAGCTCCATTCCCGAATACGTGGAGCTCTTCGCAGAGGCGTTTCCGGACGACCCCGCCGTCAGCGTGAACAATGTCGCGGCGGCCCTCGCCGCCTTCCAGCGAACGATGGTGTCAGACCGTTCGCTCTACGATGCCTACGTGAGGGGCCAGACGCGGGTTCTCGACGACGAGCTCGTCGAAGGCATGTTCCTTTTCGCCGAAATGGGCTGCAGCGACTGCCACGCCCCCCCGCTCTTCGAGTCGGAGACCTTCGCGGACCGGAGCATCCAAGAGCTCGAAGGGCGCGTCGACGAAGGACGTGCCGGGGTGACTGGACTCACCGAGGACGCGAGGAAGTTCCGCACCCCTACGCTGCGGAACATATTCGACAGCGAGCCGTACTTTCACAACGGCTCGGTCAAGGAGCTGAGCGAGGCCGTGAGGCAAGAGCTCGAAGAGAGCGGGATGCCGTTCGCGGAAGAAGAGGTCCGCCTCATCGAACGCTTCATCAGCGAGGCGCTTCGTGACGACAGCCGAAGCGCCATTCGGCCACGAAACGTGCCGAGTGGCCTACCCACGCCACTCGACGGAGCGATCTTCCCGGGCCGCTGACTCAGCCGACCAGCAGTCTGCTCTCGTCTGCGAAGCCCTCATCCTCGATGAGGTCGATGCGGCTTCGGGAGAAGCGGCGGGCGGCCGCCAAGGCACGTTCGCCCTTCCCTTGATCGAGACACCACTGGGCATGCTCGGCGAGCAAGGCAAGCTCGACGATGCGGCCAAGGCTCATCGCGAACCGACGCGCACCGGCCTCGACGACCTCCCGCTCGCCGAGGTTCTGCTCGAGCCAACGCCCGGCATGGCGGAGGGCTGCGCCGGCGCGCTCTACCGCGAGTTCGAGCCTTGGGTCGGAGGCCGCGGCAAGAGCACGCTGGACGTCCTCCGCAAACGCGGCCCAGATCCCCTCTTGCTTGAGAGCGCGGAGCGTATCGAGGGAGAGCACGTTCGTCGTGCCTTCCCAGATCGGGAGCACCTGCGCGTCCATCAAGAGCTTCGGAAGACCTGTATCGTGGACGTAGCCGGCCCCGCCGAACGCCTCGAGCGTCTCCGAGGCGATCGAGACGGCCTGCTTGCCCGTCGAAAGCTTCGCAATCGGCGTCAGCAAGCGGCTAGCGAGCTCCTCGTCCGGGCTCGCTTCGCCGCTTTCGATACGGCCGAGGAGCTCGACCACACGAAATGTCAGCAGGAACGCGCCTTGAGCCTCCGCCACCATGTCCGCCATCGTGTCGACGTGAAGGGGCTTATCGATCAGTCGAGCGCCGAACGCTTCTCGCTTGTCGGCGTAGTCGCGTGCCAGTGCGATTGCTCGCCTCATGCCAAGCGTTGCGCCCACCGCGTTCCAGGTGCGAGTGACGTTGAGCATCGGAGTGATGCCACGAACGCCGTTTTCGAGCCCTGCCACGGGAGTCGCCTCGACACCGTCGAGGGTAAGCTCCGCGGTAGGCACTTTGCGCGTACCGAGCTTGTCCTTCAGCCGATTGATCCGCAGGCCTTGGAGCCGGCCGCTCGCGTCGCGGAGCTCGACGTAGAACATCGCGAGCCCGCGACCGCCTGGTGGATTGCCTTCGGGACGCGCAAGGGTCAACGCCATGTCTGCTGTCGTGGCCGAGGTAAACCACTTCGTTCCATAGAGCCGCCAAGTGTCCCTATCCCGTCGCGCAACGGTTTCGGTCTGGCCGACGTCGGAGCCACCAGTCCGCTCGGTCATCCATTGCCCGGAAGTCCACATCAGAGCCGGGTCCCGTGACAGGAGTCTCGGGAGCGCGCGCTCGAGGAGCATCCCATTGCCTGAGGCGATCAGCGTCGCCGCCGCGCCGTCGGTCATCGCGAGCGGGCAATTGTACACGTCGAGCGAGGCCTGGGTGAGGTAGTTGAGCACGTGCTGATGAACTCGCGCGTGCGCGCCGAGCTCGCGATCGTAGCCAGCCGCCACCAAGCCATGCTCCGCGGCGATCACCTGCGCTCGCTTCCAGACCTCGGTGACCTCGACGTGGTCGATCCGATTGCCCCAGGGATCCCACATCGTGTGGATCGGATCGTTGTCGAGATCGGCGAGAGCCAGCTCGTAGAGCGGCCCCCCGCTCAGCTCGCCGAGCTCGCGATACTCGGGCTCGAAGCGTTGCCAAAGCTCGGTCGGGAGCTTCCTCTCGAGGTACTCCTTCAGCAGAGGGTCGGAATCGTATTGATTTCCGAGCGTTGGCGGCGTTTGGAAAAATGACATTTATTACTCACCACAGCAGAAGCCGACGTTTGATGAAATCACGATATGCCCGGGCCGCCCTAGAGTCAACGTTCGAGGCGCGGCACCGGGCCGCAAAGTGCTAGAGGATACACATGCTTCCGATCAAGGTCGCCGCCGCGTCGCTCAATCAGACGCCTCTCGACTGGCCGGGCAATCAGGCTCGCATCGAGGCCGTGATCCGAGAAGCCAAGGCCTCGGGGGTTTCCCTGCTCGCCCTCCCTGAGCTCTGTACGACCGGGTACGGCTGCGAGGATGCGTTCCTCGGCCCCGATGTCGCCAAGCGCGCCTGGAGCATGTTGATGGCGCTCGTCCCGCAAACCCGCGGGATGGTCCTGAGCATCGGGCTGCCGGTCCGGCGCCGAGGCGGTCTTTACAATACCGCCTGCATCGTGGCCGACGGCCAGATCGCAGGCTTCGCTGCGAAGGAACACCTCGCGGGCGAGGGCCTTCACTACGAGCCGCGCTGGTTCAAGCCATGGCCAAACCACCAAGTCGTCGAGCTCGAGCGGGACGGCAAGAGCTACCCGTTCGGCGACGTGTTCTTCGACTTTGCGGGCGTACGCGTCGGGTTCGAGATCTGCGAGGACGCCTGGGTGGCGCAGCGGAGAGGAGCCCTCGATGGTCACGCGATGGATATCATCGTGAACCCGAGCGCGAGCCACTTTGCATTCGGCAAGAACGCCGTCCGCGAGCGCCTCGTGTTGGAAGGCTCGCGCTCGATGGCCGTCGCATACTTGTACGCGAATCTCCTCGGCAACGAAGCCGGCCGAGTGGTCTACGACGGGGGTTGCTACATCGCGCAGAACGGAAGCATGCTCGCGCAATCGCCGCGTCTCACGTTCGCGGACTCGACACTCACTACCGCCGTGATCGACGTCGAAGCGTCACGCACCGAACAAGTCCGAACGACGAGCTTCAAGGCCGACAGCACCGACCCGGGCGCGAAGCGAATCAGCGTCGACTTCGAGCTCCCTCGCGCGCAAATGGTACGGAGCGAGCCCGAGACCCCCGCATGGGAAAGGAGCGAGACCCACAAAGAGGAGGAGCTGATGCGCGCGCTCACCCTCGCTCTCTTCGATTACCTTCGCAAGAGTCGCTCCCGCGGCTTCGTGCTGAGCATCAGCGGGGGAGCGGACTCGGCCGCCACGGCGTGTCTCGTATCCTTGATGGTCGACCGGGCACTCGGCGAGCTTGGCCCCGCGCGCTTTGCAGACAAGGTCGGGCTGGAACCCCGACCGAGCGCGAAGGAATGGGTTCGAGAGCTTCTTTGCTGCGCCTACCAGCCGACCGAGAACAGCGGCGAGGTCACCCAGGGCGCCGCGACCGAATTGGCGGAGGCCCTAGGAGCGACCTTCTACGTCTTGAACGTCCAGCACATCGTCGATGCGTACGAGCACTTGATCGGGCAGGCCGTTGGGCGCTCGCTCACGTGGGAACGAGACGACATCACGCTGCAGAACGTTCAGGCCCGCGCGCGAGGGCCGAGCGTGTGGATGCTGGCGAACATGAGAGGCGCCCTCCTGCTATCCACCAGCAATCGCTCGGAGGCGGCCGTCGGGTACGCCACCATGGACGGCGACACCTGCGGCGGCCTGAGTCCCATCGCCGGCATCGACAAGGCGTTCCTTCGGCGCTGGTTGCTATGGCTCGAGACCGAGGGGCCGATCGGCATGAGCGCGATTCCATCCTTGCATGCCGTCAACGTTCAGATCCCGACTGCCGAGCTTCGACCTCCGGGCAGCGAGCAGACCGATGAAGGCGACCTAATGCCCTATCCGGTCCTCGACGCGATCGAACGACTCGCGATCGGCGACAAACTTCCGCCCGCCGACTGTCTCGAAATCTTGCGCGGCGAGTTCACCGAGTATGACGAGGAGACTCTCCGAGCTTGGGTGAAGCGCTTCTTTCAGCTCTGGTCTCGCAATCAATGGAAGCGCGAGCGCTACGCCCCGTCGTTCCACGTCGACGACAAGAATCTCGACCCGAAGACCTGGTGCCGCTTTCCGATCTTGTCCGGCGGTTTTGCGCGCGAGCTATCCGAGCTCTGAGAGTCGCGCGGCCACGCGCTCGATCTCTTCACGGACGACCTCGGGCTGCTCCATCGCGAGGAAGTGCGTCGCGTCCTCGAGCACCAAAAGGCGCGTATCGGGCTTGTGCTTCATGAAGGCGTCCCGCGAGGCACGGGTAAACGGCGGGCCGTCGTGTTCCCGTGTGACGAGCGTGATGGGGCATTCGACGCGGCGGAGCGCCCGGTAGGGATTCACGGTCGATACGGCGAACGCTCTAGCTTCCCATTGGCGATCGCAGCTAAGTCGTATCCCCCCGTCCTCCGTCGCAAGCGTCCCACCCTCAACGTAGTCCTCAATCCATTGGCGGTCCCAAGTCTTGAACGCGCCCTTCCCGACGTAGTTTTCGACCGCAGCCAAACGCGAGGGAAACTCCATGCGGCGCTTGGCGGCCATCTGCGCAATCGGAAGCAAGCGCGCTGACAGCCCGAAGACGCGAGCCGCTCCGAGAACGAGCGTGTGGGAAGGCGGAACGACGACTGGGTCGATCAGGACGAGCCCCCGAACGAGGTCCGGACGCGCTGCGGCGACGTCCATGCTGACGGTTGCCCCCATGGAGTGCCCGGCGAGGATGAGAGGTTGTGGCAGCGTCTCAACGAAGGACTGAAGATCGCGCCGAAACGGCGCCCATGACCGGAGTGCTGGTGGGTAGGCTTCCGCCATGGTGAAACCGTGCCCGCGAGCATCCATCGCGTACACCTCGAGCGAAGGGTCGAGGGCTTCGAGGAGCTGCCGATAGCTGCCCGCGTTGAAGCCGGTCGCGTGGGCGAAATGGACGGTCGCGCTTGGCGGACCTTCGGCGCGCCTGCGAAGAACGGAGAACTCGCCGTACTGCTCTCTTTGAACCGGACTCACGAGCGCTTGGGGCTGACCCGCTTGAAAACGCGTGCCACAATGCCCTCCGCGGTAGCGGGCATGAGGCGCTTGAGCGCGTCGGCGACACGGGCCTCTTTTGTGATCAACACGCGCGGCGAGTTGTACTCGATGGCTTTCACGACCCGGGAAGCAACGACGTCCGGCGTGGTCCCGAGCCGGTCGAAGAGGCGCTGGGTCGAATCGCGCAGCGCCGCATGCGTGTCGGTCACGAGCCGTGCGTTCTGAATGATATTGGTCTTGATCGCGCCCGGGTGAACCGACGTGACGCCGATGTGGTACTCGGCAAGCTCGGCCCGAAGCGATTCGCTGAATCCGCGGACGGCGAACTTGCTCGCGACGTAGCTCGTCTGGAGCGGTGGCGCGATGATGCCGAAGACGCTCGAAAGGTTGACGATATGCCCTTCCCCCGCCTCCTTGAGGTGCGGAAGGAAGAACTTGCACCCGTACAAGATACCCCAGAGGTTGACGCCGAGGATCCACTCGAGGTCTTCGATCTCGTGCTCTTCGAAAGTCGCGTAGACGGTTACGCCGGCATTGTTGATGAGGATGTGAACCCCGCCGTGGGTTTCGACGACGCTTGCAGCGAAGCGCTCCATCTGTTCTCGCTTCGACACGTCGACATGATGGGCGCTCACGACGGCACCGCTCAGCTCGAGCTCCTGACGCACCGCTTCGAGCGAGATTTCATCGATATCACAAATCGCAAGCCGACAGCCCTTGCGTGCAAGCAGGTTCGCCGTCTCTCGACCAATCCCAGCCCCTGCACCGGTGACAACCGCGACTTTCCCCTCGAGATTCCGCATCCCGACCGTTTACCCGCAAACGCCGAGTCTCGCCACGCAAGCCGAAGCCGATCGGGGATGACGACCCGCTCCACGGCGTGTGGTAGGCTTCACTCTCGGGGAAGCAGGGGCCCAAAGAGGAGGAAAGTCTATGCGTTTTATCGTTACCTTGATCTTGGGGGCAGCGCTCGCTTGGAGTGGCTGCGGAGACAGTGAAACTGGCGGATCCGGTGGCACCGCGGGCAGCGGCGGCTCGGCAGGCAGCGGCGGCTCGGCAGGCAGCGGCGGCTCGGCAGGCAGCGGCGGCTCGGCAGGCAGCGGCGGCATGAACGGCGGTGAAGCGCCGGTCATCACCATGGTGGCCTGGGCCCCGGACGGCGCGTGCGCGCTCGGAACCCCAGGGGATTACATCGTTACGATCACGGCGACCGACGCCGATTCCGACCCCTCGGAGTTTCTCTATGATGGAAGCGTCCTCGGATGCTCGGGTCAGCTCGATGCTGCGACATCGACGGTGAACTGCCCGAACGCAGCGCCGTACGGGGGGACCGCCGTCGTCGAGGACGGTGATGGGAACGTCTCCGTGCCCCTCGAGTTCACCATCGCGGTGTGCGCGACCGATAGCGCGACCCCCTGACAGGGTTCGTGAGGGCATGAGAAAGGGCCCCCAACGGGGCCCTTCTTTTGTGCGAGGCGCTGCTGGGCAAAGCTGATATGATCGCGCGCCTACATGGCCAAGAACGCGTATGAAGCCGAGGTCGTCGTCATCGGCGCTGGCCTCGCAGGAATGGTGACCGCACTCGAGTTGCTCGATGCCGGAAAGAGCGTCGTGATGCTCGATGCGGCCGGACGCGACCGCTTCGGCGGGCTCGCGCTATGGTCCTTCGGCGGGATGTTCTTCGTCGACTCTCCCGAGCAGCGAAAGAACGGTATCAAGGACTCCGTGGAGCTCGCGATGCGCGACTGGGTCCGTTACGGAGAGCTCGATCCGAACGATGTTTGGCCCTATCGCTGGGCCGAGGCGTACGTGAATCGCTGCACCGAGGAGGTCCGAGACTGGCTCGAAGACCGCGGCGTCGAGTTTTTCCGAGCGGTGAACTGGACCGAGCGCGGCTACTACGTGCCCGGCAACTCCGTGCCGCGCTTTCACATCGTCTGGGGCACCGGAGAGGGCATCATCGTCGCCCTGATCCCGCTGCTCGAGGCACACGAGAAAGCCGGTCGACTGAAGCTCCATTTCAACCATCGCGTTGACGGCCTCACGCAAGAAGGCGGCCAAGTCGTCGGCTGCCATGGCACCAACGGCGGCAAGCCCTTCGAGGCGCGGGGCGATGCGCTCGTGATCGCGGCTGGAGGAATCGCCGGAAACCACGACAAGGTTCGCGAGGTCTGGCCGCGCGACCAGTGGGGAGAACCACCCGAGCCCATGCTGAACGGTTCGTTCCCCGAGGCGGACGGTCTGCTTCTCGATCGCGCAGAGGAGCTCGGTGCCAACATCACCCATCTCGAGAAGATGTGGAACTACGCTGCGGGCGTTCGGCATTGGAGTCCAGTCTTTCCGAACTACGGCCTCAGTCTGGTCCCGGGCAAGTCGAACGTCTGGGTCAACTACGAAGGACGCCGATTCGTGAACCCCCCACTCGTGGGCTCGTTCGATACGCTTCTGCTGGTCGACGAGATTTGCAAGCAGAAGAAGAAGTACTCCTGGCAGGTCATGAACCGGAAGATCGCCAACAAGGAGTTCGCCGTATCGGGTGCAGAGTTCAATCCCGCAGTTCGCGACAAGAAGCTCGTCTCGTTCATCGTACGGCTCTTGAAGGGCAACGGCGAGCAGGTGCAGGAGTTCATCGACCACTGCCCGGACTTCGTCACGGGCAATAGCGTGGCGGAGCTCGCCGATAAGATGAACGCGCTCACGGGCACCAAGGACGTGGACGCCAACATGCTCGAGCGAGACCTCGCGGACTACGACGAGAACATCGCGCGGGGGACCAAGTTCCAGAACGATGACCAGCTACGACGAATCGCCCACGTCCGGCAGTACCTCGGCGACCGACTTCGCACGTGCAACATGGCTCCCATCGTCGACCCAAGCGCAATGCCCCTGATCGCGATCCGGACTCAGATCTTGACCCGCAAGAGTCTCGGCGGAATCCAGGTCGACCTCGATGCCAAGGTGCTCGACAAGCAAGGCGACCCCATCCCGAACCTGTTTGCCGTGGGAGAAGCGTGCGGCTTCGGTGGTGGAGGGATGCATGGAAAGCGTGCGCTCGAGGGGACCTTCCTCGGTGGTTGCGTCTACTCCGGCCGCATCGCTGCGCGGGCTATCGTCAGCGGGCAAGGTGTGAGGTAGCTCGTGAAGCGAACTAACGCATGGATGTCCGCGCGTGCTCTTGACAACATCGGCGTGAAGCTCGCCTTCGTCTGGCTGGCCGCGGCACTCGTCTTCGGTAGCGCCACCGGGGAGGCCTTTGCCGAAGGAGCGCCCGCAAAGCCGACCGCTCCGAAGAACATCGACCAGACCCCGCCTCTAGTCCCGATCCCTGGCGCCAGAGTGTCTGCGACGGGCCTGCTCGTCGGCGGCCAGCCGAGCCCCGCCCAGTGGAAGGCGATCCAAGAGGCTGGGTATCGAACGGTGATTTCGCTGCGTACGGAGTCGGAAACGGGGGATGAGGGCGACGCGGCAACGGTCGAGCGGCTCGGGATGAAGTTCGTCTCGATCCCGGTAGCGGTGCCCGCCGGGCTGACCGAAGCGAACGCGCGCAGCCTCGACAGCGCCCTCCGCGCGGAGGACGCTCTCCCCGCCGTCGTCTACTGCCTGTCCGGTCAACGCTCGGCCGCGCTCATCGGACTCGAGGCCTTCGTGGTCGACCGCATCAGCCCGGCCCGAGCGATCGACTTAGCGAGAGGCCTAGGCCTCAAGAAGCTCGAAGGCGCGCTTCGCGAACGCATCAGCGCGATCTGCAAAGCGGACCCTTCCCGCAATTGCGAGGGTATGAAATGACCGACAAACCAAAGGCATTGGTTCTTCTCGCGTCAGGCGCCGAAGAGATGGAGGCCGTGATCAGCATCGACGTGCTCCGTCGCGGCGGCATCGAGGTGACGGTCGCTGGCGTCGGCGGAAGCGACCCGGTTCGCTGTAGTCGCGGTGTCGTGATTACGCCCGACATCGGGATCGACGAACTGCAGGGGGAGTTCGACGTGCTTGTTCTTCCCGGAGGTGCAGAGGGGGCGCGGCGCCTCTCGGAATCGGAACGAGTGGGAGAGCTTCTCCGAGCACAGCAGGCCGCCGGACGCTGGGTGGCCGCGATTTGCGCGGCACCGATTGCACTCAAGTCCCACGGCGTCTTCGAAGGACGCAGGATGACCAGCCACCCGAGCGTGAGGCCGCAGCTTCAAGAATGGGGCGACTACAGCGAGCACCCCTTGGAGGCGGACGGCAAGCTGATCACCAGCCGCGGCCCCGGCACGGCGTTCCCGTTCGCCCTACGCATCGTTGGAGCACTTACGAATGCAAAGCGTATGACGGAAGTACGGGCTCCGATGATGTTCCCGGTGCAGGCTTCCTAGCGAGGAGGCTTAGGCGGCTGGGTAACCCTCGGTCGAACGCGAATCGTCGCGCGGGCCGCGTATGCGAGCAGCCTCTGCACCGGCGTGCCGACGAAAAACCCGGGTGCCGTTGGCGTGTGATCGGGCTCTGGCACCGGGATGGTCGCGACCAAGGCACCATCACCGCCCGCCCGAAACCGAACCTCGGGGCTCAGGGACTCCATCATGCGTTTCGATGCCGTGTTGTCGGCAAGAAGCTCGCTTCGAAACCAGCGAATATCACGCTCCCACGCGGCCTCGATGAGCCTCTGCAAGAGTATGGTGCCAAGGCCGTTCCCTTGGTAGTCGTCGGCCACGGTGACGGCCGGCTCGGCCATGTCAGCTTGTTCCGGAAGGCGTACGAAACGAGCGCTTCCCACGCCCTCGTGAGGCGACATGACGTGCTTCCGAATCGCGCCCATCGCGAAGTGGTCGACTCCGTCGACGTCGGTCAAGTACGAGAGCTCTCCATCGGTGAGCCTTGCCTTGGACGTCATGAAGCGAGCGTATCGAGACTCCGGCGAGAGACGTTCGAATCCCGCTTGAAGCATCTCGCGGTCCGTGGGGCGGATTAGCCGCAAAGCCACACGGCGGCCGTCCGACAACGAAACCGATTCACCGTACGACTCGTCGTAGCGGTAGCTGCGCGCGTCCTCCCCCATAGGGGGCGAACCTAGGCTCGATCGAGGGCCTGCACAAGAGCATCCATCGCGGCAGCGGCGCCCACTCGGAGTCGGTAGTCCACTACGTGTGACACTTCACTGATGCCGGGATTGATCTCGACGGTCATGTGTCCCCTGCGTTTCGCGTCGAGCACTGGCTGGGCGATATACGGGAAAACACTCGTCGTGCCGATCGTGAAGACCGCATCAAAGCCAAGCATGAGCTGCTCCTGCAGCACCAGCGTTCGATCGGCCGGCAACATTTCACCAAACAAAACGACCTCAGGTCTCACCAAAGCGTCACAAAGCGGGCAGCTTGGTGGGATCGCGAGGCTCGCATAGTTTACAACGCGCCAACGATGAGCACAGCGCGTACACGACAGTCCATGCACGTCGCCATGAATGTTGATCACTTGTCGACTACCGGCCGCGTGATGCAGGCCATCGACGTTCTGCGTGAGGATCCAAACTCGTTTGAATCGTTCTTCAAGCTCCGCGATCGCCTCGTGCGCGCGGTTCGGTCCGGCCTCACGGCAGGCGTTTTCGATTTGGTGAATGTACTTCCAGGTGAGCCCGGGGTCGCGCTGGAACATCGCGCCCGACAGCGCTGCTTCGATGGGGATACCCTCGTCGGTCTCTTCCTGCTCGTAGAGGCCACCGATCCCGCGATAGGTCGGCAGGCCGGAGTCGGCCGAAATGCCCGCCCCGGTGACGAATAGGACGCTCTCGCAATCGCCGAGGCGACGGGCGATCTCGTCGATTCGCTCCAGATCCATCCGCTCTGGTTATCGTATTATCGATGGATCGCCAGCCGGCGCCGTTCGGGCACTTCCGCTTCGACACCTAGATCTCTATGTTTGGCCCATGTTCTTCAGCTCGGAAAAGAAGCTCGGCATGCCCACGCCCGACCAAGCCCTCCCCGGCCGCCAGACCGAGGTGCCGGTCGCCTCGCGCCACTACGTGCTCGAAGCTCCCTTGCGAGGACCCTTCCCCAAAGACACGGCGCAGGCTGTGTTCGGCTTGGGGTGCTTCTGGGGTGCCGAACGGAAATTCTGGGAAGCCAAGGGCGTGTTCACCACCGCGGTCGGATACGCCGGGGGCCTCACGCCGAACCCCACGTACCGAGAGGTTTGCTCCGGACAGACCGGCCATAACGAAGTCGTTCTCGTCGTCTACCGACCCGCGGAGATCAGCTACGACGAGCTTTTGAAGCTCTTCTGGGAGAGCCACAACCCGACGCAAGGAATGCGACAGGGGAACGACATCGGCACGCAGTACCGCTCTGGCATCTACTACTTCGACGACGCGCAGCGCGAAGCGGCAGTCGCATCGATGGAGAGCTACCAGGAAGCGCTATCGCACGCTGGGTACGACGCGGTCACGACCGAAATACTCCCGGCACGAGCCTTCTACTACGCCGAGGACGACCACCAGCAGTACCTCGCGAAGAACCCGTCCGGCTACTGCGGGCTTGGGGGCACCGGGGTGACCTGCTCTTCGACCGGAACGCCGAGTATGGGCGCATAGAGCGCGCGTTCGTCCCGAGTCCACCAGAGCCCTGTCTCACTAAGCTCGCTCGCCGTAGTCGGGGCGTAGCGATAGATCAGCGCACGCACCTGCTTCGGAGGCTCTGCGTCGAATGGGTTTGCCCCGAGGAGTCCGGTCACTGTCGGCTCGTCCGCGAGCAGGCCGCGCATGAGACTCGCGAGCCAAGGATTGCGGCGATAGTCGCCCAGGGAGGCGAACCACATCTGCCAGTCCAGGCGAGGCTGGTGAGGGGCTACGGTCACGGGTCTTCGCTCAGGCGCGCCAGGCTTGTACGCAAAAACGTATGGAATCCAGTTCTCGCCGTCGACGGTGCCTTCGATCTCGATCTCGCGACGTTCGGTCGTCATCACGGCAAACAGTCCGTAATTGTTGAACGTGCTGTACGGATAGACGGGCCCGAGCCAGCGAGGCGGACCCGCCCCGAACGTGCCGGCGAAGAACACCGCCGCGCTGATCGCGATCGTGAGCGCCGGCGCGAGGCCGGCCCATGGCAAAGGCGACACGCTTGCCGCGCTAGCCGGCTTGCTCTCGACTCGTAGAAGCGCAAAGCGGCCGAGTAGACGATCGTCCAGCAGCGGGATGCAAAGGACGATCGTCAGCAGATTGAAGAAGCCGTAGTTGCCCGTGAGGGCTATCGCGCTCATCAAGAGCGTGATCGAGGCCGCAGCGGTGCGACGGCCCCAGGCACGCGGAACCCAAATCAAGAATGGCGCGCCAAACTCGACGACGAACATCGCTAAACACGAGATCTTCTGGAACCAGGCCGGCAACAGGTTCGCATACCAGCCGAGGACAGTCGGCAGCGGCTGCGTCCAGTAGTGAAACGTGAGAGCGCTGAGGTCGGCCCAGCTTGGGTCTCCGCTGGCGAGCTTCACGTATGCCGAGCGAAACACCAGTCGGAACAGCAACCACCACAAAGCCCAGCGCGCGAGCGGATGCGGCGCGGGGTGCGACTTCAGTCGGTCGAGGCGACGCCAGGGCACGAAGAAGAGCGCCGTGAACGAGACCTCGAGCAGCAAGGTGTCCCACTGAAACGACATGAACGGCCAGCCGACGCTCACGAACGAGAGGTATGCGAACCACGATATCGCCAAGGCGAGCTTAGGGAGGAGACCGAAGGCGAGCGCGAGCCCGGCAAGAAGGCCGATGACCCAGCAGGCGGTGATCGTGGCGTCGCTTGCCGACCACCAAAAGACCGTGGGATGCTGGCCGAAGTGGTGTCCTGCCCTCTTCGCGGACTCGACGAAGGATGCGATCGACGCGACGCCATGGGATCCAAACAGACCCTGGGCTTGTGCGCCGAGCGAAAGGAAGGCCACCGAGAGTACGGCACCGAGCGCTCTCGCGAAAAGCCAGGAAGATGTCACGAAGCTGCGGCCGTCGTCCTCCATCCCGGCCGTCCATAACACGCGCCGGGAGCCCATGTCATCGCCCCGTTCGAGGGGTTCGCTCAACGCCAGGCGTCCCGATTCCTCTCGACGAACTCCGACAATGTCGTCGCCGGGCGACCCAAGATCCGCGCGAGTGCTGGATCGACCGCCGCCTCCCCTCCGGCGCGTGCGTGCGCGAAGACTGCAAGCCCCGCTTCGACCAGCCAGGCGGGCATGTCCATCTCCTGCATCATGTCCCTCGACTGCGCTTCTTCGACGCTGATGTACGTGACCGGACGCCCGATGACACGGCCGATCTCCGCGGCCACACCCTTTACACTGTAGGCTCGACCTCCGGTGAGGATGTAGGTCTCTCCCGCGTGCTCGCCCGGTCTCGCGAGGCACTCCGCAGCGACGGCGCCGATGTCTGCCGCATCGACATACGGAATGAGCCCATCGCCCTGAGGGACGATGAGCGAGGACATCAGACGAATGGTCTCGGCTTGATACTTGATGAAATTTTGAAAGAACGAGCACGGCCGAAGAATCGTCCAAGTGACGCCGGACGCGCGCACGTCATCGTCGATCGCTCGGTGCCACGCGCGTAGTGAAGACTCCTCGTCCCATTCGACCGAGCGTGAAGAGAGTCGCACGACGTGGGAGACGCCGCCCTCGATCGCGGCCTCGAGCAGCCGTCGCGAAGCGGCGACTTGATCGTCGATGAGCGGCGTCATGAAGAAGAAGGCATCGACCCCTTCGAAACTCGAGGGGTCCGCTCGTTCGGCTGCGAAGTCTAGAGGAACGACATCGGCAACTTCCGGGATGATTGCCCCGACATTGCTCGAGGCACGGGCGCCGACACGCACCTGCGCACCTCCCTCGACGAGCGCCCGACACACTTCTCGACCGACGGTTCCAGTCGCTCCGGTGACGAAGGCGCGCACTAGTCGGATTCACCGAGGTCGTCGCCGATGCGGGGCGGACCCGCGCGGTCCCAGCAATCGACGCAGAACGCGACCCATTCACTGCCCGGAACCGGGTGCACGTGAAGATACGTGCCGCACGAGGCGCAGAAGAAGAGCCCGGCGTCTTCGCCCGCTCGAAACCCGGCTCTGAGAAGGTCGCCCCGCGTCGCGATGCCCCAGCCGGAGTCCCCACCGCGCACGATCAGCGCGCCGACCCCCTGCCGACACATTTGCTGGCTCGCACGCAGGGCGGACTCGTATGCGCCAATGGTAACTGGTCGCGTCATGAAGCGGCCGACGGGTTGGCGCGGAAACGCGTCTGCCAGGTCGCAGCGAACGCAGACGACGCCGATCGGGAGCTGGCCTCTTGTGATGACGAGGTGTTGCACACCGTTGGCGGAGGCCACGGCGAAGGCGTCGGCCACCGGAAGGTCGGCGCTGATCGTCACCGGCTTGCTACTCATCACGTCAGCAATTCGCATCCATCCCCCTGAAAACCACTGGAACTGAAACGCTTGAAGGCAAGCAAGCCGAGCGAAGATAGTTAGCCGACCGTATCAGCAACGGACGCTTTTTCCTAGCCCCCAAGCATGGACGTGAAACCGTCGAGCAAGGTCGGATTTGAGTGCTAAAGACGCGTCGGTGAGCGCGCCGCCGCAAACGCAAGGGGCCCCGAGCGACACTCCACTATTGTCGCGAGAGTTCGTACTCCTGTTGGGATCCGTCTCGCTCTACGGCTTGTCGTGGTCGTTCTATCTTATCCTTCCGAAGTACTTCGCGTCTGAGCTCGACATGGACGCCGCCGCGATCGGCCGCGCGGTCGCACTCCAGGGGGTCACCGCAGTTCTGGTGACTCCGGTGGTCGGCTGGCTCGTCGATCGCTACGGGCGGCGCCCCTGGCTGACGTGCGGCGACCTGATGATTGGGTTGACCGGAGTGCTCTACGTGTTCGTCGATCACGAGGGGCTGCTGCTCTATCTCGCCCAGGTGTGCTGGGGGATCGGGATGGTGATGGGGTTCAACGCGGCCGGCGCGATGACGGCGGACATCGCGCCAAGCGACCGAATGGCCCAGGCCATCGGCCTATTCGGAGCGGCGAACCTCGGAATGAACGCCATCTCGCCCACCATCGGGGAGCTGTTGGCGGAGAACGTGGGCTGGAAGTACGTCTTCATCGCAAGCGCATGTGCGGGACTACTCGCCGCACTCGTGAGCACGCGATTGAAGGAGCCGGCGCGACACGCCCCACTCGCCGATGGCGTTCGTCGCCCCATTCTCGGAGGCTCACTCTTGCGCGTGTACGGAACGACCGCACTGATGACCGCCTCGTTCACTGCGCTCTTCACCCTTCATCAGCCATTCGCGCTCGAACAGGGCGTGACGGAGGTGCGAAGCTTCTTCATTGGCTTCGCACTGACGGCCCTGACCGTGAGACTCGGGGGCGGGCGCCTCATCGACCGCTTCGGGGTGCTTCGCGCGTCGGTTGTGTCGATCGTCCTGTACTCAACCGTGCCTCCCATGCTCGGGTACCTTGGCGCCGATCACCTGTTCGCGATCGGCGCCATGATGGGAGTAGCGCATGGTGTCGCGTATCCGGCGCTTACAGCCCTCGCGATCGCAAGAGCGGACGCCGCAGCACGGGGCATGGTGGTGTCCATCATCCACGGAGCGTTCAACGGAGGACACGCATTTTTTGCGTATGCACTCGGCTGGATGGCCACGGAGCGGAGTTTTGAAAGCGCTTTTCTTGCGGCCGCGGTGATCACGTTCTCAGGCGCAGTGCTGCTAGGTGTGAACAGGCGAACTAAAGTCGTTTAACGAACCCCAGCGAAGGTGCCTTCTGCTAGGTTCGCCCTTGGTAGTTGGAATGGCCAACAAGCTCAGCCGACTGATCGAAACCGAGGCGCAGCTCGACGAGATGCTCGACGAGGCGAGACGCAATGCCTCGTCTCTAGTCGAGGAAGCTCGCACCGAAGCAGAAGAGCGCCTCCGCCAATTCGAGCTGGAGCTCGACGGAGCAGACGAGCTGCTTCGTGCGCAACTCGAGGCTGAGAAGAACGAGAAGATCACGGCGCTCCGTTCGGAAGGGGCACGGGAAGTCAATGCGCTCGACAGCCTGAAAGACGACGAGGTCAACGAGCTGGCCCGACACGTGATCATACGCCTCATCGGGGATGACGAAGGAGGCATTTCGTGATTCTCGAGATGTCTTGTGTGCGGGTGCTCGGGCCCATCGAGCAGCTCCAACCGGTACTCGGGACGGTACAGGACCTCGGCCTGATCCATCTGATCGAGCCGGCGAAGTCCGGGCCCCTACAGCCGCTCTACCTTACGCCCGAGCAGGCTCGCCACGTGCGGGGCGTTCAGAGAGTCGCCAAGGACGTCCACGCAGCACTGGCTCTCCTAGACCAGACCCCGCCCCACTACGGACCCATGGCGGAAGACTTCACGCTTCCGAAAGCTGCGCTCATCGCCGGAAGGACGCGCCGCCACCTCGAGGCGCTCCGGAAGCAGCGCCAGATTCTCGAAGAAGAACGGGCGATGATTCTGAAGTTCCGCCCATTCTTTTCGACGTTTCGAAAGATTAGCGAGTCGGGATTGGACCTCGACACGGTTCGGGTCTTCTACCTGGTGCTTCGTGAAGGCGGCGAACACGAGGTGAGGCGCGTACGAGTCGCGCTTCGCGAAGTGCTTGGCGATGGCTTCGAACTAATGAGCCAGCCATCCGAATCGGGCGAGACGGCCATGCTCCTCGCTGTGCCCGCGGAGGAAGGCTCCCGTGCAGAGACCCTCCTCAGCGAAGCAGGCGTCCAAGCCCTTTCGCTTCCCGAAAAGTTCGAAGGCCAGAGCGTCGGCGCAACGGTCCATGGAATGCAAGCACGGCTCGAGGCACTTCCCTCCGACCTCGAAGCCCTCGACAAGGAGCGGACCCGGATCGCGAACGAGCGAGGCCGGGACCTTGCCCAAATCCAAGCCTACGTCGAAGACCATCTGTCGACGATCGAGGCGATGGAGAAGGCCGCAGTTACTCCTCGTGCGTTCGTCCTGGAGGGCTGGATTCCAAGCATCGCCCAAGCCGACTTCGAGAAGCGGCTCGAGCGTTCGTTTGGTGACGCGGTGGAGGTCGAGGCACTGTCTTCCGAAGAGTGGTCGGGTGACACGACACCGGTCGTCCTGCGAAATCCACGGATCTTCCGCCCGTTCGAAGCGATCACGACCATGATGCCGCTTCCGAAGTATGGAACGGTCGACCCGACTCCGTTCGTGGCGATCTTCTTTCCGATGTTCTTCGGCGTGACCCTCGGCGACATCGGCTACGGGGCTCTACTCGGCATCCTGTCGCTCGTCTTTCGGATCCGCTCGCAACCAAACACGACACTTCGCTCGGTATCGGAGATTGGACTCGGCTGCTCCCTATTCACCATCATATTTGGCTTTCTCTACGGCGAGCTGTTTGGCGACCTCGGGCATCGCATCGGACTTCACCCGATCATCTTCAATCGCGAGGAAGCGTTCTTTCCTTTTCTCGGACTGGCCCTTGCGCTGGGCGTCGTACACATCGTGCTCGGACTTTTTATCGGAGCCGTGAAGATGTTTCGCCGAAACAAGCGGCATGCACTCGGGCGCGGCATGGCCGGCATCATGGTGATTCTCATCGTGTTCGCACTCATGGCGGCCTTCGGCATGCTGCCGGAACGCTTCTTCACGCCGATGGTCATCACGACGCTGGTCGCCCTGCCGATCCTCGTGATCGCCGAGGGGGTCGTCGCACCGGTGGAGCTCGTCTCCACTCTGGGCAACATTCTTTCGTATGCCCGCATCATGGCGGTGGGCACAGCCTCGGTGATGATGGCCGTCGTAGCCAACCGAATGACCGGCGCGTTTGGAAGCGTCGTGGTCGGCGTGATCTGCGCCCTGCTCTTCCACCTGGTCAACTTCGTCCTCGGAGTCTTCAGCCCGACCATCCACATGCTGCGACTTCACTATGTGGAGTTCTTCGGAAAGTTTTTCAGCCCCGGCGGCTCGCGTTACCAGCCCTTTCGGCATTGGTCCCCACGTGAAGACGTCAATCACGAGAGGAGCGGATGAAGATGGAAACGGTTGCTTTGTACTTCAGTTCGGCTTTGGCAGTCGCGATACCCGCCTTGGCCACCGGCTGGGCGCAGTCTCGGATCGGACCCGCCGCCGCGGCGACTCTGGCGGAGAAGCCGGAGATGTCGGTCACCGTCGTGCTCTTGATCGCAATACCGGAAACGGTCGCGATTCTGGGCTTCGTCGTGTCGGTGTTGATCCTGATGCAGGGAGGCGCCTGACCGAGGAATGACCGGAGTCGACCTCACGACGGAGCTTCGCAGGCGGGCAGAGCAGAGTGCTCAAGCGCTGATGCAAGCCGCACGCGCGGATGCGGAGCGAATCCTCGAACAGGCGAGCGTCGAGCTCGAGGCGCGGCGAAGTGCCATGCTCGCAAAGAGCCAGCGAGAGCACCACGCTGAATCACGAGCGAGCATCGCGGCGGCGCGTCACGAGTCGATGCGCGCCGTGCTGGTAGCGCGCGCACGAATGCTGGAACGGGTAATGGAGCGGGTGCGAGCGCTTCTGCCCGAGGCGTGCCGGGCGAAGAGCTACCAGCGGACGCTCGGAACCGAAGTAGCGCAAGCGATCGAGTTCGTAGGTGCGACAGGCGCCATCGTTCAGTGCACAGAGGGCTTGCGGGGCGTCATCGAGGAAGCCCTAGGCGAAGACGCCGTCGCCGCGATCGAGCCACTTGCCGATGGCAGGCACGGCTTCGTAGCCGTAGGCGAAGCGGGACGAGTGAAGGTCGACGGAACACTCGAGAGTCGACTCGAGCGCTTGACCCCGACGCTGGTCATCGAGCTCCGAACGCGAGTAGAGGAGCGACCCGGATGAGCATGTATCTCGGCGACCTCAACGCCCGAGCACGGGGACTCGGAACGCGACTCTTGTCCCAGGAAGACCTGAGCCGCTTGACGCGCGCTCGGAGTCTCTTCTCGCTTCAACGGGAGATGCGTGGCCTCGGTCTCGTCGGAACCGAGGCACCGGCCACGCCCGGCGCGCTCGAAGCCGCGATACGGGGTCGCGCCGCCCACTTGATGGCCATCCTCAGCCGCTGGTGCAACGACGAGCGAAGACCCGTTTTCGCGGTGATCTTGGAAGACGAGGAGCGACGCGCAATTCAGATGATCCTCCGCGGCGCGGATCAGGGAGCCGCGGCCGAAGCAAGGATGAGCGGGATCGTACCCACCGCGAACCTCTCGGAGCGTGCGCTCGGGGCTTTGGCGGCGCAGCCGACGATGGCAGACGTCGTCCGGATGCTCGTGCTCTGGGACCATCCGTTTGGACGTGCCCTGATTGGCGTCACAGCAGGCGCCCGACCCTCGCTGTTCGAGACCGAGATCGAGCTTCAGCGAGCGTTCGCTGAGCGGGCAAGCCTGCGCGCGCGGCAGGGCGGACCCGAGCTCGTGGCCTACGTGGAGCAACTCGTGGATCTGACGAACCTGTGGACCGCACTGCTTCACTTCCCCGAGCGCGCGCCGGAGCTCGCCCAGGTGATGTTCATAGAAGGGGGTCGAGCGATCGACCGCCCGCTCTTCGACGACCTGTGCAACGCGGAGCGCCTCGAGCATGCACAGGATCTGGCCGCTCGCACATTCCGGGGTTCACCTATTGGCACTGCGTTGACAGGTGATGCGCGGCCGCTGTCTTCATTGGAGAGCGCGGTCCTAGAAGCCCAAATAGCGGAACAGAAGCGCCACGCGCGTACTCGACCGCAGAGCGCAGCCCCCCTCATCGCGTTCAGCCTCCAACTACGCGCCGAGGTGCTCAACCTGCGGCGCATCATCTGGGGTGTGGCTCTGGAGGCGCCCGCACCCCTCGTTCAGTCCGAAATGGTGGCGACATGACTTCGCCGAAGCTCGTCGTGATCGCAACCCGCGGTTCGAGCGCAGGGTTCGCGCTCTCCGGTGTTCAGGTTCTCGAAGCAGAGGACGCCAAGGACACCGCGCGCGAGCTCGCTCGCCTCGAGGATAGCGAGGGGGTCGTGATCGTCGACCAACGCCTCTACGAGGAGCTTTCCGATGAACTTCGCCGGAGCTTGGGCAAGTCTGCGACACCTGTCGTGATCCCGGTGCCGGGCCCCAACTGGGGCGCCGAATCAACCGCACACGAGTACATCGTCGACATCCTGCGCCGGGCGATCGGCTATCGTGTGAGGCTCCAATGAACGAGGCACGCATCACGCGCGTCGCAGGCGCCATCGCCGAGGCACAACCGCTTCGCGAAGCCGCTCTCTACGAGCTGGTCGAGGTGGGCGAGCGGCAACTGCTCGGAGAAGTGATCCGGCTTCGGGGAGAGGTCGCGACGATTCAGGTATTCGAAGAAACGACGGGGCTCTCTCTGGGTGAACCAGTGAAGAGGACCGGCAAATCGCTGACGACTCGACTTGGGCCTGGACTCCTCGGTTCCATCCTCGACGGAGTCGGGAGACCTCTGCAAGCGCTCGCAGACCGGACCGGCAACTTCATCACTCCGGGTGCGACCCTGCCTACCCTCGACCCAGAGGCCCAGTGGTCGTTCGAGGCCAGTGTCGAAGCGGGCGCCAAGGTCGAAAGTGGCGACGTAATCGGCACGATCGAGGAGCGACCCGGTATGGTTCATCGCGTACTGGTCCCGCCGGGTAGATGCGGCCGCATCGCCAAGATCGAGTCGGGAAACTTCAACGTCACCGACCCCGTCGCGACCCTGGATGACGGCTCCACCTTGTCACTTTCTCATCCCTGGACGATTCGGGAGAGACGCCCCATGCGCCGTCGCCTCCCAGGCGACCGGCCGTTCATCACAGGCCAACGCGTGTTCGACCTACTGTTCCCGGTGGTCGAGGGTGGCGCGGTCGCAGTTCCCGGCGGCTTCGGGACCGGCAAGACAGTGATCGAACAATCGCTTGCCAAATACGCCAAAGCCGACGTCATGGTCTACATCGGCTGTGGCGAACGTGGCAACGAAATGGCGGAAGTGCTGCACGACTTTGGACGCCTCACCGACCCCGAGTCGGGGCGGCCGATCATGGATCGCACGGTCCTGGTCGTGAACACGTCCAACATGCCGGTCGCGGCGCGGGATGCGTCCGTCTACCTCGGCATGACGGTCGCCGAGTACTACCGAGACATGGGCTATCATGTAGCCATCCTCGCTGACTCGTTGTCTCGCTGGGCGGAGGCACTCCGCGAGATCGCAGCGCGTCTACAGGAGATGCCCGGAGAAGAAGGCTACCCGACGTACCTTGCAAACCGCATGAGCCGCCTCTACGAGCGCGCCGGAAGAGTCGAGAGTCAGGGGACGCCTTCACGAACAGGCGCAGTGACGTTCATCAGTGCGATTTCACCGCCCGGAGGCGACTTCGCCGAACCCGTGACGCAGGCTTCGCTTCGGGTCGTTGGCGCGCTGTGGGCTCTCGATGCTCGCCTTGCGCACCAACGACAGTTCCCCGCGGTCGACTGGGACAGCAGCTACAGCCTCTACGCCGACGACGCCGCGGCGTGGTTCTCCGAT
>Ga0316194_10000667_pt1 | contig 22762 bp, 20 predicted proteins | sample CroRivsedime1_MG_FD_204936 | JGI IMG/M metagenome (GOLD analysis project Ga0316194, IMG submission 204936) | Coastal sediment microbial communities from Maine, United States - Cross River sediment 1 | ecosystem: Environmental > Aquatic > Marine > Coastal > Sediment | place: USA: Maine...
CACGGCTATCCCTAAGGCAGTGACCATCGTCACGAATCCGAAATCACCTGGAAGATCGCCGATATAGATGACCGCCAGAAAAGCCGTCCATTGCATGACGGCGAATCGTGCAGTGGCGATCAGGCGGTCGCGATCCGGCAGTGCTAACTGGACTTGTGTTGTGGTGGCTCCGAACTCGACATTCTGGTCAGAAAATCCCCATAGACGGGCGGCTGTTGTGAACAGATCACGGGTCAGTTTTTCGACGTCGCGCATATGGACGCGGGCGACCGCGAGCCCGGCCCGATCGTAGTGAGAAAGCGCTTCGACCACCTGGAGATCGGCGGGTAGAGTGACTTGCGCCGGCTGCCGGGATGGTGGGCGCTGGGCCTGCATATCGCCAATGGCTTTTAACCGTTCAGAAATTTCACCGTTGAAGCTTTCAAGGTTCGGAAATGCGTCCATGAGCTGCTGATGAGAAATTTCGCTGAGACTGTCACGCCAGTGCTGCAGCGCGGCGGTCAGCGCGGTGGATTGAACCTGAAACTGGCGCCATCCGGCTTTCTGCTCGATCACTTCCGAGGTATCAGCCTCTGCCGCCAGCAGCAGTTGAGCAAAGTTGTTTTGAGCCTGGAGTTCTGCGGCCTCCAGTTCCGCTGCTCCAGACGTTGTTGAGCGCCCTTGCGCGAGTTCAACACAGTTTAGGAAGGCTTCGGTCTGGCACTTGGTCAGAGTAGCCGTGCTTTCGAAAAACGCCGCCCGACTGCTGTTGGGCCACAGGAACAGCGCGACCAGGGTGTAGACCAGGATGCCCATGCCGGTTTCCTGACCGCGCATGATCGCAGTATTGAAAGCGTCGGTGGGATCTGGACCGCTGTCGAAGCAGATGATGGCGGTCACAAAACCGCTGACCTGCCAGAAGTAGCTGGCACGTTGACCGCCCATCTTATAGGCACACAGGCTGGTAAAGAGCGACAGCAGCACAATGAACAGCCAGCGATTCTGGGCCGTCAGGCTGATGATGATCAAGGACACCGCCATGGCTAAAAGTGTGCCAGACATTCTCAGAGCGGCTTTGTTAACCGATTGACCCACAGTGGTCAGGCTGACGAATGCAACGGCAAAAGCAGCCCAATATGGCCGATCCCAGTCCATCAACAGCGCAATTGCGTAGGCGATGGTCATTGCCAGCGCTGTCTTGATTGAATCTTTGGCTTTGATCGACAGTTCAAAAGACACGGCTTCGTGGATGGACTGGCTGGCAGGTGCGGGCACCATCTTCGCTGAGTAATCCTGTGTTGGATTCCCGGTATTGTGCCAGACAGTGAGTGCCGGAGCAGAACTCGGCTAGACTGAGCTGGCCGCGGGTTTCATTGCGTGCTGCCGTATCATGCGGGCGTGCTGTGAACCGCTCGAATGTGGAGGAAGATTTAATGCCCAAACTGTCCGAAGCCGAGCGTCGAGAATTTCTCGATACTCCCGGGATACTGATGCGCATCAGTGTGGTTCGTGAAGACGGTAGTCCGCTGGTAACGCCGATCTGGTTTATTCACGAAGACGACGCGATCTATTTCACCCCGAGGGAGTCCTCGGAGTGGTTCGGATGCCTGCGCCGCGATCCGCGGGTGGCGCTATGTATTGATGAACAGCCGCTGCCTTATCGGAAAGTCATCGTGGAAGGCACCGCTGAATTGCTGCACGACATTGGTGAAGACAGCGAGTGGCGGGACCAATATCGAAGGATTGCCGGCCGCTATGTTGATCCCCAGGGTGCGGATGCCTACGTGCGCAATACCATTGATCAACCTCGCGCTCTGTTTCGCGTCGCTCTTGATAGCGCGAAAGTTACCAGCTGGCGCATGCCGATCGAAGGAGAGGACGCTATGGGGATCTGGCATGGGCGTTACTACCAGCCGGGCACCCGGTTCTGAGGTCAGGATTTGGTTTGAACGTTCAGTGATGTCGTTTTTGCACCGAATTCCGCCGGAACTCTAACTCGGCGGAAACGGACTATCCGGGTTTGATCGATCTGCCAGCCTGGGTGATCGATCCGCGCATCGGCGAGATAGCCTTCCGCATGAATGAAGATCGCAGCCACGCCGAAAGCGAGCCGGTAGATGAGTAACGGAGATATGACGCTCTGCAGGGCCTGCTGCACGCGCGAACTTCCGACGGTAATCCCTAAAAGTGCAGGACCTGATCCGGCAATGGCCAGATCGTCGGTCAATCGGAGCTATCAGGTTCTCGGCGGTGGCTGACCGCAGGGCCCTGCCTGATGGTGTACCAGGACAGTTCTGTCGCCTTCAGTGATGAACAGATTTGTCGCCACCATCAGATTGCCGTCGAGTTCTTCATAGCAGACTACAGCGACGGCACCGGCAAATGCGTGTGCCTCGGCGTTGTAGACATCAATGGGCTTCTGCTGCGGGTTGCTGAGAATGCGCTGCCAGCTTTCGATGATTTTCGCGCGGCTGGTCAGGGCCGGCCATCCCGGGTGCAGGCAGATTACTGGTGAATTCCGGGCCCAGAGTGCGTCCATGTGGTCGATGTCGCGCGCGGCGAAGGCAAGATAAAACGCGTCATTGGCGAACAGGGCCTGATCAATTTCCATGGTTTGAGTATCGAAGGCATGCAGCGCTGGCACAAGGGCTCATCGGCTGGGGGACATGGCGCTGGAAAATAATACTGTATATATATACAGTATTTTGAATGTCACTGATTCTCTGCCGCAAACTCAATCATCGAAACATCGAGCTTCATCACAGTACGCGCGGAGAATCGGTGGGTGTGCTGCGTCGAAGCGGCGAATGCTCTTTTGTGCCCTGGCTCGGGTTCATTGACCGCAATGATGCCCGCACCCGGGGGCGGCCTGTGAAGTTGCTTATTGCCCGGGTGGGCCGGCTCGACGGGGCGCGCACGCGATGGCGTGATCTGCAGCCGGGCGAGTATGTCCAGGGATGTCTTACCCGCTCCGGCGCTTACGCCGTCACCGATCTGGACGTCAAATTAATCAACTGAAAAAGTTCTCGGGAAAATGGGCCGCGGGAAAAAGGGGTCGAACCGAGGTTTTTTTGCGCGACAGTCCCACTGTGAGCCGCAACTCCTGGAAAAAAGGGGGTCGGGAAAAAAGGGGGTCGAACCGAGGTTTTGACGCGCGACAGAGTTCCAGCTCGAATTGAGCCTTCGCGCTAAAACCTCGGTTCGACCCCCTTTTTTGGTCAGCCGAGCACGCCTGTGTAGGCATCGTCGTTGAAGCCGACCAGAATGGTTTTGCCTACCCGTGCTGTGGGTGCGCGGAGGTTTCCGGTCGGGCCCAGCATCGCGGCGACGGCTTCATCCGTGCTCGCCTGCGAGAGTTTGAACTCGCTGATCTTTTTGCCTTTGGCGACCACCAGTTTTGATGCGCTTTTCAGCAGTTCAGCTGCATCTGCCGCCTGCAGCTTGCGGCTTGCGGGGACCGTCTCTTTGATTGCTATGTCGTTTGCCTCCAAGAACTTGGATGCTCGGGTACAGCTGGTTCAGCCCTTGCGGAAGTAATACCAGTCTACGCGTTTGGCCATCGCGCTCTCCTTGTCGTTGAGTGTGAGCGCCCAGTGTATTGCCAGCCAGCGGGTTTCGGCAATGCGCCAGGCGCTGACCTGACACCGGTAGATGGGTTAAGCTCGCGGTTCATGAGATTGAGTGAACTGGAACAGCGCAACTACGCAGCGGACGGCTTTCTGATCCGCGCATCGGCGTTCACTCCGACGGAGGTTGAAACCCTGCGGGATGCCGTTGAGCGCGCTGCACTGCGGGCGATGCAGCTTGCCGAAAGCGGCGCAACCTACATCCTCGATGGCAAACGTTTTGTCGATTCAGGCTATACCACGGTGCAGTTCGAACCCGAATCCGGCAGCGACACGATCCGGGTCGTCGAGCCGGTGCACGAACTGGACGATCGCCTCAGTAATCTTCTCGATGACATCCGCATTGTGGAACCAATGCGGGATCTGGTGGGTGCCGAACACCTTGCCGTGTGGACAGACAAGCTCAATCTGAAGCGCCCGTTCGAGGGTTCGGGATTCGGCTGGCATCAGGATTCACCCTACTGGGTGCATGATTGTGATCATGTCGATCAGCTGCCCAATGTACTGATCGCGCTGGATGCGGCCAGCGAAGAAAATGGCTGCTTCAGAGTGATTCGCGGCAGCCATACTCGTGGTTGCCTGGCTGGAATCAATGACGGCAGCCAGCTGGGTGGCTTCTATACCGATCCGGCGCTGTTTGATGAGCAGCAGCAGGTACCGATGATCGTACCGGCAGGATCGCTGGTGTTCTTCAATGCGCACTCGGTACATGGGTCTTTGCCGAATAACTCAGCGGAACCCCGTCGCGCACTGGTGCTGACCTACCAGCCCGCCGATTTTCCGATGCTGAAATCAAAACGGGTGCGTAATGTGGGTTGATTCCAGGGGCGCAGACTAAGGCTGCCTTTTGGCCAGCCAGGCCTGAACGTCTGTCAGTTCACTGGCGGCCATTTCAGCCATTCCTGCGAAAGTGTCTCGGGCGAAAATGACATAACGCATGCCCAACGACGGGTTTTCGCCGCTTTCGACCAGCGCTCGACCATACAGCCAACGGGTCCATGCCAGGCTGGCTTCATCCATGTCAACCCGATCGCGCAGCGCATGGGCTCGTGCCAGAGGCGCCAGCGCCGACTGCGATTGTTCAGCGCCCAGCAGAGCTTCGCCAAGGCAACTCAGCGGGTAGGCGAGATCCGGGTGGTCGGCTGAGAGAAACTGCTCGTCGTTGTCGAGACCCTGTTGGCAATACTCGGCCGCTTCGCTGAAGCGCTGTGCGCGGTTGCTGGCGTTGCCAAGATTACCGAGGGCGATGCCGATGTTTATCACCAGTTCCTGATCTCGCCAGACCTCCAATGCGGCTTCCAAAGAAGCACGCGCGGCATCGTAGTCGCCGATGGAGATGTAGGTATCTCCCATGTTGTTGTAGGCTGCCGCTAAGTTAGTCCAGTTCGGCTCCGCAAAACCCTGCTCCATCGCTATCGCGCGTTCGAAGCTGGCGATGGCTTCGGGATATTTCCCTGACTGGTTGTAAGTCCAACCAAGACGCTGGAGGCTGATGGCCAGGCGGGAACTGGATCCGGCGTATGCTGCTTCTTCGATTGCCACCGCTTCGAGCATCAGAGCCAGCGCTTCCGGTCGATTACCCAGTATCGACTGCACCCTGGCGGCATCGGCCAGCGATCGGGCGTGAATAGGATGTCTGGCGCCGAAGTCGCGACGGGTAGTGGCTAACGCCTCGTTTGCAACGGCCTGTGCTTCTGCCAGTTCATGCAGATTGATCAGCCCGGACGCCAGGCTGGTTAACAGGGGACCAAGTTCCGGCAGATCGAGCTTGCGGCCAATGGCCACCGCGGCGCGGTAGTCCTTGACGCCCTCGAGCAGGTTTCCCTGGCTGATCAGGACTTTGCCGCGAACACTGTGGAATCGGGCTTCCAGCGGGTGATCAGCAGGTAGTTGGGCGATATAGGATTGAGCCAGCGCAATGAGATTGGCAGCTTCGTTTATCTCATCTCTGCTGTTGTGCAGAACTTGTGGCAGGGTCAGCCAGGCTTCGGCAACCAGTTCGGTGTCGCGAGCGAGCACGGCTTTAGCTGCGGCGGCGTAAATGGTTTCCTGAGCATCAGAGATCTGGCCGGAAGCGAGTTCAAGGTCGCTCTGTGTCAGCAGTGCCTGGGCCTGCAGAGCCGGGTAGTCGATAGCCTGGGTGGCTTCAACCAGCCCGTTCATCTGCAATCGGGCAGCATCGAGTTTACCGGCGGCGATCGCAGCGTCCGCCTCCGCCGTCGCCTGCCGCAGAGTATCGATCGCCTGGCGCTGTGCCGGATCGTCGGGCAGTGGATAGGCGGCCTCCAGTTGGACAGCGTCGGCACAGCGGTCGAGACTGCGTAACTGACCTGTTCGAGTGACTGCGCCCTCGACCAGTGCAGCGTCGGCGTTTTCAAGTAGAGCAACCAGACTGGAGAACTCCGCTCTGCGCTCATCGAGGCAGGCCATTCGCAGATCCATCAGTCTGGGTGACTGTTCGTTGCGGACCATCGTCGCAGCACAGGCTTCCGTGTGCATGCTGGTCCAGGCGTCATGATAGCCCTGCAGGCGCTGCAATGTGCCAGTCAGGGCATCGGCCGCGTAAGGCAAGCCTGTGGCATTAAACGTTTGTTCGATGTTGGTGCGGGTGACCGGGTTCCAGAACGGTGCCAGGCGTTCGGATGAGTTGCTGCAGGGTGGTTGCACGGCGAGTTCGAAGCTCAGCCATGCAGCAAGTGCGATCATGCCTGTTGTGCTCAGCGCTTGGATGGTGAATCGGCGTCTGCGTTCGCGTCTGGCGCGCTGACGCAAATCGTCGAAACCCACATCCAGCAGGCTGGCGGCAATGCGCAAGATGCCAATCGAACGCTGCTCGCCGGTGGGGCGCAGATCTACTGCCAGTGGTACAGCACCATCTCGCAGACTCGGCGGAAAGCAGCTCTCCAGCTGGCCGGGATCACCGTCGACGAGCACGCTGAAAATGCGTGTGGGATCTCCGAGTTCTTGGAAGCTGCTGACTTCCTGTTCTACCCAGGGTGACTGGGCGGCTGCTGGAGAGCAGATCACGATCAGATTGCGCGAGTCACTCAGGATGTTGCGTAAAGTTTCGGGCAGATCTGCGGAGGTGGTCAGTTCGTCTTCGTCGCGAAACACCGGTCGGAATCGGTTGCTGGCGCGGCCCTGGAGGCTGGCGATGTGCCGAGGTATACGCAACCGCTCCAGGTTGCGCTGTAACCAGACCGCCATTGCCTTATCAGTATGACTGTAGCTGATGAACGCTTCGTACTGATGCTTACTGGTCATCTGAGATTTTGCAGGCTCAAGCCCGCTAAACCCTGTTGCGAGGCGTTGCTTGCAGTGTAACCTAAGTGTCGCAATCAACCTGACAGGAAGCGTGTGTGATCGAACTAGCAACGCCGGAATCGGTAGGTCTTTGCAGCCAGCGACTGACCCGCGTTAGCGAATGGCTGCAACAGCAGATCAGTAGTGAACGATTAGCCGGCGCCAGCGTGCTGATTGGCCGGCGTGGCAAAGTGGCCTATTTCGATTGTGCCGGACTGGCGGATCAGGCAGCCGGCAAACCGTTTGCGCAAGACACAATTGTGCGCATTTATTCCATGACCAAACCGATCACCACCGTGGCGGCGATGATGCTCTATGAGCAGGGGTGTTTTCAGCTCGACGACCCGATTGCTCTTTATCTGCCCGAATTCAAAGACATGCGGGTGTGGCTGGGAGGAGACGCAGGGCTCGATGAAACGGTTGCTGCCAGCGGGCCGATCACCGTCAAGCAGTTGATGACCCATACCTCGGGTCTTACCTATGGTTTCATGCAGGCCAACCCGGTGGACAGATTCTACCGGGACGAAGGCATTGAGCCCGGAACCTCCAATCTCAGTCTTCAGGAAATGGTGGAACGGTTGGCCGCTGCACCGCTGCTCTGTCAGCCGGGCAGTGCCTGGAACTACAGCCTGTCCAGCGATGTCCTGGGTCGACTGGTTGAAGTCTGGTCAGGGCTCAGCCTGGATGAGTTCTTCCGGACCCGAATTTTCGAGCCGCTGGACATGCGCGATGCTGCGTTTCACGTCAGCACGGAGAATCAGCACCGCTTTGCCGCCTGTTATTCACCGCTTTCGGGCGCGAATCTGGCGAACGTGGCGGGTGCTGTGTCCGATGTATCGGTGCCTAAACCCACCGGCCTGAAGCTGCAGGACGCGCCGGATACCAGTGCCTATCTGCAGCCACCGGCGTTGTTTTCCGGTGGCGGCGGACTCACTGCCAGCATGCGCGACTACGCCCGCTTCTGTCAGATGCTGCTGGGCAATGGTGAGCTCGATGGCCAGCGCCTGCTGGGCCGTAAGACGGTGGAATTCATGCGTCAGAATCATCTTCCCGACAACCGCGACATGGCGGCCATGGGCCAGCCGGTGTGGAGCGAAACCAGCTACGAGGGTATCGGCTTCGGGCTGGGGTTCGCCGTGGTCGTCGATCCGGTGAAAGCACAGATCATGACCTCCACGGGTGAACATCACTGGGGTGGTGCAGCGAGTACTTTTTTCTGGCTGGATGCGGTTGAAGACCTGTATGTGGTGATGCTGACGCAGCTGATGCCGTCATCCACCTATCCTATCCGCCGGGAGTTGCGCACCCGGGTTTATCAGGCGCTGGTTGACTAGCGGACTGATTGATTCAGGCGACCAGCTGGAAATCCTGACCAATCTGAGTCTGGCCGTTGACGACCACTTCTATCCGGTGCGCGCCTGGATACATGACCCGAGTGGTCATCGGTCGGAAAGACAGCTTTTTACTTAAAGTGCTGAGCTGTCCGCGCTGGAAATCCGCTTTGGCCACCGTGAAAACCTTGGGTGCCTGCTTGCCGTTGGCTTTCAGAAAAAACACCCGTAACGTCACCAGCAGCTTCTGCGCTGTCTTCGCCTCCAGGTCAAACTCGCAGTTCAGCGTGTCACCTGCCTGGATACACCTGGGTATCTTCAGGTTGCCTATCCGCACGTTCGGCCTGGCCGGATAGCCCAGCAGACTCAGCGCTGGGATGTGATCCTGTTTAGTCAGTGTGCGCAGAGAATGACGAACCATCCAGTCGAGCTCTGCAGGTTGCTGGCGCTGCGCTTTCTGCCACTGTTTCAAGGTGCGAATCACCAGTGCCGGATCCTGTTTTGACAGATCGTTCATGTTGTTGGCAACCGACCGGGTGACATAGCGGGTCGAATCGGCGTGTAGTCGCTCCAGCAGCGCGACGATGCTATCCGCAGGCAGCTTCACCCGAGTTGCCCAGGGCAGCAGTGGCCGGGTGCCCTCTGATGCCAGACGGCGCACGTGGTAGTTTTCGTCTTCGGCGCAGTCGTGGGCAAACTTCAGCGTCGCATCCGGAAAATCCCGCAGAAACGGGCGTATTGCGCTCTCCGCGCTGAAGCGTTTGGTGGACTCCCGGAGAAAATTCAGCGAACGTTTCAGGTGTCTGCTTGAGCAACCGTGACGCGCCGCATACTCGCCAGGAACCACCCAGATAAACGAGCCGAAGTCATCGTCGCGCAGCGTTGGATCCAGCGGCGGCGGCAGTGCCCGTTCGAGGATGTCCAGCGCCTTCGGAACTTCTGCTGGCAGATGGTCGCCGAGTACGCTCACCATATGATCGATCCGGGCTTTCAGTTCGAGCTCAGGGAACGCTGCCAGCACTGCGCGCTCGAAACGTTTGCGTTGAAAGCCTTTGCCGGCAGCCGCCAGCCCGTCGGCGAGCCGCGCGACGCTGTGTTCATTGAACAGATCGTCTTTCAATGAAAATGAAGTTTCGGCTCGAATGCTCAATGTCTGATCCCGGATCTGCGGCCCGGTAATCAATCCCGGCAGGTGCCATGACGATAGGGCTTGCAGGGTAGAATGCCTCACGGCGGGTCTTCATATCCAGACTTCGGGAGTGATCAACATCAGATTTGTTTTGGTCCTGGCAGCGTTGCTTGTCACGCTGATCATTACTGCGATGAGTGTCTATCTGGCTTTGCCGTGGCTGGTTGCCAACTATGCTGAGGACTTCGCGCGCCCTTATGGTGTCGATATCCGGAGCCTCGGCATCGGGCGTCCGGGCTGGCGAGTGCTGAGAATAGACACGCTGGAGCTGCGTTCGGGTGACGTGGAGTTGTCACTTGAGCATGCCACGGTTCGCTATCGGCTGCCCGAGCTGCTCCGAGGCGAACTGAGACAACTGCAGGTTGAACAGGCTGACGTGGTGTTGCATGAGTCGCCTTTATCCTCGCCCGAACACGGACGGGTTCCTGGTTCGGCAGAGACTCCACCGGATCTGGCCAGGCTGTTTGCGCTGGTGCCTTTTGCGCAGGTGGATATTGCCAAACTAACAGCGGAGATCCGGCAGCTTGATTTCCGTTCTGAAGGTTCGCTCAGGCTCAAAGATCAACAGTTGACGTTTAAACTGCGTGGGCTTGCGCCGGAGCAGGCTGAAGGATTGAGCCTGGAGGGTGCGGTCACCGCAGATGGCGGTATTCAACTGGTGCTGGCGTTATTGCAGCAGGTAAATACTATCGGCAGTGATCGGACTGATTACGATGAGTTTCTCCGAATAGACTCGCAGCTCGCTGGCGACACACTGAAGCTGACAATGGCTGCGGATCTCTCCGGCTATCCGTTTCAACTGGTCAGTGCGCTCGCCGGTATGCCTGCCGGAAAAGGTGAACTTGAAGCGAGCGTAGAGACTTCGCTGCAATGGCCAATTGATGCGATGAATCTCGAAGACCTGGCGGCGACCGGCGACTATCGTCTTAACTGGCGCTCGACAGATGAATCTCTGCGCGTCAGCGGGCTTGCCGGGATTGTGGATTTTGCCGAAAGCCGCGTTCAGGCAAGGTTCAGCGGCGGTGAGCTGAAATACCAGGATGAAACATCTTCGCTCAGCGTTACGTTGCCGGACGGCATTGTCGTCAGCTGGACCGAACCGCAGCTGCGGATTTCGCAGGGCGTGGTCGTGCACCTGGAACAGTCTGATCTCGAACTCAAAGGCGCCGGTGAGGTGATGACCGTGTCATTCCTCGAGCAGCCTGAAGTGTCTGCTGGTTTGTCAGCAGAGGTCAGTACGGCCGATTATGAACACAGTGGTGTGCTTCGCATCGATGCCGTCATCGCGGACACTGATCGGATAACAGGCGATGGCACCTGGTTGACCCAAGGCTGGCAGCTGCCATTTCAGTTCAGTCATGTGTTGAGCAAAGCAGCCGGTAAAGCCTCCTCTGAAGGACGATTGAATATCAATAAGCCGCTGGCTGCCGCTCTGCTGGCCAGTTGGGATGAGCCTTATGACCTGGATTCGGGAACTCTGGATTACGATCTGAACGTCAGCTGGTCTCAGCAGGTGAGCGCACGATTGCAGCTCGACTTTGAAAAGATCACTGCACACTACGAAGACGATCAGGTAATGGGGATTGCCGGGCGCCTGGAGCTGGTATTGCAGGATGACCAGTTGAGCATGGCTCCGGCAAAACTCACCGCTGCGGATTTTGATCCCGGTGTGAGGCTGACCGATATCGAGATGACGCTCGGACTCAAAGAAGATGTGCTCAGCGTGAAAGATGCCGGTTTCCGTACGCTTGGCGGTCGGGTGCAGGCCAGCGACTTTGTATACGATCTGGTGGCCGAGACCCCTGATCTGCGATTCCAGCTGCAACTGGAGTCGTTGGATCTGGCCGAGCTGCTGGCGCTCCAGGGTGGCGATATTGCTGGGACGGGTCGCATCAGCGGAATTCTGCCGGTGCGTGTTCGCAACGAATTGCCCAGCATCAGCGGCGGTCAGGTTAGCTCCCTGCCTCCCGGCGGGTTGATCCAGCTGTCGCCTGATATCGCTGGGGTTTCCAGCCAACCCGGGCTGGATTTTGCAATTCAGGCACTGACCGACTATCGATTCACCAGCCTTGCCGCCAGTGTCGACTACCTCGAAGATGGGGAGCTCAAACTGGGTGTCAGTTTGCAGGGAGCTAACCCGGAGGTGGAAAAAGGGCGGCCTATCCACTACAACCTGAACGTGACGCAGAACCTGCTGGTGCTGTTGCAGTCGCTGCGGGCCCAGCGCGCGGTTACGCAAGGCCTTGAACGACGGGTGTTCAATTAATGATTAGAGGGAATGATATGTTGCTATTGAACGGACTGTTTCGCGGCGTAGCCGGACGTGCGCGATGATCAGAACTGGCGCAAGCACGCGAAGTTTCGAGCATCGAGCATCTGCCTGGCCGAAGGCCGCGCTCGCAGGCGCAATGTTTGTGTTGCTCGTAGCCTGTACCCCAACAGTGAAGGTGGCGACGGATGAACCCATCACCATCAACCTGAATGTGAATATCAAACACGAGATTCTGGTCAAGGTAGACAAAGAGCTCGATGATCTTTTTGCTGACGATGAGTTGTTTTAGTTATGGATTGTGTAGCCATGAAAAATGAATCGAAGAAACTGTCGAATAACGGTTTGACCCATGCAGGTGCGATGTTGCGCGTGCTGTTGCTGATTGCTGGCCTGCTGACTTCTGGACTGGCTCTGGCCATTGAACTCGATGCTGCCAAAGCTCAGGGACTGGTCGGCGAACGGGTAGACGGCTATCTCGGTGCGGTAAGCGACAACCCGAGCGCTGAAGTTAAGGCGCTGATCGAAGACGTTAACGGCAAGCGCCGCGATCGCTACCAGGCAATTGCCGCGAAGAACAACATAGATCTGGCGGACGTTGAAGCGAGAGCGGGCCAGAGGGCGATTGAGCTGACAGCTTCCGGCGGCTGGGTCTTCCAGGCCCGGTGGCAACAGAAACCCTGAAAACTTCTAGGAGATCGTGCTGATGCGATTGCAGGATAAGGTAGCTGTGGTAACCGGCGGCGCCAGCGGAATGGGTGCAGCCACGGTCAGGCGATTTCTCGAAGAAGGTGCCCGGGTTGTGGTGGCGGACTTCAATGCACAAACCGGAGCGCAGCTGGTGGCCGATGCGCAGGCGCAGGGTTTTCCGGATCAATGCCTGTTCCATCAGGTCGACGTTGCCGCTGAGGCTGACGTCAGCGCCGCACTGGCATTTGCACAAACAAAATTCGGCGGATTGGATATTGTATTTAACAACGCCGGCGTCGGCGGTGCGATCGGCCCTCTGACGGAAACCACGGAGGCTGATTGGGACTATACCTTTGCCGTTCTGGCCAAGGGCGTGTTCTTCGGGATTAAACATGCCGCTCGCTGCTTTCGCGAGCAGGGTGCTGGTGGGGTGATTATCAATACCGCATCTATTGCCGCGCTCAGTGGCGATGCTGGTCCGCTGGTCTATTCGGCGGCTAAAGCTGCGGTGGTCAGTATGACTCGATCAGCGGCGGTTGAACTGGCGCCGGATCGCATCCGAGTCAATGCGATCTGTCCCGGCTACATCACCACGCCGCTCGCGGCCGGAGGTGATATGGAACGCACCCGGGAGTCTTTCGCGAAAGCCCAACCCTGGCCGGAATCCGGTGAAGGTGAACACATTGCCGGCAGTGCAGTGTTTCTTGCCAGCGATGATTCTCGTTTTGTGACCGGTGAAGCTCTGGTAGTTGATGGTGGGCTGACCGCAGCCGGTCCTCAGCTGTCGGTGAAATTTCCGAAGACGTCGGGGCGCAATTCCCGCTTCAGTGGCGTGACCAAAGGCAGCACCGGCGCGGATCCGCAGTTGCGCAAGCTGTGACCGGCTGTCGTGTCGGTTTGTCCCACACGGTAGAACGATCCCTAATCTGAGTGGTCTGAAGTTTCTCGCAGTGCTCTGTTCAGAGCACGTGGATAAGCTGGAGGCCGATGTTGCGAGGGGTCGTCAACGGTGCGATAGCCGGATTGCTGCTGATCAGCACCAGCCTCGGTGCGGAGCCTGTACGCAACGGTTTTGATCTTTCTCATGCGCTGATTCCTGCGGCGGAAATTCACGGTGGTGGTCCTCCCCGGGATGGAATTCCCGCGATCTATACTCCCAGGTTCGTGAAACCACAGGATGCCATTCGCCTCAGTGCGAACGATCGTGTGCTGGGCACTTTTGTCGACGGTGTGGCGAAAGCTTTCCCTGTTGAAATTCTCGATCATCATGAGGTCGTCAACGACTGGACTCAAGCTACCCATATGGTGGTGACCTACTGTCCACTGTGTGGATCCGGCATGGCGTTCAAGACACCCGAGGCAGGCCAGGCGGTCTTTGGCGTATCCGGTCTGTTATACAACAGTGATGTGCTGCTCTATGACCATGCCACCGAATCGTTATGGTCGCAGGTGCTGGGTCAGGCGGTCAGCGGTCCAAAAGCCGGTGCACGACTCGAACAGGTTCCTCTGATTCATACCAGTTACGGACAATGGCTTGAAAGGCACCCGGACACCTGGGTTCTCAGTCGGGACACCGGCTACCGAGGTGTGCCCTATGGTCGCAGCCCTTATCGCGGCTATGAGAAGTCTTCGCGAATATGGTTCCCGATTGCCGAGCGTGACTCGAGATACCCAGCAAAAGCCTGGGTCCTTGGCGTTACGCTCGATGGTGTCAACAGAGCTTATCCGTTTGTTGAGCTTAAAAAGACCAGCGGTGAGTTTGTCGACGAAGTTGGTGGCCACAAGCTTTCGATTCACTATCGCGATGGCGCTGCCTGGGCGGAAGATCCAGATGGTGAACTGGTACCGGCAATTCGGCTGTTCTGGTTCGCCTGGTATGCGTTCCACCCGGACACTGAAGTATTTACCGCACCCGACTGATTTCGCACTGCGATCTGGTGGTCTTTCTTCTGTCTTGAAAAAACCTCGGTTCGACCCCCTTTTTACGTCCCCCTTTTAGGTGGCCTCGCCATAGGCGCTGCGTCGATAGCGCAGCATTTTGCCGGTGCCCGTGCCGGTATGGTGGCCGGGCTCGTCACCGCCCGCGCACTGGTAAGCCAGCGCGCCATTGACGATGACGCTGCGAATACCGGCAGGTTCGGTCTGCGGCTGATCATAGGTGGCCCGGTCGATCACCTGGCTGGCGTCGAATAACAGCAGGTCAGCCCAGTAACCTGTCTTGATCTGGCCGCGCTCGGACATCCCGAATACTCTTGCCGGCAGCGAAGTCATACGCCGGATGGCTTCGGGCAGGCTGAGAATGCCACGTTCGCGAACATAGTGGCCGAGCACGCGCGGAAAGGTTCCGAACAGCCGAGGATGGGGTTTGCCGCGCAGATCTGGAATACCGTCGGAACCCACCATCATATCGGCGTGGGCGAGATTGGTTTCCACGTCAGCTTCGTCGATGATGAAGTGGATGCATATGGTTCTGTCGCCTTTCGGAGCAGTAAGAATGCTGTGAATCACTTCGGTGACGTCGCGGTTCTCATCGGCTGCGATGTCTTTGGCCATACGGCCTTCGTATTCCCGGAATGCCGGGCAGCTGGCGATGCGCACCACCTCGGCTAAGTCCCGGTTGACGTTATCGAGATTGAAGTACTCGATCATGCGCCCGCTGCCGGCGGTGTATGGATAAACATCCAGGGTGACCCGCTGCCCGGCGGCCAGAGCTTCGTCCACTTTCTCAAGAGAGCTCCTGATCTTGCCCCAGTTCGCCACACCTGCAGCTTTGTGGTGAGAGATATGAGCGTGAACGCCGGCTTCGCGGCCAATGGTCAGGGTCTCATCGACGGCTTCGAGCAGCCGGTCGCCTTCATTGCGCATATGAGTGGTGTAGAGCGCGTCGTTGTCCCTGGCTGCGCTGGCCAGCGTAATTACCTCGTCGGTTTCGCTCCAGCGACCAGGTCGATAAATCAGCCCGGTAGAAAAGCCACAGGCGCCCTGTTCTAAAGCCAGCGACACGTGGTCGCGCATCTGTCTCAGTTCATCAGCTGTTGGCGCGCGTCGTTCCATGCCCATGACAATCGAGCGAACGGTATTGTGGCCGACCAGCATCATGTTGTTGATTGCCGGCTGACGTTCTAGCGCCGCAGCAAAGTAACCGGCCAGATCTGTGAATTCGCCTTCAAGCCCCGCCAGAATTCCGCCGCTGGCTGATACCGAATCCTGATCCGGGTCTGCGGGAATCGCGGAGAAGCCGCAGTTGCCGCTGACCACGGTGGTCACACCCTGGGCCAGCTTGAATTCCATCCCTGGATAACGAAAGAACGCACCGTCGTCGTGGGCATGAGTGTCCACCAGTCCTGGCGACAGGTGCAGACCCGTAGCGTCTATTTCGTGTGCCGCGCTGCCGGTGATTCCGTTCGGTGATACTTCGGCGATGCGGCCGCCGGCGACGGCGACATCGGCGCTGATGCCCGGCGAGCCGGTACCGTCGAGCACGGTCGCGTTGCGGATGATGATGTCGGTCATGGTTGATACTCCGATTAAAGTCCGTACAGCTCGGGTTGTTGGCGCAGCCATTCGCCGACCTTCTCACCGATCATGATGCTGGTGAGATTGGTGTTGGCGCGAGGAACTGCAGGCATGATAGAAGCATCGGCAACCACCAGCTGATCAATGCCGTGAGCGCAGCCGTACTGGCTGACCACGGCCATCGGGTCAGTTGCCGGACCCATTTTTACGGTTCCCGAAGGGTGATAGCCGCTACCGGCAAAACGTCGGCACAGGGCGCCGAGCGTTTCATCGTCCAGCCCCCGAGCTGGATCAGGAAAGCTGATGTATTCGATCATGTCGGCGAGTGGTCCGCTTCGGGTAAACGCCAGGGTGTCTTTTACACAGCTGACCAGCCGGCTGACATCGCGTTGATCCTCGCAGAAACGGTTGTCGATGATTGGCGGATCCTCCGGGTTTGCTGATCGCAGCGTCAGTTCGCCGCGGCCATACTGATACTCAAGCACCGCCGCAATCGCAAAGCGCGCCGGTGCGCCTGGGCGACCGGCAAAGCTCAACTGCTCAATCTGCAGGTCGTTGCGTTTATCGGAGCCTTCGGCCGTGTAGCGCAGGATGGTCTGGATCAGCGGGGTGTCATGATCGATCAATGCGGGGTCGCGAACGCTGCAGACCACCGACAGGGCCGGGTGATCGCAGAGATTTTTTCCCACCCCGGGAATGTCTGCGAGTACGTCGATGCCGAGCGCACTCAACTCTGTCGCCGGACCAATACCCGAGCGCAGCAGCAGGGTTGGCGACATGATGGCTCCCGCTGACAGCACAACCAGCTTGGCCTTCAGTGTTTCGCTGCGACCATCCGCATAGTCGACCTCGACCCCCGTGCAGCGCCCGTTGTCGACGACCAGTCGGCGCACGCTGGCGTTGGCACGGATCTCCAGATTGTCACGCAACCGGGCGGGGGCGAGGTAGCCGATCGCACAGGAAACCCTTAAGCGGCCGAGTTTATTCATCGGCTGCGGTCCAGCACCAAAGCGCTCGGGATCATTGGCGTCAGGGCAGTCCGGGTAGCCCAGATCGCTGGCTGCGGCCAGGAAAGCCTGATGTTGCGGTAACAGTTCTTCGGGGCGGTAGCGGCGAATTGAAATTGGTCCGGCATCGCCGTGATAAGGCGCGTCGGGGAAATCCAGATCCCGTTCCAGGCGGCGGAACGCAGGCAGTACCTTATCCCATGACCACTCGGAATTACCGGCGTCAGCCCACTCCTGATGATCTTCGGGCATGCTGCGCAGCGCAATCGTTGTGTTTACCGCGCTCGAGCCACCAACGACGCGACCCCGCGGGAAAAAAACTTCGTTGCCGCGGGTTGGCTGATAGCGGAAACCCCAGTCGTGGTCGGTATAGGAGTTGTTGTGGCCATTGGTCAGGTCCCAGGGTGTGGTGTTGATGTCGGTGTAGTCGGGTCCGGCTTCCAGCAGCAGCACCTGGCGATGGGGATCTTCACTGGCGCGCGCGGCGATCGCGCAGCCGGCGCTGCCGGCCCCGACCACGATGATGTCTGGTTGTTGTGTCGTCATCAGAAATGGTCCGGGCAGTGGGGTTGAGTGCGGGTTGCCAGCAATATGTCGGCATGAGTGATGGCGTCCGGATCCCCGGTCACCAGGCCCCAGTTGGCCAGGGTGCTCAATCGGTGCCGACCACACCAGACGCTGGCCAGATGCTTGCGATCGATGCTGATCTCTGTGGCGGTGCTGATGCGGGCAACCTCGGCGATGCCATTGCTGACGGTCAGGCGGTAACTGCCATCGTTCCACGGCGTGAGGGTATCTGCACCGACGCTGAAGCTGATCTCACCATCGCACTGGTAACCCCGGGCGGCCATCGCCGTGGCAACATCGACCAGGCGCAGCCAGAGACCTTCATGCGACTGGCTGTGCAGCAGGCGCGGCTCTGCCAGTAGTTCTGCTAGAGGATCATCCATTGGCGCCCGCTGCCAGCTGATTCTACCGACCAGATCGTGTTTGCCGAGGAACTCCCACAGAGCCCGATACGCGTCCAGGTTCAGCGCGGCCAGATCGCGAATCTCCAGCAGCTGGTTGCGGGCCCGGTGATCAATTCTGCCGTCCACCAGCGTGTAGATTACATAGCCCTGGGCTGCACCGGTTTCATCCCGACACACCGCTGCTCTGATCGGGTGTGTTCCGCCGTTGTCGTTGAGCACATTGCTCTGCCATAGCGGACCGGAACGATGCAGGTAAAGACTGCGCTGGGCAATAAAACTGCGATAGAGGGCTTTGATTTCGGGCATCAGCTGCGCAACTGGACCGCGGCTGACCCGCATTGACTCGCTGGCAGGCGTCAGCAGCTGCAGGTCGACGCTGTCGATCTGGTAACCGATCTGGGCAGTCGCTGAGGTGTAGCCGTAACGCTGATAGATGGCTGCCTGGGATGCCCATAGCGCAGCCACGCTCTGGCCTGCTTCGCGTTGCGCTTCCAGGGCTCGTTTGGTGATCGCTCGCAGCAGACCACGGCGACGGTATTCCGGGGCAGTCGCGACAGTGGTCACGCCACCCATCGCCACCGCTTTGCCATTGGCGCGCGCGGTCAGTGGCAGGGTGGCATAACTTGCTGCCAATCGGGCGCCGTCAAACGCGCACAGGGTCCATTCCGGTCGGGTTGCGGTCTGGGCCAGGTTGTCATCGCCGTAGCCGAACGCACCACCGTAGGCATAGGCGGTCAGCTCACCGAAAGCGTCCATCTCTGCCGGATTGGCGGCTCTGAAGTCGAAATCCATAGTTACCCCCTCAAGCGGGAATCGGTCCGGCGACCTGCAGTCGATGGATGGTGCGCGGCTCGTCGCCGTGATCGTGGACCGCGTAGTGCAGCACACAGCGGTTGTCCCACATCACCAGATCGCCGGGTCGCCACTGGTGGCGCGCCTGGTATTCCATTCTGGTGCTGTGTCGATACAGATAGTCGAGCACACTCTGGCTTTCTTCACGGCTCCAGTTGATGAATTTGCGCGTGAAGGCACGGCATATGTAGAGCGCCCGTTTGCCGGATTCATCATGGCTGCGAACCACCGGGTGTTCTGCGCGCGGTGCCTGCTCCGGGTCGGCTTTATAAAGTCCGGCAAGACCAGCGGCGGTATGTTCCGCCTGCAGCCCATCGACCAGGCTGCGCATACCGGCAGAGAGTTCTTCGTAGGCGGTGATCTGGTTGGCAAAAGCGGTGGCACCACCGAGTTCCGGCGTTTCCAGCGCATAGAGCATGGTCAGTTTGGGCGGCGCGCTGTTGTAGGTCATATCCGAGTGCCAGTGCTGATTCACATCGACCCGTTTGCCGTAGTTCTTCAGCTCGATAATGTCCGGATAGTCGTCGAGACCGGAATAAGGGTGGCGAACCAGTTCTCCCCAGTGACTTGCGAACGCCATCTGCGCTTCCGGAGTCAGGTTCTGGCCCGGAAAAACCAGCACATGGTGATCGCAGAATGCCTGATTGAGCGTTTGCCAGATATCCTGGTTGTTGGCGTCGGACTGATCGCCAGGCGCGCCGAGCGTTCGTACATCAAAATCTTCCACCACTGCGCCCAGTGGCGCTGCAAATCGTGAAATGCGCATGATTGCCTGCCTGTGTGTTCCCCGTTGGATCTCAGTCTATCCCAATCCTAAACGGGTATCCCTAATCTACGAACACAGGTGGGTTCTCAGTCGCAATCTTCCCGTGGGCAACCGATAATCTGCAGTCATCTTCAGTGTCCGGCCTTTATGCTCCATAGCCTCGCCGTTGCCAACTATCGCTCCGTTCGGGACCTTGTTTTACCGCTGGCGGGGCTGAATCTGGTGACCGGCGCCAACGGCAGCGGTAAGTCCAATCTCTATCGCGGCCTGCGGCTGCTGGCGGACGCGGCCCATGGCAACGCCAACCGGGCGATTGCGCTGGAAGGCGGCCTGCCTTCTGTGCTCTGGGCGGGTCCTGAACAGTTTTCCCGGCTGGTGAAGCAGGGCAGGCAGCCGGTACAGGGTGGTCCACGCCAGCAGCCGGTGTCACTGCGCCTGGGTTTTTCCGGAGATGGTCTGGGTTATGCGATCGATTTTGGTCTACCGACCCCGGTGCCGGGGACAATGTTTGTGCAGGATCCGGAAATCAAACGGGAAGTGATCTGGCACGGTGAAAGCTGGGATGAGCGGCGCGGACTGGTCGATCGAAAAGGGCCCATGGTGCGAGCCCGGGATGACAGTGGTCGCTGGCGGGTGATCGAGCAGCATATCCCGGCTTTTGAAAGCATGCTGACCTGGGTGGCAGATCCGCAGCAGGCACCTGAGGTGGTGTCGCTACGCGAGGAACTGCGCAGCTGGCGGTTTTACGATCACTTCCGCTGTGATGCCGATTCCCCGGCTCGCTCGCCGCAGGTTGGGGTCCGAACCCCGGTGCTCAGTAACGATGGCCATGATCTCGCCGCCGCGTGGCAGACAATCCGCGAGATTGGTGATGACGTGGCGCTGGATGCGGCGGTCAACGATGCGTTTCCCGGTGCAACAGTGCAGATTCTGGAGAGTGCCGGTCGCTTCGAGTTGCGCTTTGCGCAGCCGGGCCTGCTGCGGGCTCTGTCTCAGGCGGAACTCTCAGATGGCACCCTGCGTTATCTGTTGCTGGTCGCCGCACTCGAGACACCGCGGCCACCGCCGCTGATGGTGCTGAATGAGCCTGAAACCAGCCTGCATCCGGATCTGCTGCCACCGCTGGGTCGACTGATGCGGCGCTACTCGCAAGACAATCAGCTCTGGGTGGTCTCACATGCGCCGTCGTTGATTGCCGAACTGATCGAAGATCCAGCAACAAGCCATCTGCAGCTGGACAAGGAACTGGGCGAAACCTTTGTGCATGATCTTTCACCCTTCGACGCCCCGGCCTGGAAGTGGCCAACGCGCTAGCGGGGAAGGGTAGTGGGGTCAGAGTAAAGTGCCAAAGTAGCCCCGGAAAATTGGGGTCGAACCGAGGTTTATTGCGGGAAAATCGGGGTCGAACCGGAGTTTGCGAAAAATCTCCTCATAAACTTCGGTTCGACCCCGATAAACAATGATTCAATGTCAGAAGGGTTTTAGATTCTTCGATCATGACGCTAACTATTGTCGTTGCCGCGAAAGTGCTGGTCTTATCTTTCGTAGCCAATTCAGCACCGATTTTTGGAGCCCGGCTTCTCGGGTCACGGTGGTCGACGCCAATTGATGGTGGTCGTCTGTTCCGCGACGGTCGAGCGGTGCTGGGCGAGAGCAAAACGATTAGAGGCGTCATTTTGAGTCTCACCAGTTGCATGGTGGTAGCAGAATTGCTGGACTTGACCTGGCTGTTCGGACTTGTGTTCGGCGCAGCCAGCATGGCCGGAGACGCGTTATCAAGCTTCATCAAACGCCGCCTGAATATCCCACCCAGCGGACGTTTCATCGGTCTGGATCAGCTGCCGGAAATACTCCTGCCGTTGCTTGTTTGCGCGCAGTGGCTCGCTCTTGACCTGATATCGATCATATTGCTGGCTGCGATATTCTGCATTGCGTCATTGGGACTATCCGAGCTGGCCTTCAAGCTGGGTTTAAAGAAACGTCCTTACTGATCACATTGCAACTCATGCACAGTGATTTCCGGGCGGCAGTTCAGGCGTGCCCCGACGACTGACGATCCGGCACCCCTCGATGTGTATCCGTGCATGCCGGCGAAGTGCCAATTGCCTCGGCCGAATTTTCGTGGAATCCGTGCGTCCAGCAATACCGGGATGCCGCCTGGCAGACAGATCTGGCCGCCGTGGGTATGGCCGCACAGGAACAGACTCACTCCGGCATGCGCCGCCTGGCGGTAAACCTCCGGCGTGTGGCTGAGCAGAACTGTAAGTCCACCATCAGGAACTGCCGATAAAGCCTTCTCAATGTTGCCGACGCCAAAAAAGTGCGCGTCATCGATACCCGCAAGGTGCAAACGGTTGTCACCGCGTTCTATGACGACGCTTTCGTTCATTAACATTTGAATGTCGGCATCTTCGAACTCCGGCACCATTCTGACGCTGTCGTGGTTGCCGAGAACGGCATATACCGGCCCGGTGAGGTTGGCGCGCAGATGTCGAATCGCCTCCATCACTGGTTCAAAATCGCCGTAGGTCCGGTAGCGGTAGTCGCCTGTCCAGACACACAGGTCATATTGTGCGTCTCGGACACGCTCGACGAGGGCGTGGCCGAAATCTTCAGTCATGTCCAGATGCAGATCCGACAGATGCAGGATCCGGAGGCCCTGCAGGGATTCAGGCAGATACCGGAGCCGGACGATGTTTTCGACAACTTCGATGTCTAGCGTGTTGCGCGCGGCACGTTTATACAGACCGACGAGTTTGAGACTGTTCTTGATTACCGAATGTGCCGAGTACCAGTTTTCCAGATGAAAGAAGCTGATACCGCCGCCAAACACGTGGTTTTCATGGTCAGTTTCGATGCCGATGCGCTGGCGTGCGTGTACGGCTCCCAGCCGTTCTTCCAATCGTGCATTGATCTCCCTTTCCTGCAATACCTTTTACTCCAGACTGGCCGGACCGTTGTCGCTCATGTTACACGTCCGGAGGGGGAGGGTCGCGACTCAGATTTCCGGGTTGCTGAAGGACGCGCCCAGCATCAAAGAAGAAGGGGTGCCCGAAGGCACCCCACACCGGCAGCGCAGAGAGAGGGGAGATTACGCTGCCAGGGAAACTTTGCCTGTTTCGGGTTTGATAGGGTTGTGGGCTCGATGAGCCCGATTTACTCGCTCCCGCAGCAGAGCAGTAGCCGCTTCCAGGTTGCTGCCTTTGGAGAAGGTCACAGGCTTGAGAAACTCGATGCTGGCAATGCCGGAAACAACCTCGCGC
>Ga0316194_10000670_pt1 | contig 22747 bp, 20 predicted proteins | sample CroRivsedime1_MG_FD_204936 | JGI IMG/M metagenome (GOLD analysis project Ga0316194, IMG submission 204936) | Coastal sediment microbial communities from Maine, United States - Cross River sediment 1 | ecosystem: Environmental > Aquatic > Marine > Coastal > Sediment | place: USA: Maine...
GAAGGTGTACAGGGGATCGCACTCAACCAGCACCAGTGCCCGAACGGCCTTGTTTTCGACAGCCGCTAGGATATCCTCGAAAGCCGCTTGACCGCCGGGCAGCAGCGTTGCCCCGAAGGCATTGGCACCCGGAAACACATAGAAAAGACCGGCCGAACGATTTTTCGCCTTTAGCAGCAGGGCAAAATCGGCGGCCAGGGCCGGGGCACCATCCGGAACGACCTTAGTGCCGCAGACCACAATTGGTCGGTGGCTGCCCCTGAGAATACCGGCAATGGCTTCGAGCCGGTCTTTAACCGGAAGAGACACCTCCGGAATTGAATCGTAAAAAGATAGCGCCCTGTGACCCAGCTGTTCGACTTCCCCACGCTCGATGACCCGTTTAATCAACATCCCCAGTCCACGTGCCATCTCCTCCGGGGCGGCCGGCAGATGGTCGAAATCAAACGGCAGAAACACCGGTCTGGGATCGATCACAACCACCCGTGCGCCCCGCCGCCAGGCCTGTCGCATGGCCATGGCGAGCATCGGTGCTTCGTTGGTCGGGTCGGCGCCCACAACCAGGATGACATCGGCCTGTTCCACCTGCCGCAGGGAAACGGCCGTATCGTCTTCGAGACGGGAGGCAGCGATTTTGACCCGGGCGGCGACGCATCGGTCCATCCAAAAAGCGGGGTCGTGCCAACCGTTTTGCCGACTCAAGCGATCGATTGCCGCCAAGGTGTCCAGGCTGCTGCGCAGCGAACCCGCACAAGCAACGGCGGCAGTTCCCGACTGCCGCACGATGCCTTCCAGCCTCTCGATCGCAACGTCGAGAGCCTTTTCACGGGTGACCGCCTTGCCGTCGATTACAGCCTGCCGCGGCCGTTCGGGAATGCTGGCATAAAAAAACCCGTAACGGCCCCGGTCGCAGATGAAATCTCCGTTGACGGCCGCACTAAAACGGGCTTCCTGACGGACGACCTCCCGATAGCGGGCACTCACTACCGTGTGGCACCCGAGGGAGCAGTTCAGACAGATGGAAGGCATGCGCTCGTAGTCCCACCGCCGTCCCTTGAACCGCGAGGGCTTGTCGGTGAAAACGCCGGTGGGGCATATATCGGTGATGTTGCCGGCGTACGGGCTCTCCAGTGTTCCGTCCTCTTGGCGACCGAAATAGACGCGGTTTCCGCTCTGCATGACGCCGAGGTCGCGGTAGCCGCAATATTCCTGATAGAATCGAGAACAGCGATAACATTGAATGCAGCGGTTCATCTCGTGCTGGATCAGGGGACCGAGGTCTTGATCGGTGTGAGTGCGTTTTTTACCCGGATAGCGTCGCAGTCCATGACCGCCTGAAACCGTCATGTCCTGCAGCAGGCAGTGGCCGCCTTCATCGCAGACCGGACAATCGTGGGGATGATGCAGCATCAGCCACTCGATGACATGGCGACGAAAGTCGACCGCCTCTTCATCGGTTGTCGACACCACCATGCCGTCACGGGCATCGACCATGCAGCTCATCTGCACGCCTTTTACGGGTCCCTCTATAAATTTGACGGCACAGACGCGGCAGGCCCCCACCGATCCCAGGGCCGGGTGATAGCAAAACCGCGGGATCATGATGCCCAGCTTTTCTGCGGCTTCGATCACTTTGGTCCCGGAGGGCACCTCGATTTCCCGATTGTCGATGACGAGTTTAGGCATCTGTTTTTTAATCGTCAGTTGCTGGTTGTCAGTGGCGCGTTGCCGTTACGCCATTATTGGAGTCTTTCACCACATACCAGTGGCAATCACCGGTATTTTTACTTCGGGCTCACTCAAAAATAACGTCACATTTTGGACGCCGATGCATCCCGTCCGGCTACGTTGCAAAAACTCTTAATATCCAGATATTACTACGTTTTCGCGCCTTGTCGGCCGGGCGCCTCAACGCCCAAAATTGCGACCTTATTTTTTCGTGAACCCTTAAACGGACATTTCTTCTGCGCGATGTGCTCCCGCACTTCGTCCCCGAAATAGGTCATAAGGCTCTCCACCGGAGCCGCGGCCCCCGGTGCAAAAGCGCAGTAAGCATTCCCCAAGTGCCGGCTCATACCCTCCAGCGCGGGAATAAACGCCTCTTCGCCCTCCCCGGCCTCGATGCGGGCCAGCAGGTCCCGAATGTAAGGCAGACCTTCCCGGCAAGGCGTGCACCAACCGCAGGACTCACGTGCAAAAAATTCGATCAGGTTCAAGGCGGTGGCCACCATGCAGGTGGTGTGGTCGAAGATCATGATCGCCCCGGTTCCAAGCCGGTGGCCTTCTTTTTTCAATGACCCGAAATCCATTTCGATGTCGTAGAACTGCTTCGGCATGAAGCGGGTCGATGCCCCGCCCGGCAGGCAAGCCTTGAATGCAGCGTCGTTGCGCATGCCGCCGGCGTGTTCTTCGATGATTTCGCTCAGGTGCACTCCCAAGGGAAGTTCATAACAGCCCGGTCGGTTGACGTGGCCGCTGACGCAGAAAATCTTCGTCCCGGCGGCCCCATCCGTCAACGCCAGGCTCTTGAACCAGTCCGCCCCGTTGCGGATGATGTGCGGGACGCAGGCGAGGGTTTCGACATTGTTGACCAGTGTGGGTCGATCCCAAAGACCTTTTTCGGTGGGATACGGAGGCGGTTGTTTGGGGTTCGGCCGCTTGCCCATCAGCGCGTTCAACTGCGCCGTTACCTCGCCGCAGATGTAGCGTCCGCCACTGCGGTGAACCACGATGTCCAGGGAATATTCACTGCCGAGAATGTTTTGGCCCAAGTAGCCCGCCTCCCTGGCGACCTGAATTTCTCTTTCCAGGATTTTTGCCGCGTTTTCATACTCGGGTCTGATGAAAACAAGGCCCTTATCCGCCAGAATCCCGTAACCGGTGATAATCATCCCCTCGATTAGCATATGCGGATCGGCGTGGATCAGCACCCGGTCCTTGAAGGTGCCCGGTTCCATTTCATCGGCATTGCAGACGATGTAACGCGGAAAGGGCGCGTCATCGGCGATGGTCTCCATCTTCATGCCGGCCGGAAAGGCGGCCCCACCGCGTCCCAGCAGCACCGCGTCGAAGATCTGCTGCTTGACCGCAGCGTGCGATCCCTCTTCCAGAACACGCGCCAGTACCGAATAACCGCCGCTTTGACGGTACTCGTCGAGCGTGTTAATCCGATCCGGCTTGCGATTCTGAAACAAAACTTGTGGGTAGTCTTTCGGCATCATTTTACTCATGTTTCAATCGCCCCTGCGCCTCAGGTGCAGGGGGCGATTAAACCATTTACGCTTCGGCTTTCAGTTTTTCCAGGATCGCGTCGATCTTCTCGGGCGTCAAGAAGCCGTATACCTTGCGGTTGATCAGCATGGCCGGAGACCGGTCACAGTAGCCGATACAGCACACCGGTAAAAGCGTGAACAACCCGTCGGCCGTGGTGCCTCCCAACTCGACCGCCAGTTTTCGACACATGTAGTCGCGGATGGACTCATAACCGTCCATCCAGCAGATCAGGCTGTCGCAAAGGTGAATGACGTATTTCCCCACCGGTTCACGGTAGATAAAGGTGTAGAAAGTGGCCAGTTCTTCCACTTCAAGGGGGGTCATCCCCAGCAGCGTTGCCGCTTCTTGCAGGGCCGCATCGCTTAAATAACCGTAATGCGCCTGCAGCGCGAACATCACGTCCACCGCCAACTCGCGCGGATGTTCGATTGCGATGATCTGTCGTTGCAGTTCTTCTCGAATCTCTTCAGGTAGCATAAGCAGATTTAACGATCTATGTCCGGTAGTATATAGTCCACCGACCCGATGATCGCGATCAGGTCTGCAATCGTCTCTCCCACGGACATCAGCGGCATGGCCTGCACGTTGGCAAATCCAGGCGACCGGATGCGCATGCGATAGGCATACCCGAGTCCGTCGCTCACAACATAGTAGCCCTGCTCTCCCCGTGGAATTTCGCAGGCGGCATAGGCCTCGCCGCGGGGAATCTTCGGTCCGCGGGTCACATTGATGAAATGGTGTATCAGGCTCTCGATGTCGGTGAGCATGTCCGCGCGCTTCGGTATCACGTAGCGGTAGTCATCGGTCACGTAGCGCCCGGCCGGCATCCGTTCGGCGGCCTGGGTGATGATACTCAAGCTCTGCCTCATTTCCTCGACCCGTACCAGATAACGGGCGTAGCAGTCGCCTTCGACGGCGGTGGGCACCTCGAAATCGAATTCATTGTAACTCGAGTAGGGAAATTTTTTGCGCAGGTCCCACTCCAGGCCGCAGGCCCTCAGGTTGGGGCCGCTGACACCCCGGTCGATCGCCTCGTCCAATGAAATCCGGCCGATCCCCACGGTGCGGGCTTTGAAAATGGGGTTTTTGCGGATCAGAGTCTCGTATTCCCGCAGGCGGTCGGGAAAAATCCGAACGAACGCATCGACTGCTTCCTTCCAGCCGTCCGGCAGATCGGCCGCCACGCCGCCCAACCGGAACCAAGAGGGATGCAGCCGGCCGCCGGTGATGAGCTCGACGATGTCGAGGATCATTTCCCGCTCGCGAAACGTGTAAAAATTCGGCGTCATGGCGCCGACGTCGTGGGCATAGGTTGCAAACCAGACCAGGTGGTTGCTCAGCCGGAACAGTTCGCTCAGCATCACGCGGATATACTGGGCCCTCTTCGGAACCTTGATGTCCGCCAGAGTCTCCACCGCCATGACATAGGGCAGGTTGTTGGCGGCTCCGGCCAGGTAGTCGACGCGATCGGTGTAGGGGATGAATTGGTTCCAGGTCTGACGTTCGCCGATTTTTTCCACTGAGCGGTGGTGGTAACCGATGTCCATGTCCATATCGGTAATCTCTTCACCGTCCAGGGCTACAATGAACCGCATCAGTCCGTGGGTACTGACGTGATGGGGACCGATGTTGAGAATCAGCAGCTGCCTGTCTCCGTCTGTTTTGATGTAGTCCCCACCGTCCAACGGCTGACGATTGCGCGCATCCTCGAGCGTGTAGGGGGGCATATCCGTCGCCCGTCCGGGATGACTTTTTCTCAGGGGATGTCCCTCCCAATAGTGGGGCATGAGCAACCGCCGCAGGTTCGGGTGGCCGTCGAATTTAATCCCGAACATGTCGAACGCTTCGCGTTCGTACCAGGCAGCCGACGGCCAGATGTCGGTAACGGTGGCCGCAGCAGGTTCCGCGCCATTCAGGCCGACCTTCAGGCGCACCCGGCAGGGGGAATCGAAAGCGAGCAGATTGTAGACCAAACTGTAGTCAGGATAGTCCCGGCGATTGCGTCGGTCGGATTCGTCAATCGCGGTCAGGTCTTCAAGCCGCCGGAAACGGGGAGACGCTTCGGTTTTCAGGTGGCGCAGAACCTCCTTGACGCGTTCCCGGCTCACCTGAAAAGTGGGCATGTCGGCGGTTTCCGGTACTGGTTCGACGGCATCACCGAACTTTTCACGCAACTGGTCGGCCAGACCACTTTCGGTCGGGCCGAGTTCGATGCGCCGCGGCGGCGGTGTCCACATCATATCGGACCGGCTGCCCCGAAAGAACGGCGGGGTAACCGAGGTCCCGCGAATGGCCGTTCCGTCCATTCCGGGTCCTCTGGGGTCGCGCGATTTCGTCTGTCCATCGACCAGGATCGGTGCGCTGCTGCCCTGGGCGCCCCCCGGGAGGTGCAAAATGGGGCGGGTCGGCCTTTCCTCGGCCATGATCTTTTGCTGCAGCATCATGAGTCCCAGTTCGACGGCCTCGGGTCGAGGCGGGCATCCGGGAATATACACATCCACCGGTAGGATCTGGTCGATGCCCTGCACCACACTGTAACCATCGTACATGCCGCCGCAGTTGGAGCACGACCCCATGGAGATGACCCATTTCGGCTCGGCCATTTGTTCGTAAAGCCGCAACACGACCGGAGCGATCTTCTTGAAGATCGTACCGGAGGTGATCAACAGGTCCGCCTGGCGGGGGGAAGGCCTCAACACCTCGGCGCCGAAACGTGCCAGGTCGTAGCGTGCCGTCAAGACAGTCGCTTCTTCGACAAAACAGCAGGAGAGCCCGAAAAACATGGGCCACAGACTGAACTGTCGCGACCAGTTGATCAGGTAGTCGACGGTGCTCTCCAGACGTCCGTTCATCTGTTTTTGGCTTCCGGACCCCACTCCAGTCCTCCTTTACGCCAGATGTAGAACAGACCCAGTAAGAGCACGGTGATGAAAAACGATATCTGCAGCCAGCCTTTCCAGCCCAGGTCCTCCCAGGCCACGGCCCAGGCGAAAATGTAAGCACCTTCCACGTCGAATATCAGAAAAAAGATCGCCACGAGGTAAAAAGGAACCGGATACCGCAACCGGGCCGTGCCGGTGGGAATAATCCCACTCTCGTAAGCCCGCGACTTTTCAACGTTGGGCTTCTTTTCACCGAGCCAGGCCGATAGAAACAAAAGCACACCGATCAGCACCGCCACTACGAGAAAGTAGACGATCAGGCTGAAGACGCCCGGTACCCAGGGAGACAGGCTCGCAGGGGCAATTGGTTGCATGACGGTTACCTAGATGAAATAATTCAAATCAGTTAACGACACCTTCCGTATAAGCTCAGGATATTTTTTGCAATAATAAATTTCTTTCTCAACTCTTATTGTTATGGTGGCTTGCCTATGCCTCCCTGCGCACAAAGCCGGAAACAATGGCTATGTTATATGTCCTCCTAAGCTGAGCGGATTCCATCCCAGGCGGGATTAACGGTTCCCCAAAAACCGCCCGCGAAAAATCATTGACCATCGGCTGCCCTTCAGATAAAAGCTCTTAAAAAACGCAAGATCGTAAAGGGTTATGCCAGGCAAAGCCATCCCGACCCACGGGGATGGTTTTTTATTTAGAGATGGCCCATTTATTTACGTTACGGCCACTTTCGGCCCGGGCCGGCGTTCCCGCTCTTGCAATCCCCGGTCACGCGAAGGTGTGGCCGCTGCACCTGCGGTTGTATCACTATCGGTGGGACTGCAGCCTTGACCGGGACCGAAATTGACCATTTCTGGACGGACACCAGGGAGAAAATGCAATGCTGATAAAAATCGCCGTCTTTACGGCCTACTTTTTGGTGGTTCTCGTGATCGGCATCGTTGCCCGCACACGATGGAAATCGACCCCCGAAAGTTATTTTCTGGCCGATCGCAGACTCGGCACCTTGGTGTTGCTGGGCACCATGGTGGCCACCAACTTTTCGGCCTTCACCGTATTCGGCACCTCGGGCGCCGGTTACCGCGATGGCTATGCCTTTTTCCCGATTATGGGTTTCGGCACCGGTTTCATGGCGATTACCTTCTGGATCATCGGCCGCAGGATCTGGCAAATTGGCCGCAGTAGCGGTGTGGTCACGCCTCCGGAGTTGATCCGCCACCTGTATGGCAGCCGGACACTTTCCTTCATTTTTGCTGTGGTCATGGTCGTCTTCACCATCCCTTATCTGGCCCTGCAGCCGATGGCGGCCGGATACGCCCTCGAAGAACTGCTCGGTCTACCGTATTTCGCCGGCTGCGTTCTGGTCACCGTCATCATCTTGCTCTATACCCTGCGGGGCGGCATGCGGGCAGTGGCCTGGACCGATTTGTTTCAGGGCGCGGTGATGTTCGTCATGCTCTTTGCATCCCTGGTGGTCGTCCTTCGACATCACGGCGGCTTTGCGGCAGCCAACCAGAAGATCCTGGCCCTTTCACCCGAGCTTTTCTCGCGTCCCGGCGCCCTGGGAAAATATTCACCGGGTATCTGGCTGAGCTTCATGATGCTCTGGTTTTTCTGCGACCCGATGTTCCCCCAGCTGTTTCAACGCTTCTTTGCCGCCCGGAGCCGGCGAACCATCGACCGTATCATGCTCCTCTATCCCCTGGTTTGCACGGTGGTCTTCATCATGCCGATTGCCATCGGGGTTATCGGCCGGTTGACGATACCGGACCTGACCGGCAAACAAGCCGACCGCATTCTCCCGATGCTGATGACCTCGATATCGGGCGACGTCATGGCCACCCTGGTCATCGCAGCCGGCATGGCCGCCTTGATGTCGACCATGGACTCCCAGTTATTGACGCTGAGCTCCATATTCACACGCGATGTTCTGCCGTTGGTGCGCCGGGAAAAAAAAGAAGAGAGCACAACCGGGCGACTGTTCGTGGTCTTTCTCGGATTGATGGGTCTGGCCCTGGCCTACCGGCCACCGGCCACGATTCTTCAAATCGCCACCCAGACCTTTACGGGCCTCGCGGTCCTGTTTCCCACCGTTATCTTCGGTCTCTATTTCCGCCGCCGCTATGCGCCACCGGCTATCCTCTCCATTGTGTGCGGAGAAGCCGTTCTGGTTGCCTTTTACTTGAAGTGGCTTCCAAGCGGTGGTTTTTTACCGGTCGTGTGGGTCATGCTGACGGCCTTTGCAGCCTACCTGCTGCCTCATCTTTACCTGGCGTGGCGCGAACGCACCCTGGTCTTTTTCTGGCCGGCCTGGCTCCGCAGTCCTTTCACCTTCCTGTTGGGCTCGATTTTTCTTTTATCAATCGATGTCTGGTCCTGGGGTAAAACACACCCTCTTTTGGGAGGCGTTCCGGCCTGGATCTGGTATTTCGTCGGGCTCTCGACTCTGCAAACAGCGGTGATGGCCGTGATGGTCCATGGCGAAAAACGCCAGGGCCGTTAAGCCGGTTTAGCCCGTTTGGCCCGTTTAGCCGGTTAAGATCGCCCAGCCATTAAGCTGGTCGCCCTTGAATGATTGGCCCTTCGCCATTTGCCGTCCGCGTCTACCAATTTGACCGGCTCAACCGGCTCAACTGGCTTAACGGGCTCAACCGGCTAAACCGTTTTCCCTTTATTTGTGATCCGATCTTGCTTATGTTAGCCGATAAAAGGAAACCGCAACTCGGCGGAAGACCCGGCTGTGCCGGAAGCCACAATCAACAGGAATCCCATCGTGACAGACCGTTTGACAGGGCTGCGTTATGATCACTTAACCGGCAAAATAGGGGGCATCACCGCCGTCTGCTCGTCGCACCGAAGCGTTTTGGAAGCCGCCATCGAACAGGCGGCGGCAGACGGTGATGTGCTCCTGGTGGAGGCCACCGCCAACCAGGTCAACCAGTTTGGCGGCTACACCGGCATGCGGCCCGCGGAATTCGTCACCTTGGTTCAATCCCTGGCAGCTGCCGCTGAATTTCCCCTGGAGAAGGTGCTGGTCGGCGGCGATCACCTTGGTCCCCATCCCTGGAGGAAAAAGCCCGCCGCCCAAGCCATGAATTTCGCCACAGAGTTCGTACGAGAATGTGTTGCGGCCGGCTTCTGCAAGATCCATCTCGATACCGGTCTGGCGTGTGCGGACGATCCCGGATCGCACCTGCCGATGGAAATCACGGCCGAGCGGGCTGCCGTCCTTTGCCGCGCGGCCGAAGCGGCCGCAGAACGGCAACCGGCGAACCGTCCCCGGCCGCTGTATGTCATCGGCGCCGAGGTCCCGCCTCCCGGCGGCGCCTTGGAAGATCCCGCTCAGTTGAAAGTGACCACAGCCGGGGAAGTAGCCCAAATCATTGCAGTGACCGAAAGGTGTTTGCGGTCGGTCGGCCTCGATGCAGCCTGGGAGCGGGTAATGGCGGTTGTGGTTCAGCCCGGAGTGGACTTCGGCGACACCCGGGTCGCCCGCTACCAATCGGACAAGGCGGCCGCGCTGTCCGCCAGTCACGCCAAACTGCCCGGCATCATGACCTATGAGATTCACGCCACCGATTACCAGACTCCGGAGGCTCTGGCACAGATGGTCCGAGATCACTTTACCCTCCTGAAGGCCGGCCCCTGCCTGACCAATGCCTACCGTGAAACGCTGTTCGCTTTGTCTCATATTGAAACCGATTGGCTAACCGGCAAACACGGTGTCCGACTCTCCGGTCTCCGGGAGGTTCTGGAATCCGTCATGCTGAGCCACCCCGAGCACTGGCGGTCATATTATCGCGGTTCGGCGGCTGATCTCAATTTCCTACGTCACTACAGCTACCGGGACCGCATCCGGTATTACTGGAATCTTCCCCCAGTCAATCAGGCCGTTGAGCAGTTGCTCGTCAACTTGGACCGTCCCATTCCGCTCATGCTTCTCAGCCAGTATTTTCCGGACCTCTACCCGACCATCCAGTCCGGAGAACTCCTTCCAGTACCCAGGTCGCTGATCCGGCAACGGATCCGCTCTGCCTTGGCACCCTACAGCGCCGCCTGCCATCCCGCTATCTGATTGGTTTCCGTCCGCAAATAGCATTTTTTAGGGCGAAAAAAATTTTTCCTTGACAGAACCTTAAGGTTTGGGTAGGCATGAGAAACTGACTGAGTACTCAGTTAGCAAGAAATGCCGTGCCTATGAACAAAAAAGACCAGATCCTGCAAGTGGCGACCAAAATGCTCTCGCTCAAAGGCTACAAGGACACGTCCATGGCCGAGCTGGCCAAAATAACCGGTGTCGCCCAGGGAACGATCTTTTACCATTACAACAACAAGGAAGAGCTCTTTCTCGCCATTCTAGAAGAGTTCAAGATAGAGATCCTCAAGGAATTCGATGGATATCTGGCGCAAAGGAATTTCAACTCCGGCCTGGAAATGATGAAGGAAGTGGTTGGCTTCTACCTCTACCTGGCCGGAAAGATGGAAGACCGCTTTCTGCTCCTGCACCGCCACGATGCCTATGAACTGGCCCGTGTCAACCCGGTTTGTCGGGACTATCTGGAATCGATCTACAACTGCTTCATCGACATATTCGAAAGGGCCATTTTGACCGGTCAAAAAGACGGTTCGGTCGCAGAACTGCCGGCCCGCAGAACCGCATTGATCATCTTCACGATGGTCGACGGCCTGGTACGGTTCAACACCTACAACCTTTACGATGCGGGTGCGCTCTACGACGACCTCATCACATCGATCAGTCGGATTCTCATGAACTTTCAACCTTCAGGATAGGAGCGGCACATGTTGGCAAAGGTATTTCCTTTCATGACCTGGTTCAGAAACTACGATATGACGTCTCTGCGGTTTGACGCGCTCTCGGGCCTGACCGTGGCCCTGGTTCTGATCCCTCAATCGATGGCTTACGCCCAGCTGGCTGGACTGCCGGCCTATTACGGCCTGTACGCCTCTTTTCTGCCGCCGATGATTGCGGCGTTGTTCGGCTCGAGCCGCCAGCTCGCCACCGGACCGGTTGCGGTGGTTTCCTTGATGACGTCCGCCTCCCTCGCACCCCTGGCCACCGGCGGCAGCCCCGGGTACATCGCTTATGCCATCCTGCTGGCTCTTATGGTCGGCATCTTCCAGCTGGTCCTGGGCGTGCTGAGGCTGGGACTGGTGGTCAATTTTTTATCTCACCCGGTTGTCAACGGCTTCACGAATGCAGCTGCCCTGATCATCGCCTCCTCCCAGCTGTCCAAAATGTTCGGCGTCTATGTCGACACGGCTCCGCACCACTACGAAACTATCGTACAGGTCATCAAGGCGGCGGTTCACTACACCTACTGGCCGACCCTGCTGATGGGTATCTTCGCTTTCGCCGTCATGTACGGTCTCAAATGGCTCTCACCGCGCATTCCCAACGTACTGGTGGCCGTCGTCATCACCACTGTCATCTCCTGGGCCACCGGGTTCCAACACGATCAGACCGTTACCATAGAGGCCATCGAATCCCCTGCCGCCCGCAACCTGATCGAAAGTTTCAACGAGGCCGCCTCGTCAATTCCGTCGCTCTCCGAAGAGCGGACCCACCTGAGTGAAGCGCTCAACACGGCCAAGCAGAATCATAACCAGATCGGTGTCCTGGATGCCGAGCACGATGTGAACGTCGTGAATTTGAACATCGCGCGCAAGAAGGCAGAAGCCCACGAGAGCCGGCAGCAGCTCAGATATCTTCTTCTCGCGGCGGCACCTCAAGCCGACGGGTCCCTGAAATTCTATCCAAAAGACAAGACTCCCGCCGGAATGGAAACCGACGGGCGAACCTGGCGCATCAAGGTCGGCAACGAACCCCTTGACACGCAAAATCTCTTGATGATGGGCGGCGGCGCCGTGGTCGGTAAAATCCCGCAGGGCCTGCCGGCGCTGAACGTGCCGCCCATCAACCTGGGGATCATGTTGCATCTATTACCGTTTGCAGCGATTATTTCACTCCTGGGGTTCATGGAAGCGATCTCCATCGCCAAGGCCATGGCCGGAAAAACCGGACAACGCCTCGACCCCAATCAGGAGCTCATCGGTCAGGGGCTGGCCAATATCTGTGGCTCCATCGGCAAGAGCTATCCGACATCCGGATCGTTTTCGCGTTCGGCAGTCAATCTTCAGGCCGGGGCCGTTACCGGATTGTCAAGCGTCTTCACCAGCCTGGCGGTTGTGATCGTGCTGTTGTTTTTCACCCCGTTGCTCTATCATCTGCCTCAAGCCGTCCTGGCAGCGGTCATCATGATGGCCGTCATCGGCCTGGTAAACGTTACCGGCTTCATCCACGCCTGGGAAGCCAAATGGTACGACGGTGCTATCTCGATCATTTCGTTCGTCAGCACCCTGGCGTTTGCCCCCCATCTGGACAAAGGGATCATGATCGGAGTCGTGCTCTCCCTGATGGTCTTTCTTTACAAGAGCATGCGCCCCAGCGTGGTTTCCCTGGCCAGGGCCGAGGACGAGGCCTTGCGCTGCGTAACGACCCACGGCCTGCGGGAATGCGAATACGTGGCCATGGTGCGCTTCGACGGCCCCCTGTTTTTCGCCAACGCCAGCTATCTGGAAGACAAGATAATGGAAATAATGCGCATTAAAAGGAATCTCAAACACATCATTATCGTTGCCAATGGGATCAACGACATCGATGCATCCGGTGAAGAAACCCTGTCATTGCTGGTAGACCGGGTCAGAAGCGCCGGTGTCGACATATCGATGAGCGGCGTCAACGAGTCGGTGATGGAAGTGTTCAGACGGACGCACTTTCCGGCCAAACTCGGGGAAGATCATATTTTCCCGACAATGGAAAAGGCCATCACCACCGTCCATCAAACCGCTCACGAGAACGGCCAAGAAGAGGCCTGTCCTCTGTTGACCGTTTGCCGACTTATCGAAGCCTAAATAAAGGAGGGGTTTAACATGCCAGTCATCACAATATTCAGCGGCAGCTTTTGCAACGAGAAACAGGTGGTCGAGGAAGTCCTCTCTCAAACCGGTTACGGTCTGATCGCGGACAAAGATGTCGTTGCCGATGCCAGCCGTATCTCTCATATCCCGGCAAACAAGATCGAGCGGGCGTTTTCGGCTAAAACCTCGGTCTTCAATAAATTCACCCATGAACGGGAGCGGTCACTGGCGCACCTGCGGGTGGCCCTGGCCGAGCGTCTCGCCGATGACGGCCTGATCATTACCGGCTTTGCCGGTCAGCTCATCCCGCGCGACATCGGCCACGTGCTGCGGGTTTGCCTGATCGCGGATATGAAGGCGCGGGTTGCTGCTGCCCTCCGCGAGCACAAGATGTCCGAACTGGAGGCGCTGAAAATCATCCGCCGCGAAGACGAGGAGCGCGCCGCCTGGACGCAGATGCTATTCGACACCAAAGATCAGTGGGATGCGTCCCTCTATGATATCGTGGTTCCAACCGACAAAATACCGCCGGCCGAAGTGGCCGGCACGATCACCGAAAACATCGCCAAAGCCGTTGTGAAGCCCACCAGCCGATCCAAAAAAGCCGTCGACGATTTTAATCTCGCCGCCCGCGTGGAAACAGCCCTGATTACGGAAGGCCACAACGTCGGCGTCAAGGCCCGCTCCGGTGCCGTCACCTTGACCATCAACAAGCACGTTCTGATGCTCAACCGCCTCGAAGACGAACTCACGTCGATTGCAAACCGTGTACCGGGTGTCACATCGGTGGAGAGCAAGGTGGGACCGGGGTATTACCAGGCCGACATCTACCGCCGCCAGGATTTCGAAATCCCCTCCAAAATTCTGCTGGTGGACGATGAAAGGGAATTCGTCCAAACGCTCTCCGAGCGCTTGATGATGCGTGATTTGGGCTCGGCCGTGGCCTATGACGGCGAATCGGCCCTGGAAGTGGCCCGGGAGGACGAACCGGATGTCATGATCCTGGATCTCAGAATGCCCGGTATCGACGGCATCGAGGTGCTGCGCCGCGTTAAAAAGACCCAACCGGCGATCGAGGTCATCATTTTGACCGGCCACGGATCGGAAGCCGATAAAAAAGTGTGCATGGAACTGGGAGCGTTTGCCTACCTGCAAAAGCCGGTCGATATCGACGAGCTGAGCGGGACCATCAAAGCCGCCCACGATAAAATTCGCCGCACGCGCGACGACATGAAGCCGATCGAGGCGGATCGTTAACGCTATTACCGCCGGCATTGAAAAAATGACAGGAGCCAACATGTTCGGACTTGTAAACCTGAAACCCACCTTCTGGGACAAACAGATGCGTGTGTCTGCCCCGGGTGCGTCCGAGTACCTCTTCAACTATCGACGCATCTGGCGGCTCTCGATTCTACTCACAGGCGTAGTGGCGCTGGTGCCTCTTATTTTCATCACTTTGGTCGACTACAACTTCACCGAGCACGCCATGGTGTCCGAATATCTGTTGAGAACCTCCCGCACGGTCTCCAACACGCGGCGGGCGATCTCTTTTTTCCTCACCGAACGTCGCTCGGCGCTCGATTTTATCGTGCATGACAATGGATCCGAGGTCCTCAGCAGTCCGGACCGACTATCGGCCATCCTGGAAAACCTCAAGCGCAGCTTCGGGGGCGGCTTTGTGGATCTGGGGTTGGTCGACTCCGCCGGCAAGCAGAAAACCTACGTGGGACCATACGGGCTCAAGGACAAAGATTACAGTGGTCAGCCCTGGTTCGAACAGGTCATCGACCGGAGCGTCTATACCAGCGACGTATTTTTGGGGTACCGCAACGTCCCGCATCTGGTCATTGCGGTTAAGCAGAGCCTGCCGGATCGCTCCTTCGATGTCCTGCGTGCCTCCATCGCCATCGAACCGTTCGAGGACCTGCTGTCGAATCTTGAGCTGAGCGGTCTCGGAGATGCCTTTATCATTAACCAAAAGGGGATTCTCCAGACCAATTCCCGTTACCATGGGCAGGTGCTCGAAAAAATCCCTCTGCCCGTTCCTGAATTTTCCGACAAAACCCAGGTGTTCGAAGGCGAAAATCCCACCGGTGAAGCACTGTTTATCGGCTACCGCTTCATCGAAGACACACCGTTCATTCTGATGATCGTCAAGAAGAAAAGCGAGCTCATGAAAATGTGGTTCAAAACCCGTCTGGAGCTCATCATCTTCCTGCTGGTCAGCGTCTCGTTCATCATGGCGGTGATCATCGGTACCGTCACCTTCATGGTGAACAAGGTATACGCCGCTGATGAGAGACGGCTCATGGCCCTGCATCAGATGGAATATTCGAACAAGATGGCCTCCATCGGCCGCATGGCCGCCAGCGTGGCCCACGAGATCAACAACCCGCTGGCCATCATCAATGAAAAGGCGGGACTGGTCAAGGACATCTTCACCATCAAGAAGCAATACGCCGACGACCCCAAGCTTTACAGCCAGCTCGATTCGATCCTCAACTCGGTCAAACGGGCGGGCAAGATTACCAAGCGACTGTTGACTTTTGCCCGGAATCTCGAAGCCACCATCGAACCGGTCCACCTGGGGGAAATCATCGATGAAGTCCTGAGTTTTCTGCAAAAGGAAGCCGAATACCGCAGTCTCGGCATCCAGGTGGATGTGCCGGACGATACTCCGGTCATCGAATCGGATCGCGGTAAACTCGAGCAGATCTTTCTGAACATCATCAACAACGCCTTTGCCGCCATGTGCGACGGCGGTCATTTGTCGATTCAGGTCAACCGCGCGGGCGCAGAGGCAGTCGCAGTCAAAATCCGGGACAATGGCTGCGGCATTGCCCAAGAGGATCTACACCGTATTTTCGAACCCTTTTTCTCGACTAAAACCAGTCAGGGAGGCACTGGACTGGGACTCTCCATTACCTGCAACCTGACCCATGAAATCGGCGGTCAAATCACTGTCGACAGTGACATCGGCAAAGGAACGTGTTTTACCATCACATTGCCGTTGAAAACGCAACCCAAGGAAGAGGCAAAACCATGCGCGTGTTACTCGTAGACGATGAGGAAGAGTTGGTATCGGCCCTCGGCGAACGGCTGGTTCTGCGCGACATCGAGGCCGAATGGTTCACGACCGGCAGCGCCGCCTTAGAGCGGGCGGAGTCGGGGTGTTTCGACCTGGCCGTACTTGACATGAAGATGCCCAAAATCGGGGGGCTGGAATTGCGTGAAAAACTGCTGGCCAAATGTCCCGACATGAAATTTATTTTTCTGACCGGCTATGGCTCGGAGAAAGACTTCACGTCGGCTACGGCCGGCGGAAACACGGCGGTCTACTTGGTGAAGCCTGTCGATATCGAACTTCTGCTCGAAAAGATGCAGACCCTGTTCAGTAACCCAAGAGGTGACGCGTGAACACGACATTACAAAAAAACAAAGATACGGGACTCCTGTTTTTTGGGAAAGTGACCGCGTCGGTCACCCACGACGTCAAGAACTCACTGGCCACGATTAACGAAAACGCCGGATTGCTGACGGATTATGCCGCTATGGCGGCACGCGGCAAGCCGCTGGACCCGGAAAGGGTCAATGCTCTGGCCGTAAGAATCATGGACCAGGTCAAGCGGGCCGACGCCTTGTTGAAAAACATGAACCGGTTCGCCCACAGCGTCGACGATTCCTTGAAAAAGGTGGACCTGAACGAGATCCTGCAACTGTTGGCCGCCCTGTCGGTCCGGTTCGCCGCGATGTGCGAGACGACCCTGGATGTAAGGGCGTCCTCGGACCCGGTCGAAATCGAAACGTCACCGTTTGGCTTGCTGAACGCGCTCTTCCTATGCCTCGAGTTCGCCATGGCCGCCGCCGGCCGGGGCCGCTCGATCGACCTGCGGCCCGAAAAGACCGCGACGGGCGCCTGCGTTCACTTCGGACCTTTGCCGGATGCCGTGATCTCGGACCAGGACCCCTGTCTGGCAGCATCTATCGATGCCCGCTTGGTCAAGAATACCGAGGCCGGAACGCTCACTCTGATTATTTCCGATCGATGAGGCCGGCCTCGTGAACACCGGAAGCACCGGTTATTGTCAACATCGAACAGGAAAGGAGCCGAAAAATGCCTGAAAAAGTACTCCTCGTCGATGACGAAAAAGATTTTCTGGAAGTGATGGCCGAGCGCATGGCGGCCCGGGGGATCGAAGTGTCAACCGCCTCATCGGCTACCGAAGCGATTCGGCTGGCGGAAAAAGAATCTTTCGATGCCATCATCGTGGATCTGATGATGCCCGAGATGGACGGAATCGAAGCCCTCAAACTCCTCAAGAAGAAAAAACCGGAAACGCAGGTCATCCTGTTGACCGGGCATGCAACCCTTGAAAAAGGGATCGAGGCCATGAAACTCGGGGCGGTCGATTTTCTGGAAAAACCGGCCGACATGAACCAGCTGACGAAGAAGATCAAGAAAGCCCATGCCCATAAAATGATGGTCGTCGAGAAACAGATCGAAGAAAAAATGAAGAAAATAATGGGCCTCAAGGGCTGGTAGGCGCGAGCCGAGAAGTTTTGCGGTGGACTGTGGTTCTATCTTGTCCGGTGATGACCGGTCTGGTTTTCACACCTGCTCACGCCCGCACAGGTGTATAAAAAAAGGATCACGAAAACTGCATCCGCAGAGCGATGGCAGAAGCCGATTCCATCGCTCGTCATGACGCCGGGAAGTAGACACGGTTCCCAATTTCACCCGGAAAGAGGCGCTCTTAATGCTGCTGGTCATCGGCAAAAAGTCGCGCCCAGCCGGTTTCCTGCAATACACAAATACGGTGACACTGTCCCTGTCGTCACCTCTTGATTACATGGATATAAAATCGAAGCGCACCGAGTTTTTCAACGGCGCCCGCGATACCCTGCCGCTGGTGATCGGCGCCATTCCCTTTGGCATCATTTTCGGTACTCTCTCCGGTGGCGCCGGTTTATCGACAGCCGGTACCATGGGAATGTCCCTGTTCGTGTTCGCCGGATCGGCCCAGTTTATCGCCATGGGACTGGTGGGTGCCGGAACGGCTTGGCCCCTGATCGTCCTGACCACCTTCGTGGTCAATTTCCGGCATCTTCTCTACACGGCCGCACTGCTGCCGTATCTCAAACGCCTGCCGCCGGGATGGCAGGCGGTGCTGGCCTTCGGGCTGACCGATGAAACCTTTGCCGTTGCCGTCGGCCGCTATGGCTGTTCCGATGCCAATCCCTATAAGCACTGGTATCAACTGGGTTCCATGGTATTCATGTACACAAATTGGAACCTCTGCACGGCCGTCGGTCTGGCCGCCGGCCGCATGCTGACGAGTATCGGCCGCTGGGGCCTCGATTTCGCCATGGTGGCCGCATTTATCGGGATGATCATTCCCTATCTGAAAAATCGTCCCACCTACTTTGCCGTGCTGGTATCCGGCGCGGCCGCGTTGCTCTTACACGGTCTGCCCCACAAACTCGGCCTCATCCTTGCCACCATCGCGGGCATCGCCGCCGGCATCGCCGCCGATACGCTGGCATCGCGCAAAACCGACGCCGGGAAAGCAAAAGAGATCTGAAATGGACACCTTTTTCCTGATAACGGGCATGGCCCTGGTAACGTTTCTTATCCGTTATAGCCTGCTGCCGCTTTCGGGCCGCATCACCTTTTCCCAGGGCACGACACGTGCCTTGGGCTATGTGCCGCCGACAGTGCTCACCGCCATCATCGTGCCGGCGGCACTGCTGCCCGATGGACACACGCTGCAGTTTTCTTTCTCCAATCCCTACCTCGTCGGTGCCTTGTTGACAGCCGTCATTGGCCGACTCAGTAAAAACCTGCTGGTCACAATCGTCGGCGGCATGACGGCTTTTGTTCTGTGGCAATGGGTTCTACGAGCAGGGTGGATTTAGATTTGAAAAATTGCGCTCTTCTGCGGCTTGATCCCCGCAAAGAAAAGGTGGAGGGTCAGGGTCGAACCTTCGGTGGAGGGAACATCTTTAAATCGCTGCAACCGCTTTGGCTTCCCAACTCACAGGCCTTTTGGAGGGCGGCTTCCATTTTCTTCGGTTCGTGCTGGAGATAGAAGGCAAGTGCCTTGATTTCGAAGATATCCGGCCAGTTCGGATATTTCTGTTGCAAACGATCCAGGTAGATTAGCGCCGTTCGCAGCGACTGCAGGCGAATCAGCCGATAGGCCTCGGCGATGTCGTGTCCCGGAAGCAGTTCATTAGAAATAACCGGTTCCATTTCCTCGCGGTATGATTGCGCCGAGACTTTCTTTTCCAACTGCAGGTTTTCGATCTGGGCCTCGATGAAATCGGAAGGCTTAATGACGAGTTTGATCCGTACCGAACAAATTGGTTGGTTCTCCATCATCGGCCAATTTTCCTGCAAAGTAATGGAAGTGAGGTTGTCGGCTGTAATGTTGATGACTTCTGCCCTCTTTTTCCCGAATAACTCGATCAGTTCTTTTTGCGAAAAGTACCTGGCGGCTGCTTGAACTGCAGAGCGCTTGGCTGCAAAGACGGCCAGGGATTGCGCCAGAGGCTTCGTGTCCCCGCCCCTTAGCGAATAAGACCCCTCGGCTTCCATTTCGAACGAATTCAGATCGGTAGCTGCGGAAGAAGAAACAATCGGGATCCCGAAAAGAACGACCAGCTCGACTACAGCGGCAAACAAAACAACCATTTTTAATGATGTATTTTGCGTCAAGTGGCTGTGGTGGTATAAATAGGTTTTCATCACTCGATTCTTCCGCTGCGTTAAAAAAGCTTCCGCTTTACAAAGACCAAAGCCCCGACGACGGCCATAATCACTGCAAAGCCGATCACGATGACGATATCGAGCATCTTAACGTCCCGCAATGATCGTCGAGATGATGTTCAGGGCCAGCCCGGCATCGTATCCCTTCAGAACCGCCGGTTTTCAAAAAAAGCCGGTTCGCCGCGACCCGGCCGGGCATCATCTCGCCGGCTAATCGATGAATTCGGCGACTTTGCTGTGCTTCGACTTTAGACTTTTCATTAGCCGATCATAATGGCGAATGTGGATGACGGCCCGGATGACAAGATAAGACCCCAGGGCCACAAGTCCCAGATTCAGTAACACCAGCGGCACGATAAAATGGATTACATGGACAACGTTATAAAATTTAGAAGTGACGATGAGCAGGCTCAAGACCGACATGGGTAACGCAAACACCGCGATTCCCGTTCTCATGGCCGCCAGTGACGTCCGTTTCTCGGCCAAAATCAACTGGGCCTCGTTAATGATGATAGGATCCGGACACTCGGGTTCATTCGGCTGCACCACGTCCTCCCGATCTTCAAAATCGACACTTACAGGGACGGAAAATATTTAGTGCCCATCCACGGTTTCATTAAGGGCACTGGAAAGTTTCCGATCCAGGAATGTGCAATTTTCTGCAAGTTCAAGGAAATCAAGGAATTGCGCGGAGGCGCACTCGTGTACGCCGCACAAGCGATTCCGCCGATTGACGCCGAAATTGCGGAAAAGGGCCATTTATGGATGGAAACTATTTAGCCGATCCCCGGTAATAAGCCATCGCCTCTGGAATTAGCGCCTGTATGTTGGTTATCCGGGTTTCCGGTGCCGGGTGGGTGGACAACAGTTCCGGTGGTCGTGATCCCGGCGCTTTGTTCATGCGCTGCCAGAAGGGGATCGCCTCCCGCGGATCATATCCCGCGCGTGCCATCAGAATCAAACCGATGTGGTCGGCCTCGCTTTCCTGCAAACGGCTGTACGGCAATAAAACACCGATCGAAGCCCCCGCACCGAAGGCGGCCATGGCCAATTCCTGGGTCATCTGCGGTTGCGAGGTCAAGGCCACGGACAGTGCCATTCCACCCATGTTCTTCAGCAATTCCTGGCTCATGCGCTCGTTGCCGTGATTGGCGAGGGCATGCCCCACTTCATGCCCCAGTACGACGGCCAGCCCCGTTTCGTCCTGGGTAAAGGGCAGGATACCGGTATAGACCGCCGCCTTGCCGCCAGGCATCACCCAGGCGTTGGCGGTCTTGTCGTCCTCGATCAGGTTGAACTGCCATTGAAAGTCCTTTATCAAGTCCTGGTGACCGGATTCCGCCAGAAAGGACTCGGCGGCCTTCGCAACCCGATTTCCCACCCGCCTGACCATGGCGACCTTCTGGTTGTCGGTGGAGAGCTTACTCTTTTGGAGCACCTCGTTGTACTGTTGCAGGCTGAGTGTCAGTAGCTCGCTTTCCGGGACCAAATGCAGGCTCTGGCGGCCGGTGATGGGAACCTCGGCACATCCCCACAAGAGGGCAGCCAGCAATACGATCCCAAAAACCCGTCTCAGATTCGTTCGGTTACGCGTCAGCGTCTTTTTCACCGGCATAATGATTCTCTCCTTAACTCATTGTTTCTTTATGCTTTTTTCCCGGATGCGTGAAATCTCCGACATCAAATCAATCTGAATCTGCTGAATCTCGACCAATCGCTCCCATTGGTGCGATAAAAGGTGGATACTTATTTTCACCGAGAATTTCTGTCATCCACCCGCACGGATACCGTGCTCTTCTCGATACGCTGCACGCGCAGCGCTATTTCGCATACGTCATGATAAAATCCGCTATCGACTTGCGGTCTGCATCGGAGAGTTGCTTGGTTTTTTCTATGTGTCGCTTCATCATTCCCGCCTTATCGGGTTTGACGATCGCCTCGGCCTCCCCGTTCAGGTAACGCGTCAACTGGTCCTCCTTACCCTGATACATTTGTGCAATCTCCGTCAGCGACGGGTTCACCTTGGAGGAGCCTTCAGGTCGGTGGCAGGCCGTACACCCCTGAGATTTGAAAAGAGCTTCCCCTTGCTCGGCTGCAAGGGCCGGTGCGGTAAAACAAAAGACGGCAATAAAAATCACGATGACCTTTTTCATCTTACACTCTCCTTATTTACGTTCTTCGTAAACATCCCGGATCCGATCCTGCAAAAAAATGTGGTCGAATTCTCTCCTCTCGGCCGACGCGTACCATTGGGAAGCCGTTTCGCGGCAAGCGGCACAGGCCTTGCGGGGGATGTGAACCGCCAAAATACGAATCCCGCGGCTGGAAGATGAATCGATGCGCAGCGCCCCGGCACAATCGCTGCAGACGCGCACGGTTTCTTTCTGGGACTCGTGAATCATGTCGGTGTCATAAAAGATGTTTCGGTTGCGATGGTCAAGCGTTTTCTCATTCAGGGCCTGCAAGCGTTTGGTTTCTCGCTGGTCCCAGAGCCCCCGCACCGCTTCGCAGACCGCTTCGATGTGACGCGTCACTTCGGATCGCTGGCGGAGCCGCTGTGGATCGTAATCCGGTTCCCTCACTTTGCTGTAATCGATGCCGGCCATGGCCAGGATGATGCCGACATTGACATACGGCAGCGCTCCTTCGATGGCATACCCGCCTTCGAGCACCGCGATGTCGGGCTGCAGAAGGCTTGTCAGAGCGGCGTATCCCTGGGCGCAAAAGTTCATGTTGGTGATGGGGTCCGAATAGTGGTTGTCCTGGCCGGCTGAGTTGACAATGATCTGGGGTTTGAAGTCGGCCAGGATCGGCAGGACTGCGTTTTTCAATGTGTATAGAATCCCTTCTGCCGATGTATGCGGCGGCA
>Ga0316194_10000672_pt1 | contig 22708 bp, 20 predicted proteins | sample CroRivsedime1_MG_FD_204936 | JGI IMG/M metagenome (GOLD analysis project Ga0316194, IMG submission 204936) | Coastal sediment microbial communities from Maine, United States - Cross River sediment 1 | ecosystem: Environmental > Aquatic > Marine > Coastal > Sediment | place: USA: Maine...
GCGACAGGATTCTGAAAGAGTGCCGGTATTATCTGGACGATAACTGCCAGGCCTGGGAGCTTGCGCCTGACGGCAGCTACGAACCCATCAACGCTTCTCCGGGTGAGCGGTTCAGTGCCCAGGAGAAACTCCTGGCTGAACTGGCTATCGACTAGGTTATTCGGCCACTTCCAGCGTCACAGGGATGGCTTTGAGGTATCCGGCTTCCTGATCCAGATCCAGTTTGGTCAGCGGGTGCTGCTCCAGCCAGTCATCCGGAAAAGACAGACGTATATGCCGCTCGCCAGCCTGAGCGTCAATGTGAGGCAGAGGATTCGCAGTTCTATTGCGATGCAGCACCACACTGATTCGTAGCAGCACGGCCAGATACATAATGCGCTGGGACAGTTTAGCGATCTCGTCGACCGGAAACTTCCGGCGATGCGCTCGGACGAGACTTGCCAGGTCCTGCTGGTCCAGTCTGGAGAAACCCGCCAGATCCATGTGCTGGAGTAGATAGCCGCCGTGTTTGTGGTACTGACTGTGGGCGATGTCCCGACCAATTTCATGCAGGTCGGCTGCCCAGCTGAGCATGGGCTTGTCGTCCGGTGCAGTCAGCTGCCAGGCCATGGCGACCTGAGCCAGGAGGCTGATGGCTGACTCGCGGACCCGGCGCGCGTGCGCCGTGTCGATGTGATAGCGGGCGGTCAGATCCAGAACGCTGGTTTCTCTGACATCGCGGTGATGATCCCGACCGATCAGATCGTACAGCAGACCCTCACGCAGTGCGCCACCGCTTGGGCGCATGTGCTCGATGCCCAGAGATTCGAAGACTCCACGCAGCACGGCAAGGCCGCCGGGGAATACCGCGGCCCGTTCTGCAGGCAGACCGGGGAGCGTCAACTTGTCCAGCGCTTTGGCGTCAATCACCGCCTGCTGAATCATGTCCAGGCCTTCCAGCGTGATGCCATTGGCGTCCGGATTCAGATGCGACAGAATTTCATCGATGGCGAGAATTGTGCCGGATGCGCCGATCGCGGTATCCCAGCCACCTCTGGTGTAGCTGCTTACCAGCGGTTCCATCTCCAGCTTGGCGGCGTTGATAGCTTTGCGGAATGCCGTTGCTCTCAGCTTGCCGTCTGCAAAATGGCGTTGAGTCATGCCGACACAGCCGATATGCAGGCTTTCCATGACTTCTGCTTCGAACTGACGACCAAGGATGATCTCGGTGCTGCCACCGCCGATGTCGATAACCAGCCGACGGTCGAAATCGTCTTCGAGCGCGTGGGAGACTCCGAGGTAGATGAGCCGTGCCTCTTCCCGGCCGGAAATGATTTCAACCTTCACGCCGAGGATTTTTTCTGCCTGTTCGAGGAAGCTATCGGCATTGCGGGCCCGTCGCAGGGTGTTGGTGCCGACAACTCGGATATCCGCGCTGTGCAGGCCTTTCAGCCTTTGACTGAAGCGACGCAGACAATCCAGCGCGCGCTCGGCAACCTCGTCGCTGAGAACATTGCTGCTGCCCAGCCCTTCAGCCAGGCGGACCATCTCGCGGATTTTGTCGATGACATGGATGCGGCCGTTGTTGTCCTGGGCAACCAGCAGATGAAAGCTGTTGGATCCCAGGTCCAGCGCGGCAAGCTGGCGTTCGTTGCCGGTATTGATACTGGTGGGACGTGGTTGGGAGCTGGCTTCGGCCATTCGAGAGAAGCTACTTCTGGAAAGGCCCAGTTTAAGAGCTGAGGTCTGCGATGAACACCGCGATTCGAATTTGCTCAGGTTTTCTGGTCGGTAACCGGCTGATAGATGGACGGTGGCAGAGGGCAGTCGAGGGCGGCTGCAACACCCTGCAGCAGTGCGCCCTCGGCGCTGGTCACATTGTCATCAGCCAGCACCGTGGCTGCGCAGGCTTTCAGTAGTTTTGGTTTCAACAGTGGTTTGAGTTGTTGCAGCTCGGCTATCGCCGCATTCAGATTCTGGAAATTCGGGTCTGGATCCGTTGTGAAGGTCACTTCCATACCAAGTTGTTGTGCGCCGGCGGCGAACGCTTCCTGGCAAGCTCCGGGCTTATCGGGGTTGCCGGTCACAGCCAGGACTGAAAGCAGTCTGGCTGCATGATCTGCAACTGAGTCGATGCTGCGATGGCGGATCGGGACCCGGCGTGGTCCTTCGAAATGAGGCCTGAGTTCTTTTAACAGTAATCTATGCAGTACCCATTCAAACAGGCTGATCCGGCCATCTGCTTTGATCAGCTTGATGCAGTTGTTGATGAAGCGCTGATACTGCGGCTCAGACAGAGCTTTCAGTGCCGGCATCGACATCTCTACCAGCGTCAGAAGCCTGGCGGGATCGAGCTTACTGACCGGGTCGAGCAGAGAACGGGTGAACTCGGGCACGCCGGGTTCAGCGTGTTCGAGCAGATATGTCTGTTGTTCTGAGGTGCGCGGGCCTTCCGGGTCGACCAGCATCGCGTAAATCAGCCCACGTGCACCCCAGGCATCATGTGCGGCATCGCGAAGCCGTTTATCGGTGGATTGAATCAGCTGGTGTGCGTTCTCGAGTCCTGATGGGGTGAGCGTGCCCACCTGTGCGACGACGGCGTCTGCGTCCGCGTTCGCTGCGCCGGCTGCGGCGTCAGAGACCGCTGCGGCCAGTGCCAGGGTGCCGAGGTCGTTGCCGCTGATCCCGGGTTGCGGTCGTTGATCGTCGGCGGAGGCGTCTGAGCGGGCTAGATCAGCGCTCACGCGCGGCGGCAGAAATTCGCCATCCCAGCGGGGTTCGATGGCGCTGATCCGCTTTGGCAGTGGCGGGTGGGTGGCCATGATGCTGTTCAGAAAAAAATGCTGCACCTGGCCAAAGAACAGGTGGCTGGCTTCGGTGGCACTGGCAACCGACATGTCTGAACCGTTCTGCAGCCCACCTATGCGCTTCAGGGCGTTAGCGATGCCGTCGGGGTTGCGGGTGAACTGGACGGCTGCCGCATCTGCCAGATACTCACGCTGGCGGCTCACTGCGGCTTTGATCAGATTGCCGAAAAAGGTTCCCGCATAGCCGATTACCATCAGTCCGAGACCCAGCGCCAGAATGGGTGCAGTGCCTCCACCTTTACGGTCTCTGGATGAGGAGAAGCGCATGCCGCGGATGATGGTGTGGCCGACCATGCTGAGGAAGATGATGCCATGCAGTGCGGCAATCAGCCGAAGGTTGATGCGGGTGTCGCCATTGACGATATGGCTGAATTCATGGGCAATCACCCCCTGCAGTTCGTCGCGGTTGAGCTGATCAATCGTGCCCTGATTGACCCCGATCACCGCATCGTCCTGATTGAAGCCGGCGGCGAACGCGTTGATGCTGGATTCGGGAATCAGATACACCGGCGGTACCGGAATGCCGGATGCGATAGCCATCTCTTCGACAATGTTCAGCAGCCTGCGGGTGCCGCCGGTAGTGGCATCGTAATTCAGTGGTCGCCCGCCGAGCATCTCAGCAATGGCCCGACCGCCGCCACGCAGCGCCAGATACTTATATAGACAGGCGAGTCCGATCACCGTAACGACCGCAACGCTGATCAGAATCCAGGTCTCGGGGGGCATTGCCGCCAGGCGATCAAGCAACGACGCGGAACCGGAAAAAGCCATCGTGTTGGAGTAGAACACCACGGTTGCGACCAGCACGTTGGTCAACAGAATCAGGCTCAGCACTGCAGCACCGAACAGCAACAGCAGCTGCCAGGTTTTCCGCCTGGCATTGTCCTGGGCTTCAAAGAAGTTCATGCGACGAACCAGAGTTCAGATCGATCTTTAAAAAGACACCTCAGGTGCAGCCTGCATGGCTTCGCGGTCTTCGTACTCCAGCAGGGTTGCATCACTCACGTGGCCGAACACGTTGGCCAGTACAACCGCCGGAAAAGTCTGCTTGTAGGTATTGTAGCCGGTGACCTGATCGTTGTAAGACTGACGCGAAAACGCCACCTTGTTTTCAGTGCTGGTGAGCTCTTCGGAGAGCTGCATCATGTTCTGATTGGCTTTCAGGTCGGGGTAAGCCTCCATGACCACGCTCAGCCTGCCGAGGGCACCGCCCAGAGCACCTTCCGCGCTGGCCAGCTGTTTAATCGAATCGCCGTTGGACGGATCTTTGGCGGCTGCCTGCAGACCGGCCATGGCCTGGTTTCTGGCATTGATGACTGCCTCGAGGGTTTCCCGTTCATGGGACATGTAGCCCTTCGCGGTCTCGACCAGATTAGGTATCAGATCGTAGCGGCGTTTCAGCTGGACTTCGATCTGAGAGAAGGCGTTCTTGAAGCGATTCTTCAAGGTCACCAGCTTGTTGTAGATGCCGACTATCCAGAACACGATGGCCGCGATCACGGCCAGAACGATGATGGTTTCCATTTTCCTCTCCTGTCATTGGGTAGACGCCAGACCGACCATCGGTATCGCGGTCATGCTGCGAGTACCAGGGCCGGTCATCCCTGCAGCGCTGCGGCTGCAGGATCCGTGTCTTTCATCTCGTATTTGGGGTTAAATTATTAAAAATCAATAGCTTACAGAATATCTCCAGCTTTATTCGTGTCCTCGTTCACGTTCACTCCAGTATCGTCGCAATCAGTCTGGCAGGCCCAGGACGCGTTTGGCGATGACATTGAGCTGGACTTCGCTGGTGCCACCTTCAATGGAGTTGGCCTTCGAGCGCAGCCACTGGCGGGTGGTGTTGAGTTCACGGTCAGCAAATCCGACACCCTCCCAGCCCAGGGAACGGGTGCCCATGGTTTCCAGCAGCAGCTCGTATTTACGTTTGTTCTGCTCGGTGCCGTAGTACTTGAAGATGCTGGCAAGGTTGCCATCGGCTTTGCCGATCTTGGCTTCTTCAGTCGAGCGGATCATCGTGTATTGAAAAGCCTGGTCGTTCATTTTCTGGGTGGTGAGCGCAGTCCTCAATGCCGGATCAGCAATGCGGCCGGCGTTTTCACCCGCGTAGTCTTTGGCGATGTCTTCCAGGCGTCGACCGGAACCACCCAGCGCAGATATGCCGCCGATACCTGAGATCATCTGGCGTTCGTGCTGCAGCAGCCGCTTGGCAATCGTCCAGCCTTTGTTGAGTTCGCCGACAAGCTGGTGTTTGGGTACTTTCACATCGTCGAAGAAGGTCTGACAGAAGGGTGAAGAGCCGCTGATCAGCTTAATGGGCGCGGTTGAGACCCCTGGAGAGTTCATGTCGAACAGCAGGAAGCTGATGCCTTCGTGTTTCGGCGCATTGGAATCAGTTCTGACCAGGCAGAAAATCCAGTCAGCTTCGTCAGCGTAGGATGTCCAGATTTTTGAACCGTTGACGAGATAGTGATCACCCTGGTCTTCAGCCCTGGTCTGCAGCCCCGCCAGATCTGAGCCATAACCCGGTTCCGAATAGCCCTGACACCAGCGGATCTCACCCCGGCAGATGGACGGCAGAAATTCGAGCTTCTGTTCGTGGCTGGCGAATTCCAGCAGAGCCGGTCCAAGCATCCATATGCCAAAGCTCTGCAGTGCCGGTCGAGCGTTGATCTTGCGCAGTTCCTCGCTGAGGACACGATTGTCTTCTGCACTCAGGCCGCCGCCACCGTACTCGCGTGGCCAGGTCGGGCAGGTCCAGCCTTTTTCTGCCATGCGTTCCAGCCAGAGTTGCGCGTCCGGATTCGAAAACTGCTGGTTTCGACCGCCCCAGACTGTTTCTGCTTCCGGCATCGGTGTGCGCATCGACTGCGGACAGTTGTCCTCCAGCCAGGTTCTGACTTCTTCACGAAAGCTGTTTGTCACCGGTGTCTCCTGTGTTGTTCGCATGATCAACCCGGAGTCTAAATCATTCGAAGGCCCAGAGGCATTCACGGCCGCGACGCGGTAAAGATCAGACAGATCTGATGTCAGCCGGTTGATTGCCCGCCTGCCGTGCACCTCGGTATAGTCGCTGCTTGATAACACCTCCACGACAGGACCCGGCAACCCAGATGAGTGACGTCATTTCCGCTGATTTTCGTGCGACCCTCGGACAGTTCTGTTCCGGGGTTGTTGTCGCAACCGGTATGCTGGAAGGTATTCCGGCTGGTTTTGCGGCGCAGTCTTTTTCCTCACTGTCTCTGGATCCGCCGTTAGTTGCCTTGTTTCCCGGTAAGCAGAGTTCGAGCTGGCCTAAGCTGCGTGATTCCGGCAGTTTCTGTATCAACGTGCTTGGCGCGCATCACCAGGCGGTGTGCGAGCGTTTTGCGCAATCGGGGGCTGATAAGTTTGCGGGGCTGGACTGGCGAACGGGGGTGACCGGATCACCAATCCTGACCAGCGTGCTGGCCTACATCGACTGTGATCTGGAAGCCGAACACGACGCCGGGGACCATACCATCGCGGTGGGCAGGGTTCGGGACCTGGCTGTGGTCGAAGCAGATGCCCAGCCGCTGCTGTTTTTCCGCGGCGGCTATGGCACCTTCAACCCCTAGCGAGCATCAACTTCCGATCAGGAAAGACCGGTCACCGGGATGGCTGCGCCGTGGATCGGATCCGCATCTGCGGAAGCGAGGAAACTCACCACTCGCGCCATTGCTTCCGGTGTCACCCAGCGGCTGAAATCCGCATCCGGCATGTCACTGCGGTTGCGTTCGGTATCGATGATACTGGGCAGCACACAGTTCACATTGATGCCCTGTTCCTTCAGCTCTTCAGCCATGGTCTCGGTCAGTCGAATGACCACGCTTTTTGATGCCGCATAAGCGCCCATCAGCGCAGCACCGCGCTGGCCCGGTCCAGCCCCGACGTTAACGAATTTGCCGGCACCCTGCTCGAGCATGTGGGGTACAGCTGCTCGTGCCATATTGAGAACGGAGCTTGCGTTCAGCCCCATCAGAAAGTCCCAGGTTTCAGCTTTCGTCTCATGAACAGTCTCACCCATCGCGAAACCGCCGGCGATGTTGGCGACGATGTTGACTGCCCCGAGTTCTCTGACAATCCGCGCAACGGCGCTCTGGACGGCGGCGGCATCAGTGAGGTCACAGGTGTCGCAGTAGTGGTCATTGCTGATTGCGATTACGTCCAGCTGGGCAACCCTGGCGCCCAGTAGCGAGAATCGATCCGCAACTGCCCGCCCTAGAGCGCCGGCTGCGCCGGTGACGATGACCACCTGTCCCTGCAACGGCTGGTTTGACGTAGTGTTGGTCATGATTGCCCGTCGCCTTGCAGATTGAATTCGCTGGCTATGGCTTCGAGCGATTCCCAGTGCAGTGCGCCGAACTGGCCGTTCGGGTTCACCGGCTGAATACATACATGTGATGCGCCGGCGTCGAAGTGCGCTTTGATTCGCTCACTGATTTTGCTGACGTTGCCCCACGCAAATGTTGTGTCTATGAACTTGTCCGAACCGCCGTTTTCGAAGTCTGACTCTTCTAAGCCCATTCGCAGCCAGTTGTTGCGATAGTTCGGAAGGCCTGCATAAATCGACGCCACCGGTCGAGCCAGGGCTCTGGCTTTGTCTGCATCCGGTTCAAGCACAATCTTCTGTTCAACACACAGCATCGGTTCAGGGCCGAGGATCTCCCGGGCCATAGCGGTGTGATCGGGTGAGGTGAAGTAAGGGTGAGCGCCTGCGCATTTATCGCGGGCCAGTTCCAGCATTTTTGGCCCCAGTGCAGCAATGACCGTTTTTGGTTCTTCCGCCGGTGCAGCACCATTGTAGGGTGCGGTGGCCATGCCCTCCAGATACTTGCGCATGCTGGCAACCGGCGGTCCGTATTTAAGACCACGAACGCCTTCAACCATTGGTTTGTGGGATACCCCCAGACCCAGCAGGAAGCGTCCGCCCGACTGCTCGGCCAGGGTTTTCTGACCCGCCATCGTCACACCCGGTTCGCGGTGATAAATGTTGGCGATACCGGTGGCCAGGTTCAGCTTCGTGGTATTTGCCAGCAGCCAGGCTGCATGGACCAGCGGGTCGCGTCCAACCGTCTCGGGAATCCACAGGGTGCCGTAGCCGAGTGCTTCGATGCGCTTTGCTGCGTCAGCAGCGACAGGTGCGGGCAAGCCGTCGAAAAAGTACCAGACGCCAAGTTTTCCGGTATTCATTGTGGTTTTCCTCGTCAGTGATCAATTTTGGGTATGAATTTCAGCGACCTTGAAACTGGCCGGCGCGGCGTTCGGCGACCGAGCGGATGCCTTCTGCGGCATCTTCGGTGGCCCTCAGCCACTGCTGTTCTTTGAGTTCGTGCTCAGTGGCGGAGCGGACTTCGTCAGCCAGCGATCCGCGCAGCGTTGCGCGTACCGAGGTGATGGCCAGCGGAGCATTAGCGGCAATCTCTGCTGCCAGTTGCAGCGCCTCTGCGCGGACCCGGTCCTGGCTGGTCAGCACGTCGACCAGCCCCATCTCGGCGGCTTGCGAGCCGTTGATCCGGCGGCCGGTCAGCAGCATCAGTGAAGCGGCCTGCTGGCCGACAATTCGCGGCAGAGTGACCGAGATGCCGAAACCCTGGTGGATGCCCAGTTTGGTGAAGTTGGCCGCAAAGCGCGCCTCCGGGCAGGCCACCCGAAAATCCGGGACCAGCGCCAGCCCGAGTCCACCGCCGATGGCAGCGCCGTGGATGGCGCCGATGATGGGTGTCTGGCAGGCGAACAGGCGCGCAGCCTCGCGATAGAGTTTTCCTGTGGTGTTCTTGAAGCCTTCCTCGGTAAACTCATCGTTTCCGGTATTGTCGTTGTTTCCGGTGCCGAAGTTAGCGCCGGCGCAGAAGTGTTTGCCGGCTGCGGCGAGGACGATGACGCGACATTCCGGGTCCGCATCGGCGCTATCGAAAGCGTCAGCAATCTGGCTGATGAGGTTGTAGTCGAAAAAGTTGTTCGGGGGACGCTGTATTTCCACCGTACGAATGAAGCTTTCGGTGGTAACCGAAAGGTCGGCGTAGTCTTTGGGAGAGACAGGGTTCGTCATCTGTATCCTTGAGTGCTTAGTGGGCGCATCTTTAAGCGTGCGCGCAGTTTGGCAGTGCCGCTGACCCCGTGAAACACAGACATGTCTGTGTTACCTGGAATAGACGTGAGTGCGTAGTCAGGGAAAGACGCCACTGCGTTGTCGGGAATTGTAACAGGCCAATTTTGGCAGGCCGAATTTAGTAAGGACCGCTGTGTCGAACCGCTCCGAAGATTCAGATTATCCGAGTATCGCTGACGAGAATGCGGCTGAAGCGCTGGAGCACGATGCCTCACCGGCTGCCAACGCAACTCAAACCCCGACTATTGCCCAACTGGCCATTCCGTCGATTCTCGGGAATCTGTCGTTCACGATTGTTGGCATGGTACAGACCAAATTTATCGGCGAACTGGGTGCTCAGGCGCTTGCCGCCGTCGGCGCCGGACAACGCGTGTTTTTTGCAATGCAGGCTGTTCTGATGGCTGTCAGCGCCGGGACAACGGCTCTGGTTGCGCGAGCCTGGGGAGCCGGTGACTACACTGAAGCCAGTCGGGTGACCATGGCGTCGCTGGTGCTGGCCGGGGCTTTTTCGCTGCTGGTCACGGTACTCGGCTACTTCTTTGCGCCGGCTATTGCCGGCGTCTTCGGCCTTGATCAGCACACCCTGGAGATGGCCGCAGACAATATTCGCTGGCTGTGTCTGTTCAATGTGGCGTTCGCGGTGAATTTCATTCTCGGTGCCGCGCTGCGTGCCTCTGGCGATGCCTGGACACCATTGTGGATAAGCGCTGGAGTGAATGTCCTCAATCTGCCGCTGCTGTACCTGTTTGTGTTCGGTCGCCATGGATTTCCAGAGATGGGGGTTGCCGGGGCGGCGGTTGCGGCGGGGCTGTCTTTCACCGCCGGTGCTTTGCTGCTGATGGTGCTGTGGGTGAAACAGAAGTTCCGGGTCAAACACGTCGGTGGTGGCTGGTGGCGCAAAGAGCGTCTGCGTCGATTGCTGGACATCGGCTACCCGGCAGCCGTTGAACAGATTGTCTTTCAGATCGGCTTCTTTGCGTTTCTGATGCTGATTGGCAACTTCTATGGAACCGAGGCTTTTGCCGCCTACAACATCGGCGTCAATATGCTGATGGTGTGTATGACGGTTGGGTTCGGCTTCTCTATTGCCGGTTCTACCCTGGTGGGCCAGGCGTTAGGTGCTAATGACCATGCCGGTGCGTCCCGCGCCGGCTGGCGCGCCATGGGTATGGCAATGATTTCCATGGGCACGCTCGGGGTACTGGTGATCATCTATGCAAACGAGCTCGCCTACTTTTTCCTCGGTGATGAGCAACTCACGGTCACTTACACGGTGCAGTTCACTTATCTGCTGGGGGCGTCCATGCCGCTGATGGCCATCGAGTTTGCGATTGGTGGGGCATTGCGCGGTGCTGGTGATACCCGATTCCCGCTGATGGCAACAATTGCCGGACTGATCGGGGTGCGCTGCGGGCTTGCCGCGCTGGCGACCTATATGGGTTTGCCGGTGGTCTGGGTTTACTCCGCGCTGGTGGGTGATTATCTGCTGAAAGGCATGATGCTGGTTTGGCGTTTCCGCGGTGGCCGCTGGAAAACCATCATCAGTACAGCACCGGCCAGTGCCTGAGCTGCCTGACCTAACAGTTTATCTGGAGCATCTGTCTGCCCGACTGAAGGGTGCCACTCTGACATCGATCCGACTCAACAGCCCGTTTCTGTTGAGGACAGTCACCCCCACTGTTGAAGACCTGCTTGGCCGGGAGGTGCTCGGGGTGCGCCGTCTCGCCAAACAGGTGGTGATGGTGCTCACAGGAGACTATTTTTTGGTTATTCATCTGATGGTAGCCGGGCGGTTTCGCTGGGCGGAGCCGGGCGCGAAGGTGCCAGCGCGCGGTGGTCTGGCCGCGTTCGATTTTTCGACCGGCACCCTGATTCTCACTGAAGCCAGTAAAAAGAAGCGGGCATCGCTTCGTCTCGTTCAAGGTGAATCAGCTCTGGCTGAGCTCGATCCGGGTGGGCTCGAAGTTCTGGATGCCGATCTGACGACGTTCTCGCAGAGATTGCAGGCTGCCAACCATACGCTCAAGCGGGCGCTCACTGATCAGCGGGTATTCGCGGGGATTGGGAACGCCTATTCAGATGAAATTCTGCTCTCAGCCGGTCTGTCGCCGTTCAAGCTGCCGAGATCGCTGAGCGAAGACCAGCTGGAGCGACTCTATCGTGCCTGCCGCGAGGTGCTGACCCTGTGGACCGATCGTCTGTCCGCACAGGCGGGTGATAAGTTCCCGGGTAAAGTCACCGCATTTCATCCCCAGATGGCCGTGCATGGTAAGTATCGCCAGCCATGCCCCAACTGTGGCGCGCCGGTGCAGAGAATTGTCTATGCGGAAAATGAAGCTAACTATTGTGCGCATTGCCAGACCGGCGGGCGCCTGCTGGCTGATCGCTCACTGTCCAGGCTGTTGAAAGACAACTGGCCAAAACGTCTGGAAGATCTGGAGTAGTCAGCAGTTCGTTCGACGCAGCTCTGTAGAAGAGATTGAGTCCCTGAAAGTTGCAGCGTCCACACCCGTGCATAAATCTGTCAGTGAAGTCGGAAGCTGGTGGAGGACGTCGTCCAGGACCTTGAAGTTCTCAGCCTCAAGGTCGCGACCAAACACCACGAAGCCGGCGCCCAGCTCGGCGAACTCGGCAAACACCTGCAGCATTGCGCTCTCGCTGGCGTAGTAGGCGTCGTCAGCAATACGCAGCAGGGTATCTATACCAACCACAAATCTGGCTCCGGTAAAGTGCCGGGCTTTTTCGATGAACGTTGGTAGATGGGTGAGCCAGACCGGATCTTCGAACTGAGCCAGCCGTCGGCTGATTTCCTGATAGTCTAAAAACGGTTTGTCGACGTTGGCGACAGAAAGCTCGTAGCCGCCCGACAGGCCGGTCAGCCGTTCGGCAATAGTCAGCATCTGACGATGACCGTCGTGCAGAGGATTGAATGCGCCCGGCAGCAGCAGTTTGCCGTCATGCTCGCCGACCAGGTGGGCGCTTGAGTCTCCGAGAATCAGGGCCTGCCAGTCCGGCGGTGCGGTCAGCAGGGTTGCTGCACCGGGTTGGTCAAGATCCGGAATTCCCAGCTCGAGGACCGTATCAAGAGCCTGCCATAGTGCGTCTACCAGGACCCGCTCTTCGCTCTCGCGATTTCCCGACAATGAGAGCTCTACAGTGAAAGTGATTGTGGCGGTTTGAATTGCCACATGGGCGCGATGAGCGCCGCGTTTTTCCCGGCTGGTCGCAAGGCTGGCCGTGCAGCCGAGTCCAAACAGCAGCTGTTCTTCTTCTGCAGCGTTGGTATCTAAAGAGGTCAGCTCCAGGGCGCGCTGGAACGCCACCATCGCCATCGCGCGTGCGGTTGCTGCGGAACAGGCCTGATCTGGTCTGGCACCCAACAGTTGCTCAAGCGCAACACTGGCATAAGGCACACGGGCTTCCAGAACGGTTGCTGAAGCCCCTGGCTGACAGAGCATTTCTGCCAGCAGGCCACTGCCGCCGCCGGTGATAATGAAAACACCCTGCCAGGGGGATTGATGCAGGATGGCTGCTCGGGAGGCCATCAGGAAATTATTCGGCCAGAAACTCGCGAACGTGACCGAGAAAGACATCCAGCTGATCGTGGTGCACCCAGTGCCCAGCGCCTTCGATGTTCACGGATTTGACGTTCTGAAAGTTCTTCGCCCGTCCGTCCTGCTCCGGGTCTGAAGCCCAGGATTCGGTGCCCCGCACCAGCAGAGTCGGGCAGGTGATGCGTTTGTAGAGTCGATACTGTTCTTCGAATGGCACGCCAACGGCGGGGAAGGTGCGGACATAGTTGTCGAACTTCCAGCTGTAGCTGCCATCTTCGTTCTGGTTACTGCCGTGGATGGTGAGATGCCGGGCCTGCGCTTCTGAGAGGTGCGGATTTTCTGTCTGCATGCGCTCGTAGGCAGCTTCCAGCGAGTCGTAGCGCCGGGGTATACGCCCGGCAGCTTTGCGAAGATCCGCCACCCACGCCTGGAGTCGATCTTCGATGGGAACGTTAATTCGATCTTTGATCATCTCCGGCGGTGGACCCATGCCTTCGATCGATATCAGTTTGGCCACCGTTTCGGGAAACAGCCCGGCATACATCAGTGAAATCGAACCGCCCAGTGAGTGGCTGAGAATTGTCACCGGATTCATCTTGGTCTGGTGCAGCAGCTGAGCAATGTCGTAGACATAGTCAACGTGGTTATAGCTGCCGCCTTTCATCCACTGAGAGTCTCCATGACCACGCAGATCCGGGGCAATGATGTGGTAGTCGTCGCGCAGTGCCTCGGCTACCCAGTCCCAGTTCCGGCAATGGTCACGACCACCGTGGACCAGCAGCAGCGGTGGCGCACCTTCATTACCCCAATCGACATAGTGCAGACGCAGCCGCTGGGAAAAATAGGAGTGTGAAGTTGGTCCTTCCATTGCAGTTACTAGCCGGGTCGAAAAAAGTGAAGCTGGAAGTATATCAGCGTTCAAATACCCGCGTGCCGTGAGACCAGGTCTCCAGCACGTCCAGCTCAAGCAGTCGGGTGCGGTCGAGTTCCAGAGGGTTACCGGACAGCACCACCAGGTCCGCCAGCTTGCCGGCCACGAGTGTGCCTTTGCGATCTTCTTCAAAGTACTGATATGCGGCATCGCGAGTGATGGCGACAAGTGCTTCATAGGTGTTCAGCCGCTGCTTGGCGCCGAGAACCTGCCCACTGCGGGTGAGCCGGTTGGTTGTTGCCCACAGCAGGCGCAGCATGTCAGGTGGAACAATCGGGGTATCGTTGTGCACGGTGAACGGCATCCCACGTTCGGCACTGGAACGGGTCGGGCTGATGCGTTGCGCGCGTTCAACACCCAGCACTGAATCGCGGTGCCAATCACCCCAGTAGAAGGTGTGTGCTGAAAAGTAGGAGGGCACGATGCCCAGTCGAGCCATCTGGTCTAGCTGATCTTCGCGCACTGTCTGGGCGTGAATCATCACGGTGCGGTGGTCCGCAAACGGTTCGGTTGCTCCAGCAGCAGCAACCGCATCGATCAGCATCTGCGCCGCCGCATCGCCGTTAGCATGCGCGATGACCGGGATGTCGTGACTCAGGTAGTGACCAACCATGGCATCGACGGCCGCTGCCGTGTGGGTGGGGTAGCCCAGGTAATCCTGGTTCTGGCCCGGCGGCGGCACCGCGTAGGGTGCGCTGAGATAGGCGGTTTTACCCTGCGGTGAACCATCCAGAATCAATTTTACGCCGCCAACTTTCAGCCGGTTCTGATAATGGCTGAAGCGATAATCCAGACGGACGTCCTGCGCCGGACTGCCCACGATCGGGTAAATGACCACATCGAGAGTCAGCAGTTGGTCTCGATCCATCATGCTCAGCAGTTCGGCGGCACCAGCGCCGATTGCGCCATCCTGGGCGGTGGTGATGCCATTGCTTGCATAGACGTTAAGTGCTGTCTCGATATCGGTAATCGGGTTGCCGCTCGGCTGCTGCATCACGGCGCGAATCGGGTAGGTTGCTGTTTCTTCGAGCACACCATTGGGCTCGGAGCTGCCGGGGCGCCTGCGGATATGTCCCCCGGCCGGATCGAGCGTTTCCGCGTCGATGTTCACCGTCCGCAGCGCGGCAGAATTAACCGCCGTCAGATGCCCGGAAACGTGAATCAGCGCGATTGGATGTTGGCTGCTGACCGCGTCGAGATCGTCACGATCGGGATGGCGCTGTTCTTTCAGCAGGGAATCGTCGTAGCCGTTGCCGATCACCCAGGTGCCTGGCGGTATAGCCTGTTCGGTGATGTAGTCGGCCAGCGTGCCCTGCAGTGTGCTCATGTCGACAACCTGGCCAACGGGCGGAGAGGCCAGGTTTGCCCACTTCAGGGTGGCTGCCAGGTAGGTCAGGTGGCCGTGCGCATCAATGAAGCCTGGCAGCAGTGCGCGATCGCCGAGTTCGTGAACTTCGGTGTCAGCGCCGAGCCAGTTGCCATGATCTTTGCGCTCGCCGGTCCAGACGATCTGATCGCCGTGTATGGCCAGCGCCGTTGGCTTTTGCGCAGAGGTTGTTGCCGTCGCAGCCATTGTGATGATGTGATCGCCCAGGAAGATGTGGTCTGCCGGTGCCGTTGCCGCGTGCGCCGAACTGGCGAGTAACCAGATCAGACATAGCTGGCTCAGAGTGAACCGAGACTGCTCAGGTTTTGCGTCGTTGTTCATAGCTGTTGAGTTCCTTGCGCAGAGTTGGTGCGAGCAGATAAAGGCCAAGCAGGTTGGGAATGGCTACTACGAAGACCAGCGCGTCCGATAGATCCACCAGTGCACCCAGTTGGACACTCGAGCCGAGGACCACAAAAAGCAGAAAAAAAAGTTTGAAGCCGACGTCTGCCCAGCGATGGTGTCCAACCAGGTAGGTGAAGGCTTTCAAGCCATAGTATGACCAGGCAACCATCGTCGAAAACGCAAACAGAATGGCGGCAATCGACAGCGGCACCGGCGTCCAGGCCAGGGTGCTGGCAAATGCCTGGGTAGTCATCTCGATGCCACTGATGCCGCTGGCAGCAAGGGCTGGATCATAAACGGTGGTCACAATCACCAGCGCGGTAATTGTGCAGACCACTACGGTGTCGATGAAGGGTTCGAGCAATGCCACGTAGCCTTCGCTGGCCGGTTCGCTGGTTCGGGCAGTCGAATGCGCAATTGCCGCAGAGCCCAGGCCGGCTTCGTTTGAGAATACCGCACGACGAAAGCCGATGATCATCACCCCAACCAGACCACCGCTGATACCTTCTGCCGACCAGGCACCATGCCAGATAGCCGCCAGCGCACCGGGTAGTTTGTCAGCGTTCAGGGCAAGGATCAGCAGCGCGGTCAGGGTATACAGCAGTGCCATTGCGGGGACCAGCTTGGCTGTTGTGGTGGCAATTGATCGGATGCCGCCAACAATCACAATGCCGACAGCTATTGCCAGGGCCAGCCCGATCAACCAGGCTCGGCCGGCGAAGAAGCTGTCGGTCCCACCGGTGACTTCGATGAATATCGCCGCCGCCTGATTAGACTGAAACATATTGCCGATACCCAGACAGCCGATCACCATTGCGGCGGCGTAAAACAGACCAAGTCCCCGCCCCAGTGACGGCATGTTGCGTTCTGCCAGACCCTGCTGCAGGTAGTACATCGGCCCTCCCGACACAGAGCCATCGTCGTGGGTTTTCCGGTACATGACGCCAAGCGTGCATTCGGCACATTTGGTCGACATGCCCAGCAGACCGGCAATGATCAGCCACAGCGTTGCCCCCGGACCGCCGAGCGATATGGCAACGGCGACACCGGCGATGTTACCGATGCCGACGGTCCCGGATACTGCAGTGGTTAATGCCTGGAACTGCGAGATCTCCCCCGGATCACCGTCTTTCGCGAACCGTCCATTGACCAGACTGATGGCATGAGAGAAGCCGCGGAAATTGATGAAACCAAGGTAGAGGGTGAAAAACACACCGCCGCCAATCAGCCAGATCACGATCAGGGGGACTTGCGCACCACCCAGTTCAACTGAGTAAAAGATGAAACCGGCGACCGCGTCTGCCAGTGGTCGCATCGCTGAGTCGATAATTTCATCAATCGTCATGAATTCCCGTGACATGGGACTGGGTCCCTGTCGATGTGCTTGTTATGCTTGTGGCATCGTATAGCTGCAAAGATAGTAAACCATGTTGAAGCTGTTCCATATTGCGCTGGCTTATCTGACTGTTCTCGGTTTTGTGGTGCGTGGCATCTGGGCGTTGACCGATTCACCACTCCGCCAGCAGCGGTGGGTGCGTATTGTTCCCCATATCATCGACACCGGATTGCTGGTTTTAGGGATTGTGCTGATGCTCAGTCTCAGTCTGTCGCCGTTGACTGGCTGGCTGGCCGCCAAGCTGCTCGGGCTGCTGGCCTATATCGGCTTTGGTGTCCTGACGATGCGGGCAACGAGTAAACCGCTTGCTCTGGCAGGATTTGCGGGTGCGCTGATTTCGGTGGGCTATATTTTCGCGGTCGCTTTTACCCGTTCAGCCTGGCCATTGGCTGCCTGACCATTGCGGGCGGCGTGCAGAACAATCACGGTTTCGATCACAAAGCCGAAGATCAGTATCGCGGCGGCGCTGAGATGGTTGAGAGCTCCCAGGCTGAACAGCAGCTGCGCACTGAGAAAAATGCCGACGACTCGCATGATGCTGGCGACGGCCATTCCGGCAGTGCGCCGCTCTACCATCAGGCGTCCGTGGTAATAGTTTCGGACAATGATGATTGCGGGCATCAGGCACATCACTATCAGGACCTGAACCGCCAGCGCACGAGCATCATCGGGGATCTGCATCAGATCCCGCCAGACCAGATCTGAAATAGGTGTCACCGCGAAAATCAGCATAAGTGCTGTGATGCCAACCCCCACCAGAGTCATGAAGCGTCGCTTACCAGCCAGATCGTCGAGTCCGAACGTAACAAAGAAGTGGCGGAACTGATTGGCCGCCTGTTGAAACAGCATGGAAAAGTCAAACGCCACCCGCATCGCGGCGATGGCGAGCAGCCCTTCCGGGGTTCGGCTGACAAAGGCGTAGAGCACCGGTCGGCTGAGTGCAAACATCACTCCGGTCATCGAAACCGGGATAAAGAAATTGATCAGCTCCCGATAGCTGAGCTTTTCGTGTTCCGGCTGTGCTTGGGGCCGGTAATAACGGTGTTTGATCCACAGCGTGGCCAGCAACTGGACGGCAATCGCCAGCACTTCTGAACCCACCAGCACCACCGCCGGGCGCAGTCCCAGGTTGAAGCCGATGATCAGCAGGGTAATCACGGTCGATAGAAACAGCACGTTGAGAAGAGTGACCCAGCCTGTGAGTCGCGCCTGCACGAGCAAACCGTTGTAGTAGAAACGTTGTGCGCCGAGCAGGATGATGGGCGCCAGATAGATCAGATATTCCTGCACGCGTGCGGTGAGGGTGTTATCGATGTGATAGATGGCGCCGAGCAGTTCGGCGCCCGACTGGCTGTGGCCCAGAAACAGCAGCGGGCTCATGATCACGATGCTGGCAAAGCCGACAAAGCGATGACAGCGCAACGTACCCAGCGTGCTGCGAGCGAATACGTTGGAGAGTTGGGCAATGAAACTCAAACTGGCGCGGAAGAATCCGAATGTGCTGTAGCCCAGCGCAAAGACTGCCAATTCCGTGACCGCCTCGGGATAGCGGGCTAAAGCGGCATTCTGAAACTGCACCGACAGCACCATGGCAACACCGGTCAGCGCGAGTGGCCAGTAGAACTTCCAGTACCTGATCATATCGGGGCGGTTACGATCGTTCAGCCCAGGCTGCGACCTATCAGCTCCTTCATGATTTCGTTGGTCCCGCCGTAGATCTTCTGCACGCGGGCGTCCGTGTACATGCGGGAGATCTCATATTCATCCATATAACCAGCGCCGCCATGCAGCTGCAGACATTCGTCGATGATCTGGCACTGTTTGTCGGTACACCAGTACTTGGCCATCGATGCAGTTGCCGCATCGAGACCTCCATCCATCAGCTTCAGTACACACTGATCGACGAAGGTGCGGCCAATCAGCGCTTCGGTTTTGCATTCTGCCAGCTTGAAGCGGGTGTTCTGAAAATCCAGGACACGCTGACCGAATGCCTGACGGGTGCGTACATAGTCGATGGTGATTTCTATCGCTCGCTCGGTCTGTACCACGGCAGCCTGAGCGATGTTCAGACGTTCCTGCGGCAACTGCTGCATCAGCTGCACAAAACCGCGACCTTCTTCACCCAACCGATTGCCTTTTGGTACGCGGCAATCAGAAAAGAACATTTCTGAGGTGTCTGCCGCTTTCTGACCCAGCTTCTTCAGGTTGCGGCCGCGTTGAAACCCCGGGTTGTCCGTTTCGACAATAATCAGCGAAATACCCTTGGCGCCCAGGCTTGGATCGGTTTTGGCCACGACAATGACCAGATCCGCATGCTGACCGTTGCTGATATAGGTCTTGCTGCCGTTGATCAGGTAATCGTCGCCGTCAGCCAGCGCTGTGGTGCGAACACTCTGCAGATCGGATCCGGTGTTCGGTTCGGTCATGGCGATGGCCCCGACCATCTCCCCGCTGGCCAGCTTTGGCAGCCAGCGTCGTCGTTGTTCTTCACTGCCGTAGTGCAGCAGGTAAGGGGCGACAATGGCGCTGTGTACCTGATTGCCGAAGCCGGTGATGCCACGCTTCAGATGTTCTTCCATGATCACAGTTTCATGGCGATAGTCACCGCCGCCGCCGCCGTAAGCTTCCGGGATCGACGCACACAACAATCCGGCTTCACCCGCCTGCAGCCAGGCATCCCGGTCGATCTTGCCTTGAGCTATCCACTCATCTGTCTTGGGCGCGAATTCCTGTTCAAAAAATTTACCGGCGGCGTCGCGCAGGATCCGCAGTTCATCGTCTTCCCAGGGCGGTTGGTAGTTGTCGTAAAGCATGGTCTGTTGGTCTCTTTGTCAATCGCTGATCAGGTATAAAACAGTCTGCAGCCGCCGTATCAGGGGCGGCCTGAGCCTGCTGCAGGCGCCGGGCAATATTCCACGCGGCCGCCTTTCTCTCGGATGCAGGTTTCCGGATCGGATGAGGGTGCGGTCAGAATAAATAGCGTGTCCAGACCGGGGCCGCCGAGCATGCAGGCGAAGGCACCCTGAGAAACTGCGACCCGGTGAGTGACTGCGCCGCCTTCCAGCTGGCGGATGCACTCGTTGCTGGTGGGCGAGGCTGACCAGATGCCACCGGCCGCGTCCAGGCAGATACCGTCTGGTACGGCGCCCTCGGGCAGTTCGGCCCAGGTGCGGCGATTGGACAGGTCACCGTTGCCGGCAATGTCATAGGCGCTCAGGCGCGCAGCGAAGGTTTCAGCAACGATCAGCGTACTGTTGTCGGAGGTAATGACGCAGCCATTCGGGAATACCAGGTCGTCGGCGACGATCCGCGCCTGACCATCGGGTTCAACGCAGATCAGACTGGTGCTGCGCACCGATTCGCCCGGCTCGAAGCCGAAGTTGCCGACGTAGGCCCGCCCCACGCTGTCGACCACCATGTCGTTACAGTTGTGGTCGGCCAGGCTGGACAGGTCGGCATGCAGATTCAGATGACCATCCTGCAGCCGTAACAGGCTCTGGTCCAGCATTGATACCACCAGCAGCTGACCGTCTGGCAGCCAGCCCAGACCTGAAGGACGCTTCGGTACCTGGGCGACCTGCGATTTGTTCCCCTGGCTGTCAACGGTGATGACTTCGTGCGCGTGCATGTCTGACAACCACAGAACACCCTCATGCCACCTCGGTCCTTCGCCAAAACACAGCCCTTCGCAGAGCACAGTTGTGGTCATCGATACACTCCCCCGTCTGTGAATAACGCCAGCTTATCATGTGATCTGCGTCCCGCTTGACGGCTGCAGAGTGCAAATTCGCGTCGCGCCTGCAGTACACTCAGGTTGAAATCCTGCTGTCCGCTCAGACAAAAGGATGTTCATGATTAATCCAGATGCAATAGAAAGGACAATAGAGATGAAAAGCTGGTTGGCGTTTCCGAAGGTTGGTTTGCCATCGAGACCCCGCTTGGGCCTCTTGGCGCTTACGTTGGTTCTGGTGGGGTGTGGGCAATCGTCTTCTGATGATTCACTCGGCACCCGGGACTCTGCGGGTGACAAGGCCGCCGAGGCTGCTGAAGGTGCGTCCACAGGATTTGTTTCTGATGCACCGATCAAAGCTGCCCAGCAGACAATGGATTTGCTGGAAAAGCAGAAACTGCTGCAGGTATCTCAGACACAGGACGCAGATGGAGCACGATCCGAACAGTCACCGGCTGAAACGGAAGCCATGTTGAAAGCGGCGGCAGCGAAGACTGACGAGACGCTTAAACAGGCGGCAGATGATGCTGCCAAGCCCGGCCAGGTGCCGTAATCGGCGGATTGCGCTTTTCAGCCAGCAGCCGTTTCCGGTCTTACCTTGAGCGCTCGCTCTGAGCAAAATCGGCTGCTGATAACCATAGATACCGTCCTTTGTCTTGTTGCTGCCTTGCCGCTGCGGATCGTGCGCCAGGCGCCCGGCTATATGGGCGCTCCGGGGGCTCGACTTTTTCGGCAGATACGGTCTTTTCAGCGAATCTTTCTGGTAGCATTGCCGGCTCGCAATTTTTTTTTACTTCTGAGGGGAAGCAAATGAAAGACGTAGTGATCGTCGATAGCGTGCGCACCGGTTTGGCAAAAGCCTTCCGGGGTAGTTTTAACCTGACCCGGTCCGACGACATGCTGGCGCATTGCATCGACTCGCTGCTGGATCGCAACCCGAATCTTGGTGCTGATGAAGTCGAAGATGTGGTAGTTGGCGCAGCCAGCCACACCGGCGAACAGGACGGCAACCTTGCCCGTCTGGCAGTCATCCTGTCGAAGCTGCCGGTTACTGCAGCAGGCGTCACCATCAACCGGTTCTGTTCTTCAGGTCTGCAGTCCATTGCGATTGCCGCCAACCAGATTGCTTCCGGGCAAACAGAAGTCGCCATAGCCGGTGGTGTGGATTCTATTTCCATGCGTACCCGTCAGGAGCCAGGTAAAGCCAAGCAGAACAAGCGTCTGATGGAAGAAAAGCCCGACATCTTCATGGCTATGGGCAATACCGCAGAAGTTGTTGCCCGTCGTTATCAGGTAACCCGTGAAGCGCAGGATGAATACGCACTGCAGAGTCAGCAACGCTACGCGGCAGCTGTGGCTTCCGGCCAAATTGGCGAAGAAATTGTGCCAATGCAGGCCACCATGCTGAAAGTGGACAAAGCGACCGGCGAAGAGAGCCGTGTTGAGGTCACCGTCGATAAAGACGAATGTAACCGTCCTCAGACCACGCTCGAAGGTCTGGCCGGTCTCGCTCCTGCGTTCGAAGAAGATGGCAGCGTGACCGCGGGTAACGCATCACAGCTGTCCGATGGCGCTTCCATGACACTGCTGATGACTGCTGATCGAGCAGCTCAGCTCGGTCTGGAGCCTCTCGGTATCTTCCGCGGCTTCACCGTTGCCGGCTGCGAGCCCGATGAGATGGGTATTGGCCCGGTATTCGCCATTCCTCGACTGTTGAAGAATGCGGGTATTTCGCAGGATGACGTGGATCTGTGGGAGCTCAACGAAGCGTTTGCTTCTCAGTGTCTGTACTGTCGTGATGCGCTCGGAATTGACAATGATATTTACAATGTCCTTGGCGGCAGCATCAGTATCGGTCATCCGTTCGGTATGACGGGTTCCCGCCAGACCGGTCTGATCCTCCGCGAACTGCGTCGCCGCAGCAAGAAATACGGTGTTGTGACCATGTGCATCGGTGGTGGACAGGGCGCAGCAGGACTGTTCGAAGCAGCCTGATCGTGTGAACGCTACCTTCCTGGTTGGTAACAATTTGAAACCAACCGGAAATGGTCAAGAAACAGCCGCCGGTCAGAATACCGGCGGCTTGTTTGTATCTGGACGGCGACTTTTTCGTTTGCCACCCTTGAGGTTGAAGGTGACCAGAGAGTTAGGTAGGAAAATCAGCAGTATCCGCATCATGAGGCGGCCGATCAGTTATGCGCTGGTCATGGCCTGCTTTGTGCCGGTGGCATATGCTGATGTCAGACCTGACGCTTCTGAGGCGATGACGGCCGCAGCCGAAGTTCATCCGCAAGATACCGCGGCAACCCCAAAGCCCTCCTCGGCGCTGGAAACTGCGCAGCCATCGTCT
>Ga0316194_10000673_pt1 | contig 22700 bp, 40 predicted proteins | sample CroRivsedime1_MG_FD_204936 | JGI IMG/M metagenome (GOLD analysis project Ga0316194, IMG submission 204936) | Coastal sediment microbial communities from Maine, United States - Cross River sediment 1 | ecosystem: Environmental > Aquatic > Marine > Coastal > Sediment | place: USA: Maine...
AGAGCTTCCCGAGATTATTAATAAAGATGGTTTCTTCGGTGGCTTTGAAATAACTATAGGGCACAAGACCATTAACTCAATAACCTTAGAGAGCGGCCCTGCAACAATAGTATCTAATAAGGCAAAACGTCCCCAGACTGTACAGAGCGGCAAAGGTGAACGAGACCACCGCCCTACAAAAGATGAGATTCTGGACTTAAGTATTACTCTGGGCCGTACAAATGATTCTAATAAAATTATAGAGGAGTTATTCGGTGAGACTGATTCAATTTAAAGATGACTATGCAAAGCTCGTTAATAAAGCCTACGGTGAGCTGTCCAATGAAGAGAAGCAAACAGTCTATGCCGTGGAGATATATAAAGACAGCGGTGATGCATTAATCGCATGTGATATCTTTGCTGACACTACAGCAGACCCCGAGTTCATCGATAATCAATTAAGAAATACCTTCGAGTACAATGATACAACTATCATTGAGTCCATCTAAATAATTAACATATAATTCTCTAACCTTAATTATTCGAGGTAGTTATATGAGTGCTACTAATAATGCTGTCGATTTGGCAGCTCAGTTAAGGAATAAAAATAAGACAGGCTTAGCGGATGAGCTGAAGGTTGACCCGCACTTCTGGGAAGACCCTACAGCGGCTAAGCTCATAGAGTATGCCATCAAACGTGGCAAGAATGCTATCGTCGTTGGTCCCACAGGATCCGGCAAATCCAGTCTGGTAATCAATGTTCTCGCCAGACTGAAACGGAGAGCCGAGATCGTCTCCTGTCATGGAGAGACCTCTACTGACCACTTGATAGGTAAGCCATGGCTTATCACTGATACCGAGACAGGTGAATCAATCACCAAGGTCGTGTATGGTGCAGCTCTCAGGGCTTATCACGGTGACAAGAGCGCACCCGATGGTAAGACTCTTATCTTAGAAGAGGTTGACGTAGCAACGTCTGATGTCCTCATGTCTATGCAGAGAATCCTTGAGACAAAGACGGACTTCTATCACTGTGACATAGGTGAAGATGAAGTTCTCCCCAAGGGTAAGATGTTCAGTGTTGTAGCGACAGCCAATACCATTGGAACCGGTGAGGATTCCTGGAGATACTCAGGTACTAAACCATTGAACATGGCTTTTATCAACAGGTTCTGTCCCAGAATCATATTGAACTATCTCCCTGCTGATAAGGAAACCGAAGTCCTTGTTAATAAAACAGGGATTGATAGAAACGTTGCTGAATATATGGTCAAGGTCGCAGTCGATGTAAGGCAGGCCAGTGACCCGAAAACTATAGCAGCAGGTCAGATACCTACATCAATAGGCATGGCACTTGCCGGTGTCATATCTACCCGTGATTTGATTGAGTGGGGTGATATGGTATCAGAACTCTCGTTTGATATTAAAGAGGCTGCAAAGTTTTGCTTCCTGAATACTATGGCTGAGGCTGAGCAGGAAGCTGTACAGAAATGCATTGACGACCACTATAATCTTTAGGAGATTCTTATGTATCCCAGACTACACCCTATCGAAACGTTGATGGAAGTGTTCGCTCGTATCTATTCAAAGAACACTGGTATAAACATACGTTTCGGCAGTAATTTCTCTACAGACGGAAAGGATATTACTATCATCCGTCTGTTAGATGATACCGACCCTGCGATAAGATTTGAAGTTGAGATGGGTGTCATGCATGAGATAGGTCATATTATGACCGGTGACTTTCCTTTCTTCTTCGAGTATCTTGAGAATAACGGTACAAAGAAAACCACTAAGAGTACAATCTTTAATGTGGTCCGGGATGTTACCATTGAAGGAAACACAATGGAAGTCAAGTACCCTGGCCTTAAACAGAAGTGGAAGAAATTCCTGACATGGCTGATTGAAAAGCAGAAACCAGCCCTTGCATCAGGTAATGTCAGAATCTTTAAGATGCTGATGTTAGCTACATACTTCAGAGCCCGTGAGTATCAGCACCAGGATACATTTGGTGAAGGTATCATTCTCCCGGATGCTGCTGAAGAGATTTATCAAAGAAGAATCCTTCCATTCATTCCTGACATAGCAGCACACGATACTATCCCCCAGTCTCAAGAGCTGACCGAAACAATATTCGCGGAACTGATGAAGGAACCGCCTCCCCCGAAACCACCAGAACCAGAGGAACCAGACTCAGAGCCACAGGCTGGGTCCGGTGAGGAAAGTGAGTCTGGAGAAGAAGGAGAAAGCGAACCCCAGACTGGCGACACCGGCGAAGACGATCCCTGGGAAGAGAAGGAAGAGGAGAAGGAGTGCGAGAACCCTACACCTACTAAGAGTGAAGATGACTCTGAAGAGGAAGAGGGCAAAGAGAATGAGGATGAAGAGCCTGCACCTGCTGAAGATGGTGAAGACTCTGAAGATAAAGACGAAGACCCTGAGGACGAAGAGGAGGGCTCTAACAGCGCTTCCAATGAAGAGGACTCTGAGGAGAAGGACGAATCTAAAGAGGATTCTGACAGCTCTGAGGACGATGAGAAGGATGAGGAATCCGATAATGAAAATGAGAGCGACTCTGATGATGAAGAGAACTCTGAAGATGACTCTGATGAAGAGAATGACTCTGATGATGAAGAGAACTCTGAGGGCAATGAGAACTCTGAAGATGACTCTGATGAAGAGAACGAAGGCTCTGAGGGTGAAGGTGAACAGTCTGGCAGTGAAGAGACCGGAGAAGATGAAGAATCTGAGGATCCTTTTTCTGATGATGGAGAGGAAGCCCTAAAGAAGGCTCAGGAAGAGATGGAAGAGGATGAGGGTGAGAAGGATATTGGTGAGGAAATTGCCGAAGATGTTAATAAGTATGCCGATGACACCTGCCTCTACAGAGAACTTCCCTTCATGAAAGAGAACGTGACGATACCTCAAGAAAGACCAGGCTGGAACGCTGAAGTAGGAGCACTCGAAGCTGAAGGCCGGAGGATTACAGGCTACACAGGTTCAAAGCTCAAGCAGCTCTTTATATCCCAGCAAGCTCCAGACTGGCACAGGAACCTGAGAGAAGGCAAACTGGACTGCAAGAATATCTGGAAAGCAAAGGTAGGCAAGAAAGAGATATGCAAACGCAGAACACCGTCTACTCTGGAAGACTCCGCAGTCACCATGGTTGTAGATAACAGCGGGTCAATGGCAGCAAGAATATCAGGCCGAAACTACGTACATTCCAGTGGACCTGGCTCAAAAGCTTTCATAACCCATGCTATTATGACCTCACTCGGTTCCGACATGGATAAGCTACGGATACCGTTTGAAGGCATAGGATTTACTACTCCTTGGACAGACCCTTCTAATCACAATGCAGTGAATGGTGTAAGAACCACACCTATCAATATTAATCTAATGAAGTCTTTCGATGAGCCGTACAGACAGGTAAGACACAGGTTTGTCTGGCCAGCATATAATAATGCTACGGCAGAGCTGCCAGCAATTGTATTCGCAGCCAATCGTTTAATAGTAAGAAAAGAAACTAAGAAAGTAATGTTCATTCTTACCGATGGTCACACTGAAACAGGCTGTTCTCAGTTGGATGCAGCGATGCGAGTAGCGACCAAGGAATTCATAGAAAGAATGAAGAGAGCCGGTATCAGAGTAGTTCTTATAGGGATACTGGACAATTCTGTATTAGATTATGATCCCGATGCCATCATATTATATGACCTAAATGTATTTGCCAGAGAATTTTATGGTAAACTAATGTCACTTCTACTGTAAGGAGTAACACTATGAAGATAACTGTTGATGCTAACGTAAAGAACAGACTTGAGGCTATGGTTGGATGGATAGCCGAAAGGTCTAAAGATAAAGCACATGAGAACAACGGTGATGTTATCGCTGACTTTTTAGATAAGTTCATCGTTGTTGAGCTGAAGAGACTGGAGAACAATCCTGAGACTCTTCCCCAGACTCTGGACATTCCCGATGCAGTACTGTCGGAACCGCTCACCAAGATGAAGGACGCTATGATGAAGACCTTCAATGATTTCATGGACGGCAAGGGCATCCCTCAGTCTGGAGGGAGCGTGAATACACCAGCCGCTGAAGAGCCCTCAGAAGAAGAGGAAGAAGCAGCTACCAGTGCCGTTACCGTAAACCCGTCAGGTAATGGCAGTACACCGAGGAATGGGAACGGGCATAAGGAAGCTTTCAAAAGGAAGCTCAATGACCCTGAGAAAAATTTCATACGTGCCGAGTTCATGAAACTCAATGGCCAGTTCGAGGACGCAAAGAAATCCTGCACCGCCATGCTTCCAAACATGGGGGTTGAGATTACAGTCTGGCAGATAACGGGATTCGTCTCCTACCTGCACAGGGAGATAGCGGCAGGCCGGTTCAAGGTTAATGACATGCCTTCTTACCTGTCTTTCTTGGAAAACCATAAGAAGCTGTGGGCTCAGTACAATTCACCGAAGTACCAGAAGCTGAGAGCAAACCCCCAGCCTGTTGCCCAGACAGCTACAGGTCCGACGTTAAGGGCTGGAACCTTTAAGAAGAAGACTGCCTAATGACAGGCCCAGAACTACTGACTCAGGTAAAGGGAGAGATTGGAAAGACTCTCCTCTTCCTGAGATACGTTTCCCTGTACCCAGACAACTGCTCCAGCTATTACGCTGGGTCTATGCGTAAGAAACTCAGTCTGGATTTGAAATGGAAAGCCCAGCTCTACAGACTGTACCCAGAGCTGCGGCCCAGAATTCGTTCACGACAAATGAGGTTACCAATATGAATGAAGTTACAACCTTTCAAAAGAGATTAATTCAGTTAATCTATAAACGGATTAGAGCATCTATGGAGATAGCTGATGCATCTATGGTGATAGAGGACTTCACAACCCTTGACGTACACACATCTATCATCACCTCCCAGATGGAGCTTTTAGACGGTCTCAGTATACCTCGTCGAATAAGAGACAAGGCATTTGAAAAAGAGGTACGTAGGCCAAGGTACTCCACGCAATTAGAGAAAGACTCTGAAGTAATAGTATTGGCTGAGATTGCGGAGGCATGTAAATGAAATACAATGTTGACAAAAAGAAATTTGCAAAGCTACTCATCAACCGCCCAACTGTCATCAAGAAGGTGAGCAGTCTGGATGAGGACATGGCAGCGTATTTAATCGAGGCTTCTCCTACGTGCTACCAGCATCTGGGAAGCGCAGTCCTCCGTGCATCCATCAAGGTTGTCCGTGCCTACATAAAAAGGTTATGGCAAGAAGCAGACCCATACAACAGCAGCTTACACCATCACATCGACATACGGCTCATACCCAGAGACACTCTACGTAGGTTAGAGATGAAAGAACGGAAGATGCTTCTAAAACGTAAGACACATGCGATGGTTGACATAATGCGATCTTACTTGACATACGACGAATGGCTTTATGCTGTGGAGAACGGCCAGACTATCAGAGACGTACCAGAGGAATACTGGAAGCGTACAACACTCTGGCGAGCATACGCCAAGCAAATTAAAGGCGCAGACAGTGGGAAAAAACACGTCCTGTTACCCGACGTCTATTGGGAGAAGGATTCCCAGAAAGCAAGCGAAAGTCTGGTTGACATGGTGAGAGACTGCCCTTTCTTTGTTACAGTCATCCCTCCGAAGAGGGTCACGAAAGAGCACCTCATGGCGACCTTTCAGTCTGGAAAGGAGATTCATCTGGGAGAGGATTACAGAGACATCCCCACCAGTTCATGGGATAGAGGCGTGGCTGTACTGGCCATCAATAGTGACAGAAGGAATATTGACATCATCCCTACGAACCTCCTTACTGAAGACGATGCTCTCAGAACAGCACAGGAAAGTCTTTGTGGTTTCATCCCAGAGAAGCTATTGACCAGAAAGGTAAAGATAAGCATAGCTGCACACAAGCATATGGAATACTCTTCAGGGAAAGATTCCGACTATAGAAGGAGCGACGCTGAACATTTCCCAGAACTCAATGACGTGTCCTTCCAGCTCGCTGTGGTCAGTCTGGAAAATAAACACGGACCTCAACGTGGGGTCAGGAATATTCAGGAGTTCGTAACACCAGCCAACAGAACACTTATCCTTGAAGCGAACCCCTACTTCATGCAGTTCATTCCCAAGCTGGAACAGACTGATGAGATAATCAACATCTTCTTATCAAAAGCAACCCCGAAAGTATTAGACGATATGGCAGAGTACATCAACATGGGTAAGATAAAGAAAAGTCATGCCCCTCTACTGATAGGGTGTACAAATAACCTCATACTTTCTACTGCTGAAAAGAAACTGAAGAGAACAAGGAGAACAAAGAACGCCACTGAGCATATTGAAACTAAAAAGAATACCAATACTGTAGAGATAACTGTTGCACCTGTTGAGTTTGCTAAAATCAGGACTCAATTAGACAGATACAAAGATTAAAGTTTAATTTCACTGCCTTAAAACTATACCATATACTATAGGAGTATACTATGAATGTAAAACAGACAATACATACCTTGATGTATTTGCCGCCGAGAAAGTCCGTTCTGATTGAATCAGACCACGGCCTCGGTAAATCTCAGGTTGTCGCCCAGACTGCCGCACTGATGTCCAAGCTCACGGGAAAGCCCTTCGGCTTAATTGATTTCCGTCTGGCTCAGTGTGAAGTTGGTGACCTCATAGGGATGATGCGCCATGAGGCTAAAGGCAAAGTAACACGGATAACATACGTTGACGGCAAAAAGGTGGAGACAACTGTCCTCGCAGAGAATGTGACCATCCACAGTCTGGCTGATTGGTTTCCGCAAGACCCAGACTCCTGTGGCTACCTCTTCCTTGATGAGCTTTTCCGGGCAAGTCGTGACCTCCAGAATGCAAGTATGGAGATTGCTCTGGACTATCGGTATCACTTTAAAGAACTGCCTATGGGCTGGCGTGTTATCGCTGCATCTAATGATAACATGGATGTGTATGCAGGTACCATCCCTGACCCTGCTCTCTATGACAGGTTCCTTAAGATTAAGTTCAAGCCTACGATTCCTGAGTGGTTAGAGTATGCTGAGGAATATGGCGTTCATAAGTCTATCATAACTTATATCAATAAGATTCCCGCAGACTTAATGCCTGAGAGCAAGAATATCAAACCCGGTGAGTGTTCTCCTACTCCTAGGGCATGGGTTAATCTCTCAGACTGTATCATCTATATGGGAGACCAGAACCAAGACCCTATAAAGGATGAGAACTATTTCACCCTTTTGTGTAAGGGTTATCTCGGTAAGACTGTCGGTGTGAACTTCAGTGAGTTCGTGATAAAGAACTTTAAGATATATCTACCCCAAGATATACTGGACAAGTTTGATAAATCAACGGAACTGAAGCAGGCTTTTAAAGAGATGCTTCCGGCTGAAGGTGCTTACTATACTAAGGAAGTAGCAAAGCACATTGGTAAGCTAGGGAAATTAACAGCGAAACATTCAAGCAATCTATTCCTCTGGGTTAAGACGATGAATAAAGAGCTTGCTGCTGGATTCTGGTCAAACTTCATAGAGTCTGATGAAACCCGTAACATTGCTCAGAAGTGGTATACTGCGGAAGCGGGTGCACAGGACTATATCTTTGGCCTCTTAGCAAAAGAGGAAGCCTTAAAGAAAAAATAACAGGGAGTCGAAATGGCTGAAATAAATAAGAAGGAACTGGAATACGAAGCAGTACAACGCTTTGAGTATCTGGTAAACTTCCTTATCATACGGTTCAGGTTCGTCCACCAAATTCTGGGGATGTTGAGAAAGTCCCCAGACTACCGCTGCGAAACTATGGGAGTCTGGGTGACTGACGACGGTCGTTTTCACATGCACTACAACCCAGAGTGGATGTCAACCCTCACTGATGCGAATGTCACGTATGTCTTTTACCATGAGGTGATGCATCTGGCTCTCCTTCACTGTACCAAAAGGAAACTGGGTACGGATAAGTTAGCCAACATAGCCTGTGATTTAGCTGTCAATGAACTCATACCTATAAGCACTGGTGCCTGTGAGCCTCCCAGAGATAAAGAGGGAGAGTTGAAAGGTACCTTTGTCTCTGAGTATAAGAAAATCGAGAAGTTCAAAGACATCAAGGATAAGCAGTCTGCTGAATGGTATTATGATTACCTCCGTCAAAAGCTGCAAGATGAAGAAAAGAAAGACGGTGGCAAGGGAGAAGATAACCTTGAAGATGGCGGCTTTGATGAGCATGATGGCTGGCAAGAGCACGAGGTAGCAAACGAGAGAGCAGCCGCTAAGATTCGGGAAATAAACAGTCTGGACACATGGGGCAACATTTCCCAGGCTAACCGGGAGATGATCCTGGCGGCCCAGGTCCGAAAGATAAATTGGCGGAACCTGATTCGAGTCTGGTTCGGAAACCAGGCATGGAAGGACAGAATTTATACCCGGAAGCGAGCCAATCGGAGAACCGGTTTTATGCATCCGGGAACAAGGCGGAGTTATGTAGACCGCTGGTTGGTAGCAACAGATACTTCAGCTTCAGTTGACGCAGACCTGCTGGCTGAATGGGTGGGAGTTTTAAACCAGCTTGTTGAAGAACTACCCATCGACCTGATGCAGTTTGACTGTAGTAAGCAGACTGACCCTGTTCCTTATGACAGGAGACTACAGAGACTTGAGTTTCACGGAAGAGGCGGCACTGACTTCCAGTCTGTAATGGACACGGTAACAAAGCGCCGTTACAAAGGCGTGATGATTCTCACTGACGGTGAAGCAGCAGAACCTACACAGCCACGCATGGCAAGAGTACTGTGGGTATTACCTGCTGGTAAGAACCCTCCCTGTGAGTGGGGAACTGTGGTACACATGCAGAAAAACGCATAGGAGAATTTATGTATACAACAGACGTAGGATTCATTCCAAAAGAAAGCGTGCTTGATGTGCGCCCCCAGATACATGCCGGTAAACTCAATTCAGTCTGGGTAAGCACGCCTTCTAACGATGAGGCTTCCATCAAGGAGGCTGCACAGAATAAGATGATGCAGTGTTATGGCATCGAGATAGAGGACATTACCGTTTACGAAGGTAGCCAATTTGAAACATAGGAGATACAATGAGTAAGTCATGGAAGGATGAACCTGTCTCATCCAACATTACTCTGGAGAGAGTAGCGGTTGAGGAACTGCCAAAATTCATTGGAATATCCGACAGTCTGGACAAAAAAATCGCGGAACTTATCCAGACTGAACGGCGCGACGCTGTTCGCTGGTTCTGGGGCGGTGAACACCTCCTCGCCATAGACCTTCCGCCTGAATTTAAAGAAGCCTACGAGATAGAGGCAGAGGTAGAAGGCACAAGCACGGGTTACTATGACGGCGGTTGTACAAGCGGCCCAGCAGATAGCTGGTATCCTCCAGAGGAAGAAGATGAAAGAGAGATTGTTTCAATAAACTTCGTCATCTATGATGAAGAGGGTGATGAAATAGGCCAGTGGGCACCGGAGGATTTAAACCCCTTCGATTCCTTTGAAATACAGTTGTACGAAGAAGACTTAAACCTCAGCGATTGGTAAATTATGAACTTCAATAATATACGTAAACAGATAGCCGAGTTCAGAGAGAAACTATCGGCATTTATAGAGACACTCCCTGAAGGAAACGACGGGGTAAAGTTCCTTGATGAAAAGAAAAAGGTAGCTGTAGTGAATTTCTCCACAATACAGAAGCATGGAGGAATCCTCAGTGCTGGTCACTACCTCAACCACAGGGCAAAAGAAGAGATGAAGAGGATCATTAACAACACCAAGCTGGAGTGTCTGGATTCAGTGATTGAACGGATCATCCAGACTGGCACGATCCCAACGACCAGCGGATCGCCGGTAAAGGCTAACCCCCAATTCATCGCTAAAGTGAAAGAGATGTGGGAAGGAGCACAGGGCAATGCGGAAAATGACTAAGGCATACCAGTTGAAAGCTATGACAGAGCAGGTCAGGGCTTTCCAATACAAAAAGAAAGGGGAGGAACCTAAGTGGCTCCCTCTCAGTGAGAGTGACTTCCATGGAGTAGCAAACGGCGAACAGGTGTTCATCAGGGGAAATGGATGGAAAAAACTCGGCACCCGGATGCGTGCCACCATCGTGGAAGTTCCCAGACTCCCGGAAGAGTGGACGGCGGCAAATATCAAGGAGGTTGCAGACAAATTCAGTCTGGAAGTCGCCGAAGGGCTGCTTCAGGGTTGGGGGTCGCAAAGCCTCTTCCACGATAATTCTGTTGGTCTGAGCTATGCCAAGCATGAGTTGTTTAACATGGCATACTTTGGTAAGGCCTATGATGACTTTACTGACAAGGTGAACGAACTGGGTCAGCGCTTCATTAAATGTTTACTCCGTAAAAGGGGCTATCATTTTGAAGGCGCATGGATGTACTATGGTGAAGAGATAGTGGGACAGGTAGGGTTGTATGAGTCTGTATGGTTAAGCCCGCTACAGCATATAGAACATCTGATAAAAGGAGTTCTACACGTACAGCCTATGTTTGACCCTATAAAATTTGATGAGATGTTAATGAAACTGATAGCAGTACGGAGAAACAGTAGAGCACTACTGGATAAGCATGTCTCCGTTAAAGACAGAATTAAATTTCTGAGTACACAGAAACTTGCTAATGACTTCGAGCAGATATTTACATGGCAGCAAGTATTCAAGTTTAAGGAGAAAGTAGCATGAACGCATTCCATAAGAACGTACAGGATAAACTGAAAGATATACATAGCGGGAAGCCTGTAAAGAACTCCGCCTATGGAGCATACCTCCATGAACGTGACATAAAATTCGGAGACTCCTACAGCATGTCTCAGGAGACATACAGTCGGCAGGATGTCTGTTACCTTTTACGGCAGTTCCCTCCGTGCAAGACGTATAAGCACTCGGACAGTTGCACTGGATATATCCCTTCCAATAAACCTCAGAAAGGTTTCCATAAACCTCACCTAACCATCAAGCAGGTGAACCCGGTGGTACTGTGGTGCGACGGTCTGGAGTCCTACAATTACACATTAGTCTGGTACACCAGACTAAACAACACCTATTACAAAGTCAAGGTTCTGATAAACTACGGGCGTGAGTTAATTAAGATTGACTATGATTACAATGACCGGAGAAGCTTACCAAAGTATGATAACTTTAAAGCTAAACCAGTAAAGGGACTGAACGCTATCAAGTACGGGCGGGGTTCCTACGACTACATGCAGAAGTTTGCAGTAGAAGTAATCGATAAGAATGATACTGACTTTTTCATTACACAAGGAGAATAAGCAATGCCTACAAAGAAACAGAAAGTAAAAGGAACAAAGATTAACGTTAAGGGCAAGAAGGGTACAAGTAAAAGCCCTACCAATGCACTCACTCTTGTCAAGGATAAGTTCAAAGCCTTGAAGAAGATTCGTGCAGAGCTGAATGCGGTGAAAAACCTCTATGTAAAGCATAATGAATTAATGACTGAGCTGATGCCTCTGTTCATCGAACAGACTGCCGACACATTCATTATCCATCGGGAAATAAAGATAGGCAACACCAAGTACCGGTTCACGCCTTTCTTCTACGATGAGAAAAAGGGGACAGTGGTTCCGAAGGTCTGGAAATCCACAGCCTTTGAGTCTGGGAGTATAGAATAACCAGTTACATAGTTTATTACATGGGAGTAGAATAATGATTGAAAGGAAATCCAAAATCGTACTGAGTAAAGACGACACCGGCAAGCACCGGATATCATTCCAGTGCACCTCAAGCATGTACGAGACCACCGACGCAGGCGGCTATGCCGAGGATGCGCTCAGTCTGGGTTTCGTAGCGCTAGGCGACGGGTGCGACTACATACTCAAAGACGGAGACAGGAAACAGATAAAGAAACTGATGAGGTAGTATATGAAAACATTAAAGCAGTTGTATAAGGAACATCCAGAGTGGCATGATTTGCCGATGGCTGTTTATGTAGCCGATGGCAGCTTAGATTACATCGGAGCTGCTGGTACGGTTTACGAATCAGAAGATGAAGAAGGCAAAATTCTTGTGTTTGCTGCGAACTGAGGTAAACTATGAATAAGCATACGTTCCAGCACGGACGGTTCTACAAGATCACCTATCATGGTAGAATCAACCTAAACCCTGATGGAAACGAGCCCATCACCTCCAGTGGAAAGGGTGAAGCAGTCTGGTTCGTAGGGCTGGTATGGAAGAATAAAGAATTCTTTGAGAACGCAGACACACAGACTAAATTCAAATTAATCGCATCCAACTTCTACGAAGAAACCAAACAGACCCCTCACAAATATGCAGAAAAGATTCTTGTACATAACGAAGCGTTTCTACACAAAAGGGATAAGGTGAAAACGATTGAGCCTTTCACTCTGAAGCAGTTCCCCACCCTGATAGGGACAAAGACTACTACGCTCTTTTTGCGCCTGCTTCAAAATAAAATATCAGTGAAGCACTTCCCACAGGGAAAAATTGTATAAAATATATATTTATTAATAATACTTATTGAAAGGATGTTGACATGGAAAACCTCATGGCTAAAGAACAGGCAAAAGTCTGGGAATTCGAGTCCAGTTCATCAAGTAAGCGTTACCAGACTATACAGTACACAGACGGCTATGTCTCCTGTAACTGTCCCGGTTGGACACGACGGGCGGTGAGAGAATGTAAGCACACCAATATGGTTCATATGGGAACCGCCGATAACAACTCTGTAGCAATGACCAACCTGATGCAGAAAAAGGCGAACCCACAGCCCATTGCTACTCCGAAGGTGAAGAAAGCTGCTCCTAAGAAGAAGGCTCCTAAGAAACTTGAAGACGATGGAGACACCGAAGTCGTAAGAAGGATTCACTGGTAATGGACGGCGGCTGCACCCCCATAGAATCGGTGAAAACAGTCTGGAACTGCACAAAGTGCTATCCCAGACTGTGCTCCTGCCCCCTAACCAGGGAAGCCATAATCGACGCACGCCTCCTCTGCCTGGCTGAAGACGGATGGAATGAGTCTGAACGGGAAGGTTTCAGGACTGAACTCGCTAAGATGATGACAGTGACAGAGAGAAAGTCCCGAATTCAAGCCTGCCTGAACAGCGATGAATACGGCCCGCTGGGAAAAGCCAGACTGAAAGAAGAACTGGTGCTGCTGGAAACAGAGGGATAAATTATGAAAATGAAACTTTCACAACAGACCCGTGCTTTAGGACGAAACGGCTCCTTCAAATGCACGGGTTTTAGCTTTTGGAAAAGGGACAAAACCACAACCATCATCCCCATCACCAGTAAAGGTATGGAGGGACGATGCGAGATTGAAGTCCCGAATGAGGATTTAGCCAGGTTCTGCGGCCACCTCCAGCAGGATGTCGTCAGTCTGGTGCTCGCCAGACTGACACAAGAGACTCTACCGATCCTCCTCGGACTGAACCCCGTCATCGACGACTGCATCGCTAAGATACTGGCCAAAGATAAATCCCAATATGAAACGGGCTTCCTCTGGGTAAGATTAGGAGACAACGCCGACTATGAGCAGTACGGTTGCCTTATGGACTTCGCTGAATTCCTTAAAACAGAACTTAAAATAACAGAACCCTTTGTGAGACACGGTGAATACGGTATTGAGAACAGCCAGTTCAGTGACCTCAACTATATTTCCTTATATTACGGCGATGAGGAAGCTCAGGCGCACCGTGGTATACACAAAGAGGAATTGGAAGCTCTTAACACTCTTATAAAGGAAAACTAATGAAGTGCATCATGTGCGGTAAAAAACACGGAGACAGATACGAAGTATACGGTACAGGATACCACGTATTTGTCCAGGAATACGATTTTCCACATGGTAAAGTCCAAATTTGTGAGAATTGTAAACGACACTTCACCCTACAAATCTGGGACTTTGCTACCCCCGTAGTCTGGCTCTCTGGTGATGACCTCTGGAATGAAGATTTAGGGGCGGAACACCTGACAGAGGAGGAGTTGAGCAACCTAACCGGTGAAGAACTGATAGAATTAGCCCAAGATACCGCAGACGCACTGGGAGATACCTTCCATGAAACATTCCACGAAGCTGTAGGTCTTGCTGTAAACGGCTGGAAAGAACAAAAAGAGAAGAAAAAGATAGAAGAAACGCCACTGAAGGAGTTACCCCTCCTGATAGGCACCCTAAAATATAAAAGAAATATTGAAATTCTGGAAAAGCGTTTAAAAGGAGAAAAGTAATATGGATAAGTTATGGGTTGTTGCAACTGTAATGCATATTGGTAATACAAATTTCTTTGGAGACATCCTCCTCATCACAGATAATAAAACGGAAGCCAAGACACTGGCCTACCGAGTTAAAGACAAACGCCCTGTACACGGTCTGGATTACAGTACCCTCACCAACCATACAGACTGTATCTACTTCGAGAGAGAAGTAGGGAAAATACAAACACCCACCAAGGGGACTAATGTCCGACAAAGCTAAGGAACTGCTGGAGGAGGCGGTCGAGGAATACCAGTCTGGAGACGGAGCAACCAGACTGGGGTCTCACGTAGATGCGATTATCGACATCCTCCACCTCGCTCATGATAACGAATCTCTCCGTGCAGAACAGAAAAGCCCTAAAGGCTCCGATTGGGTAATCGAAATGCAACACATCATTGACCAAGCCCACGCAGGGTGGGTAGAGGAAACAGAACGGGCAGAACGAAGCGAAGTGGATAACATCCCTTTGAAAGACCTTCCGATGTGGATTGGACATGACTGGGAATTCGAGTCCAACCGACTCAGACTGGAGCAGAGGCTCAAGGACAAAGACGGGACAGACTGATATGAGTGTATACTTAGACGAATGTAATTTCGATTTAACCATAAAGAAGAAGAATATTCCAGCAGCATTTGAAGCCGCCAAGAAACTAATTCAGTCTGGCGAGTACGGTGTCTGGGACGACGACAAAGAAAACTGGGAAAGTCTGGAAAAACTCATCAACGCTACTTGCTGGGTTGCAGGTTTTGACAAAAAAGGGAACCTTATACTTGAAGAAGCCCCCGAAAACTTTAACGACCAAGATATCGTGTTCTTTAACACCATCGCTCCCTATGTAGAAGTTGGCAGTTATATCGATATTAATACCAGCGATTTCCAGCACTTCGAGTGGTACTTTGACGGTAATAATTGTATAAGGAAAGAAGGCAAAATGGATTACGACTGTAATATAGAAATCGTAGAAGCACTCCTCACCAAACAGAAAGACCTACCAAAACTACTGGGAATCCATCCCGAACTTGATAAACGAATCCATGAAGTCCTGAAAGGATAATACCATGAACCGCACAGGTTATAGTCCAAAGGATACATACATCACATCAGTTAACTGGCTCATAGAGTATCTGGATATCCCAGACCCAAGCCCTGAAGCAGAAGCTATAGAAGACTGGGTAGCACAACAGTCTCTCAGTGAAGATGAATTCTTGGACTCCCAGCTCATGGCCAGACTGTACGAGGAGGAACAAGTCCGTGCAGTATCGCTGAAAGAGCTGCCTCTGATGATCGGTACCCTGCATTCCAAAAGAGCAATAGATTTACTCCAACAACGACTCAAAGGTGAATCATGATAGTAGAAGTATACACAGGCGACCAATACTTTGATGAAGGGCCGTGCTATGCCAGAGTCGAATTCGATATACCCCTCTTAGCACGCATCCTACAACTCAATAAAGCAGTTAAAAAAGCAGACGCTATCTCTATAACTGATAGTGAAACCTCCCCTGAATTCCTCGACTGCGCTGAGGAAACGTGGTGTTTTTATGGAAAAGAACACCCGGCTGAAGCATGTACTATTGTAGTAGGGAAAACCGGTGTCAAATGGAGAGCCTACCTCAAAGGTGACAGCATCCAGTTCTATACAGATGAAATAGGTATCGAAGAAATAGCAGAAATATATAACGTTCTCAGTACTCCGAAGACATTACTTCCTACATTATTAGGATTGAAGTCGGAGGAAGCAAAGGGTATTCTGGAAAAGAGGCTCAAAAATGGCTAACATTTGTACAAATACTATGGAAATAACAGGAGATCAAAAAGAAATAGCCGTGCTTGCAAAGAGAATAACAAATCAAGACACAGAATTACTCAAATTATTCACTTGGTTCGAGAAAACTGACGGTGACTACGGGCTATGGGAAGATACCCTTCAAATAGATTCAGGTTATATTGACTTCAGCTACGGCAGCAAATGGGGGCCACCAAAAGATGATTTCCTCAGTCTGGTTAAAAAATACCCCAGACTGAACTTTAAATCAAGATTTGAAGAACCCGGCTCCGGAATTTATGGCAAGATGATTGGTGAAGAATTTATCAAAATGCCTCCCCTCGATTATTATACAGATTACGATATGGACTTCCTTGAAGATCGCCTGCAAATAGAAAACTTACCTTATAAAGAGTTCCTTAAATATGTAGAAGAATTCGATGTAGATGATTGGTATTATTGTTATCTGATACCTCTTATAGTTAAACGTATAAAAAGGAAAGACCTACCCCTCTTTATAGGAAAAGAGTGTATTAATAACGAATTAGAGAAAAAACTCAAAGGAGAATAATATGTCAGATTTCTTTAAAACAGGTATGGGTAGGAAACTTATCGAAGGAACCATACCCAGAATAGCACAGGCACTGGAAACCATCGCCAAAGAAATGAAGGAAGCCGGTAAGGATGTCGTACTCGATACCTCCGAATTCAAAGACCCCTATGTCAGTCTGGAAATCCCTGAAGACCTTATCACCCATCAGGACCTCGACGCAGGCCCCCTCAACCTCTCCATTCAGGTTAAACTGGATGACGAAGGTGTAGTGATTGACCTCCTTCGAGGAGACGGACCAAACAACAGCGTAGCCACTACATTCAAGCTCTATCAGGAAATGGCAGACGAGGATGACTAATGTGGAAATAGCTAAACTCAAAAAGGAGAATATATGCTCTACTTAAACCACTATAAATGTTCCGTCTGCGGATGCGAATGGACAGATGAATGGGACTGTATGTGTGATGACAGATGCCCTGAATGCGATACAAGCATAGAGCCTAACCAAAGCGAAGAACTCTGTGACCCATGCACGAAAACAAAGGATGAATGCCCCTACGGCATGTGTGCCCCGGAAGAATACGAATGCCCTAACGAGAAAAAAAAGGAGAAAGTATAATGCTCAACGGTATCAGCAAAAAAGAAAGAACTGAAAGGACTCTTAACGGTATACGAAACCAGATAGAAGATTATTTCTTCATTATCGAAGACCATGTAAAAGGACTATCAGAATTACAATTGAAAGAGCTGTACGAATTATCCGAGGATACGGAATGATATTCTATTTCCCAAACCGACCGATCCTTGTGCCGCCAGATCCGGACCGCCCCCTAAAACCGAAACCAGACTACATCAACAGTCTGGAAGCATCCGGCAAATACATCGCCGAGGAGAAATGGAACGGAGATAATACCTCCATCTACACAGACGACCTCTCCTTCTGGAACCGAAGAGGCGAACCCCATCGCTACCAGCCGCCTCCAGACATGAAGAAACAGCTCAAACGCATCCCAAAAGGGGCCATAATCAATCTGGAACTCATCCATTACCGCACAAAAGACATCAAAGACCGCCTCCTCATCCACAATCTGCTCGGATGGGAAGGAGCACCCCTGGCCGGCAAGACCTGGGGCGACGCCAGACTGATTCTGGAGGACCTCTTCCGGACCCTCAAGTTCCCGAAAGAGTCCGGGATCGTGCTCTCGCCAGTCTGGAAGAAAGGATTCTGGAAACTCTTTCAGGAAGCAGACGGCGAACTCATCGAAGGTATCATTCTGAAGGAACCTGAAGGTAGACTCGTTATCAGCGCCAGTAAGATACCCGACGTATCCTACATGCTTAAAATTCGGAAACCCTCAAAGAAGTATCAATTCTAACGTATTAAAAAGATTATTCTACAACTTATTTTAGGTCACAAAAACGCATAGGTAACCCCCCAGAAAGGAGTATCAATGTGGTAAACGTATACCATAACAAGGGCTTTTTAGCCCTACAATTTAAAAAAGTAAGTGAAATTCCCAAAGAAAACCTCACAAAAGTGGCCGAAGTCTCCATAAATGACCTCGAAACAGCCTTTGAACTCACAAATCACATCGAACACAACTGGACACACAATAAAGGGGTAACCCCCCTCGTTTCAGAACCCCGTTCTACGTCTGTTGGCGATGTTTTGGAAATTGAGAAGAAGTTCTACATTGTTGCAGCCAGTGGCTTTGAAGAAATAATTTTAAAATAGTTCTGTAACTCACATCAAAATACTTGTATAATGTATTGTACAGTATCTTTGAAAATTAATCACCCAATAACAAAGGAGCCTTATACAATGGCACCAAAGAAACCTTTAGGCGGATTCGATAAGTTCGCAAGCACAAAGAAACCAGCCAAAAAAGCGTCCAACAAAATTGCGGCAAAGGATATTACACCGGATATCAAGAAGGCCGTTGATGCCGTCGTAAACATCAAAGCCAAAATGAAAGCTCTCAAAGCAGAGCAGGATAAATCTGGTCTCCAGATTATTGAACACGTATTCCCGCAACAGGAAGCTGAAGCAAGGGAAGGTAACTACTGCAAATCCTTCACCGTTGAAGGAACAGATACAACCCTCACCTACACCACTATCGACAAGTTCTCCGTGCCAAAAGAAGAAGCCGTACAGGAAGAAATACGGAAGCTCCTTGGCCAGAAACTGTTCGATAAGTTCTTCCGCATGTTCCGTACAGTTACCTTCACCGAAGATGCTATGCAGAACGAAGAACTCGTTAACGATATGATAGCCGTTGTTGAGAAGCACGAACTCACCGTTCCCGAAGTGTTCACCATTACCGATGAACTTGCCACTGTGAAGGGTATGGACGAGAAACAGTTTGAACTCCCCAAGGCGAAGCTCGCTGCCCTGCGGACTCTCATTAAACAATACAAGGCTACCCTTAAGTAGCCTATATCTTTTTTCAGTATTCCTTGTAAAAGGGCGCTCCACTTCCCAAAGCAGAGCGCCCTTTCTTTTGTCTGTCACAACAAATAACGCTATAGTATATCCTTATCTAATAATATACCACAAACTGATAAAAAAGTCAACTTCAACGTTTCCAACTACATAGATAAATCTCAACTCCCAGAAATTCACTATAAGGAACTATTATGAATCATAAATGCAAATGGTGCCAGTACGAAGGTAAAGAATCTGAATTCCTCAGTGGATCATGCCCCGCATGTTGCGCCAATAACATGACCGGGAAAGTAGACCCCAATGAAATCCCTACAGTCTTTCACATCAGCGATGAAGAAATTGATAGACTCGCTGAAGAGGAAGAGGCAATGAGTATGTACGAGAAAGGACTTGATACACTATGACCGCAATCCAAATGGCCCTTAAACTGGCAAATAAGCTCAGAACAGGTTACTGGCCTACCACTCTCCTGTCTGAGAATAAAAAGACCTGCGTGTCCATTAACATGCCCATAAAGGGAACCTGTATCCCAACCAAGAGATGCGCCGCCGATTGCTACGGTAAATCAGGGCATACAGCCCTCCCTACAAACACCAAGAAACAGAGATTTTTATCCGACTACCTCGAAAAAGGAGACATAGAAGCTCTCATCCAAGAAGCAGGCTCATACGTCTCCGTCAGACTCAACGGTGTTGGGGACCTGAATTCCTGCCACCTGCCCGCCATCATCAGTCTGGCAGAAGCGTGCCCCCAGACTGAATTCTGGGGAATGACCAGGAAAATTGAAATCGCAGACCAGGTGAACGGGAAATTAGGGAACCTCTCTCTCCTGGTCTCCGTCGATGTTACCTCACCAGATTCAGTCTGGAAGTATCCCGGAACCCTCTGCTTTGGCCCCCGTCGTCCAGAGGATGCCGTGCCTAACGATGACCGAATCATTACCATCTTCCCCCGCCACCATGCAGGCCGTATCATAGGAGATATTCCTCTTGATGATAAAGACTGTCCAGCAGTCCGGCATAAGGTCGATGGATGTATTGAATGCAAGCGATGTTGGAGCTGGAAATAAAATAAGGGAGGAACGGTCATCACCGAAGCCTCCCTTATATATGCAGCACCTGAGTGCAAGAAAAGGATACCTATAATATAATAAAAAGGAGAACCCAATGCCCGCAATTAATATTATCACTATTCAACAGGATATAACAGGAACTATCGTAGCATACGGTAACGAACTCCATATAAGCCCTGTGAACTCTGATAGCCCTGACTACCCTAAAGCTCGGGAAGCTGTCACTGAAGCTGCAATAGTGGCCTTCAATAAGGAAATAGATAAGTACACCGACTCAATCCCTACCCAAGAGTTTAGAGCAGCAATCATTAAAGGCCAGATTACATTATCTACCCAGTCTGGACATGTGACCATACTCATCAATGAATGCGTGCAACACCCGGTAAAGATATAATGGGATGGGATGTTAGAGTTACCTGCGCCTGATCAGTCTGGCACACGGTATCCAGTCTGGCGTAGTACTCTATGTGCGCCGCAAAACTGCGGGACCAAAAGTGCGAAAACTGCAAAAATCCCTATGTAATTTTGCGGAAGGGAAGGAAAATCCCGGGGTTCGGTAAAAAGAATTACGAAAAACGTAAAAAACGGCCCAACGAGCTGGGGGTCCCAAAAGGTCCCGGATCCGAACCTGGTTCAGTCTGGATTCCAGTCTGGAAAAAAAAATAGGGGCTGCAAAAGCAACCCCCGTGCAGGGGGCGCTGGAGTTACCCGCTCCAGATGCCACCTGATATCCAAACAATAAGAATATAATGAAACCCCCCTAATAAAATCAAATGACAATTACTGTCGTAAGGAAAAGAAAATGCCTGAACTCTCTGGATGTAACCAGTGCAACCTCAAAGGATGCTTCCACCGTACTGAGGATTATTACCAGTGGAATCAATCCGACAAGGATTTTGATGCGATACACCGGTACATGAGTAAGAAGAACTGCATGTGCGCTACCTGTAAAATAAGAAGAGAACGTATTGCATCATGCCCACTCGTACAGACCCCTACAAAGCCCGTAGAGACCTCTAGAGAGAAGATAGAGTACCTTGTAGAGGTAGAATGGTATTACGACGTCATGCCCTCTAATAAGCACAGGAAGAAGGTCTCTGTCATGGCTACCAGTGCCAAGGAAGCTACAGCTCTGGCAAGGGATAAGTACCCGAACTCGACGGTACACAAAGTCTGGGAAAAGTGAACGTCCTCCTGATTCAGTCTGGAAACATGGCAAATCGTCGATCCGGGGGTTACCTCCTCGGAATCGTGCCCTGTTTTCCAGTCTGGATTTCATTTTCTCAAAACCCGTCCCCGGTCTGGGGCGCTGTATCCGAATCTTAAAAATTAATAATCTCTTAACACATATTAACAGATTACAAATGCCCTGAGAGACCGGGGCAGGGTAAGGGACTCCGGGGAAGGTATGTGTAATGTCTGTCAATGCCCGAAAATTCTGGGGTATTTTTCAGGTGAGAAAAAATTTTATTAAATTACCGTTGGGTTGTCCAGTGAAAGAGGGAACCGAATATGCCTAAACACAGAGAATTACCTGTCATTCCAGAGTCCCTGAGAGACCTTAAAGGTCACATAGTCCTGTTTATCTGTGCCAGTGTTACCCATGATACCTTATACGAGGTAGTCCTCAGTGTTACTGATGTACAGCCTTGGGTATTGCCACATAAAGAGGCACCTAACCCTGAGACACCTTCAGGGATTAATATATTAGGTTCCTTCATAGCAGGTGATTTTAAAAGGGATGATAACTTTGCACTCCCTTACTTCGTAGTTAAAGACTACCGTATAGTGGAACGGAGTAAGTTACCCTTACTGATAGGGTACAAGTACACCAGTTCCTTACTGGCAGAATTAATCAAGGGATAGAATATGCCAAGAGAATTACCTATACAGATAGTCCCAGAGGCAATAGGACAGGTAGTATCCTTCCAGTACCCTTCAATATGCATAGTTCTTAAGATAAATGCCATAGAACCAAAGTTAGAGGGTTCCCTTGTAGCTATGGACGGTAAGTTACCGATAGTGGACAGTCACCTGTTACATTCAGTAGACGTAGGTACACTTATTAAATACGAGATACTCAGTAGGAAAGACTTACCCTTACTGATAGGGTATAGAGTTACTACTCCATTACTTGCTGAATTAATTAAAGGGGGAATGAATGGATAAGATACCACGACGTTACCCTGTACATCATAAGCGATACACTTTACCGGATACTCTTAAGGGAGAGATAGTGGAGTTCAGACTGGCTTACACCATAAAGGATGCGGTTAATTCAAAGGGAGAGAGTTTCCATACGAACAGTCATGTACTACTGGTATTAAATATAGATGAGACTCATGTACATGGTTCGTTAATAGCAGCACAGGTATCAGTCTCTTCCATTCATAGGGGAGTAATAACAGGTTACCGTATATTAGGGCGTAAGGATTTGCCCTTGTTGATAGGGTATGAATACACTACGGATTTACTGTCACATTTAATAAAGGGATGATATGGATTGGCCTGTGCATGCGGTTGTACGTGTACCTTCTACTAAGCCGGGTACTGGTAAGCGGATGAAGTCTCACATCATAGAGGTAGGGAAGAATATCAATAAATTTCCTGTCA
>Ga0316194_10000676_pt1 | contig 22656 bp, 22 predicted proteins | sample CroRivsedime1_MG_FD_204936 | JGI IMG/M metagenome (GOLD analysis project Ga0316194, IMG submission 204936) | Coastal sediment microbial communities from Maine, United States - Cross River sediment 1 | ecosystem: Environmental > Aquatic > Marine > Coastal > Sediment | place: USA: Maine...
AAGAAAGTCGAAGACCGTTATAAAAATGGTATTCTTGTAAAACCCGGAATATATATGGCAAAGCTCACAATTGATGAACAAGTGTTATCTAAATCCATTCAAATAGCTATAGACCCTAAGGTTAAGGCTTCCGGAGTCGCTGAAAAAACAATAAGTGATCAGGTAGATTTTCAAATAAAGGTACTCGAATTATTAAATAAGGCCCTGTTGCTGGTCAACAATTTGGAAATAGAACAGGAAACTTTGGAGAATAAAGAGAAAGTAACCGAAGCGGATAAAACGAAATTATCAAAGATAAAAACAGCACTTGAAGAATTAAGAACCAGGGAAGGAATTTATGAGCAACCTATGTTGACGAGCCAAATCAAATATTTATACAATATGATGAACCAGGCTGATCAGGAGATTGGACAAGATGCATTGGACAGGTTTGTTGAATTGAAAAACAGCTTTGAGACCCTCCAAAAAAGTATTAACTAGTCCATTTTTTTTTAAGAAACACCAATAATAAAAATCCTATTCATGAATATTTTTAGAAAAATCAAAACCTACAATAAACACGGGCGACGAGTAGTAAATGATCCATTTCATATAAAAACACTTGAAGTAACTAAGTTAGAACTCAAAAAAACACCCAAAAGAACCGAGGTGATAAATTTTTTATTGTCACTTTTTAAGAGAGAAACCATCTATTTGGAAATTGGTGTTCGAAATCCGGAGGACAATTATAACCGCATAAATGCTGACACAAAGTATAGTGTTGACCCGGGTCTGGAATACAAGGCAAGCTCAATAGATTTTAAAATGACCAGTGATAGTTTCTTTGATAAATTAAATAATAATGAAATTTTATCTAAAGATATTAAGTTTGATGTCATTTTTATTGATGGTCTGCATCTGGCAGAGCAGGTAGATTTAGATATTAAAAATGCATTGGACTATATAAAAGACGATGGTTTTATAGTGTTGCATGACTGTAACCCCCCAACAGAGTGGCACGCAAGGGAGGACAATGACTACATGAATTCTCCGGCACAAGGCTATTGGAACGGAACTACCTGGAAGGCATTTTTAAAATCGCGTTTCGATTCCGGTTTGTATTCCTGTTGTATTGATACGGACTGGGGTGTAGGTATTTTGTCTAAAAAACATCCTATAGGCGACAGCATAAAGAATACCAATCCATTTTATGAATACAAGGTTTTGGATGAAAACAGAAAATCAAATCTTAATCTAATAAGTTTTGATGAGTTGAAAAAAAATTTAGCGTAATCTGTAGAGTTTTTGTTACCGAAACTTTATCTTCTCAAATAATTTCCTTAAGATGAAAATTTTTATCCCTGTCGTTCTGCTCATTCTCTTAGTCTCATGGACGTATCTTAATATAGGTAAACAGGACGGCAACTGGATTGCACTCTGGAACGGAAAAGATCTTACGGGATGGCATACCTTTTTAGGAACGCCTTACCAATCTAAAGAAGATGATGCAGGAAATAAAATAATACCATTTGGAATTGATCATGATCCTTTACAAGTTATAAAAGTTGTGGACACAGATCAAGGGAAGGCCATCAGGATATCAGGAGTAGCATGGGGTATGATTTATACCGAAAAAATATTTCAAAATTATCACTTAAAACTTAAGGTAAAATGGGGTAAGGACATGCACATCCCAAGGGAGAATGGCCCACGCGATAGTGGATTACTTTATCATGGGAATGGGGAACCCGGCTCAGAATTGGCATATCCCTGGATGAATTCGCAGGAACTTCAAATACAACAGGGAGATATGGGTGACTATTGGCCAGTAGGTGATACAGAAATAGATATCCCTAGTGTACGATTTAAAGATAATTATTTTATTTACAAAGAGAATGCAGACTTACGAACGTATTATCTGGCAACCATCTTAAAGACAGCCGTAAATGACAGCTTGGCAAAGCGGCGTGTATTTAAGGCACTTGATGCCGAAAAACAATATGGGAAATGGAATGAGGTAGAGCTCATTACAATGGGTGACTCCAGCATCCATATTGTTAATGGAAAGGTAGTTATGCGTCTTTATAATTCCAGAAAAATGAGTGATAAACAGCCCCTAAAATCCGGTAGAATTATGATTCAATCGGAAGGGGCTGAAGTCTTCTATAAAGATTTTTATTTGAAAAATATTACAGAGATTCCTGTCGAATTCAAAAAATAAAATATGAGGAAGTAACGGAGTTGAATTCTTAATTTCCAATCAGATTAACAGCTTTGAAATATCCAAAAAAAGACAAATCATGAAAAATATATTAAGCCTCCTCCTTCTGTCCAGTTTAATAGCCACTATGAATTTAAGTGCACAGCAAGTAATCCCCAGTAAAAAACAAACAAAAGACATTCACTCCTTAATTGAGGACTACTCCAAAGCCAGAGAAAAGAAAGATACGCTCCTACTAAGGAGTATTTTAACAGAAAACCTAGATCAGTTAGTATCTTCAGGAAAATGGAGAAAAGGCAAAAAAGAATCCATGACAGGCATGCTGCAAAGCTCTGAAAACAATCCGGGCACAAGAACCCTCAAAATTGAAAACATACGGCTTTTAAATCCTCAGTGCGGAATAGTGGATGCCAGATATGAAATAAAAAACACAGATGGAACGTCAAGGAAGATGTGGAGTACTTTTATGGTGGTATTCCAAAACAGTGAATGGAAGATAACAGCTATTCGTAATATGCTGCCAGCAGGTTAAAATAGTATTCATAAATGAAGGCCATTGTTTACACTCAATACGGATCCCCGGATGTTTTACATATTAAAGAGGTCCAAAAACCTGAACCCAAGGAGAATGAAATCCTGGTAAGGGTCAGGGCAACCTCTGTAAATAGAACAGACTGTGCCAACCTAAGGGCAAAACCATTTATTATGCGGTTTACGATGGGTCTTTTTAAACCTAAAAAGATTATTATGGGGACTGAATTTGCCGGCGATGTTGTTGAAGTTGGCGATGGGGTAACTTCATTTGGTGTTGGAGATAAAGTTTTTGGGTTTGACGATAGTGTTTTAAGCTCTTATGCAGAATACTTGGTTTTCCCGGAGAGCAAAGGTGTTTCAACAATGCCTGAAGGCTTCAACTATCAACAGGCCGGTGCTTGCATAGAAGGTGCGCATTATGCCTACAACATCATTAACAAAGTAAAACTGAAAAAAGGGCAAAAAGTAATGGTCAATGGGGCCTCCGGAGGCATTGGTTCCGCCACTGTTCAACTACTCAACTATTTTGGGGGCCAGATCACCGGTGTATGCAACACCAAAAATATAGAATTGGTTAAATCTTTAGGAGCGGGAAAAGTAATCGATTATACCATTGAAGATTTTACAAAAGACCCTGAAAAATATGACTATGTTTTTGATACCGTTGGTAAAAGTACTTTTGGCCAATGCAAGTCATTATTAAAACCGGGTGGTGTTTATATCTCTTCTGAATTGGGCCCTTGGTCTCAAAATATTTTCTATTCCTTAATTACGGCCATTTTTGGCAGCCTTCCGGGTCAGGCGGGAAAAAAAGTAAAATTCCCATATCCACCTAATATAAAGCGAAGCGTACTTCTGGTAAAACAACTGATTGAAGAAGGTAAATTCAAGCCTGTAATAGACAGGTCTTATCCAATTAAAGAAATTGCTGAGGCATTCAGGTATGTAGAAAAAGGCCAAAAAACAGGAAATGTTTCCATCATTGTGGGAAAGGAACAAGATTTGTAACACAAACCCGGTAATTAGTTTTATAGCCGTCTATCCAGAAAAATAATAGTCCTATTTAATTCATGCGCAATTGCTATCTTTCAAGCTTCAACAGAAAAACCAAACCAACTCATAGCTCATGAATACCACCACCAGGAAAAGAATTACTTCCATTGACATGCTTAGAGGTTTAGTCATGGTCCTTATGGCACTGGATCACGTACGGGATTATTTCAATTATGATGCATTTCTCTTTGACCCAACAGATTTAACAAAAACCACTGGTGCTCTTTTTATTACAAGATTTTTGACCCACTTTTGTGCTACCGTATTTGTTTTTTTAGCAGGTACCTCAGCTTTTTTCGTAGGCCAGCGAAGAGATAAAAAATCCCTGTCGGTTTGGCTTTTGAAAAGAGGTTTATGGCTGGTCATTGTAGAATTTACGATTATAAAACTGGCCTGGTTTTTTAAACTGGATTTTTCAGTAATGCTTTTTATGGTTATCTGGATCCTTGGGCTAAGTATGATATTCCTTGCAGGTTTTATCCATCTGCCCAAAAAATTTATGATCGCACTTTCCGTTTTGGTCATTCTTGGACACAACGCATTTGATACATTTATGCCGGAAGGTCCTTTTATGTCCGGGTTATGGACATTTCTGCATGTGCATAACCCTGTAAACATAGGTAATATTGAGCTATTTATCGCCTATCCAATACTTCCCTGGGTGTTTGTAATGCCTCTGGGGTATTACTTTGGCGAACTTTATAAGCCAGGTGTAGACTCCGCTTTTAGAGTCAAGAGATTGTGGCTCTTGGGAATCAGTATCACTTTGGCATTTTTTATATTACGCTTCATAAATATTTATGGAGATCCCTATTTCTGGTCATCTCAAAAATCTTTTGGTTTTACAGTCATGTCATTTTTAAACGTCACAAAGTATCCTCCATCCCTAATGTATTTGTTAATCACCCTGGGGCCTTCAATAATCTTTCTTGCATTAACGGAAAAATGGAGAGGTCCATTTTTTGACAAATTAATCACCATAGGCCGCGTCCCTATGTTCTTTTATATTATTCATATTTACATCATACATTTGCTGGCATTGATAGCCGCTGTGCTTACAGGCTATAAGGCTTCTGATATGGTCATTGACTTCTGGGTAAACGAGCAACCCGAACTACAGGGATATGGATTCAGCCTCTGGGTGGTTTATCTAGTTTGGATATTGCTCATCATCGCATTGTATCCCGCATGCAGCCGGTTCAATAAATACAAAAATAACAACAGAGATAAATGGTGGCTTAGTTACTTTTAGGTGAAATTTTGACTAAATTGAATTACTAATTTGCATTTTTAATTCCACAACAAAAATCGCACCCATGAAAAGTACAATATCCTTTATTAAAACAACTCTGATTGGAGGGTTCTTTTTTGTAGTCCCTATTGCGTTAATTCTTTTTATTCTGGACAAAGTCCTGATATTTTTAAGGAAATTGGTTTCCCCCATTTCTGATCTAATTCCGACAGATATTGTTGGAGGAATTTTCGTATCCAGAACTATCGCTCTGGTTGTGTTATTGTTAATCTGTTTTATGGCAGGTTTGTTTACTAAAACAACAAAAGCCAGCGAATTTATAAAATGGATCGAAGATAAAATTCTATCAAGGATACCGGGTTATACCCTCTTAAAAGGTATGAGCGAGTCTGCCGCAGGCCTGGATTCTGAGCATTTAAAAGATGTCGTTCTTGTAGATATTGAAGAAGTATGGCAAATTGGTTTTTTAATGGATGAAATTGATGATGAATTAAGTGCTGTATATATTCCCGGTGCCCCAAACCCAATGTCTGGAGATGTTTTTTTTGTTAAAAAAGAACGTCTAAAAAAACTGGATTTGCCCGAGCTAAATGCTATGAGAATATATAAAAAATTAGGCTTGGATGCAAAGACAGATCTTAAAGGAGAAATTAACAAATTTTCATTTTAGATAGAATTGGTATGGTCAAAGTGATTTATTTTTCTTAACGGTTTTTTTGGTTAAAGAGGCCGGATTATCCTTTTATTTCTAAAATTTTATCATTTATTTTTACTTTTGGATCAACCATAGTCTTAGTGTAAAGAATCTTGGGATTCATAATACAAAATCTATTTATATTACAATCTTTATAGAACTCATACAATTTAGAGAAATATGAATTCCTCAATATTAGATTCAATCCCATTTTATCTCACCTATATTGGTCTTTTTATTTTACTATTGATCGCTTTTGAAATTGGTTATCAAATTAGCAGGCGTAGCAAAGGTCTTCAAGAAGAGGTGGAACCCGGCACCCTGACACCCATGGTAGGAGGACTTATTGGATTACTGGGGTTCTTGCTGGCTTTTACATTTTCAATTGCCACTTCACAATATAACCAGCGCAAACAATACGTTCTTGAGGAAGCCAACGAAATTGGAACTTCTTACCTAAGGGCAGACCTTGTTGATACGAAATACAAAACCGAAGTAAAGCGATTATTAAGGGAATATGTTGACACGCGCCTGCAAGCCCTGAGCAGCACAAATATCAACAATGAACTCGTCAGATCAGTTGAGTTGCATAGTCTTTTATGGAATGAAGTATCGAATGCTGCATTAGTTACTCCCAATACCAACACGGCGATGCTGGTTCAGTCTATTAATAATGTGATTGATATGCATGAAAAAAGGGTTACTGCAGGTTTGCGAAATCGGATTCCTATTGCAATTTGGATAACACTTCTGGCCATCTCGTTCGTGACCATGGCTATAATAGGTATTAAAGCAGGTTTTACCAAACCAAGGGGTTTGATTGCTGTAATTCCCATGATATTGGCCTTTGCCGCACTCACCACACTTATTGTGGATCTCAACCGTCCTCAAAAAGGGTTATTTAAGGTAGGGCAAGAATCGTTGATTTCACTTCAAAAGAGTATGCAAAAAGATGTGCAATAAGCGTGTGACTTTCATCACCCCTTTTTCCTAATTCTCTTATATCCTTGGTGTATTTCTTTATGACATAAATCATAGTTTGTCTTTTGTTGATATCCTACCTTTTGAAACTAATTTTAAATTAAAGACGATGGCAATAAACAAAAATGATAAAAGTTCCTGGGCTATTGGTGGAACTACGCTTATTGGTTTGGGAGTTGGCCTTTTCTTTCTACAAACCTCTCCTATTTGGTTCGTGGCTTGCTTGATTGCCGGCATTGGATTTGGATTAGTACTAACAGCAATTTTGTCTTCCAAAAATGCTTAGGTTAATTTAAGTTTTCCATTTTTTCAAATTCCATACGGTCACTAACTTTCCTGGGAAGTGCCAAAGATGAAATAGATGATAAAGTTTTTCAGAAATACAAGGAAACAATTATTTATAGAAAACAAGTTTACAAAATACCTGTTCTATGCCATAGGTGAGATCATTTTGGTGGTCATTGGAATTCTGATAGCCTTACAAATCAATAATTGGAATAATCAGCGTTTGGAAAAGGAAGATGAAAAAAAGTCTTATCGGAATATTAAACGACAGATAGAAGATGACAGGAAAGAACTTACCGACGTTAAAGCATTTAATAACTATTTCTCGGCTACTTATAAACACGCTAACAAAATAATCAGGGCTCAGGATTTTACTAAATCAGATTCACTGGCCTTAATAGCTATGGGATTGTCTCAATATTCCGATTTTAATAGTAGCGGTAATATTTATGAGACCCTGGTCAACAGTGGAAACCTAAAGCTCCTTAAAAATGATGAGATAACCAGTTTAATTCAACAATTGGAAAACACCTACATCTTTGCCAACAAGCTTGAAACTATTCATTGGGAGATTATTATTAATGAATTATCCCCGGCACTTCGAGGGGTAGTTAATTTTGATGCTTTTAAAGCCGTAAAACCTGAAAGACTTTATGAGGTGGAAATGCAAAACATTTTTGTGGAAAGTATTTATTTGACTTCTGCTAAAGACTCAGTTTATAGTAAGGCCATCCGCGAAATAGATACAATTATCAAATTAATAAATACAGAGCTGGGTGCTGTGAAAGACTAAAACTATTTGTCTGCACTTAATCACTTCTATAATCTATACTATCAACTCACCCGGGATATTCGAAGCATAATAAAAAGATTTAAATAAAACGGAAACTGTTTCCTTCATTCACTATCTTGGAAACTTCAATATTGATAAATGGGGCATTCCTATTTTTTGGCCCGGGAAACGATGATCAAATCCTAAAAAATAGAAGTAATTGCATCTAAATTAACCCTTAAAACCAATTGAATGATAAATCAGTTTAAAATAGGCCTGCTAATTCTTTTGCTAATGCCTTTGTTTATGCTTCAGGCGCAGGAAAAAAAAGAGGACAGTCTGTTTATTCCAGAAGCAAAATCCTTTATATCAAAACACGAAATCATCAACGGTGGAAAAACTATCAGGTATATAGCAACAGCTTCTGAAACTTACTTAAAAAATGAGAAGAATACACCAGTGGCATCTATCTGGTCTGTTGCTTATACCCAGGAAGGTATAAGCGATCTTACAAAAAGACCGGTTACTTTTGTTTTTAACGGGGGGCCGGGTTCGGCTTCTGTATGGCTCCATATGGGGATGTTTGGTCCGCAATTAGTAAAGGTAAATTCAGATGCCCTAGAAGACGATGGGGCGGCTCCATATAATCTGATTACAAATAAAAACGGTCTTTTGGATCTGACAGATCTTGTTTTTATAGACCCTGTAGGTACAGGATACAGCCGGGTGGTGGGAAAAGGCAAAGTTGAGCAATTTTGGGGATTAAATGAAGACGCTGCTTCTATTGCAAAATTTATGAGACAATGGATTACTGTAAACAATAGATGGTTTTCGCCTAAATATATCGCTGGAGAAAGCTTTGGAACCACCAGGGCTGCAGCAGTTGCGAATGCACTGGAAAAAGGAGGGCAAAATATGGCTTTGAACGGTTTAATTCTTATTTCCCAGGCCTTAGATTATGCCGGTTCTACCTCAGTACACGACAATATTACTTCCTATTTAACCTACCTGCCAAGTATGGCTGCCACGGCCTGGTATCATAAAAAAGCAGGGATGGGAAAAGAATTAGAAGCCTTTCTAATTGAGGCCCGGGACTTCACCTATAATGTTTATAGTCCCGCACTTTACAAAGGTTCATTATTAAGCGATAGCGAAAAAAGTGAATTAGCCGAAAAGCTCAGTTATTTCACAGGGCTGAATAAAGACTATATACTAAAATCTGATTTAAGAATTTTAATGCCTCGATTTCAAAAACAGCTACTTTTAGATCGCGGACTGGCTGTAGGGCGTCTGGACGGTAGATTTATGGGCGATGAAGTTGATAAAGTTTCCGAAACACCTCATCTTGGTGATCCGGCAGACTATCAGATAAGTTCTGCATATACAGCATCCTTAAATCATTATTTTGCCGATAAACTTAAAATTAAAATGGACCGCCCCTATATAACCTCTAATGACTCTATTGGAAATAAATGGAGATGGCGACCTGTTCCTGATGGCAAATTTTGGGAACCCTCAGCCGTAAATGTTGCACGAAAGTTAGCAGAGACGATGAAAAGAAACACAGAGATGAAAGTATTTGTAGCCAGTGGTTATTATGATCTAATCTGTCCATTTTTCGATGCGGAATATACATTTTCCCGAAATGGAATTAGCAGAGAACGTATTAAAATGGGCTACTATGAAGCCGGGCATATGATGTATACCCATGAACCAGATTTCCTAAAATTATCTATTGATATCAGGGAGTTTTTATCCAATTGATTTATTAATATTTTTATTCTGTTTTAAAATCCTGTTGTACATTTAAATCATTAACACTTTTAATAGCTGACCATGAAAAAAATCTGCATACTATTTTTAACATTTTTTACAGGCTTCCATGCAGTTAAGGCTCAAACTCAGGAAGACCGATTGCCATTGTTAAAAAAAGAAGTTCAGGAGAAGGTAGAGGCAAGGGCTAAAATGGCTCAGGTAATGGTAGATAAGGTATTCAGTTTTTCTGAACTGGGTTTTCAGGAAGAACAAACTTCCAAATACATTACCGATATTTTAAAGGAGAATGGATTCGAAATAGAATATGGGATATCGGGGGTTCCAACGGCCTGGTGGGCCAAATGGGGAACAGGAAAACCTGTTATTGCCATTGGAAGTGATCTGGATTGTATTCCAAAAGCATCTCAAAAACCGGGCGTAGCCTATCATGATCCTATTGTGGAAGGTGCCCCGGGACATGGAGAAGGCCACAACTCCGGAACACCGCTTAATGTCGTGGCAGTGCTTTCCGTAAAAGAAATAATGGAACGCGAAAAAATTCCAGGTACTCTGATTATATGGCCAGGAGTGGCAGAAGAACAATTAGGAACTAAAGCGTACTACACGAGGGACGGTTATTTTGATGATGTTGATCTTTGCATTTTTACACATGTTTCCAATAATATGAATGTCTCTTACGGTCCTGCAAGAGGTACGGGTATGATTTCTGTGGAGTATACTTTTGAAGGAGAATCCGCACATTCGGCGGGGTCTCCCTGGAGGGCCAGGAGTGCGGCTGATGCCGTTGAATTAATGAATATTGGCTGGCAATACAACCGGGAACACCTGCACCCACTGGGAAGATCTCACTCGGTGATAAACAATGGGGGTGATCAACCCAATGTAGTCCCTTCAAAAGCCTCTATCTGGTATTATTTCCGGGAAATTACCTATCCGAAAATTATGGAGGTTTATGAAAGGGCTAACGAAATTGCAAAAGGTGCGGCCATGATGACAAGGACCACAATGAGCAGCAAGATTTTGGGAACCGCCTGGCCAAGACATTTTAATAAACCGATTGCAGAAGACATGTATTCCAATATTTTGGAAGTAGGCTTACCTGAGTGGAGCGAAGCGGATCAAATGCTGGCAAAAGCAGTTCAGCGTGAAGTAAACTCCCCTAAAGACACAACCGGACTAGCCGTAAAATTGGATACCATAGGTCTCCCGGTTGTAGAACCCGTAAGTGGCGGATCGGATGATATTGGTGATATTTCCTGGAAAGTTCCTACTGTTACACTTAGGTATCCTTCGAATATTCCCGGATTACAAGGGCACCATTGGTCTAATGCTATTGCGATGGCAACCCCAATTGCTCACAAAGGAGTAGTAGCCGGAGCCAAAGTTGAAGCCATGACGCTTCTTGATTTACTTTTAAAACCGGAACTGGTAGAGCAGGCATGGAAATACTATAATGAAGAACAAATAAGTAAGCAAAAATATGTTCCCATGGTCTCCGAAACAGATAAACCTGCAATCTATCTTAATAAAAAAATTATGGAAATATATGCTCCAATGTTAGTTCCATTTTATTACGATGAATCCAAATATGATTCTTATATAGAACAATTGGGGATATCATATCCAACCTTAAGAAATGATCAATTGGAATCACAAAAAGAAATGAAGTGAAAGTGAGTATTCTAAAAAATTTAATGCCATACATCCTGTTTTTTATCCTCGCAAGCAGTTGTAAGCAAAATGAAGGAAAACAGGTGCCAGAAATAAAGTTACCGCGCATCGCAATAGCGGGCCTGGCTATAGAATCCAGTACTTTTTCTCCCGCTCAAACCCATGAAGAAGCATTCCATGCCAGGGTTGCAGAAGATGTTTTCACCTTTTATCCGTTTCTTGCTGAAGATTCAGTTAACCGAAAGCGGGCAGAATGGGTTCCTACTTTAAGGGCACACGCCCTTCCGGGTGGGATTGTTACCAGGGAAGCCTATGAATCTCTGGTATCCAAAACGCTTACAATGCTTAAAGAAAATGGCCCATATGACGGTTTATTTTTTGATATTCATGGGGCAATGAGTGTTGTAGGTCTGGAAGATCCGGAGGGCGATTTTATCCTGCGTGTCCGTGAAGTTGTTGGATATGAAACCCTGATATCCACCTCAATGGATTTACATGGCAATGTTTCCCGTCGCCTGGCTGAAAACTCAGATCTGATTACCTGTTACCGAATGGCACCCCATGAGGATGCTCTGGAATCCAAAAAACGAGCAGTTGATAATCTTTTAAGCAGATTAGAAAACAGGAAAGGAAAACCAAAATATAAAGCCTGGATACCAGTTCCAATATTGTTGCCAGGAGAAAAAACCAGTACCAGGATAGAACCGGGAAAAAGCTTGTATGCAATGCTGCCTGATGCTACAAAAAGTAAAGGAGTCATTGATGCTGCTATCTGGATCGGATATGCATGGGCAGATGAAGCCCGTAACCATGCAGTGGTAATGGTAACAGGAGATAATAAAAAAGAAGTGGGTGATGCCGCAGAAAAGTTAGCACAGCATTTTTGGCAGGTCAGGTCAGAATTTGAATTTGTAGCCCCTACCGCCACTTTATTGGAAAGTCTTGACATGGCCATTGCCAGTAAAAAGAAACCTTTCATGATCAGCGACATGGGAGATAACCCAACGGCAGGGGGTGCAGGAGATGTAAGCTGGACTTTAAACGAGATACTAAAAAGAAAGGAATTTAAGTCGGGACAAGGGCCCTCTTTAATCTATGCTTCCATTCCCGGTCCGGAATTAATAGCAAAAGCCTCAAATTTAAAAATTGGAGATTCTGTTGTGGCCCCTGTGGGAGCGGCCATTGATGACCGCTTTGCCGGGCCTGTAATGCTTTCCGGCACAATAGAATCCATTAAGGAAGGTGATATTCACGCGGAAACAGAAATGGTAGTTAAAGTAGGTAGTGTACATGTAATCGTAACCAAGAAGCGCAAGCCCTATCATAAAGAAGTAGATTTTACCAGTCTTGGGTTGGACCCAAGAAATACAGATATTGTAGTGGTCAAAATTGGTTATTTAGTGCCTGAATTATACGATATGAGGGGCGATTGGATTATGGCGCTTACCCCCGGAGGAGTAGATCAGGATCTGGAACGCCTTGGATATAAAAACATTATTAGACCTATGTATCCTTTGGATAAGGACATGGAAGAACCGGATTTAAAAGCGAAGTTTGTGCTAGTCTCAGGTAGAGCTCAATAGAATAGATTTGTTCTTAAGCATTTTTATTAAAATTTTGTTTAAACAGATAACTTTTAAGCTATGAATTTATCACTTAAAATTGCACTTGGCAGTTTATTTATTATTTGTCTGATCAATTGTAAACATGAAATTAAAAAAGTTGATCAAGAAGACGTAATTGAACCGATAAAACAAGAACTTCCTGAAGTTGCCGGAAACTATGTTTCAGATTATTATCAGAATAGAAATGAAGGTTATGACTGGATTGCTATTTCAGTAAAAGATATAGGTGAAAATACCATTGCTATCTCGGTTAGATCACGCGCAGATAAAAAGAAGCCTACTTGTACCCTGGATACAAAAGCCTATAAGGTTAATGATTCCCTATTTACTTCCGCTGTGAATGGTTTAACCGTGATGTTTACTTTTCATAAAGACAGACTCAATATCAGTACTGAAATACCTGAACAAGCAGATGGCCTGCAGTATTATTGCTCCGGAGGCGGTAACTTCATAGGAAATTATGCAAGAATAGATGGGGACTTAGACCAAACTCAGATAGATAGGACAATTTTTTCCAGGACTTTAGAATTGCAGGGCATTGGATTTTTGGTCTCCTCTACGACTATAGAGTTTGGGAAAGAGCTTCAAATAACTCCATATGGCCTGGAAGTAGATAACAACCCCATCACGCATATCATAGAGGGCACTGTTATAAATGCGGAAATTGAAGATCTAAACTCCGATGGTTTTCCCGAGCTATTGGTATACCTTTCATCAGATGGTAGTGGAAGTTACGGGGATGTTATTGGTTATTCTGTAAATAATGGAAAATCAATTAGTGCTATATATTTTCCTCCTGTCTCAGAAAATGATGAGCTTAAAAAAGGGTATATGGGCCATGATGAATTTTCAGTTATCGAAACCACACTGGCGCAGCGCTTCCCAATTTACAAGGAAGGAGATACCAATGCAAATCCAACCGGAGGAATAAGACAAATTGAATACCAATTAGTCGATGGTGAAGCCTCAAGAAAATTTGTGATAAAAAACAGCACCGATTTTCCTGAAAAAAATTAATAATCAATATTTTTTGACGTCCTCTTTTTTGAATCACGGATTTTACTACATTTAGAAGGTGTTGTGATAACAGAATGCATTTAACAAAAAAATCCATTTTATAACACCTATTTTCCTTGAACACCCTATTATGCAACTTTTTTCATTAAAATCACCTTATTCGTTTAACTTCATGAGAACAGTGTATTTCCTTTTTCTCTTCGTAATACAAGTAACACTTTCTGCACAATCTACCGCACAGCTCATTGAGGAAATAGATTTAGGAAACATTGCCCCCGGTCAATTAGAAACCTATTGGCTTAAAATAATAGATAATGGACTGTCTCAGCCCATTTCTATACCTGTCATCATAGCAAAAGGGAAAAATCCCGGCCCTGTATTAGGCTTAACAGCCGCCTTGCATGGGAATGAGCTTAATGGTATTATGGTAATTCATAAGGTAATTGAAGATATAGATATCAACTCTTTAAAGGGAACTATTATAGCTATTCCCGGTTTAAATGCTGTCAGTATTCCATTACACCAAAGAAGGTATATTGACAAAGAAGACCTAAACCGGAATTTTCCCGGGAAAGAAAAAGGAAACAGATCGCAACAATATGTCTGGCAGATCAATTCAAAAATACTTTCTAAAATAGATTACCTGGTTGATATGCATACGGCAAGTTTCGGAAGGGAAAATACCCTTTATGTCAGGGCAGATCTTAGCGATCCCAAAATGGAAAAAATGGCTTTGCTTCAGAATGCAGATATCATCTTAAACAACAAGGGGGTGCCAAGTGCCAATGATCAAATATCTGCTACGAGAACAATGCGAGCTGAAGCCATATTAAAAGGAATCCCTTCAATTACCATAGAATATGGAAACCCGCAGGTCTTTCAACCTGAAATAATTGAACGAGGTGTAGACGGCATTGAAAATATAATGAGTTGGCTGGAGATGACTGACAACAAAATTAAAGTTGGAACAACGGCCACTGTATGTAAAAAATCGTATTGGATATATGTAGATAAAGGCGGTTACCTTGAGGTGAAGGCCCAATTGAATCAAAGTGTCAAAAAGAATGATTTAATTGCCGTCTTAAGGGATCCATTTGGAGCGACAATCAAGGAATATCTTAGTCCCGAAGATGGAATTATAATTGGTAGAAGTAGTAATCCGGTTAATATGAATGGAGGAAGAATTATACATTTGGGAATTCTTCAAAACGCTGACGAATGATTCCGTGGTTAATCAGCGGTTTTACCGTTATAATAGTTTACTTTTTAAACCAATGGGAGAATAAGTACATTAAATCTCTGCTTGATTGGTTTCCCGCTATTTTGTTTGCATACCTTATTCCGGCAGGAATTACCGCCCTAATGGACATAGATCTTTCTCAAGACGAGATTCACGATTACAGTAAGCTCTATTTTATTCCATTGGCCATAATTGCAGTAATGAGCAGTTTGTCTTTTCTCCAATTAAAATCAATTGGATGGAAGCCCATTGCAGTGTTTGTTGCAGGCTCATTTTGGATCGCAGTATTCCCTTTTATTCTGGCACTATTTCTGTTGGATAGTGAGCTGATCTCAGAATTATTTATCAATCAGGAGTATTGGAAAGGTGTTCCACCTATTGTAGGCGGATGGATTGGCGGAAGTACAAGTCAATTAGTGCTTAAAGAGTTGGTAGAATGTCCTGAAAATATTTTTTTAACGGTTTTAGTAATGGATAACATTCTGGTTAACATTTGGACTATCCTTATGTTTCAGGGCATAAAAGAAAGTGATTTTTTAAACCGGAAACTAAAAATTACTAATTTGTCCATGCCGGAAGCCATTAAAAAGCGAGAAGGAAAAAGCCTAAGTCCTTTGCTATGTTTTCTGATTTTAACGGCTTTTGTTTTTGTCATCAATGCTTTGGTTGACAGTTTTGTGATAAAAATAATTGTTTTGTCTGCTATTGGATTGCTGTTAAGTAGTCTAATTAAAAACTGGAATTTTGGTTTTGTGCTAAAATTTGGTGGTATCCTTATCCTTGTCGTTATGGCTGTTCTTGGACTGAAATTGAAATTTAGTCTGGTAGAATTTGAGCTGGGCTTTCTTGGATTTATGATTGTCTGGTTGTTGAGTCATTTTATCATCTTATTATTGGTCGCAAAACTTTTAAACGTAAATACAGCTTGGGTGCCTATAGCCAGTATGGCAAATGTAGGAGGCATAGCTACTGCACCGGCAGTTACTGCAGCTTATGAACCTAAATGGATGCCTCATGCAATTATATTGGCCATCCTGAGTATGGCTACCGGTACATTTTGGGGGATGTTGACCATTTTCCTGTTTAGGAGTTATTTTTTCTGATTTACATTACATATTTCAGAATAAATATATTCTTAAACAAAAGATTTTTAGGACCTATGTACAGATTCTTCTGGAAGGAAGTTTACTAATTTTAGATTACGTACCTCTCAGGATGGTATAAGCCTCCAGGCTATTTTAGTTTAAATTCAAAGTTTATGTTTTAATATATTAAACCCTCTCAAATGACTGAAACTTTAAATCAAAATAAAGAAAATGCCATCGCATTTTACAAAATGGCATATTATGGTAACCCAAAAAAAGCGGTGGAATTATATGTAGGTGCGAAATACATTCAACATAATCCATTAGTTGGGGATGGGACTCAACCGTTTATTGATTATTTTAATAGGATGGCTAGTGAATATCCTGAAAAATCCATTGAGTTTAGGAGATCTGTTGCTGAAGGTGATTTGGTAGCCCTTCATACGCATCAGATTTGGCCGGATAATGAGGAATATGTTACCATGGACTTCTTTAGGTTTGATGCAATTGGTAAAATTGTGGAACATTGGGATTCTATGCAACAAATACCAAAGACTTCGGCGAATAACAATACGATGTATTGATAATTAGGACGAATAAACCAAACTATTTTTCTACCTTTAATAGTAGTATTTAGCACCCAGATGACCCAGGGATTTAGTATTGCTATAATTTGAGTTTTATGGCCACTTAAAGTATATCAAACCCTAAAAAAACTGATTTATAGAAGCATAATTAGTTCAAATTGAATGTCCGGTGAATAAGCTCAGAAAAATCATATCAGAAAATTTAACAGGGAAGAAAGTAGCCTTTCTGTTCTTGCTAACCAATCTTGTTTATGCATTCATGCTTTTTGTAACCATTCCAAAAACAGTTGCTTATTCCGGTGGAATGAAATTATTGGATATGATGCCACAGGGATACAATTCCGAATATGTAAATGAACTTTTCAACAAGCTTGGAGAAGAAGGCCGAGGAGTTTACTTATTTAATCAAATCCCTGTTGATATGATCTACCCTTTCCTTTTTGGAATAACCTACTCCCTGTTAATTGCCTATTTTCTAAAAAAATTGGACAAATTAAATACCCCTTTTTTCTATTTGTGTCTGGTCCCACTCATAGCGGGTATAGCCGACTATCTGGAAAATATTGGAATAATCACCATGCTAAATGATTATCCAGACCTATCCATTACCCAAATCAGCACAACAAACTTTTTTACACTTATAAAGAGCCTGTCGACAACTCTATTCTTTTTGATATTGATCGTGATTATTATTGTAGTCGGAGTTAAGCGCTTTAAATGGAAATAAATCAGTGAATAGTAATTAAACCCAAATAATTTAACCCTTTGACAAATTAATTTCGGAAAAATAAATGACCTACATAGATTATTATAAAATATTGGGGATTAATAAGAAAGCCTCTGAAAATGATATAAAAAAAGCCTATCGGAAAATGGCCCGAAAATACCATCCCGATCTAAATCCGGGTGACAAAGAAGCAGAGAAGAAATTCAAGGAAATAAACGAAGCCAACGAAGTTCTGAGCAATCCGGAGAATCGCAAAAAATACGATAAACACGGGAAAGACTGGAAACATGCCGACGAAATTGAAAAAGCACAGCAACAGCAGCAATATCATAGAGGTAGACAACAAAGAGGTCCTGGCCAATATTCAGAAGAAGACTTTTCAGACTTCTTCGGTTCCATGTTTGGAGGAGGATCTACAGGAGGTCGAGGTAGAAATGTACAATTCAGAGGACAGGACTACAATGCGGAATTACAGTTGGAACTGGAAGATGTCTATCGCACCCATAAACGAACCCTTACTATAAATGGCAAAAATATTAGGTTAACAATTCCGGCAGGCGTGAAGAACGGGCAGGTAATCAAAATTAAGGGGTATGGCGGAGAAGGAGTTAATGGTGGACCAAAAGGGGATTTACACATTAAATTTTCGATCCTCAATCACTCAAAATTTAAACGTGATAAGGACAACCTTTACGCAACGATTGATCTGGACCTGTACAAAGCCCTGCTAGGCGGGGAGGTTGTTATAGATACCTTTGATGGAAAAGTAAAGTTAAAAGTAAAGCCCGAAACTAAAAACCTGACAAAGGCAAAATTAAAGGGTAAAGGCTTTCCTATATATAAAAAAGAAGGTCAGTTTGGAGATCTGTACATTACGTATCAGATAAAAATACCAACCAATCTTTCAGATAAAGAAAAGGAATTATTTAAGGAATTGGCAAAACTAAGATAGATATGGAGCTAAAAGATTTTATACCAATTGTCCAGTTATGTGAACATTATAGTGTAGAGGTTTCATTTTTTAATGAACTCCATGAAGAGGGCTTAATCAGTATCACAACCCTTGAACAAACTTCCTATCTTCATCAGGATAAAATTAGTGATGTGGAAAAAATGATTCGAATCCACCAGGAATTAAATATAAATACTGAAGGTATTGATGCAGTTTTCAATTTGCTGCAAAAAATTGATAGTTTACAAAATGAATTGAATAAGCTTCATAACAGGCTGCGTTTGTACGAAAACGATTATTGAAAAAAATTTAAGAGGAACATTTGAGAAAGATTATTAATGACTGTATTATTCCAATTTTAAAATAATGAAATCCATAGAACTCATAAGAGAATGGATGCTAGCTCATCCAACTTCGACAACATTAATAAAATACGTTGTCCTGGTGTTATTGATAATTGGGTTTATTCAATTCCTGAGAAGATTCATTCGTAAAAATTTACCAAACTCTAAGGTTAAATATAAGTCTCAAAAGGGAATAGAAGTAATTGGTTATTTGATCCTGGTAATTCTTACGCTCTCCTATTTTACGGGGAATATTAAGGACTTCACATTGGCTATAGGGCTTTTATCAGCGGGGGTTGCAATTACCCTTCAGGAGTTAATCTTAAGCATTGCAGGGTCTATGTACATTTTCTTTGTAAAAGTGTATATCCCTGGTGATAGAATAGAGATAAATGGAATTAAAGGTGATGTTATTGATGTAGACAGTATTTATACCACTATGATGGAAATTGGGGAATGGGTAAGCAGTGATAATTACAGCGGAAGAATTATTAAATTGAGCAATGCATTTGTTTTCAAAGGCCCTATCTATAATTATTCCAAAGATTTCCCCTTTATATGGGATGAGTTTAATTTACCTATCAGGTATGGGTCAGATGTTGAAATGGCAAAAGCTATTATTATCAAGGTAGCAACTGATAATTTGTCTGAATATGTAGCGGATTCCATTACTAAATGGAAGGATGTTGTTGAACGCTATTATATCGAAGATGCAAAGGTAGAACCTACTTTGGCCATTACCATGACCGATAATTGGATTCAGTTCAACCTGAGATATATTGTCGATTATAAAAAAAGGAGGCTTACAAAACATATATTAAATGAATTGATTGGAAAAGAGTTTGAAAAAACCAATGGCAAAGTAATTTTGGCTTCTTCAACCGTTGAAATAGTGCGAATTCCAATGGTAAATATTAACGAAAAAGGTATAACTCAAACAGACAATGACAATTACTAAACAGCATTTCATCCCCTTCTTTTTACTTTCACTGCTAATTTCATGTAACTCACCTCAAACAGCGGATCAAAAAATTGATTCAGCTGCCAAATCTGTCTCCACATCCTATAGCCCTCCTGTTTTCTCAAATGACAATCGTGTGGAAAAGATAAAGAGCATTTCTGCGGAAATACAGCAACTGATAGAGGAACATGCAAAAGAGCGCAAAATACCCGGGGTTGCATATGGCATAGTAATAGATAGTGAGCTCATTGTTGCTGGGGCTACCGGGCTGCTTGATATTACAAAGGAACTACCCGCAACTACAGGGGCTGCATTTCGAATAGCATCCATGAGCAAAAGCTTTACGGCTATGGCTATTATGAAACTACGAGATGAAGGAAAATTATCACTCAGTGATCCGGTCGCTGATTATATCCCCGAAATGGCAGCACTGAAATATCTCACTTCTGATTCTCCTGTCATTGATATTGAAAACCTCATGACAATGACCGCAGGCTTCCCGGAAGATAATCCCTGGGGGGACCGTCAATTAGATGAGCCGGATCAAATGCTCATAAATCTTCTTGCTGAAGGTATTGCATTTTCTAACCCTCCCTCCTATACATTTGAGTATAGTAATACAGGATATGCCTTATTAGGTAATATTATTAGCCGTGTTTCCGGAATGCCTTATCAGCAATATATCACAGAGAATATTTTACTGCCACTTGGTATGAAGCATACCTATTGGGAATATGATGAAATTCCAAAGGAACAGTTGGCGATTGGATACCGATGGGAAGATGATCAATGGAAACTGGAACCCATGCTTCATGACGGGTCTTACGGTGCCATGGGAGGTTTAATAACTTCTATAGAAGACTTTAGCAAATATGTTAGCTTTCACCTTTCTGCGTGGCCGCCCAGGAGCGATGCGGATAACGGACCCGTTCAGAGAAGTACTTTAAGAGAAATGCATACGCCCCAATTTTCAAGCTTAAATGCTGAAGCCACAGACTTCAACGGGAATCCTTGTGCATCAGTTTCCGGATACGGATACGGATTAGGGATTCATACTAATTGTAAAGGCCTAAAATTGGTCAGACATGGCGGTGCACTACCCGGTTTTGGAAGTAATTATGTATTTTATCCAGACTATGGCGTTGGGATAATGGCCTTTGGTAATCTTACCTATACGGCTCCATGGCCCCTTAAAAAGATAGAAAAATTACTATTTGAAAGCCTGGACTTAGCGCCTCGAAAACTTCCCGTATCGGTTATTTTAAAGGAAAGACAACAACAAGTAAGTCAATTAATTCAAACCTGGAGTCCTGATTTGGAAGAGGAACTGTTGGCCGAAAATTTCTATATGGACAAATCCCGTGAACACCGGATGGCGGAGGTAAAAGAGATTTTTGACAAAGCAGGCACAGTTATCAGCACAAATGAAATTAAACCTTATAATCAACTTAGGGGAAGTTTTAGCATTAAGACAGAGAATGGAGTCATTAACATCTTTTTTACACTAACCCCTGAAAAAGAAGCAAAATTACAGCAACTTAATTTATCATTTGAATCTGAAGAATCCAAAAAGAAGTAAAGAGTGCGCTTGCACTCTTTACTGGTCCTTAGAGAAATAACATATCTTTAAAGCCTATTCAACCATCTCTTCTATCCCGGTTTCTATATTGCGCTTTATTAAAAACTCCTCAACCACTTCTTCCAGGCTGGGTTTCCCAATAGATTGAAGGTCATAAAAAACCCGCGTGCTTGGTTTTCTAATATTTATCACCCTGTTTAAATCTATGGGCGTACCAATAACTACTGCATCGCAATCACAACTATTTATAGTCACTTCCAAATCCCTGAGCTGGTGAACACCATATCCCATAGCCGGTAATAATTTTCCAATTTTCGGATAAGTCTCAAAGGTATCCTTCAATTGCCCTACAAGGTATGGTCTGGGATCTACGATCTCAGAAGCTCCAAATTTTTCGGCAGCCAAAGTACCTGCTCCAAGTTTCATTCCTCCATGAGTTAATGTTGGCCCATCTTCTACCACCAACACCCTTTTATTTCGTATTACGGAAGGATCTTCAACACTTATTGGTGAGGCAGCATCAATTACAATTGCGTTTGGAACAACTTGAGTAATTAATCTTCGGAGTTTATCGATATTTTTGGGGCGTGCACTGTCTATTTTATTTATAATAACAACATCAGACATCCTTAAAGTGACTTCTCCAGGATAATATTTTGTTCCATGGCCCACTCTGTGAGGATCCGTAACAGTAATATGCAAATCAGACACATAGAATGGAAAATCATTGTTTCCCCCATCCCATACAATGATATCACAACCATCCGGATCATTCTCAGCCGCCCTTATAATATCTTCATAATCCACTCCTGCATAAATGACATTTCCTCTGACAATATGAGGTTCGTATTCTTCCATTTCTTCAATGGTACAGTTGTATTTCTCCAGGTCTTCCAGACGGGCATAGCGCTGTACCCTCTGTGCCTCAAGATCTCCGTAAGGCATAGGGTGCCGGATGGCCACAACTTTAAGTCCATTTTCAATAAGGATCTCAATCAATCGCCTGGCAGTCTGACTCTTACCACAACCTGTTCGGGTTGCGCCAACACTAATTAATGGTTTAGTGCTCTTAAGCGAGGTTTCTTTTCTGCCCAGTAAGACAAAATTTGCACCCGCAGTATTTACCAGGGCACTTTTATGCATTAGCTGTTCATAGGAGACATCCGAATAAGAAAAAACAACATCATCAATTTTGAGATCAACAATTAATTGTGTAAGGTCTTTTTCATCATAAATTGGTATGCCGGAAGGATATAATTCTCCCGCCAGTGAAGGTGGGTATTTACGATTTAAGATATTAGGAATTTGTGCTGCCGTAAAA
>Ga0316194_10000678_pt1 | contig 22619 bp, 26 predicted proteins | sample CroRivsedime1_MG_FD_204936 | JGI IMG/M metagenome (GOLD analysis project Ga0316194, IMG submission 204936) | Coastal sediment microbial communities from Maine, United States - Cross River sediment 1 | ecosystem: Environmental > Aquatic > Marine > Coastal > Sediment | place: USA: Maine...
ACTTCATGGAAAGAGTGTTGCACGCGGCGGAAACCGAATGGCTGGCGCCACTGCTGGTCGCGATCCTCGTTGGCATTGCCGGTTACCTTTACCTCAAATACTCCGGCAACAACCGGTAGATGAGACCGATCGGTAGCTACGGGGTATTGCGCGGTTTCCTTATCTGGTCCAGTGACACGGCCTGAACGTTCGGAGTGTGCGGCAAGTCCGCGTCTTCAGGGATAAAGATCCGGTGCCCGTTAATCATTGCGGAAACATCCGACGTCGTTCCTTTCGCGTCGTGAAGCACCACGGTGATGACGTGCAAACAGGAAAAGGCCAGGATGACCGGCGCCCAGAAGTCATGCACCGACGGCAGGTAAAACCCCCCTACCACCGGCCAGGCTTCCATTAGCAGCCCGGTTAATGTCTGCAGAACAAGAATAACCAGAACGAGAAGATAGACCGGTGCCCACAACGGATTATGCGCGTACCATTTCGGTTGCGGCGACTTACCCATTGTTGCGTAGAAACGCAGTGTCATGCCTATCTTGTGCAGATCAGCGCGCACCGGCACCAGCGCCTTCCAATGAGCGGGGCCCGTGCCGAAAAACAGCAGCCACAAGCGAAGCATCAACCCGAGCGTCAGCCCGATACTGGCAAGGTCGTGATACTCACTGGCCGAATCCGCAACGCCGGGCGCCAGCTTCAGCAACCAGCCGGTCGCCATCAGCGCAATGACAGACAAAGCGATCAGCCAGTGCGCAAGGCGCATCCAGCCACTCCACACCAATGTACGCTGTATGTGGCTACTGTTCACAACCCACCCTGGTCAGGTTCAGGATCCATTACCGAGCATGCGGTACATGGTAACAAAGAATACGGCCATAGCGACCATGAACAGTACAACGAACAGAGACAGTCGGCAGCCGGCGCACTGCGGGTGGAGCCGGTAAACTTCACCTCGACCGGGTCACGCACATCGATCAGCACAACCTCACGCCCCTCCGGCCTGGTCAGCATTGCGTGTGTTTCGCTTGCATCAACGTACAGACCTGCCTTGGTGCGCATGCTGGCCTTCTCGGGCGCATCCGCACACACCTCTATCAGCTTGAAGTAGAAAATTCAGTCGTCGAGCGGCTGCTTGATGCTGACTGCTCCGCGCAGGTCGCCGGGCTTGTAACCCACAGCCCGATCGTACGGATACATGGTCTTCAGCTGGGCACGCACCGGCTCCGCGATCTGTTCGGCACTGCCGTGACAGACCATACACTGCGGCGCCGCACCAATCGCCTTCATGTAGCGCAGCGACTTGCCGGCCGGTTCCTCAACGACTTCGAAATAGCTCATCGCGTCGAACTTTTCACCCTTCGCCGCACGTTTATCGAAATCCTGCAACACGCTCTGCTCCCAGACGTCAGGCAACCCCAGCATTGGGTTGCGTACCCGTGTGCCGACCCGGGTCACCTTCCAGCCCTTCTCCAGCGAGACATCATTGGCAATACCCGGCGCCACGTCGCGGCATACTTTCATCGCAGCAGTCGGTCCGCCCGCCTTCATTTCGCGCTTCATGGTTCCACCGAGCTGCTTCAGGAAATCACCTGTCACAACTTTGGCCGCCTCGACACGCGCCTGTATTTCGGCATCGTCGCCAGCCGCCTGTACAAGCGGCGCAGCAACGCAAGCTGTCACTGCCGTCGCAATCAGTAACTTTGAAACTTTCATCTTCATTTCCAAACTCCTGTCTCATGCAAATGGATTACTTCAATTCAAATTCTCGCAGCGTTTGTTGGCTGCCAGACTGCCTTCCTTCCAGGTCTCGCCGTATATGGCCTCTAACTGCTTTTGCCTTATGAACCGCTCGCGGGTGGTCCCGGGTTGCAGGTCAGTATTCATCGCGCGTTCCTGGCCGATACTGCTGATTCGCCGCTCAGCTCTTACGCGCCCCGGGTAAATCAGCGTCTCATCGGGCAGCTTGAACAGGCATTCCCGGACGCTGTCGAACAGCCGGCCCGCATCGGCATCGTCGCGCTGGCAAGATCCTGTAACACCGGCCAGCAGCGTGTGACCGGTGAACACGCGGTCCTGCCACTTGAAACTCAGCGAACAGACACTGTGTCCCGGTGTTTCCATTACGTTGACAACTTCCTCTCCCACAAAAATCCTGTCACCGGACCGGGCTTACCGTGTTGCCGCTGGGACGCTTGCGTGTTTGCAACAGTACACCTTCCCGGGCAACATCCGTGAGCTGCGTAATATCCTGGAACGGGCCATGCTACTGGCCGATGATGATGCGATCCTGCCGGAGCACCTGACCGCTGAAGCCTGCGATAGTCAGACGGCATCCAATGACAGGCAACTGCTGAGTGGCGGTGAAATCCTTCCACTCCGGGAAATAGAACGTCGTTACCTCATACAGGTTGTGGCGCGGTTCCAGGGTGATCGCGACAGTCTGGCGGACAAACTGGGAATCAGCAAACGCACCCTGTTCAGAAAACTGCAGAGCTTACAGGCCGGATAGTTCAACACTGCGATTGATTTGTCGGATTACGCTGCGCTAATCCGACCTACCTAACTACGTAACCCCGGCACTGGTCTTGCTCTGTAGGTCGGATTAGCGCAGCGTAATCCGACAAATCACCTTAAATTAAGCACCATACGTATCAGGCCGAAGAATTCAGTGCGTCGGCGTGCCAGGCCAGGTGTTCGCCGATGAAGCTGGCAATAAAATGATAGCTGTGGTCGTAACCTTCCTGCAGACGCAGCGTGAGTGGTAACCCAGCCGCCTCACAGGCCGCTTGCAGGTTGTGGGGGAACAGCTGCTCGGCGAGAAACTCATCGGCTGTACCCTGGTCGACCAGCATGGGTGGCGCTTTGGCGCCATCCTGTACCAGGCAGGTTGCATCATAAGCTTCCCAGTCCGTCCGTTTGTCACCCAGATAGGCGCTGAAACAGCCTTCGCCCCAGCCGCTTTGTATGGGGTTACAGATCGGCGAAAAAGCCGACACCGAGCGAAATACCCCCGGGTTTTTCAAAGCGCAGATCAGCGCCCCGTGGCCGCCCATGGAATGCCCTGCAATGGACTTCAAACCGGGCGCCACCGGAAAGTTCGCCTCGATCAGTGCCGGCAATTCCAGTACCAGATAGTCGTACATATGGTAGTGCTTTGACCAGGGCTGCCGCGTCGCGTTGACATAGAAACCGGCGCCCTGCCCCAGGTCGTAACGATCCGCAGCATCGGGCACGTCGGCCCCGCGTGGACTGGTATCAGGAATAATCAGCGCCAGGCCAAGTTCAGCGGCGTAGCGCTGGGCGCCGGCCTTGGTGCGGAAGTTGTCGTCGCTGCAGGTGAGGCCGGATAACCAGTAAACAGCTGGCACCTTGCCGTTTTCGGCCTGCGGCGGCAGATAGACGGAAAAAGTCATGCGGCAGTGGCAGCTGTCTGAATCGTGCTGGTAACGGTTCAGAAAACCACCGGATTCCTTGATGCTTTCGATCTGTTCCACGTGTCCGTCCCTAGAAAATAATAACCGAGCGAATGCTTTTACCCTCGTGCATCAGGTCAAACGCCGTGTTGATGTCTTCCAGCGGCATGCTGTGGGTCACCATGCTGTCCAGTTCGATTTTACCGTTCATATAGTTCTCGACATAGCCGGGCAGTTCGCTGCGGCCCTTCACACCGCCAAATGCCGAGCCTTTCCAGGTGCGCCCCGTGACCAGCTGAAAAGGTCGGGTGCAGATTTCCTGGCCGGCACCGGCGACGCCGATAATGGTCGAGACACCCCAGCCCATGTGGCAGCATTCCAACGCATCGCGCATGACTGCAACATTGCCGATGCACTCGAAAGAATAATCGACACCGCCGTTGGTCATTTCAACAATGGCCTCGGCGACACCGACACTCAGTTGTTGAGGGTTAACGAAATCGGTGGCACCCAGGGCTTTTGCCATTTCGAACTTGTCCGGGTTCACGTCAACGGCGATGATGCGCCCGGCTTTGGCCATCACCGCACCCTGTATAACTGACAGGCCAATGCCGCCCAGCCCGAATACCGCGACCGTAGCACCGGCTTCAACCTGTGCAGTATTGAGAACCGCGCCAATGCCGGTGGTAACGCCACAGCCCAGCAGGCAGACCTTGTCCAGCGGTGCGGCCGGGTTGATTTTGGCCAAGGCGATTTCCGGTACCACGGTGTATTCGGAAAAGGTCGAGCAGCCCATGTAGTGATAGATGGCTTTGCCGTTGTGGGAAAACCGGCGCGTGCCGTCCGGCATATAACCCGTCCAGAGCGTGGACGCGATCGTCTGGCAGAGATTGGATCTGGTCGATTTGCAATACTCGCAATGGCCGCATTCCGGAATGTAAAGCGGGATAACGTGGTCACCCGGCTTCAGATCCTTCACACCGGCGCCACACTCGACCACTTCACAACCGCCTTCGTGGCCGAGCACACAGGGAAAGGCGCCCTCCGGATCTTCGCCCGACAGGGTAAAAGCATCGGTATGACAGACACCGCTGGCGATCACTTTAAGAAGCACCTCACCTTCCCGCGGGCCTTCCACGTCAATTTCTTCGATGGACAGGGCTTGTTTGGGCGCCCAGGCAACAGCGGCTCTTGCTTTCATGCAAATTCCTTGCGATCAGTCGTTGTTTTTCGAGGGCGCCTACACTAACGGAAATACGCCGACACCACAATTTCGGCACCAGCCCCGTTATCGAGGGCTGCCTGGACTACCAGCCGTTGGGTGACTGTCAGTTCGCCATAGACAGGACGTATGAACTCCCCGTGTTGTCCGGATTGCATTGATGCGGATCAAGTCACAGGCAACACATGCTTGCTAGTCTCTGCTATACATATCCGAACCTGCGGGAAAGGAGATACAAACATGGACTCAACCGTCAATATCACTGTCAGCGACATCATGCAGCGCGAGGTGCTTACGGTGGAAAACGACTGGCCGCTTGACCAGCTGGCGCGCTTTCTCACCGATAACCAGATATCCGGCGCACCGGTAATCGGGGAAAATGGCAACCTGCTCGGCGTGGTATCACTGACCGACATTGTGCGCCATAACGGCACACCGGAAAGCCATGCCGCGGAGCACAGCACGCACGAGTACTATCTGCACGGACTGGAAATGCAAGTCGGTCAGAGCGTGAGCCGGGCCTTCCACGTTGAAGAAGAATCACCGGTCACGGTGCGGGAAATCATGACACCGATGATTTTTGAGATCAGCGAGGATGCCAGCCTGCAGGAAGCTGCCGACACTATGGTCAAGGGACACATCCACCGCTTGTGTGTAACCCGGAAAGGCCGAATCTCAGGCATCGTGACAGCGCTGGACATTCTTGCCTCGATACGCGATTAATTAGAAGGGATACATCGCCGCTCTTTTAATCTGGCGGAGTGAACAGGCCCTTCCACGTCGAGGAAGAATCGTCGGTCACCGTGCAGCCGATGATTTTCAGGATCAGCGGGGATGTCAGCCTGCAGGAAGTCATGCTCAGGAATGCGTCCCGCTGTTCCTGTTCACCAATATGTTTCTGGTCAGCAGACGCTTACCCTCTTTCACGTAAGCCAATTGGTGAGCATCGTGATCCCCGAAAACGAGTTCTTGAGAGCTCCTGGTTGAAGTATACAAAAACACAAATTAATTCAAATGGTACGGTGCAAACGGTGAACCAACAGATTCGATGGACCAGGACAGGGCTGATTGGGGGACTGCCCACAGAAGAATACAAGCAACTAATTGTTTATTAGTTATATTTTAAGTTATTATGGCGGAGGAAGAGGGATTCGAACCCTCGGTCTTTCCTTGTATTTCAACAAGTTAGTTAGTCATGCTGTCAAATTACTGCCATAATTCCAGGCTGATCCGCAGCTAACTGCGAAAGACTCGATTCGTGAAAGGACTCCAGCACTCAGGCATCCATCCATTTGAATTCCTCTGGAGACCACTGATATGGATAAGACCTCTCATCAGCTATCGCTTGATATACCGGCTCCAGAAATCGTTGCAGATCCTGCATCACTTCAGTGAAGGTTGATGCATCCTCAATACTGTTTTTTCCCAGAAATGCTTGCCACTGCGTCTGTTTATTCTCATTCTGAACAAAGTCACCGGAAAATAGTGGTAGTGGCTCATGAGAAATAGCCGTCTTCCGCCTCTCAAATGTGGCCCGAATGGATTGTGTAAGCAGATCACCGTCCAGCGTCATAGTGGATGCAATCACCCGGATATCGAAAAAATCCTTCATTCGACTGTTTGCCAAACCTAGCATCACCATCGCCTGGAATTTCTCAGCAATCACGCCATAGACTGGGTAGACACGCAATTGCGGTGCGGGCAAATCCAGAAATGATGGCAACACCGCCTCCTCCGCCACAGGCACCACAGTATCTCCATAACCGATATCTACCTGAAAAGGGATGCGGGCTTTAGCCAGGAGAGTAAAACCTGTCAATCTGACTCCGGGATAGTCTGCACCCTCCTTGATCTCAACACCGGTGACTGCCTCGATATCGAAGACCAAACCATCATCGGCTGGAGCTGAAATAATCTCTCGGAACACCTTCACCAGATACGGGACATCATGATCACCAAAACCCAGCAGATCGATATCACGGGTTGGTCGATGAAACGCTTCATTCCAAACCCAGAACAGTAATGCACCCTTCAGTAGAAACTGGCCGGCATAGTGACTGATGCTCAGGCGATACAACAAACGCTGCATCACATACTGGCGGAGCACATAATCAAAATCCTCATGGCGTTCACGGGCGAGATTGAGAAGGCGCTGGCGAACCGACGCGGCCGTGTTCGTTGGCATCAGATCCCTCCCCTCATGTCACCAGACTCTCCAGATAGGGTTGCATCACCTTTTTCACCCGGCAGATCTCGGCATAATGCAGCAGTTCATCCATAGTAAACTTCCGCGCTGACCATCCCTCCCGTAGCGCCTCCAGGGCGACATCCAGACCGATCTTATTCCGGTATTTAAAACAATCCGCTACCGTCTTGGCCGGGCAGAATACCTTCACAGGCACCCCATTGATCATGTGGATCTCAACCCCCTCATGCAGGGCCATGCCGGACATAGTGACATAGCGCACCGGGGGGTATGAGATCTCAGGCCGCCAGGCCTTGCGGTCGATAGCCAGCCATACTTTAAAAGGATTCTGGGTAGTCAGCTCATGGAAGTTGAGGGCTGAAAGCAGTGCAACAACCGCCTTGGGAGCCAGTTTACTGAGCTCAACCAGACTATGATGACGCCCCGGATCCCTGTCCGGCCACTGATACAGTCCCCGGCCCACGCGCTCAATCACACCCTCTTGCGCCAGTTGGTAAAGATAATCCCTGGGCAAACCAACATCCGTCAGGTCTTTCGGCCTGACGACCGAATGCTCCCGAATAAAGTTGATCACCTGCTCTCTTTTTGTTTTTGACATCTCTGGCTAAATCTCAATTTATTATTACCTCGGCACATCTTAATATATGCCAAGTTTTTGATATATTCAATCTACACATACCTGGGTATTTTTCCTGAACTGCATGACAGGGAATGATCAGGGAAACGTCAATACCAATAGTGTTTTTTCTTGTGGTCCAGTACCGATGGCGGGCTTGTCACCGTGTGATCCAGCCGAAAAGCCTGATCAAGCGCCCAGGCACACCACTCATCCAGGGACTGCCCGCCAGTAATCACGCGTTGGGACTGAAAACCTGCACCCCTCACTGCCTGGACATAGGCCCGTAACTGCTGAGCTTCGTGCCAGGTCTTGACCTGCTCAGTCAGCTTATCGACTCTGCTTTCTTCGAGTTTGATTTTCTTCCTCAGAATCTCGCGTTGGCGTTCTTCCTCTTCCCATTCGCGTCGTTGGCGCTCCCGCTCAATTCGGTCAGCCTTTTTCAGTGCGGCGGCCTTGTAAGCAGTGACGATAAACTTGTTGAGGCAATCCTCCACACGTTGGCGTTTTCCGTCTGACCAGGTACCGCGAATGCCCTTTGACCAATATCCTAGATCCAACTTCAACGACAGATTCCCGGAAGGGAAATACTTATCATCCGGGAGTCGGTAGCGGTAGTAGGAGTCTTCATCCAGCTTTCTCTGCTCTGCCGGAGTCGGCTGATACTTTTCGCGTCGTGTTTTCTCCTCAAGAGAAAACCCGATGCTTTCATCATCCACGATCAGGCGAGTGCGCCTCTCACCTTCGTCTTCCAGGCGAAGTTCAATTTCGCGCTCTTTGAGCGCCTTGACCAGTGCATCCATGATCCGGGCAGCGCGGTCTATGCTGTCTTTACCTATTTTTAGATCAAGACACCGTTTCGCCCTGGGCTTCGCCAAACCATGGTCATCAATACCGGCCGATCCGAGACTTTTGGCTGTTTTCTCAACCAGCGGACCCGGTTCTGTCAATTCACTGGCCACCTGAATGCGGTTTTCAGGCAACAGTTCCAACTCAATGCTTTCAGAAAGAGCTTGAAAGGCGTCGCTCTCTTCCAGAATACGTCCTCGCTTGCTGAGCACCACGCTAGCTTGCTGCCATTGCTTGATAGCCGGGAGTTTCGTACGAGGTAGCACCTTGCCATTCTGGATCTTGGCCCAGTAACCACGCCCTGGTACGGGAATGCCCATGCGTTCGCAAATCTTGGATAAGCCTCGATCGGAAAGCCCGTATTGCTGCGCAAGTTTGGTCATGGGCTCTGCCCAAACCTGCTCATACAATTCTTCCCGCAAGAGTTTGGTCGTATCTGCTTTTCCAAACATATCAGTTCCTCCGACTGCCATGAGTGACCAGGCTGTAACTGCCGGATCATGAAGGCATCCGTCAGAATATCCAGATACCGGCGCATCGTTACTTGGCTCACCGAGAGTGGTCGTGCCGGTTCAGCCGCACTCCACGTCTGCTCTCGATAGTGAGCCAGCATAGTCCAGAATCGCCGCAATACCATGGCTACACGCACACCCCGCTTCGGCCGGTTTCGTTCCAGCAAAGTCTGGATGAAATTCTTGTTCCAGGAGCCACTATCGGCGTTGTTGCACGCGAGATATGCCAGGGGATATGCCGCATCGCTCGAGGGCGAGTGAAACACCACCCGAGCCGGAAGAGATGACAGCCTGCTGATGAAACGACAACTTCCCATCTCAGAAATATTGCTGGCAAAAAGCTGTCAATTTATCGTAAAAACCAGAGACCGACTGCGTTGAAATTAATCGTAGCCTATTGTTTTTATGGGGTCTTTATTTTGATGGATGGAGCGTATCGAGGGCTTTTATACTTTTTATCTTATTGTTTTTAATAGACTTTGGCGGAGGAGGAGGGATTCGAACCCTCGATACGCGTTAGCGTATACACACTTTCCAGGCGTGCTCCTTCAACCACTCGGACACCCCTCCAGAATTTAAACTTCGTTCTCTCGGCTAACGCCTCAAGCCAACCACTCGGACGTCCTCCGGAAAACGCGGCAGATTATACCAGATAGGGGTGACGTGCAATGCGGATTACTGGACGATACGGTGCGGAAACCGCCTTGGTACACGTTTGCTGGCGCGCTGTGCCTTTTCCCGGGCGCGATCTGCGAGTCGACTGGACATGCCGTGCAGGGTCTCCGCCGCTGCCAGGTACTCTTTAGCGACCTCCGCAATCTTGCGGCGCTGGGAACGGGCTTCATCGCGCAGTGCATCGAAGGCCTGGATGGCGGTCATGTTGCAGCGCTCCATCAGGATACCGACCACCATGCTGATTTCGCGGCCCTGCGAGAGCGCCTTGTCCATCTGCTCCATCGATTCCTTGAGCTGGCGCATTTCCTCGGCACGCGTGAGCGCCGACTGTACGGCGGGCACCAGCTGTTCGATATCGAGTGGTTTAACCAGGTAGGCCAGCGAACCGGCGTCGGTGGCCCGCTGCACCATTTCCTCTTCCCCGTAGGAGGTCAGGGAAATGAAGGGCAGATCCTCTGCTTTCAGGGTGGCCGCCACTTCGAAACCGTCCTTTAGCGGCATACGCAGATCAAGAATGGACAGGTCGGGCCGGTGTTGCCGGGCCAGGCGTTCGGCCTGTGCACCATCGGTCGCCTGAATCACTTCGAATCCGGCGGACTCCAGACCGCTGGTGATCATATTCAGATCGTCCGGATTATCATCGGCAACCAGAATGCTAAGTGAACTCATGGCGCAAAGCCCTCGATGGCGGTGTCGACGCACGCCGGCTGCTGCGTCCGGAAACCACTCTAGAATAACACCGTATCAAATACCACTATTACCAGCAGACGGATTGGATACGAAAGGGTAATTTACGTGCTACTTAGCAAGCGCTATTTGACGACCTTGAGGGAAGGTCTTGGGTCGGGCTTCGGCCCGGAATCATCCGGCTCCGGATCTTCGTCTTCATTGAACATCATACCGCGACCGTTTTCCCTGGCATAGATCGCCAGTACGGCACTAACGGGAAATGAAATCAGTTGCGAGACGCCGCTGAAACGTGCCAGAAACGTCACTTCTTCGTTGCTAATACGCAGGCCTTCCACCGCATGCGGCCCGATATTCAGAACAATCCTGCCATCCTGAATGAAGTTGTTTGGAACTTCTACGCCCTGAACATCGGCATTGACCAGCAGGTGGGGTGTTAACTGGTTATCGAGCAACCACTCATTGATGGCCCGCATCAGATAGGGGCGATTGGAAGTCACGGGAAACTAATCCAACAGCGACTTTACTCGCACATTTCCCTCTCAGTCTCAGTCAGGCTGGTCTGAAAGGAATCGCGCTCGAACAGGCGTTCTGCGTATTCCAGCACCGGCCTGGCCTGTGCCGGCAACTCAATACGGTAATGCTTCAGGCGCCACAGCACCGGTGCGATAGTGGCATCCACCAGTGAAAAGTCGTCACTCAGGAAAAAAGGCTTGGCCGCAAATACTTCAGCACTGGACGCGAGGCTGTCGCGCAATGTCTTGCGCGCCTTGGACGCCGTTTTTTCCGTTCCGGACTCAAGATCACCCAGCAGCGAATACCAGTCCTTCTGAATGCGGTACAGGGCCAGGCGGCTGCGCGCGCGGGATACCGGGTCTACCGGCATCAGCGGTGGGTGCGGGAAACGTTCATCCAGGTACTCGGTAATCACCTGCGGGTCATACAGCGCCAGCTCGCGATCAATCAGAGTGGGAACACTCTGGTAGGGATTGAGATCGATAAGATCTTCCGGCAGATTGTCCGGGTCTATATTGACGATTTCGACGGTCATTCCCTTCTCTGCAATCACAATGCGCACACGGTGGCTGTGCGGGCAGCTTGCATTGGAAAATAGTGTCATCACCGAACGGCGATTGGCGATTACAGCCATTAATTTTCTCCAGTCTCAGCGACAGGTCTAGTGGATGTCTTTCCAGTACTCTTTTTTGAGCAGGTAGGCAACGATGAAGAACACAAACAGGAACAACATGACCTTGATACCCAGGCTCTGCCGTTCCAGTTTGATCGGCTCGCCCATGTAGGCCAGGAAATTGACCAGATCCCGTACTGTGCGATCGAACTCGGCCGGTGTCTGGCTGCCGGCTTCTTCAATCTCCACGCCTTCCAGCACCTGATGCTCGTGACCTTCGTCATCGATAACCGTTTCATAGACCGCTTTCTGTGTGCCTTGCAGTTCCCACAGCACGTTGGGCATGCCCACGTTGCTGAACACCTGGTTGTTCACGCCAAAGGGTCGCGAATCATCCTGGTAGAAGGTCCGCAGGTAGGTGTACAACCAGTCATTCCCGCGCACCCGGGCCACCAGGGTCAAATCCGGCGGCGCGGCACCGAACCATTTCTTGCCCATCTCTTTGGTCATGGCGATATCCATCAGGTCGCCGGTTTTTTCACCCGTGAACATCAGGTTCTGGATGATGTCATCATCGCTGATGCCCAGATCGCGGCCGAGACGATTGTAGCGCTGGTACTTGGCCGAGTGGCAACCCATGCAGTAGTTGACGAACGTTCTCGCTCCCCGCTGCAGGGATTCCTTGTTGGTCGGGTCTATATTGGCCTTGTCCAGGTGAACACCGCCACCACTGGCTGCCACAAGGGCGGGGGCAACAAGCAACAAAGCAGATAACAAGTATTTTTTCATTGGTTCGTTACCCCGTCACCCTGTCCGGAACCGGCTTGGTCGAGTCGATTTTGGTATAGATCGGCATCAGCAGGAAGAAAGCGAAATACACGATGGTTCCCACTTGCGCCATCATCGTTTTGGTATCGGTCGGCGCCTGCGTACCCAGCCAGCCGAGCACCACAAACGAAACCACGAACAGTCCCAGCATAATCTTGCAGATCGGCCCGCGGTAGCGGATGGACTTCACCGGACTGCGGTCCAGCCATGGCAGGAAGAACAGGATCACCACCGCGGCGCCCATCACGATAACACCCAGGAACTTGGCGCTCAGCGGCCCGATGTCGATGGTCACTGCGCGCAGCATGGCGTAATACGGCGTGAAGTACCAGACTGGTGCGATGTGTTCCGGCGTCTTCAGCGGATCGGCCGGTTCAAAGTTTGGCGCCTCGAGGAGGTAGCCTCCACCTTCCGGGACAAAGAACATCACGAAGGAGAAGAACATCAGGAATACCACCACGCCTACAATATCCTTTACGGTGTAGTAGGGATGGAAGGGAATACCGTCTTTGGGAATGCCGTTTTCGTCCTTGTTCTTCTTGATCTCGACACCGTCGGGGTTATTGGAACCCACTTCGTGCAGCGCCAGGATGTGCAGCACCACCAGGATGGCCAGCACGAAAGGCACTGCGATTACGTGCAATGCGAAGAAGCGGTTCAGCGTGACGTCGGAAATAACAAAGTCACCACGAATCCACAACGAGAGGTCGTCACCGATTACCGGGATAGCGCCAAACAGAGAAATGATAACCTGTGCACCCCAGTAGGACATCTGGCCCCAGGGCAGCAGGTAACCAAAGAACGCCTCCGCCATCAGCGCCAGGTAGATCATCATGCCGAATATCCATAACAGCTCGCGCGGTCGCTTGTAGGACCCGTACAGCAAGGCGCGGAACATGTGCAGATAAACCACCAGAAAGAATGCCGTAGCACCGGTGGAATGCATGTAACGGATCAGCCAGCCCCACTCCACGTCGCGCATGATGTACTCGACGGAGGCAAACGCCATTTCGGCGTCCGGCTTGTAATTCATGGTCAGGAAGATGCCGGTGATAATCTGCAACACCAGCACCAGCAGTGCCAGGGAGCCGAAAAAATACCAGAAGTTGAAGTTCTTCGGCGCGTAGTACTTGGACAGATGCTCTTCCCACATCTTGGTAAGCGGGAAACGGGCATCGATCCAGTCACGGAAGTTAACTAGCATACCCATCAGGCGGCTCCTCCGTCGTCACCAATAAGGACCAGCGTTTCGCTGATATACGCGTGCGGCGGCACTTCGAGGTTCAATGGCGCGGGAACACCCTTGTACACGCGACCCGCAAGGTCAAATTTGGAGCCGTGACAGGGACAGAAGAACCCGCCTTTCCAGTTCGGATCGTAGGGCTGCGGCAAGGCCTCGGGAACAAAACTCGGCGAACAGCCCAGATGGGTACAGATGCCGACGGCAACCAGGACTTCCGGCTTAATGGAGCGGGTCCCGTTCTGCGTGTATTCGGGCTGCTGTGGATCGACCGAGGCCGGATCGCGCAACTGATCATCAAGGCCCGGCAGCGCCGTAAGCATTTCCTGGTTACGTTTCAGAATCCACACCGGTTTGCCGCGCCACTGGACGCGAATCAACTGACCCTCTTCCAGCTTGCTGATATCCGCTTCAACCGGCGCACCGGCTGCTTTGGCACGCTCACTGGGCATCCACGATGCAATGAACGGGACCGCGGTATATACGGCGCCTACGGTGCCCACAACCGTCGTTGCGGCTATCAGAAACCGGCGTTTACTGGTATCTACAGCGTCACCACTCATTCAATGGTCTCCACACAAAAATCACCGGCTGACACCCACTTAGCAGAACCGCTACCGCCGATAAATATTAGAATATTCAGATATTCAAACCCACATTCGAACAGCGGGCATAGCATGTCGGAAGTGCCCCTCAAGGTCAAGTAACAGCAGCATCAAAACCCCTGTTCGGAACGAAAATTTCACACAGGATTATCTATATCGATAAAAGTATGTTCAATGGCAAAATGCTGTGCCAGATGCCTACCGAGGGCCTGCACCCCATAGCGCTCGCTGGCATGGTGCCCCGCGGCAAAGTAATGGATTCCATATTCACGCGCAATGTGCACGGTGGGTTCGGATATCTCGCCGCTGATAAAGGCGTCCAGACCGAGCCGGGCCGCGGCTTCCAGGTATGACTGGGCGGCTCCGGTACACCAACCCACCCGCTGCACGGGTTCTTTGCCTGCGGCGATCCACTGCGCGGCACGTCCCAGCGACTGCTGCAGACGCTCAGCAAGTGCGGCGCCGCTGGCGGGCTGCGCCAGCGTTCCGTAACAGGCCAGTTGCGGCCCGCGCCCGTCTCCGAAACGTCCCTGCTCTGTGAAATCAAGCCGCTGTGCGAGCTGCGTGTTGTTACCCAGTTCGGGATGGGCATCGAGTGGCAGGTGGTAAGCCAGCAGGCTGATATCATGACCCAGCAGCGCCTTGATACGACGCTGTTTCATACCCGTAAGCCGGGCATCTTCGCCCTTCCAGAAAAAACCGTGGTGAACCAGCAGCAGGTCGGCATTGTGCCCTGTCGCCGTATCGATCAGCGCCTGGCTGGCGGTAACCCCGCTAACGATCCTGTGTACCTCGGCACGGCCCTCAACCTGCAGGCCATTGGGGCAATAATCCTGGAAAGCGTCCGCTTCCAGCAGGCGATCACAGTAGTCAACCAGTTCAGTCAGGCTCGCCAATTCCGCTTCTCTCCACCAGTGTATAATGCCGCACATATGAATATACGTGATACTGTTTCGTTTTTCCTGCAGGCAGCAACGGTCGGGATAGTGGCCGCCTTTCTGCTGCTGTTTTTTAAACCGGACTGGTTTGACGCAGGCCGCTCAGTCATCGAGGTCAGGCAGGCGCCGGATCACGGCGTACCCGCTGTCGCTGTCCCGCCATCTGCCAGGCCCGCATCCTACGCGGATGCAGTCGAGCCCGCGGCCAGGGCTGTCGTCAATATCTATACCTCCAAGGTCATCACGCGCAAGCGTCACCCGCTGCTCGACGACCCGCTGTTCCAGCACTTTTTCGGTGACCAGCTGAGTACGCCACGCAAGCGTACCCAGACCAGCCTGGGTTCCGGTGTTATCGTTTCCGCGCAAGGCTATGTGCTTACCAACAATCACGTCATCGCCGACGCCGACGAGATCCAGGTATTATTGCAGGACGGCCGCAGTTCGAAGGCCATGGTGGTCGGCGTGGACAAGGATACCGATCTCGCCATACTGCGCATCAAACTGGACAAGCTGCCCAGCATCTCGATTGGATCCACTTCCGACCTGAGGGTCGGCGATATCGCGCTGGCGATCGGCAATCCGTACGGAGTCGGCCAGACGGTGACCCTGGGCATTATCAGCGCAACCGGCCGTAACCAGCTCGGCATCAACCGCTACGAGGATTTCATCCAGACCGACGCGGCCATCAACCCGGGCAACTCCGGTGGTGCGCTGGTCAATGCCTGGGGTGAACTGATCGGGATTAACACTGCCATCTACAGCCGTTCGGGCGGATCACAGGGCATCGGCTTCGCCATCCCCGCCGACCTGGTATCCAATGTTATGAAACAGATCATCGAGCAGGGGCACGTGGATCGCGGCTGGCTGGGCATCGAGGCGCAGGACCTGACGCCGGCGCTGGCCAGCAGCTTTGGCCTGGAGGATATTCACGGCCTGTTGATTGCCGGTGTATTGCGCGACGGTCCGGCCGACAAAGCGGGCATCCTGCTCGGCGATGTCATCGAACGCATCAATGGCGAGGAGGTAGTGAACGCTCGCGCCGCCATGAGCGATATTGCCCGGTCCGGTCCGGACATCGAACTGAAAATCGAAGGCGTCAGGGACGGGCGCCGGTTCCGAACCACTGCCGTTACCAGCCGTCGTCCGGAATCCCGGGACTAATCAGCTAACGGGACGCAGCCTTTTGCTTCTTCTTGCTGGCGATATAGTCTTCAAGCTGTTTGCTGGTAACCGGCCCGACCTGACGCGCGACCGGTGATCCGTCCGGCGCGACGATATAGGTTGTGGGCAGGCCCGGAACAGGCCCCAGCGGCGTCGTCGCCAGCGGCTCGGAACGCAGGATCGGATAACTGATCATGAAGGAGTCGACAAACGACTCCAGCTGTTCCTGGCCTACATCCTCAAGATTGATACCGAGAACAACCGCATCAGTATCCTTGTGGCTGTCATGAAAACTCACCAGGTCGGGGATTTCTTCCTGGCAGGGCGGACACCAGGTCGCCCAGTAGTTCACGATTACCCATTTACCTTTGTAATCGGCAAGGGCGTGCATTTTTCCACTCATATCGGGAAGGCTGTATTCAACCGGTTCGGCAATGACCGAAGCCGCAAACAGCAAAGCAAAAACAACAAGTAAACGCATCAACTATTCCTCAACCCGGGGAGAATGGTTCTTTGTGGCTCCAATGACTAAACTGGGAGTGCTAACCCTGGTAATTGTTACATTTGCGGAGACTCAGGAACACTATGACCACAATTATTCAGGAAGATTTCATCCAGTCTGTACAGAATGCCCTGCAGTACATTTCATATTATCACCCAATTGACTTTGTACGCGCCATGCACAGCGCCTGGGAGAAAGAACAATCACCGGCTGCACGTGACGCCATTGCGCAGATCCTGATCAACTCACGCATGTGTGCGGAGGGTCACCGCCCGATTTGCCAGGATACAGGGATCGTGACGGTATTCCTGGATATCGGCATGGATGTACGCTGGAACAGCGAACAAAGCGTGGAGGACATGGTCAACGAAGCGGTACGCCGCGCTTACCTTGATCCCGAAAATCCGTTGCGCGCCTCTATCGTCGCCGATCCGGCCGGCAAACGCAGCAACACCGGTGATAACACCCCGGCTGTAATCCACATGAAAAGCGTTGTCGGCGACCGGGTTGCCGTCACGGTCGCGGCCAAGGGCGGCGGTTCGGAAAACAAATCGCGCTTTGCGAACCTTAACCCCAGCGACAGCGTGGTGGACTGGGTAGTGGACCAGGTGCCGGGGATGGGCGCCGGCTGGTGTCCTCCGGGTATCCTCGGTATCGGTATCGGGGGCACGGCAGAAAAAGCCATGCTGCTGGCCAAGCAGTCGCTGATGGCGCCCATCGACATCCAGGAGCTGCAACAGCGCGGTGCGCAGAGTCGTGCCGAAGAACTGCGCCTGGCGATCTACCAGCGCGTGAACAGGCTGGGGATCGGCGCGCAAGGGCTCGGGGGCATCACCACCGTGCTCGACGTCAAGGTGCTGGATTATCCGACCCACGCCGCGTCCCTGCCAGTCGCAATAATCCCCAACTGCGCTGCCACCCGGCATATCCATCTGGAACTGGACGGCAGCGGCGCGGTATTCCCGGAACCACCCGCACTCAGCGACTGGCCCGACGTGCACCAGGACGTTTCCACACAGGCACGCAGCGTCAACCTGGATGAACTTGACGCCGCAGCCATACAGACCTGGAAACCGGGCGAAACCCTGCTACTGAACGGGCGCCTGCTGACCGGCCGTGACGCTGTGCACAAGCGCATTGTGGACATCCTGAACAAGGGCGAAGCCTTGCCGGAAGGCCTGGATTTCCACAACCGGTTTATCTATTACGTCGGCCCGGTCGATCCGGTGCACGGCGAAGCCGTCGGACCGGCCGGCCCCACAACGGCGACCCGCATGGACAAGTTTACCGACCAGATGCTGGAAAAAACCGGTCTGATTGGCATGGTTGGCAAGGCCGAGCGTGGTCCGGCAGCAATTGATGCGATCCGCAAACACCGGGCCGTCTACCTGATTGCCACGGGCGGCGCGGCCTACCTGGTGTCAAAAGCAGTCCGCTCGGCGAAGGTAATTGCCTGGCCGGAACTGGGCATGGAAGCCGTATTTGAATTCGAGGTCAGGGATATGCCGGTCACGGTTGCGGTAGATTCCCGGGGTGAATCGGTGCACCGGTCCGGTCCGGCGCTCTGGAAACAACGCATCGCGGGTATCGCCATTGAGTCGGAATAGTCCAGAATTCACCGAACAGTCCGATACAGGGGAGGACAACAGACCAGGTTCCAACCCGTGTCCCATCTGCAGCTGACAATTCCAACCCAGGACAGTGATCGCGCCAGCGTCAGGATCAAACCGCGCGAGGTCCATGAATGGCTGGACAATCTGCCCTGGCTGGACCTGGGACGTGCTGCGCGACTGGCCAGTGAACAACTGCGACTGATGAACCGCCAGTCGCTGCCGGGCGCAGCCCGCACCGAGATTCTCGGATATTTTCTAAATACTTATCTTAGGCTTACAGACTCCCTGCCACGTAATCCGAGCGATGGGGACCCGACCCGGTCACTACTGAAACGGCTCTGTCAGGACCTGGCGTTCGGCTACAAGATTGTCGTTAACGAGCTGTCGGGCAAACGCAGTGGCTTCAGGGAAACACGCACCCTGGCTTTGGCCCTGCTCGGTTCCATTTACACGCTGGGACTGCAGCTCATGCACTACTACGGAAATTATCAGCGTGTGCCGCGCGCCCTGTGGAGTGAGTGTCTGGCCCTGTACAACTACGCCAGGCAGACCGGACGCGAAAACTATTCGGCAAACCTGTCTGGCAGCGGAGAACAGCAAATCGACGCCGCCTTCCGTTTGATCGCCCTGCTGCGCCTGGCCGACCCCTACCAACTCCCTCCCGACATGCTACCGGTACTGCGTCGTTACTTCAGTATGCACGCCGGGCTGAGCAGTATCGAGAAAGAAGCGCAGTCCGTTACCACAAGTTTCGAGCTGCGGGACAGGTACAGCGAAAACGAGCCGGACCTGGATAATTCACTGTTCCTGGATATTGAAGCTCTGATGGAGCGGATAACGCAAGACATAGAAAAGCTGGAACGGTGCAAACAGGCACAGGCACTCGGTCTGCCACCTGAGGTCCCTGCACTGCCGCTGTTGCATGCCCTGCGCCAGACACTCGAACACTGGCGGACACAGCCGACCCGGCAGAGCGAACGCGAGGAAACCCTCGTACAGCTGGTACTGGTTAGCGGTCTGGATGCAGCCTACTGCGTGGTCAACAAGGGCCGCTGGTTTGACCCCGCACTGTATCTGGCGCCGGGTCACGAAGACGTTATCGACCTGGGTGCGAAACTATCACCCGACCTGCACCTTGACCACGGGGAACCTGATATCTTCCAGTGTTCCAGCATAAACCGCAGCAGTGGCGGTCTTGCCGTTCGCTACTGCAGTACGAAGCCATTTCACCCGCGCGTTGGGCAGCTGGTTGCCGTACGCAGGCCCGGCGCCGGATCCAGTGCCGGCTGGGTGATTTCGGTAGGTCGCTGGCTGGTGGAACCTGAATCAGGCTCGGGCTTCGACCTGGGACTGCAGTATATGGCGCGCCAGCCGCGGCCTGTGGTAATCCGTATTCTGGATGCTGCGGGTCTCGGAGGGGAATTTCTACCGGCGATAACTGCATTACAGAAACGTGGGCAGCAGCGCGTGCATACATTGTTTACCCGCGGCGGCGAAGCCCGGGTCGGCGATGAAATAAGCCTTTACGATCAGGCCGGGCAACACCGCGGGCGCTGTACCGAATTACTCGAATCCGGACCCGGTTTCGAGCGTTTGATCTACCAACCCATCGACGAACACGGCCCCGACTAACGGGATTTGCGTTCCTGTTCGCCCAAAAAATTAAAAGCCCTGCAGGGCTCTTTTTACATCATAAATCTGTGAAACCGCTTGCTTCTATTGTAGATCCAGATTTCCCCCGAGATAATTGCGATCACTGTCTTCTACCACCCCGATCGACCAGGCACCGCGATTACGGGCATGGTCGATAGCCATCTGGGTATCCGCCGCTGACGGATTGCGGTCAACGGCAAGGTCCTGTCCCGGGTGGATCAGGTCCGCGTCCTGGATCTGGTCGCGATTGGCCTTGTAAATCAGTGGCCACTGGTAGGGGTTGTTGTAGGTCTCGGCTTTGCCGGAAATCGACCACAGGCTGTCACCGTGCACCACTTGGTACTGCACGGAAGCTGCGCGGATCTCCGTCATCAGCGGAGTCAACAGGTCATACGCCTTGCGCCCCTGGGCATTGCGAATAGCCTTGTCTGCGTCCGACAATACATTTGTCTGGTTTGCATCCAGGCCCTGCATGGCACTTGCTTCGCCAAACATGACCTTGGCCTTCTCCAGGTAGTACTGGTTGACTGCCATGTCAGCCTGGTCACGCGCTTTGTTGGCCAGCTGGATGGCAAGCGATTTCTGGCCATCGGCAGCGTTTGCTTCATTTTCAGCCTGCTTCAGGTATTTTTCGGTATCGCGCCAGATCCAGTCCACGGCTTTAGCCTTGGCGATAGCAGCCTTGGCGGCGTCGATGGCCTGGGTGACTTCTGCATTCTTGTCACCGGTTTCCTCGGGCGGAGTCGAGGCACAGCCCACTACCAATCCGAGCACAATGGCCAGTGAAACCAGTTGCTTGCCAAAAACAGTTCTTTTCATGAAAAATTACTCCGCTAGTGGTTGATCCATGAAGACTTTTTACGTCTTTTTATGCTGGCGTGAAGCTAACACCCCAATTCGGGCTATGTCAAGTAACACACCATGTATGTTAACGACCCGTTTTCAAACCTTAAAGACGCATCAAGTCGTAAATAATTCCTTTCCCTGCACAGCCGCTTATCTCGAACCCGCGCTCTGGGCAGTCTCACGCGCCCGGACTGCTTCGTCGCGCGCCTCGGCAGCACTTCGCCTCGCCTTACTGAAATGATTGTCGTTCAGGAGTTGCTCAGCATTATTTAACAGAGTCTGCGCCTTATTATACTGCTCGGTGGCGTGCTGCTCAGCACCCGCAGCGCGCGCCGCGTCAATTGCCTGACGGGCTTCGCTCATTTCCTGTACCGGCGCTGAACCGCATGCGGAGCCCAACGCCAGCACCAGCAGTATAAATACCCAACGCAACAGTCTCGCGAAGCGGTAACCGGAACTGGTATAACTAAACGTGTGCTCGGACATGTTTGGTGCAAAAAGAAAGTACAGCGCACACGCTAGCACCGAGACCCCAAGGGGTCAAGAAACCATCGCTGCATGGACCGTTCGTCACAGATACCGCAAAATACGTTTTTGCCAAACATCCTGAAAGGTCAGCACCTATGTCCAAAATCACCATCTACCATAATCCACGTTGCAGCAAGTCACGACAGGCGCTGGAGTTGCTGGACTCACATGGCGTTGAAGCAGATATTGTCGAATATCTGAAAACACCACCAGATGCCGGGCAGCTGACAGAAATCCTGGACCTGTTGGGCATGGGGCCACGTGATCTGATGCGTACCAGCGAGCCGGAGTACAAGGACAACGCACTGGATGATCCGAACCTTTCGCGTGAACAGCTGATCCAGGCCATGGTCGACTATCCCAGGCTTATCCAGCGACCGATTGTACTTGGCAAGGGCAAGGCCGCGCTGGGGCGGCCGCCGGAAAAAATACTGGAGATTCTCTGAATGGCAGACATACTGGTTCTGTACTATAGCCGCTATGGCGCCACCGAAAAGATGGCACAGCTCATTGCGCGCGGTATCGAAGAAGTCGATGACATGCAGGCCCGGCTGCGCACCGTTGCACCGGTGTCAACGGTTTGCGAGGCCAGCGAGGACAGTATCCCCGACACTGGCGCGCCCTACGCGACGGCAGACGATCTGCGCGAGTGCGCGGCACTGGCACTGGGCAGTCCGACCCGCTTCGGCAACATGGCTGCGCCGCTCAAGTATTTCATCGACGGCACCAGCAGCCTGTGGCTGGGCGCTGAGCTGGCCGGCAAGCCCGCTGCCGTGTTTACCTCGACCTCATCAATGCACGGTGGTCAGGAAACCACGCTGCTGTCCATGATGCTGCCGTTGCTGCACCACGGCATGCTTGTGCTGGGCATCCCCTACAGTGAGACCGACCTGCTGCACACGGATGCCGGCGGAACACCTTATGGTGCCAGCCACCTGGCCGGCACCGACAGCAAGAAGCCGTTAACCGAAGCCGAGCAGCGCCTGTGCCGGGCGTTGGGCAAACGTCTCGCCGCAACCACCGCAAAACTCGTGCGTTGAAGCCGCGCCTTTTCTATGCGCTGACACTGTTCGGCTATTTCGGCATTATGCTGCTGTTACCGGTGTGGTACGGCTGGCTGGCGCCACCCACTGTGCTGTCGCCAAGGGTGGCGTTGATTGCGCTGGGACTGCCGCTGTTTGCGCCCTTGCGCGGCCTGCTGCATGCACGCAGCTATACCGTGGCCTGGAGCCTGTTTCTGTCGGTGGTTTATTTCACGCACGGGGTTGTCGAAGCCTACAGCGACAACAACGCGCGCTGGCTGGCATTGACCGAAGTGGCTTTGTCGCTGTGCTGGCTGGTCGGCGGCATCCTGTTTATCCGCGCCCAGGCGCGGGGCGGCTCCTGATTACAAATCCAGCACCGA
>Ga0316194_10000679_pt1 | contig 22618 bp, 20 predicted proteins | sample CroRivsedime1_MG_FD_204936 | JGI IMG/M metagenome (GOLD analysis project Ga0316194, IMG submission 204936) | Coastal sediment microbial communities from Maine, United States - Cross River sediment 1 | ecosystem: Environmental > Aquatic > Marine > Coastal > Sediment | place: USA: Maine...
ACGGTCGGAATGTGGAACACCGGCAGTTCGGCAAGGGTGGCTGAAACGTTGCGTAACAAATCACCGACCGCTACCGGACTGGCCGGCGCTTTGTCTCCTGGCCTCGACTTGGGCAGCATGATATTGAGATCCGGCTGCTGGATCCGTACGTTGTTTAAATTGATTTTACCGGATAACAGCGGCAGGATTTCAAGGTAGACTTCGATCACCTGCGCCGAGGCTGTCAAACGCTGCGGGAGGTTTAATTCAGGCTCGAAAAGCAACACATGTGGTGCAGGGAAAAGTGAGAGATCAATGCGCTTAAAGTCGAATTCACCTTCGACCAGTTTGGACACCTCTCGTCGAACCTTGTCCTTTAAGACATCGCGATCGATAAATCGGGGAACAATCAGGATGGCAGCAAACAGTAAAATGAAAACGCAAAGCAAACAGGCCAGCAGCCCGACTGCGATTTTTTTGCCTCTTCTATGCGTCATAATGATTTTTGCAGAGTCGTGAAGGTACTGCTGGAACCGATCAATTTAGGTGAAAATTGAAGCGCCCGACCACAATGCGTGAAAACTCAGGAATATCTGGATATTCCGAGTTTTCGCAACGCAGGCGGGCGGAATGCGTCGGCGTCTAAAATTATCAGGTTATTATTGAGTGAGCCCATAGTGCTACCCGGAATATCGGGTTACAATAATTTCTTTGACATAACCAGCCTCGTCGATTTTTAAATTGACGTCCTGGCCCTCACCGAAGTACCGCCACCAAGTGTAAGCGGCGGCGGCGATGTTTCCTTGGCCTCCGAGAGCAGTGCCCGTCTGACCGGCCGGGTCGAACGTCATGCCCTGAACGATTGAATCGGGTTCGCCAACCAATTCTCTGACTTTCTCAGACGGCATTCCAACCGAAATTTGATGCCCTTTTAATTCGATTGAATTGACGGTCTCTTCAGTGGTCTGCAAACCGGCACAAGCGACAATTCCCAAAAGTAAAGAAAAAACGAAAGCGACCTTTATCTTAACCATACTCGACCTTTCTTTGAGATTAATTTTTGCTGCAACATTCAAAATGTAACCTGCCGAAATTTAGATCACAAACCAATACTTTCACTTGAGGAATGCCTTATAGAGTCACCCTTTGGAAAAGAGGGGAATATTAGGCCTTAAGTTAACGAAATTGAATCGCAAATGATAAGAACCTCATAAAAACTGAGTTCTAAGCCGGGTATATTTTGAATGTGGCACTACTCTAAAGTTTTACCGCCGTAGTCTGAAAAGTACGCATCAATCTCTTTTGATATGTGCTCTATAAACGCGTCCATTTTACTGCCTTCAGCTTTAAGGATCTTGTCAGAGAGACCGGCTGCTTTCTCGTACACTTTATTGAATTCGTTGTCATCCAGCCCGCTGATTTCCTTGGCATCTTCTTTTGATATATGACCGATATGCGAAAATAAAGATGCCATAACGCCTGTCAAATGCTTAATTTTATGTTTAGCCATTATCCTTTCCTTTAGTGAATTTGTTGTTACCTCCGCCGCATCAGAGCGAGACGTTGAATTACAATGGTCAGTTTTTTTGATCGGTTGCGGCCTTGCGACTCAATCATTACCGCTGACCTGAATACGTTCCACCTTACCTTCGGAGAAGGTGACGTAGTAGATAAAGTCCTCCGGTCGACGATCATACACCCAGACCCGACCGTTTTCTTCGGTGGCGGTCGGGGGACCACACTTCTGTTGGAATTCAAACTGCTGATCTCCGATTTCGGCGATAACGCTGCCGCAGTTCATGTTCGATTCATCATCAAGAGCGTAAGCTGCAGTCGCACCGCCTATCAGCACAATCGATGCGATTAGCAAAAGCACAACGAAGGCACGATTTTGCATGAGCCCCCCCTCTTCCTATCTTATTGGCTGTCGCCCTGGTCTTCCATGATTCGGACGGTGTTGCCGTTTTCGTCAAATTCAACCGAGTAAACCGGTTGAGAAGGACCGAAATTGTATCGCCAAAATTTCCCCTCCTTCTTGGAAGGTTCGCCGCATTTGTCCTGAACGGTTTGGAAGAAATCTCCGATTGCAACCACGCCATTATCGCACATGATTGAATCGGTTTCGCCTGCCGCGACAACCGTCAAACCACCCATTGCCAGTGTCAAAAAAAACAGTCCCAATACGGTGCTGAGGTTTCTCTTTTCCATTGTCATTTCTCCGTGGGTTATCGAGAAGTCGGAAGGGCAGCTGCAGCCTGATGCATTGAACTCTTTTTTACCAAGCTTTTTCAGATTGACAGCCGCCCTTAGGTCAGCTTGTCGCAAGTTTTAGTCTACTTGGCGAACCGGGAGACTGTCTTGCGAAGTTCCGCCGATCCGGGATTGCTGACCGAATGTGTCACTAAAATGTCGACCGGTGACGCCGGCTTGCCATAATACGCTGCATTCCATTTGTCCCGCGTTGCGACGACAGAGCCGTCAAGGGCAAGACCCGCAAAGGCGCCCTGAGATCGCGAAAACGAGAAAATGTCGGTCATGACATTCGACTTGGCCCCGGCTCCCACCGGTCCGGCGGAAACCGATGCATCGCCGCCGAGTTTTGCAGAGGTGGTGAGCATAGCGTCAACAGCTTTTTGGGTCCTCAGCATCATGATCACTTCTGCCGCGTCGCCTCCGATCTGCAGTCCGAAGCTGACCGAACCGATGGTGTAAAACGCCGGCTGGCTCCACTGCCCCTTCTTGGCGTCATTGACGATCAGCACGCCGCTGCCGCCGGAGCCGCCGAAGATAAAGCCGGCTTTGAGCAGACTCGGAACGATCAAAATGCCCTTGGCCTCCCTGAGGTGCTCCTTCAAATAGGCCATGTCCGGATCGGACATGAAGCTTTCAAAGGTTATGCGCGCCTTGTCCACGAGCAGCTGTTCCTCTGAGGCTGCGGCCGCCACAGGCGGTGAAAGCATAACACTAAAAAACGCGCCGGCGGCAATGGCACAAATGACGATGAGATAGTTACGACGTTTTTCCTTCATTTCAAACCTCCTTTAAGGTTAACCAACTGTGTCGGTCGATTTGGCGGCCTTCCCTGGCGGTTTCAAATTCGTAGTAGGACCAGGCCGCTGATTTTCTACCCTTCTTCCCTTAAGAAGAGTACATCATGTAAAAATACAGCAAACGTAATGCCTGTCAAGCGACTGACCCACGTAGTTGCATAAATAACCCCGACGTTTTTTACGGTAAAATCTGAATGACGCCGTCCCCGCCGCACGCTTGTTGGGTTTGATCTTTTTTCAATCAAAATTCGGAAAGTCGTCGTCACTGACTAATTCCAAACCTTCACGATCTAATGTTGCCGTCCAGAGTCCTTGTACCTGTTTTGCCGTCAATTTATTTTCATACGCCAAATGCCGGAGACGTTGAAAAGCGGCTTCATCACCGATGTAAACGCATTTGCAGGCAGCAACATCGACATATAGATAGGTTTCCTTGCCCTGCCGGACATGCCGCAACAGTTTGCGCTGCGGCAGACGGTTCAACTTTTCAAGTTTTGCGGCGGTATCTGCGACCTTGTAGGTGAAATCGGCGGACACGAGCAGTTTTTCCTCATCGAAGGCTTTATCCTTCGAACTCGTCATGGCACAGCCCAGCAGGTAGAATACTGTGCAAAGTGCTATTAAAGCTGGAATAAATCGCCTTTTTCCCATTTTCATTTTCTGTTCCTTTTACCGGTCTTCCACCTCGCGGGTAGATTTGTATCTTGCCAAAAAATATACACCTGCCGCGGCGGCCAGCACCACCATCAGAACAATCCAGAGGAACTCTTCCAGATAGGTGGCCAGAATCAGGGTGCCCCCCAATAAGAGGCCCAGAATGCACAACCGCCAACCCAGGCGCAGTCCGGCCAGGAAGGTGGCCAGCGCCAGTATTAAGAGGATAATCAGTCCAGTGTTCTCACTGTCGAGACGCCCCGAGTGAAAAAGGAAATACACCAGGTTAACCGCGACCAAAACGCTGAGCCATATAAACACTTCTTTTTTGATGATGGTCGTTGCACTGAGGCCTTTTTGGCGGGCACGAGACCATTCCATGAAGAGGCAGGCAATCCCGGTGACCAGTACCATCGCGAGCCAGTACCAGTGACTGAGTTGCGGAGAAAAGTCCGTAATTCCGATCCCGACGATGACAAGCAGCACCAGCAGAATCATGATGACGCCGTGAGGGCCTAAATACCGCTTTAACGTATTACCGATTCCCGTTTCTTTGGGAAGGCTGGCCGCGTCTTTCTCGGTCATCTTTTTTCCTTTATGAAGTATATGGGTAAATCTTAACAAGCCGATGAGCGGCAGCAACACAGACGCAACTTCGAACATGGGTATTTGATACCATTATCTTTTTTAATTGGTCAAGGCATTCATATTTTCTCTACTTTCTTCTTGCTTCCCATGTGCCTTTCGGAGATTGGGGCGCATTCAGGGAAAAAGTGCCGCTCACTTCGTTTTCGTCCGTTGATAAATCGCCGGAAACGGTGCTGCCCCCGAAGACATCTTCACCGAATACAGTTCCCTCGAGGTGGTTGCCGGTCATTTTCCCTTTTATGGTGAGAAAGACGTCTTCTTCGGTCCCCTGGAAGGAGCCTTCAAACGTGCCGCTACCGTCCGGCAGTCGGTAAAGGTCCATTTGGCAAGGTCCGGAAAGCAAAGGACTCGTAAACGTGCCCTCATAATGGCCTATTTTCTGAGCACCTTGAGGCAGGGATGCCCCGCCACATCCGTATATCGCCAACAGAAAAAGCAATCCCATCATTATAAGTTGTCTGTGAGTATTCATTTTACCTCCTTCTTCTAATGAAGCCGGTTTTAAAACAAGCGATTTACCCGACACTCAGTCGCAGTTGCACTCGCAAGGTGTCGGTGGTGTCGCCGTATAAACGCAGTGCGGTGCAGCATAGGAGGAATAGGCGGCACCCTGTGCCACATCCCTGGCGTGTCCGATGGCCCCACCTATCATTGCCCCACCCATGGCTGCCGCCCAGCGCCCGAGAATGTCGATGACTATGGAGACTTCCTTGAAACTGGCCGGAATATTCCCCTTAATCGTTTACGAAGCCATGCGGTTTGGTTACCATCCCATGCCCCACGGACCCCACATGCCCCAATCCATCGACGCGTCTTCGTTCATTTGTGCAATATTTTGTTTTACTGCCAGGTTCTCGTAGCGCTGATAGGCCTTTTGGTTTCCCGCATACAAGCATTGGGTATAGGCTGCATCCGCATAAACGTAATACACTTTGCCGTTGCGATCATGGGGAACAACCTTTAGCTGGGTCAGGGTTTTTAAATGGGCGAGCCTCTCGGGGGTATCTGCCGGCTTCATCTTAAACCCGCGGCTGCCTGCAATTGTTCCGTATCGGTTGCCTAACTTTTTTGTATGGCCGCACATCCGGCCAGAACGACGCTCAAAACCGTGATAACCGCGATAGATTTTAACCCAGTCATTCGATCTTTCATAACGATGACCCTCCTTTTTTAGTCCCTGATAAGATTTGTTGAAATTTTCTGGTTATAGCCATTGCCATAAATCTGATACGGTTGGAAAGAATGTGCCCCTAAAGCCTGAACCTGGAACCGGTCAGTTTAGGAATAAACCTGTTTTGGGAAGCATAACGGAAAACGTCGACCCCTCATCGAGGCGGCTTTCCACTTTTACCTGTCCGCCGTGGGCTTCAACGATGGCCCGAACCAGGCTTAGCCCTAGACCCAGACCGCGCTTGGATCGGCTGCGGTCGCCGCGGTAGAGCCGGTCCCAGATCTGGTTGATTTCCTCCGGGGCAATCCCGATCCCCTGGTCAGTCACCACGATGACGGCGAACGGGCCGTCTTCGTGGGCCGAAACGTCGATCGAACCGCCCAGGCGGCTGTATTTGATGGCATTGTCGAGGAGATTGGCGGTGATCTGCTGGATGCGGTTTCGGTCGGCATGAATCAGCAGTTCGTCCGGCATGCGGGTGTGGATGGTCATTTGCCTGTCTTCGGCGATGATCTCGTAGAGATCGACCACGGAGTGCACGATTTCCGGTACCGACACATCCGTCTTGTCTAAACGCATCGCGCCGGTCTCGGCTTCGGCCACATCCATCAGGGTGTTGAGCATGGTCAAGACCCGGTCGGATTCCTCCATACAATCGGCCAGAGCCTCCTGGAAAGGACCCGAATCCTGATTGTTCTGCAGGGCCATTTCGGCCGTTCCCCGCAGCCGGGTCATGGGCGTGCGCAAATCGTGGGCGACATTGTCCAGGGATTCGTGCATGGCCTGGATCAGAGAATCATTTTTATCCAGCATCTGGTTAAAAAGACTGACGAGCTCATCGAGTTCGCCGCGCCCGGACTGTGCGGGCACCCGGTTGCTCGTGTCGCCGGTCTCGAGAATTTTGCGTACCGTCAGGATCAATTGCCGAACGGGGCGCATGGCGCGGAAGGTCAGAAAGCCACCTCCGACAATGCCGAGCAGGAGCAACGGGAGTACAAATTTGAGGAAAACCGATCGAAAGGTGGACAAAAACTCCTGGCTGCGGGTTGAATTCTTGCCGACCTGGAGGATCAGACCGCCGGGAAGGCGACTGTTGCCGATTGTCCAGGAGCCTTTTCCGTCGTCCTCAACGAAAAACAGGGGATCCTTCCGACCCGGATCAGGGTTTTTGAGCCGGTGCAGATCAGAATCTTCGACGCCCGGCGGAAGGCTGATGAACAACACCTGGTCGAGCGGCCCGATGATGCGGATGAAGAATATGTCGCCGGAGCCGCGGGATTGCACCGCAAAGCGTGTGCGGACGGCATCCACACCCCCTTCGTAATACCAGGCCGTGTACTCCTGGATCCGGTCCCGGATAACCTCCCGCTCTTTCTCTCCGACCCATCTATCAATTATATAGTAGGCGACCAGGAAGAGCGCCAGCGAGCTGACGACAAAAAATACAGCGTACAAGATGCTCAGCTTCAGGCTGAATGTCAGGCCGACACCCCTATTGGTCTTTGAGAACATACCCCATTCCCCTGACCGTATGGAGCATCTTGCGGTCAAAATCTTTGTCGATCTTGTTGCGCAGGCGGCAAACCAGGACATCGACGACGTTTGTCTGCGGATCGAAGCTGTAGTCGTAAATATTTTCCAGAATAGAGGTCTTGGAGACGATGCGGCCGGGATGGCGCATCAGGTATTCCAGCAGCGCGAATTCCCGCGCCGGCAGGCTGATGACGGTGCCCCCGCGTTTGGCTTCGCGTGCCAACAGGTCGATGGCGAGATCGCCGACGGTGAGCGTGGAAGACTCCGCCACCCGGGTGTCTCTGCGGATCAGCGCCTGGATCCGGGCCAGCAGTTCCGAGAATGAAAAGGGCTTGGTCAGATAGTCGTCCCCCCCGGCCTGCAATCCCTTCACCCGGTCGTCAACGGTCCGCTTGGCGCTGAGGATGATCACGGGGGTATTGTTTTTCTTGGCCCGGAGCCGTTCGATCAGGGTCAGCCCGTCTATGCCGGGGAGCATGATGTCAACGACGGCGGCGTCATAGACCCCGCTCAGTCCCAGATCCAGACCGTCCGGGCCGTCCTGAGCGACATCGACCGCATATCCGGCCTCCTTCAGGCCTTTGGCGACAAAAGAGGCGATCTTCTTGTCGTCTTCAACGACCAGGATTCTCATCGGGACATTCTTTCCTCCTAAACTGATCGGTTTCCCGCCCAGGCGGGATTACAGGTTCAAAGGTTCTGGGTTCAAGGCTCTGGGCTCAAAGGTTCAGGGTTTAGGGTTCAGCCCTACCGCTGGTCGCAAACGACCACTTTGATCGAGAAAGAAACTGTGCCACTTTAGCGTAGTTTCATATAAGGGGTTAACTAAAAAATGAACATCGAACATTGAACATCGAACGTCCAACATCGAATAATGTATTCTGTCAATTTAAAAAAAGACTGAGCAAAGCGAATCTACCCTTCGAAATTCTCGGTCTTTAGATCACGTCTTCACCGTGATTCGCTTGTTTATAAATCGATGAAGCGTAGCGTCATCAATATTCGACGTTCGACGTTGGGCGTTCGATGTTCGACGTTCAATAAATTTACTGTTCCGGCCAGGTGAAGTTTCATATAAGCATTTAAGGAAAGACCTCTATCTTTCAACCCTGAACGGGGAACGGTGAACCTTTAAACCTATATCGCTTCAATCCTTCAACCCAGAACGTTGAATCCCGCCTGGGCGGGAAACCGCTCAACCTCGGTAATAGTGTGCAAAACCAAGCGGCGTCAAGAGCCGATCCTTTCAGACCGGTTTGATGACGATCGCGGCCGCCTTGTCATTGTTCAGGTACTTAGCGGCCAGCTGCGACAGTTCACGGCTGGTTATGTCGGCGTAATCAGTCTGGATCGTCCGGCTCCACTCGATCTGCTGGGGAAATTGTTTTGACCCCGTCAGGACCGTATCGAGCCAGTAAGCGTTGGTACGGATGCGGTCCTTTATCCCGGTGAGGCTCGGGCCGAGAGCCCTTTCCAGCTCATCCGGGCGAATGCCGTTTTTTGAGAGATCGGATATGATCTGCCTGACCTCATCCACGACAACAGTCGTCTGGGCCGGGTCCACCAGCGCCGCAGCTTGAAATACGCCATAGCCGGGGTAGGCCCGCCAGGGCCTGTTGTAGGCGTACGGCGAATAGGTAGCCCCCAGACTCTCCCGCAACCGCTCCCGCAGCCGGTCCGAGAAGATTTCACCCAACACGGCCAGGCGGCGCGTGCGTTTGATGTCCCACATGTCTTCGGTGGGATAGGCGACCACGATCAAGGCTTTGGGGATTTCGGTTTCAACCTGTATGTCTAAAGACTGCGAGGCCGGGAATCGGATCGAGGAAGATCGTTTCTCGCCGCCCAAACCCGGCCGGGCGGGCAGGCTGCCGATATAGGTGCCGACAATATCGACCACCGTCGCCTCGTCGAAATCGCCGACCACGGATACCTCCAAGGGCTCGTTTTTCAAGGCGGTATCAATCCAGGAACGCATGTCTTTGAGCGTCAAGGCCGTGAAAGATTCGAAAGGCGGAAGGCCGAAACGCAGATCGCCGCCGGCCAGGAAACGGTATCCGGAAAGCTGCATCTGCCCATCGATCGATCGGGAAAGCGCCGCGTACATCTGACCAAATCGCTGCATCGAAAGGGCGTATGCCTCCTCGCTGTAAACCGGATCCGTCAAATGAGCGTACAACAGCTGAAACAACAGACGCGTCTCTTCCGACACCGTTTTACCTTCTAAAGCAAAATGGTCTTCTGCGACGGTAAAGTCAACCGTGGTGTTACTGCCGGCCATGGCCCGTTCGATATCATCGCGACTCAATGGGCCCAGACCGCTTTCATTGACAACCGCCTGGCCGAGTCCGGAAAGGCCCGGCAGGTTATGCGGTTCACCGGACCGGCCGGTACCGAAGGCGATGTTGACCAGGACCTCATTTTTCTTGAAATCGGTCTTTTTGAGATTCAGGCGCACCCCATTGGCGAAATCGATCTGGGTGATCTCGAGATCCGGAAGGGACATCCTGTTGACAATGCGACCCTTGGATGAGGGGTCAGGCAGGTAAGGAAAGCGGACGGGTTTCGCCTCCCCGTTGGGGGCGACCGCCGTCAACCGGCTGCGGTCATAAGCGTCCAGTAACTGGCGCTCGGGAGGGGTTTCGCCGGTGGTCAGGACCGTATTCCCGGTGACCATGACGAGCCTGTGAGGGGGCGACCAGACGTCCCGAAAGGCTGTGTTTACCCGGTCGAGAGTGAGGGCCTCAAACATCGGGCCCACGAGCGCTTTTCTTTGCTGCGGTGATTGAAAAACCCGGTCTCGATTCAACGAAGAGATGATCTGCATTGCCAGTCGGCGACTGTCGCGGGTGTTGGAAGTTTTCACCGCGTCGTCGTACTCGGCCAGCACGCTTTTTTTGACGCGCTCCAGTTCAGTCTGGGTGAAGCCGAAACCAAGGGCGCTTCTGAGGGTCTGCTCGATTAAAGGCAGCATTTTATCCCAGTCTTCGGGGTTGCCTTCGGCGCTGATCATCGCCGTTTTCAACTGACGCAGGAACGTTCCCGAGCCGGAGGACACATCCGTAAACGGTGTATCGGGTTTCTTGACCAGAGCATCCAGACGATGCTGGAGCATCCGGTCGGCGACCTCTTCCAGGAGCAGTTGCTGCTGAAGGGTGGTGGAATCCGGACGGTGAGGCACCTTTTCGATAACTTCCAGAGAAACCGTGGTGTTGCCCGCTTCCTTTTCGAAATGGTAGAAGGGTTTGATTCCCGCATGGTTGACGGTGCCGAATTCGGGTTTGTCCCTTTGTGGTGCCCGGACAGATAAATCGCTGAATCGATCTTTTATGAGCCGCTCGGCCAACCGGGCATCGAAATCACCGGCCATCACCAGGAGCATGTTATCCGGCCTGTACCAGGTATCGTAGAAGTCTTTGAGAAGGTTGCGGTCAGCGTTCCGAATGACTTCCGCGCTTCCGATGGGAAGCCTCTGCGACAACCGTGTTTCGGGAGCTTCGAAACCGAGGCCGGCCACATAAGTGCGATAGGATGCCGAGTCCCGACTGCGCATTTCCGCCAGGATGACCTTTCGCTCGCGGTCGATCTCGGACGGCAGCAAAGAAGCCCCGTCGGCATAGTCCCTCATGACCAGAAGCCCCTCGCTGAGATTTTTCTCGTCCCCCTCAGGTAGAAGAACCAGATAGACCGTTTCACCGAAGCCGGTGTAGGCGTTTGCATCGGCACCGAACTGCATGCCGATGCTTTGGAAATACTTCACCAGTTCCCCGGGTGCAAAATGGGTTGATCCGTTGAAGAGCATGTGTTCCAGAAAGTGGGCCACACCCTTCTGATCGTCGTTTTCGTTCAAGCTGCCGCTCATGACCTTCAGGTTGATGCTGACCCTGTCCCTGGGCGTGCGGTTTTCCATGAGGGCATACCTGAAGCCATTGGGGAGTTCCCCGAACACGACCGCAGGGTCCGGCGCAAGGTCACTTTTGTCGTGAGGCCAAGAAGGCGCCGTCGGCTTTTTGAAGGATCGATCCGTTTCAGCGGCATTGACCGGGGCCGTCAACAGATTGCCGAGACCCCCGTCGAGGGTGCGACTGTCAAGACCCGCACCCGTGCTTGAAACAAGAATGAGGACAAAGATCCACAAGAGAGTCGATCTCAAGAGCCGTTGAAAACCGTTCTGAATTATCTTCATGGTGGATTCCCTTCTTTTAATTAGGATCATCTCCCAAATAGTTGGTCGATGGATCGGGGCCAAGGTTTCGAGGGTTCAAGGGTTCGGGTGAAAACAAATCATCAAAAAGTAAGCGGTGTATGCCGACCCCACTTCTTTGGGCCGTCCCCATCGGGAGTGCATTTTGATGGCTTACCGAATTTGCGGGATGAGCAGGCTACCCACCGCCTGGAGCCTGCGTCGCGTTCATTACCATTACTTGAATCCTGGACCCCTTGAACCCTCGAACCCTTCTCTCCAACTCAATGGGAAAAGCTCATTTATTGTAATACCGTCACCTTTCCATAGCCTTTCTGCCGGATTACACGGTTGTAATATTCGTGCAAGGCACATGAAAGGTTGAGGCATTAATGTATCAGCAAACGAAAACGAACCTGACAACACAACAAACCGTCGACGGCAGGGATCCTTTCGTTAACGGTTCGAATAAACCGCGCGTCGACAACAAACTAATCATTAGGAGGACCAAGAACATGACACGAACATTAAGATTAACACGGTCTATCATTATTGTAATGATGACAGGGCTATTATTGGTATCGGGATTTCTGATCGCGAATGCGAGCCCGAATGCGCCGGTACCGATGATTCCGGAAAATTTCAGCAGCCTGGCCGACACTGTCAGCCCGGCCATCGTCCACATCCGGGTGGAAAAAACGGTCAAGACCAGCGGGCCGGCTTTGGGTCCATTTGGGATGAACCCCTTCGGCAACAACAATCCTTTCAAAGATCATTCGGAAAAGTTTTTCGGGCCGAACGGTCGGCCGGAATTCAAACAACCCGGTTTGGGATCCGGCTTCGTCATCGACAAAGACGGTTACGTCGTCACCAACAACCATGTGGTTGAGGGCGCCGATAAAATCAAGGTCGTCCTCAAGGATGAGCGGGAATACGACGCCAAGATCGTCGGTCGGGATCCTGTCACCGATATTGCCCTGCTCAAGGTTGACGCAAAAGACAGTCTGCCGACCGTGGCCTTGGGAAGCTCCGACAATCTGAAAGTCGGGGAGTGGGTCATGGCAATCGGAAGCCCGTTCGGGTTGGATAACACCGTGACCGCCGGCATCGTCAGCGCCAAAGGGCGCGTGATCGGTTCCGGACCCTACGACGATTATATTCAGACGGACGCCTCCATCAACCCGGGGAACAGCGGCGGCCCCCTGCTCAACATGAAGGGTGAGGTGGTCGGGATCAACACTATGATCATCGCCCGTGGTCAGGGAATCGGGTTCGCGATTCCGATCGACATGGCAGAGAGAGTCATCAAACAGCTAAAACAAAACGGTGAGGTCACCCGCGGGTGGTTTGGCGTCAGTGTTCAGGACGTGAAGGGAGACCTGGCGGATTACTACGGCGCCAAGGGGCAGACCGGTGTGCTGGTTGCTGCCGTTACGCCCGGAGATCCGGCGGAAAAAGCCGGGATTAAAGCCCAGGACATCATAACGGAAGTCAACGGAAAAAAAATGACGACCAGCCGGGATCTGACGACACTGGTGGCCGGTCTGGGCGTCGGCGACAGGGCCGAAGTCAAGGTCCTGCGGGGTGGCAAATCCAAGACCCTGGTGGTTGAAATCGGAAAGCGACCGCTGACTCTGGCTGCAGCCGCTGACAGGCAACAGGAAAACGAAGGTGAGTATGGTTTTCAGGTGTCCGAGCTAACGCCGGAGATGGCTGAGCGTTACAATCTCGGCAGCGCCAACGGTATCATTGTGGTCGGAGTGCAAGCCGGCAGCAAGGCCGACAAGGCCGGTATTGAAGAGGGCGATCTCATTCTCGAAGTGAATCATGGGAGTGTCGCTTCGGTAAATCAATTCAAAAAATTAATCGATCAGAACAAAAAAGGCGCCGGAATCAAGCTGCTTGTCAAGCGCATGAATGCCGGCCTTTTGGTGATACACTTGGCCTGATCGACAGGCGAAGGTATCGTTCCGAACCGGGGCGGCATTCTTCCTCCTTGCCGCCCCGGTTCAACAGTTTCCGTCCAGAAATGGCCCTTTCCCGCAATTTCAACGTCTCACGCTCTGGCGTGACAGGTTCGGAATCGCTTGTGCGGCGCACACGAGTATGCCTCCGCGCAATGCCGCTGATTTCCTTTAACTTGCAGAAAATGGCGGTTTCTGGATCGGAAACTAATCAGTATCCTTAATGAAACCGTGGATCGGCAATAAATAAGGGTTCGCGAAAAAATAAGTTTGCGATTTAGAATTTTTCACCAAAATTTAATTGTTTCCTCTTCGATCTGAGTGGTCGCTCACGGACATAGGCGACGGAGAAGCCTGAGCCTAGTTGACAAAAAGCCTCTCTGTCTTCTAAAGTGATATCCGTCATTCCCGGCGTCCTTCTATACATTCAACTCCTGCCTTAAAAAAACGGATCCTGTCTACATCCTGAAGGATTGGCCGGGTTGCACTGAACCTTTATTGATGCGGCATTGACCCTATCCGCATACACCACTGACGAAAGGCCGCCTTACCCGATGAAGCAGACCGAACGCCGCAGAATTGTCGTCGCCGTCGCACCGGTGGGAAAAGGCGACCCGCCTCCGGCCGGTAACCCGCTCAGCCCGGAAGAAGTGGCCCGAACCGTTATCGATTGTGCCCGGGCCGGGGCCGCAATGGTTCACCTCCACGTGCGGGACCAGGCGGGCAGCCAGACCGCGGACCTGAGTGCCTTTGCACAAACTATCGACATGATCCGCGAATCCTGCGACATCGTCATTCAGGGCTCCACCGGGGGAGTATCTGACCTGACACTGGAGGAACGTTGCGTGGCCTTGAACGATCCCCATGTGGAAGTGGCGTCTCTCAACATGGGCTCGGTCAACTTCGAGGAAACGGTCTACATCAATTCACTGCCCGACATCCGTTACTGGACCCGGCGCATGCAGTCGGCAACGGTCGTCCCGGAGCTCGAAATCTTCGAAGCCGGCATGTTGGCGGTCGCCACCCGCCTCGTCGATGAAAAAGCGCTCCAGCCGCCCTACTATTTCAACTTCGGCCTGGGGTTTCACCATGCCCTGCCGGCCGATCCAACCTGTCTTTTTTTTCTGAAATCGATGCTGCCGAGCGGTAGCCCCTGGGGACTGGTGCATGACAAGATGACCGACCTGTCTCTTTTGGCCGCGGCCATCGGTCTGGGTGCCTCCATCGTGCGGGTGGGCTTCGAAGACAGCATTTTCTACGCGCCGGGGGAAGCGGCCCGGAGCAATGTCGTGCTAGTAGAAAAGCTGGTCGCAATGATCCGAAACATGGGCTGTGAGCCGGCTTCCCCATCCGACGCCAGACGACTGATGGGGGTCGCTCTCAGAACTTAGTTCTGTCGCTCAGTAAAAATCACATCCCCCGAAAATCTTTTCTTATGCCGCCGACGGACTGAACGGCCCTGAAACGGTCCCAGGATGACGAGATCGGGCAGGCAGCATTTCCACTCTCGATATGCAGCGAACCTCTATATTATAAATTTTTACTTAGTCAGGAAGCTCACCTTCTGCCAATAAAACAGTTGTTGTCAATGTCATCTTTTTCATTTTCCTACTCCTTTCATTCGATTTTAGTGGTTTTGTCTGAATGGTTACACGCCAAAAATAAAAGGAAAAAGCAACTTTTCCATATCTGCTCCTAATAATCCCCTCAAGAAGCGGGTTCATCGATGATAATTGATAACTTAATGACTGAATGCACGCTGCCTATTGGACTTTAGTCCAATATTGAGAAAAATCTGAGATGAAACCAAATGGTTTGTGCAGCGAATCCCTCGGTGAGATGATATCTGAAAAATTTTCAGCTTTTATGGCGCAAGTGTTAGTCACAGGTGCAGTTACAAGATACTGCCGTTTGTTACTGAATCACGGGGATATTTCTATACAGTTCGGAAGTAGCGGCGGTGTCAAATCTATTCTCGGCCTGGTAGAGTCTCACAACTTTCCGGCCGGGCAGCACTTGCCTGAATTCTGCCACGTAAGCTTGTTTGAATTTGAGCTCTTCCCTGTCGATCTTTAGCTTTTGGTTTAACATGTCGAGAGCTTCGGCATCGGAAAGATTTGCATGGTTCTTGACAAAATCCGTTGCCAATTCAATACGCTTCGCTCTGATTTGTGCCAGTCCGGATTCGTATTCAGCGTAAAGGCGCCAAAAGGCTTCCTTTTCCTGCGGCGTCAACTCCATGACCTTTTCGATATAGCGCTTTCTCTGGTTTTTGATAACCTCTGAAGCCGCCCGGAGATCTTCTTGGGCATCCACCACCCATGGGGCTATAAAGGCAAAAACGTAAAATGCGACACCCAGCGAAATTATTTTTCTAATCTGCGCCTTCATCATTGCTGTTCTCCTTTTACAGATATTTACTCTGCACCTGGTAAGCGTTCACAGGGCACCGCATCTGCTTTGTTGTCGGGCACTTGAAGTACTAAAGTACGTTTGCGCGCCCGACGCCTTGCATCTGCGTCACCCTGTAAACGCTTTCAATTAGGTGGTTTGAAGCTCATCGGACTTTGCAACCCTGTGAACGGTTACTGCACCTGCGGTGAATATCTCTCTCTTTTCATTTTCAAAAAATTGGCGCTATTGGCGGCTTTCGATGAGATTGTTATAGAGATGAACGGCGTAAAGCACCGGCACGTGATCTCTGAAAGGAGCCGGAACAAATCCCTTAAAAGAATTCTTCTTCGGTTGATCGGTATTGTGCCGGCCATGTGAATAATCTTGTGGCGGTTCGTTTAAATACTCCTTTTCATCCATCTTATCTCTTATTATGCCGTCCCCGTCGATAAACTTCAATTCGCCGACATGGACGAATAAGCCTAATGAAGGGAGCCGGGATACAATGTCCTCATTGTTAACGATGCGGTAGACTTTTACGTTTACATGGTTCTTGTAATCCTCATTGCCGACCCAGGGGGAACCGAAGGTGTAAACGCCCTGGACATTGCCGTAAAGTTCACCACACAGCGTTGCAAGGGCGCCTCCCAGGCTGTGCCCGGTAACCCAGATTTTACACCCCTTTTCAGCGAGCTTTCTAATATAGGGCAATAGATCAGGCCAAACCTCATCCAGTGCTTCCTTGAACCCCCGGTGCACTTTACCGCCCTGCTGCCAATCCGTTAATCGGATATCCACATCTGCCTTCAAATCGGCAACCATCTCATTCAGATCGAGTTTTTCTCTTTTTTTCCAGATTTCGCTGCCCCTGAAAGCGACAATGGCGAATTTATCGTTATTGGCCACATAGCACTGCGTGCTTCGCCCATCGAAAAATTTCACTTCCGGCAGACCGGCCTTTTTAAATTGGGATCTGACAAATTCTTCATCCGCATACACCAGGGTGGAAACTTCGGCCAGCCACCAGGCATTGATCAAGCTGAATGAGGTTGCCTTGATCTGGAATCCATATTTCTTAATGCCCTTGAAATAATCATAGTCTTTAAAGGGAGGAGAAAGGTTCTTGAAGGTTATCACTGGGACTTCTTTTTTTCCGGTCTGCGATTCTTCTTGAGCATCGTTCTGCACCGAACAGCCGAATACGGAAACCAAAATAATTCCAACAACGAGTATTATTTTAGAATAAGTCACCGTTTTCCTTTTAAACCTCCCTGCATCCTTTTTCTATTTCGCTCCGTGCTCTCATCAACACACTCACACTTGCTGGCTGTTGCAAAGCGAGATTCAGGCCGTCAGCAACGGTGCAAGGCTTTTGAAAAGCGGGTAAGCGTTCACAGGACACCGCATCTGCTTTGTTGTCGGGCACTTGAAGTACAATAGTACGTCTGCGCGCCCGACGCCTTGCATCTGCGGCACCCTGTAAACGCCTACAATTATGTGGTTTGAAGCGCATTGGACTTTGCAACCCTGTGAGTGGTTACAAAAGCAGAGCATACACAGCCACAGTATGTGAGTATTTGTGAAAGCCGCGTAACAAAACTTGGCGGCCTTAGACGAATTTTTTCACCAATCTGCTAGAGGGAGTCCTCGAGTAATATTCCAAACTCTTTCTGCAACTGGTAGACAGCATCGCCTGAGTCGGTAAACGCTTTGGTATCCTCCAGAGTTATCCGTTTGCTGAAATCAAGGTCGTTGTTATAAAAATTATCCGCCAACTGCCCGGACAGATTTTCATTTTCAAACACAATCGCCGATTCACTGTTGAGGGCCCTGCTGCGTGGATCCATATTGTAGGACCCGACAATCGAGACGCTGCGATCGAACACGGCATATTTGGCATGGATCGTCCCTTCGGTCTGCTCGGTCGCATTGGTTCGGCGCCCCTGCCACTCCCAGATCTGTACGCCGCCCCCATCACACGATTGGACGGCTGGTTCATCATTTACGGCCAATATATCATCATAGTAATCGCGACCTACGATGGTCAGCATTGGCAGATCGTTGGTTTCGGGACTGTTGGTCAATATGATGACCTTTGCGCACCGGCGTGCGGCATCTTTAACGGTCTCGACAAACGCCTCAGAAGCAACGAAATAGGCATTGCCGATTAAAATTTCTTTCTGCGCTCCCTTAATCGATTTTAGATAGGCCTGCTCGATATAGGTTTCACCATACCGCGGCCGGTTTTGAAAAAAGCGGCACATAGCCCCTTCATATTTGAGGTCCAGTTTTTTTCCGGCCAATTCACGGACATTTTGGCTCAACCGTTCATCGGTGACATGATTCATATCCACCTTTGTGGTTTTGTCCAGCAAATTGCGGGTCGCTTCCCAATATATGTTGGTGTTGAAAATGCCGCGGCTTTCTTTGATTTTCAGAAAATACTCGAAATTGCGTTCAAATGTTGCCACCATGTCTTTGACGACATCGCCCTTTACAATCACATCCTGGTCGCGCCAGAAACGGCTGGGATTCCGGGGATCGATGCGAAAATATTCGTTGGCAATATTCAACCCTCCCACAACCGCCACTCCGTGATCGGTTTCACCATCGATGATCCACATCTTTTCATGAAATCGCTTATTCGGATCGGTTGTTTTATCCGCAGCGTCATGGCTGGTCACGGGCATCTCGTTTAACCACTGAAGATAAAAGGTTTCGTAGCCTTCGACTTCGACGCCGTGCTGTTTCAAATCAAAATACATCCACTGCGTTTGCGGGTCCGGGTTGGACATGGCATCGACAATGACCCGAACATCCAGCCCCCGGGATTTTTTTTCCTTCAATAATTCGGCGATGTATAAGCCGGACTCATCAGCTGTGAAGATCAGGGCCTGGATGCGAACGGAGGTATCGGCTTTCTCGAGCGTTTGAATGCGCGCGGCAAAAGAATCGTCGCCATTTTGCAACACGGCGATAGGGCAGGTTTCAGCATAATGGACATCAAACAACCCGCTTTTGCCGATCTCCTTGTAAGGACTGCCGGCAAATTCTTCAGCAGCGCCAAATGGCGTGCCCTGAATAACCGATGTTTGCACATCGCTTCGAGGAGCCGTTTTTTCCTCTCCACCCTGCCGGATAGACGCGCAGGAGACAAGAATGACGAGTGTTGATGCCAAAATAAATGGCAAGACGTATTTTTTCATTTCTATACCTCTTTGAAAATTGACTTCGATACGAAAACCGATCATTGAGGACTGCTGATATAAATCGCCACCAAGTTGGGCATGATTCCAACATTATAATTAGACGGCCGTGCCTTTCGATCTGCCTGGTTCAACTTGCCCTTAGCGGTAATCGGCGAGCCGCTCCCAATTAAAAAAATCTATACTTCCCAAGGAAGCCGGACGATCCCCGAAGACCAACACCACGCGCAGACCGTCGGTCATATAGTGAATGCCCTTTGACGATGCGTCCGTCGTGTTCGGCTGGGGTCGTCCCGCCCCTTTGACATAACCGATTTTAATCAATGCCTGCGAGTAGGCCAGGTCCTGGGTGAGGTCATTGCGCGCCTCGTCCACGTATGGGTCCAAAGGAAGCGTCACCTCTGAAGGCGCCTTGTCCGCAAAACGCCCTCCCAGGCGGGTGCTGGTTTGAGCAACCCAGACCGGCTTACCGTGGTACCGAATCGGTGTCTGCCAGATTCGGATGGTATGCGCCTGGGCCATGGTGTACCCACGGCTCAGCTTCTTCCCGGAAATATCCTGATCGCGTCCAAAGGCATAGCGAGGATTCAGCACGTGGTAGTGGTAACCCCGGCGCACAAAAGCGGTCGTCCAGTCGCCTATATGGCCGATAATCACGACATTGAGGGGCTCGGCTGAAGGCTCGCCGCTCTCGCTTGATACGCAGCAGGGAAGCTGCTCCAGAACTTGTCGAAGCTCGGCCTCGCTTTCCACGTTTTGCAGCTCGGCAGCCGTAAACCTCGTTTCCATACTTTTAACGATGGCGTCACCTTTCGTCGAATTCGGATTGGGGGCGAAAAAGGTAAAGTTCTGATTGAAATCATCACCCACCAGGTCGACATCGAGAGCTTTCACCTCCTCCGACCGGCTTGTGAAGATATACCCGGACGATCGCGATCCCGGCAGGATGAGGTTTCGGATGGGAAAATTCAGCCTCAGCAGGTGCTCGTCGAGCGCCGCGTTTGCATCGGATGAGAAAGCTTTGTGGTAGGCAAAGGCGACTTCAAGCGGCGCATAATACTCAGGATCGATGGCCGTCGGTAGCAAGATAAACGGTTGATCGGCGTTGTTCTCGATCGCAAGCCACAGGGCCTGGATGTCCTTTTTGGACAGATCAATCCCGAAGATCTGCCGGGCCTCCTCGTCGCCGACAAGGGCGGTTGATACCCGAATCCCATTCGCCTCCTTCGTCTGGGCCCGGCCCTGTATGGGAGCCTCGTTGACGGCGGCCGGCTTTTTGAAAGTTGTGCAGGCGTTCACCAGCAGCGCCAAACAGATCGCAACACCGACGACAAGCGATCGCTTCATCTTTGTGAAAAGTCTTTTCTGCACGTCTTGAACCTCCTTGATGGAGTTGTCGTATCCTTGTTCTTGGAGGCGGTCCATCAACATTTTATTTCTGTTCAATATAGCCCGATGGCCTTTCCCATTTAAGCATCTCTATGTCTGCAAGGGTGTAGGGCCGAGGCTCGAGGAAAAGAACGACCCGCAGCCCGTCGGTGTAAAAGGGATCGCCCACGAGATTCATCCGGGGCGCATCCCTGGTGACAACCCCGACACCCTTGACGTATCCGTGTCTGGCCAGCGCCTGAGAATAGGACAGGTCTTCGGTGAAATAGCGGCGCGCCTCGTCCACGTCCGGGTCGATGACATGGGTTGAGATAGTCGGCGATTTTAATGTGAATTTCACACCGATGTCCCGGCTGATTTGCCCTACGAACACCTTTTGGCCGCGAAACCGGATCGGGCTCAGCCAGAACCGCATGTGGTTGCGCTCGTTGATGGTACCGCGCGCTTTCTGCCAGCCGATATCCTGTTTTCTACCGTAAACATAAAGAGGGCTGATGGGCGAGTAACGGTAACGCTCGCCCTGTAAAAACGATTTTATCGTCCGTTTAAGGGCCTCGGACCAGATGACCTCCGTGGCATGCCAGCCTCTGCGGACCAGGGCCGGCACGATATCGTTTGTGTCTCCGATCATGACCAGATTAAGGGGATCGCCGTATTCGTCCCCTTTCGCATTGGTGGTGCAGCAGGGAAGATCTTCGAGCAACCGGCGCAGCTCTTCTTCGTCTTCGACGTTGATGATCTCTTCGGCCGCATACAGCGTATTGAAATCGACCATCTTAAAATCGGCTTTGAAATCCGGGTCGGCAATGATGAATGAGAAGCTCTTGACGTCATCACGGGAAATGAGATCAATATCGACTGCCTTGAAGCCTTCGTCCAGGTTTACGAGCACAAAGCCGGCTTCGGTTGACCCCGGCCGAGCGGGGTTTTGGAATTGCAGTTTCTGAAATTTTTCATCGAGCTTCCGGTTGGCGTCATCCGAATTTGTATGGAAAGCGAAGGCGGCCTCTGACGGGGAAAAGTAGCTGGGATCAAGGCCTGAAGGCAGAAACCAGTAATGGGCTGTACTGTCGTTCTTGACTTCCACCCACACCGGTTGGATGTGCTTCTTTGCCAGCTCGACACCGTAGATCGCCTGAGCTTCTGCAATGGTCGGAACGGATACTGTCACCGCAACATTCCCCTTGACGCTGCTTTTGGTCCGGTTTTTGTAAGCCAATGGATCTGCTGGCAGTGGTTTGGTTGTTGCGCATCCCTGGATGATAAATGCGAGCGCTGCCAATGGTAAAATACAGAATTTACAAAGCGTCTTTATCATTAATCGATTCATCATCAACTCCACAATTATGAAAATCCATTTGATAAATGATCGTAGACACTATCTCCCTTTCAAATCTTCTTCGATAAATCTGATAATCGCTTCCGCCAAAACCTCCCGTGGGAAGGCGTTTTTGTCGACAAAGGTCGACGCGATGAAAGGGTGATTTCGGTTGAATGGAACGGCCACGGCCCAGTGGTCCGCGTTCAGGTAGGCCAACAACACGCTGCTCGGAATCACCTGATCGTAAAAGATGACCTGGCTGTCGTTGCGGGAATCGACCTGGCTCAGCTTATCGTAACTCAATCTCAATATTGCAGAGAGATGCTCGGCATCCGGATACGTGATAACCGTGTAATACCGGATCGAGTCCGGCAAAGAGTGGCTTGCCAGCCAACTTTTCCGTACCTCCGGCTTGAGACTCTCCAGCGCGCCTTCATCCCCCGGCTCACACTCGGCATCCGGAAAATATTGCAGAAGGTTCAGCATGGACTGCGTCGCCGCATTGGCCAGCGGCGTTCCGCCGACCGCCCCGGCCACACTCACCACCGCGGAAACCCGCTGCTGCAAATCCGGGTAGGTGGCCACCGCCTCGAGGATGTCCGGAGTGCCCTTCGAGTAGCCCACGAGCACCAGGCGCATGCCGTCATTTTGATCGGGCATCGTCATGACGGTCTCCCGGATGATGTCGGCATTGCGGGCACTGCTGGAGAGCGCTTCGACCTGCAGGATGCCGACCTTGTAGCCGAACCGGGCGAGATGGTCGACGACTGTCATCTGAAAATCAATGAAGTTTTCGATACATTTCGCTCCAACCCCGAAAACGATCATTATCCTCAGCGGTGATCGGCTGGCCCCTAAATCAACCGGGGCACCAGTTGGCGGCGGCTCGTTCTGCAGCCTGACCAACGCCTCTTCACAAGGACGATAATCCGGCATTTCGCGCCCGCGTTCGTTTGTGATCGCACAGTAGATCTCCCGGAACCGGGCGCGGCCGTCGAAGACCCCGACCATGGACGCAGGTGCCAGCATCAGCGGCGGCGTGTCGGTAGAATACGAAATCATCGGTTTAGGAGCACAACCGCATAGGGCCGAAAAGGCGACTCTCAAAATGACCCGAAAGACAACA
>Ga0316194_10000682_pt1 | contig 22586 bp, 22 predicted proteins | sample CroRivsedime1_MG_FD_204936 | JGI IMG/M metagenome (GOLD analysis project Ga0316194, IMG submission 204936) | Coastal sediment microbial communities from Maine, United States - Cross River sediment 1 | ecosystem: Environmental > Aquatic > Marine > Coastal > Sediment | place: USA: Maine...
GCGCGCATCCCTGTGTGACGGCCTGTGAGCCGGACATCATCCGGCTGCACCCGGCTGACCATGAACTGGCCGGCACACCCTATCTCGATTTTGGAAATTCCGGCTGCACCTTCTGCAGGGCCTGTGTAACGGCCTGCCCCATGGAGATCGAGGTCACTGAATCGGTCACCCCCCCGCTTGGCAAGGCCCGGTTGAACCGGGATACCTGCATCGCCTGGGACGATGTGATCTGTATGTCCTGCTATGGACGCTGTGATTACCAGGCCATCAGCACCGAGTACCAGCGCCACGCCCGGATCGACACCGATCGCTGCACTGGTTGCGGCATGTGTGTGGCGGTCTGCCCGGTGGGTGCCCTGAGCATCGGATAACAGTGAATTTCCGGAATGCAGGTTGGTGGGCTGAAGCATGAAGCCCTACCTACGGAGCATTACGTTTTAAGACATCCTGGATGGGGTGAGGATATTTCACCCCACCCCGCCCAGGTAATTTCCCTGACGCGTTATTTCTTTTCCTTCTCGTGCTCGGCACGCATACGCTTCTCTTCTTGAAGAATCGTATTAACAGCCGTTTTTAGTGGCGCCCAGCCATACCAGTGCATGTAGTCATTGCTGGCGTGGAAGGCACCCTGGAAGGTACGTTGCCGATATTCCAGCATAATCAGGTACAGTTCCTGCTCGATACTGGTCTTGGCATCGTAATACTGCAGCAGGTCCGGTGCATACTTCCAGCCTTCCGGTTTCGTCAGAATGCCGTCGCGATACAGGCCCTGTACAGCCTGTATGGCCTTGGCGAACTCGTGGTCGGCCGCCTTGATGATCTCGTCCGAGGCTTGCATATGACTGTCCACGAAACTCATTGAGTGGCACTCGTTGCAGGTGGCCTTCATCTGGGTACGCAGTTCATTGAACTCGTCCGGACCTTTGGCAATCCGTGCCTGCACTACGAGCTCGACGAAGCGTTCGGTGGGCTGCAGGTTGTCATCCAGTACACCCGCCGCCTGCAGGATCAGTGCCCGATCAAAGGTCCATTGCGGGTCGTCATCCACATCCATGTAATGGCCGGAGGGCAGTTGAGCCGCCAGTTTGGTCAATTGTGGTTTCAAGGAGGGTGCGACATCGATCAGTGCCAGCACATTTTCCTTGGTCGGAATTCGCAGCGCGACAAAGCCCCATGATGTATCCACACTGTGGCTGCCTTCCGACATATGGCATTTCTGGCAGGTGGGTGCCCGGGCGTCCTCTTCATGTCCCTCGATACCCCAGATGACGCCATGCTTGGCCGACGTGTACATCTCCCACTGCGGATGATCGAAGCCCATATGACAGTTGGAGCATGCGCGGGGGTCCTTGGCTTCAGACGTCCTGAAAGTATGGCGGGTGTGGCAGGCGTCGCACTGGGTATTCCCGTAACGGTATGTTGAGGCTTCCTTGCCACCGTCACTTTTGATGGCCTCTGCATTGCCGTCGGTAACACCCATCAGGCCCTTTTCACCGATCTTGTGGCAGCCCGAGCAACCACGGTAGCCCTGTTCAGTTATGGCCCCTGGCTGACCATGCCAGGCGATCTGGGATTTCATAACCATCCAGGCCAGATTGTGCTTGCCCTTGCGGTGTTCTTTCAGTTTTTTCTTGTGACACTCACCGCAGGTCTCGGCTGTTGGCATCTCCGCCCTGGCGAAATCTTCCATGGTCTTGTGGTCTTCGCCGTGACAATCATGACAACGGACTTCCTCAGATGTCTTGGGATTGGCATGCGGGCTGTCGAGGTGCTGCTTGACGATACCGGGTGTAACCGACACATGACAACCCAGGCAGTCCTTGTGCGCAAGCTGGTCTTCATCCAGCTGCTTGGTCTTCGTTTCCGCTGCCGCTGCCAGATTGAGTGGACCGGCAAACAGCATGGCGCTGCATATTACTAAGAGTATGAATCGCAGGTGTTTCATCTTGACTCCCCCCTGATGATGATAAATCCCTATGCGCAGGCTACCGCACACCAACGCGTTGAACTGGCCGACCGAACATGACCCATGTGTTGCAAGGCAGTACCGCCTTATATGATTTTTTTATTGCCGACAAACTTATACGCAAGAGACAGAAATATGTCCTTGATCTGAATCAGGCAGATAGGTTTTTAACTACAGCTTAAAGGGGCAAATCATGAATTATACGAATGACGCAGCTCCTGACGACCGACCCGGAGAACACATAATCTGGATCAATGGATACAGAAATTCTGAGATTGAGGCGGACCCAATTGGAGCCAATAGACCTTGGAATCAACGACTTGTCCATTGCTGACACAGCTGTTACCAAGACTTGCTTGCAATGTTAAATTTTTGGTTTATTATTGCAAGTGAATTCTAAGTCGTTGTTATTAATACATAATTATTTTATAAAATACAAATCCCGGCAAACGGGATAGCATCTGGAGGAGAAGACCATGAGTTTAAAATCTGCAATAGGCAAGACCTGTGTCTGGTGTGTCGCGATAACCATAGCGTCACTGACATTGCTGGCGGTCACCTGGACGGTGATCCTCCTCAGCAATTACTAAAGCAAAATAACACTCGCCGGCCACGCGCCCTGGTGGGTGCTGTGCTGGCAGGCGTTTATCCTTTCTCAAGCACCCGCGGCATCAGTTCTACAAGGTTACATGGCCGGGTCCGGTAGTCGAGCTGGTGACTGATCAACTTGCCCCAACCGGTACGACAGGCACCGGTTGATCCCGGCAAGCAGAATATATAGGTTGCGTTGGCGACCCCTGACACGGCCCGCGACGCGATGGTCGAGGTACCGATTTCTTCGTACGACACGGCACGAAATACCTCGCCAAACCCCTCTATCTCTTTATCCAGTAAAACTTTCACCGCCTCCGGCGTACTGTCACGCCCGGTGATGCCGGTACCACCGGTGGTGATGACCGCATTGATGGTATCGTCGGCGATCCATTGCGAGACGGCCGCGCGTATCTGGTAGATATCATCCGGAACGATACGCTTTTCCGCAAGTATATGACCGGCCTCGGTCAGCAGTTTCACCAGCGTATCGCCGGACGTGTCGTTGGCTTCTGTGCGCGTATCCGACACGGTCATGACAGCGATGTTCAGGGGTTTGAATTGTCGTTCATTGGGATTGTTGGACATGTTTACTCTCGTTACATCAGATCAGGTTTTGAAACGGCTGCACCACGACTTGCTCACCGGCAGCAATACTGGTGCAGTCGGGATCGAGCAGAATAAAACAGTTGGCCTCGCTCATGGAACGCAGGATACCGGAACCCTGGGCACCGGCACTGCGCACGATCAACTCACCGGGTGCAGTCTGCTCCAGCACACCGCGCTGGAATTCAAAACGGCCGGGGCGTTTGCGCAAAGCGGTCGTGGTTTGTGCGCGCACCGTGTAAACATCACTTAACCCTGTCTCGCCTGTCATCTTCAACAGCGCCGGCCGCACAAACTGGAAGAACGTCACCATGACAGAGACCGGATTGCCCGGCAGGCCAAAGAACACGGCATCGTTGATGTTGCCGAAGGTCACCGGCCGCCCCGGCTTCATGGCAATTTTCCAGAACGACATGCTGCCGAGTTTTTCCAGGGTCTCCTTGACGAAATCGGCTTCACCAACGGAAACACCACCCGACGTTATGATGGCATCCGCCTGGGCTGCTGCATCGGTAAAGGCCTGTTCAATCAGGTCACGCTGGTCGCGTACTACACCCATGTCGATAATCTCGACATCGAGTTTCTTCAGCATGCCATAGAGTGTGTAGCGATTACTGTCGTAAATCTCACCGGGAGCTAGCGGTTCACCCATCGCACGCAATTCATCGCCAGTAGAAAAGAAGGCAACCTTGAGGCGGCGAAAGGCACTGACTTCACCCAGTCCAATCGAGGCCAGCACACCGATATCGGCAGCGGTCAGATGCTTGCCGGCAGCTAATACCGGCTGCCCTGCAGCAAGGTCCTCACCGGCGGCACGTACATTCTGCCCGGGCTTGTGACCATTACCGATGCGCACCGTGTCACCATCACGTTCCACATGCTCCTGCATAACAACGGTATCGGCACCTTCTGGCATCATGCCGCCGGTCATGATCTGTACCGACTGCCCGGATTCGATGGGCTGCAGCCAGGGCCGACCGGCCCACGAGGTCCCCGGTACCGGGAACTCGCGCACACCCTCGGCCGGCAGATCTTCGGCACGCACCGCATAACCATCCATGGCGGAATTGGTATGCGAGGGCACATCGATCGGTGACACAATATCCACGGCAAGCACACGGCCCAGTGCTTCACGCACTGGCAGGGATTCTGTCCCGTCAACAGCAGTAACGCTGTCCAGGATACGTGCCTGTGCCTCGGTTACCGTCAGCAGGCCGGTATTCAGCTCGTCTTCACAACAGCCGGGTTGTGTTTTGATTTCATTATTTTGCATACCGAGATCCCCTGATAGTCCGTTATTCCGACCTCAGCAAAGTGGAGAGCCGGACAAAAGCACATAGCGCGTTGAACGCCCACAGGGTAGCCCGGAGGACGAGCGTCACGAGTAATCCAGTTTTTATGGATCAGTACTGTACTGGATTCCCGCTTTCGCGGGAATTACATGCGTTAATTTAACAGAGCCCCCTTCTCCGCAAGGAATGATCTTGCGTTCACCACCTACCGAGTCAATCAACTGCGGCCGCAGGCTGCCGGACTCCAGCGACAGCTGTGCATCACATAAATGCGCCACGGTGTGGAACTCATGTGTTGCCAGCAGGATGCTGACACCATCCTCCTTGAGCCGCTTGATAATCCGGTAGGTCTGTTCACGCGCCTCACTGTCCATGTTGATCGTCGGTTCATCCAGCAGCAACACGCGTGGTTTTAATATGCGTGCACGTGCAAAGGCCTCCTCGGCCCTTTGCGTGTACCAGTACCACATCAACATCACCACGCCGCCCAAGCTCCAGCGCCTTGCCGGTACCCACCGCAACGACGTGCACCTTGATACCCAGCGCCTGCTCGAAAACCGGTTGTATAACGTTGAACAGGCCGGAATTTTCCATGCTCATGGTGGTTGCCATACGCACCACTGCAGGCTCGTCGGCTATGGCCGGTAGCGTGAACAGTAGACCTGCCAGCAAGAGCAGATTTGCAATAATCCTTATCATGCGCAATATTCCCCTGTGTGTGTTAGCAAATGGTTAACAGTGGATAAATTAACTCATATTGACGCCCATGGCACAGCCCGCATGGTCGATGTCGGCAACAAGCCGGAGACGGCACGTGAGGCGCGCGCCGAGGGCTGGGTACGGGTGTCGGAAGAGACACTGTCGCTCATCGAGTCTGGCGGACACAAAAAAGGCGATGTGATTGCCGTGGCCCGTATCGCCGGCATCCAGGCAGCCAAGCGTTGCGCCGAACTGATACCGTTATGTCATCCTTTAATGCTGTCAGGAATCGATGTGGATATCACCCTGAACAAGTCTGAAAACCGTGTCCATATCACAACCTGTTGCCGCCTGAATGGCGCTACCGGCGTGGAAATGGAAGCACTGACTGCCGCCTCGGTCGCGGCATTAACCATTTATGACATGTGCAAGGCCGTGGACCGCGGCATGGTCATCGAGGGTGTGCGCCTGCTGCACAAATCCGGTGGTCGCACCGGCGAGTGGCATGCCGCTGATACGCAACCCTGAGGAGCCGTTCCTCAACCACCCTCCTCGACCAGATGGTCCGCAATTAATTCTGAAATACCGAGCAACTCGATATCGTGCATTTCATTATCTTCCAGGCCGTCTTCCAGCATATGCCGGCAATTTGAACAGGCCGTTACCAGGCCATCAATATTCAGCGAGTTACAAAAATGTCTTCTAAGACACCGGTACACGACATCACCGCCGTCATCCTCGCCGGTGGCAAGGCGCGCCGCATGGACGGGGAAGACAAGGGCCTGATAACCCTCAATAACAGGGCCATGATCGACTACATTATTACCGCCCTGCGGCCACAGGTGGACAATATCATTGTCAACGCAAACCGCAATCAGACGCAGTACAGCCTCTATGGCCTACCAGTGATTGCGGATATGCTGGATGATTATCTCGGACCACTGGCCGGTATGGCCACGGGCATGCACAGCACGGACACCTCCTATATCGTCACGGTACCCTGTGATTCGCCCTTTATCCCTGAAACGCTTGTGGAAATCCTGTACCGCGCCCTGCATGATAACCGGGCAGATATTAGCGTGGCGCATGACGGTCTACGGATGCAGCCGGTATTTGCACTGTTACGTTGTGACCTGCTCCCCAGCCTGCTGGCCTACCTGGATGAGGGCGGCCGCAAAATAGACACCTGGTACAGCCAGCAACGCCTCGCCATTGCCGATTTCTCTCATTCTCCGAACACCTTTTTGAATCTGAACACACCGGAAGACCGGCTGATCCTGGAAGACAGGCTATCCTAGTGCTCTATCAATGTGATAATTACGGATTCAGCGATTATCACATTGATAGAGCACTAGCATACAGATGCATGAACATGAGCTAGACTAGTGAATCATGAGCACCCGTCTGACAGATCCATTTGGCCGTAGCGTTGAGTATATCCGCTTGTCAGTCACTGATCGCTGCGATCTGCGTTGTTTTTACTGCCTCCCGGGTGACTTTCGTGATTTCAGCGAACCGGAGGAATGGCTCTCCTTTGAAGAGATTGAACGCCTCATCGGGGCCTTTGTTGCTTCGGGTGTACGCCGCGTCCGGGTTACCGGAGGTGAGCCCCTGGTCCGCAAAAACCTGCCGGTGCTGGCGAGGAATCTTGCCCGGATACCCGGTCTGCTTGACCTGTCATTAAGCACCAACGCCATCAGCCTGGGGCGCCAGGCAGAAGAATTAAAGTCAGCAGGTATCAGCCGCATCAATGTCAGCCTCGACAGCCTGCGAGCCGATCGCTTCAAGGACATTACCAGGGGTAACCTTAACAAGGTTATTGACGGTTTAATGGCCGCAAAGCGGGCTGGCTTCAGCCCCATCAAGATCAATATGGTCATTATGAAGGGCATCAACGATGATGAAGTCGAGGATATGATCGAGTTTTGTATCGAACACGACTTCACGCTGCGCCTTATAGAAACCATGCCCATGGGTGAGACCGGTCGCAACGCGGCATCCTATTTTATTAGCTTGCAGGATATTAAAAACAGGCTGGCCGAACGCTACGAATTGATCCCGGGCGTCATGCCAGGTGGCGGTCCTGCACGCTATGTACAGGTCGCAGGCAGCCAGCTACGTATCGGTTTTATCACACCCATTTCGCAACACTTCTGTGAAACCTGTAACCGGGTCCGGCTGTCCGTCGACGGCACGCTCTACCTGTGTCTGGGCCAGGAGCACAAGTTTGAATTCCGGCCACTGCTGCGTGAGGGCATTAGTGATGCGGAACTGCTGGATGCCGTACAGTATGCGATAACCCTGAAGCCGGAGCGTCACGAATTCAACGACAAACCACAACAGGTCATGCGCTTCATGGCAAAAACCGGCGGTTAGCCAGGCAGGCTGCTACATGGTCCAGCTACGTTACTTCGCCAGCCTGCGTGAATCTCTGGGTATCGGTGACGAACAAATCGAATTACCCGACGGTATTCATGATCTCCCCGGACTGACCCGCTGGTTACAGGGTCGTGATGAAACCTGGGCAAGCACCCTTGCCGACAGTCGCCTGCATGTCGCCATTAATCAGGAAATCGTTAAACCGGATACCGGTATCACGGACGGTGATGAAGTGGCCTGGTTCCCACCGGTCACCGGGGGTTAGTCACCTGATACGCGTACAGACAGAAGATTTTGATCCAGGCCTCGAACTCGAATGGCTGCGTAGCCGGAATAAGGGACAGGCCGGCGCCATGGTCAGCTTTACCGGGCTGGTACGCGACCTGAACGCGGGTGACACGGTTACGCAAATGACGCTGGAACATTACCCCGGCATGACCGAGAAAGCGCTGGAAAAAATCGAGCAGGAGGCCAACGAGCGCTGGGAATTAACAGCAACCCTCATTATTCATCGGGTCGGATCGCTGGCCCCCAATGACAATATTGTTTTTGTCGCCACTGCCAGCCGGCATCGCAAGCAGGCGTTTCTGGCCTGCGAGTTCATGATCGATACATTAAAGACCAACGCACCGTTCTGGAAGAAAGAGACCCTGCCGGATGGCACGCGCTGGGTTGAACCGGGCGTATCCGGATAAAACAAATCGCGGATGCGATCCGCTCCTACACAAAACGATACACTTGCGGGAGCGGTTCGCGATGTACAAGGATGTACAAGTGCCGCTGGAGGCATGGAGAAGGTGAGACCGGGACCCGGTCGAGAGGCTGGCCTGGGCCATGCCGGGAGTGGCCATCCGCGAATAACCATCCTGTTGCTATTTTGAACCGCCGCACTTGCCTTCGCCGCACTTGCCTTCGCCGCATTTTCCTCCCTGCATAAAACCCTGCATTTTTGACATATGGGCCGCACGTTCGCCTGCATCGATCACACCGTCACCGTTCTGATCGATCTTGTTAAACATGGCTTCATGTCCCTTCATGAATTCGTCCTTCGTGACCTTGTCATCACCATCGGCATCCATGCTCGCCATGCCACATTTACCTTCACCACCTTTATCTTCACCACCTGTAGCGGCACCACACTTGCCTTCTCCGCACTTGCCCTCACCGCACTTGCCTTCCGCCAGCATCATGTAGCCACCGGAAAACGACTTCATAGTAAACGGGTTTTCAGTCGCATTGGTGACAGGGCTGTGTGCCAGGGAAACCGTAAACACGGTTCCAAGTGCAATGGTTAAGTGTTTTATAGTCGATTTTGTTGACATATTGTTCTCCTCTCGTGTGTGTGGATAAAACTAACGGGGCCTGGAACGTGCCACATGAATGGCCCGATTATCAATTGCAAGTGCCGCCTCATGCAATGCTTCTGACAATGTGGGGTGCGCAAAGATTATACGTGCGATATCTTCACTGCTGGCATCGAACTCCATGGCGGTGACCGCCTGGGCGATCAATTCAGATGCCGACTGGCCGACGATATGCACGCCCAGCACACGGTCTGTCACCGCATCACTCAATATTTTTACCATGCCATCGGTTTCCTGCATGGCGCGTGCACGACCACTGGCAGCAAACGGGAACGTCCCTATCCGATAGTCTGTCCCGGCCTGCATCAGTACCTCCTCGGTCCTGCCAACCCACGCGATCTCGGGATGCGTATAGACCACAGACGGGATCACCTCGTAGTTGACCTCGCTGTGCTGGCCGGCGATGCGCTCGGCAACGGCGATGCCTTCTTCAGATCCCTTGTGCGCCAGCATCGGACCACGTACGGCATCACCAATGGCATAGACACCGGGTGCACTGGTAGAACAGTCCTCATCGACATGGATAAAACCGCGCTCGTCCAGCACCAGTTCAGCGTCCGCCGTCGCCAGACCTTCTGTGCAGGGCTGCCGGCCGACGGCTACAATCAGGCGGTCCACGATTAATGATTTTTCTGTTGCAGAATTTTCATATTCGACCAACACACCCTCATCCGTGATGGCCGTCGATTTGACGCAGGTACCCAGGTGAATATCGAGCCCCTGCTTCCGGAACGACCGCAGGGCAGACTTTGCGATTTGCTGGTCTGCCATCGGCAAAAAAACATCCTGCGCTTCCAGCAAGGTCACCTCCGACCCCAGCCTTCGCCAGACACTGCCCAATTCAAGGCCGATGATACCGGCACCGATAATCCCCAATCGCTGCGGCACATCAGTCCATCCCAGGGCACCTTCCGAATCAACGATGGTGTCATTATCAAGCGGTGCAACCGCAAGCTGTACCGGCATGGAACCCGGCGCGAGAATGACATGTGCGGCCGTAACCGTCTGCTGTTCACCACTATGTATTGCAAGCTGCACCTTCCGGTCAGCTCTTAATTGTCCACGCCCCTGGATCCACTCGATGCCATTTGCCTTGAACAACGAGGCAATACCACTTGTCAGGTCACGTACAATGGCATCCTTGCTTGCAATCATGGTGGCCACATCCAGCGTGACTCCGTCGACGGCAATACCATGAGTCGCCACGCCCTGTTGCAGCCGGTCATACCACTCCGAACTTTCAAGCAGGGCCTTTGAGGGAATGCAGCCCGCGTTAAGACAGGTACCGCCAAGTGATGGTTGACCATCCTTGCCCAGCCACTTGTCAACACAGGCTGTTTTCATGCCCAGTTGAGCACAGCGGATCGCCGCTACATAGCCAGCCGGTCCGGCACCGATAATAATGACATCGTAATTATTGTTCATGGTTCATATCTATCATAAATCCAGCAACATACTCGCCGGGTCTTCCAGCAGGTCGACTATGGTCCTGAGAAAGGTCACCGCACTCTTGCCGTCGACAATACGGTGGTCATAGGTCAGCGCCAGGTACATAATGGGACGCACAACAACAGCACCGTTCTCCACCACGGCACGGTCCTGGATCTTGTGCATGCCGAGAATGGCGCTTTGCGGTGGATTCAGAATCGGCGTCGACAGCATGGAACCGAAGACACCGCCATTGGTAATAGAAAAGGTGCCACCGGTAATGTCATCCATGGACAGCTTGCCATCTCGTCCCTTGTTTGCAAACTCGAGTATGCCAGCCTCGATTTCAGCTAGGCTCATATACTCGGCATTGCGCAGGATCGGTACCACCAGTCCACGATCGGTACTGATGGCCACGCCAATGTCACAGAAACCGTGATAGACAACGTCGTCACCATCGATGGACGCATTAATATCCGGATGGCACTTCAGTGCCTCGGCCGCGGCACGTACGAAAAATGACATGTAGCCCAGGCGCACGCCGTGATTTTCCTCGAACGATTCGCGGTGTTTTTCACGCAGCCCCTTGATGGGCTGCATGTTGACCTCGTTGAAGGTGGTCAGCATGGCGGTGGTTTGCGTCGCCTGCAACAGGCGCTCGGCCACCCGTGCACGCAACCGGGACATCGGTACCCGCTTCTGCGGGCGGTCTTCCTCAATCTCCACCAGGCCGGGTGTCGGTGTTACCGGATGCGCGGGCTCTTCCGGTGCATCGAGCGGCTGTTTTGCGACGACCGATGCAGGCTGCTGTGCTTCGACATGTGCCTGTACATCGCCTTTGGTAAGCTGCCCCTGCCTGCCAGTCGCGGTGATCTGTTCAGGATTGAGGTCATGGTCTGCAATCAGTTTGCGTGCCGCCGGTCCCGGCCGTTTCTGTTCCTTGCCACCATTGACCGGCGCGGATTCCTGTACCGTACTGTCAGCCTCATTCCTTGTCTCATGGCCTGCGCCATTTGCACCGATCACCCCTATGACCTGGTCGGCGGTCACCGTATCACCGTCTGTAAACAGGATCTTTTCCAGTACACCATCTTCGGGAGCCGGGACTTCCAGTATCACCTTGTCCGTTTCGATATCGACCAGTGCCTCATCACGCCGTATCACGTCACCGGGCTGCTTGTGCCAGCAGGCCACTACACCATCAGTGACGGATTCCGGCAGGGCAGGTACTTTTACTTCTGTTGTCATGGCGTCTCCAGACCCAGTGCCTTGCTCACCAGCTCAGCCTGCTGCTGTACATGCAGACTGGCATAACCCACCGCGGGGGCAGACAGTGCCTGGCGGCCAGTATAGATAAGTTTGTTTTCAGCACCAATGAGTTCTTCAAACTTGTGCCGCATGGCATACCATGCACCCTGATTTTGCGGCTCTTCCTGGCACCAGATAAACTCCCGGGCAGCAGGATAGCCTGCCAGCTCGGCACGCAACAGGCGCCAGGGGAACGGATAGAGCTGCTCGATGCGGATCAACGCAACATGCTCAAGCTCTGCGGCCTGCCTGCGTTCCAGCAAGTCGTAGTACACCCGGCCACTGCACATTACCAGCCGGGTCACCTTGCCGGCATCGGTATTTTCCTGTTCGCCGATAACAGGATGAAACTGACCGCCTGCCAACTCATCCATGCTGGATATTGCCCGCTTGTGGCGCAACAGACTCTTGGGCGACATGACAATCAGTGGCCGGCGAACCTTGCGTATCATTTGCCGGCGCAGCATATGAAAAAACTGTGCCGGGGTCGTCGGGTTGCACACCTGGATATTGTGATCGACACACAGTTGCAGGAAACGCTCCAGCCGGGCCGAAGAATGTTCCGGGCCCTGTCCTTCATAACCATGTGGCAACAACAGCGTGAGTCCGCACAAGCGCCCCCACTTGGCTTCACCTGATGTAATAAACTGATCGATAACGACCTGTGCAACATTCACGAAGTCGCCATATTGTGCTTCCCAGATGGTCAGGGATTCCGGGTCGGTTGTAGCATAACCGTATTCAAAGGCAAGCACGGCCTCCTCTGAAAGTAACGAGTCAATCACCAGGAACCGTGGCTGCCCGGCGGAGATATGCTGTAAGGGCACATAGGTTTCGCCACTATTCTGGTCATTCAACACTGCATGACGGTGAAAAAATGTGCCCCGCTCACTGTCCTGTCCGGAAAGCCGAATCGGGTAGCCATCGTGTAACAGACTGGCATGTGCCAATGCCTCGGCAAAACCCCAGTCGGCCGGCAAGGCGCCGGCAGCCATCTTGCGTCGGTCATCGATCACCTTGACGACGCGTGGATGCAGTTCAAAACCCGTCGGTAATTGCTGCAAGCGTGCTGCAAGCATCTCCAGTGTCTTCATGCTGACCGTGGTATCACACGGCTCATCCCAGTTGTAGCCGACATATGATTTCCAGTTGACAGCAACCCTGGCATCGATTGGCTGGTGCAGCAGTACAGCTGGCGTCACACTGTGACCGGCATCCAGATGATCACGATAATCCTCAACCATTTGATCGGCTGTTTCCTGCGGGATAATATCCATGTCCACGAGGAGCTGCGCATACAGACTGCGCGTTGTAGGCAGGGCACGAATATCCTTGTACATCATCGGCTGGGTTGCCGCGGGCTCATCTGCCTCGTTATGCCCGTGGCGCCGGTAACACACCAGATCGATGACCACATCCTTCCTGAACCGCATACGATAATCCAGTGCCACCTGGGTGATAAAAAGCACGGCCTCGGGATCATCGCCATTGACGTGAAATATTGGTGCATTCACCATCTTTGCCACGTCAGTGCAATACAGCGTTGATCTTGAGTCCTTGATATGGCTGGTTGTGAAACCGATCTGGTTATTCACCACAATGTGCACCGTGCCTTCTGTGGTAAAGCCACGCAGGCCGGACATGTTGAATGTCTCCATCACTACACCCTGCCCGGCAAAGGCGGAATCACCATGGATTACCACCGGCATCACCTGGCTGCCCTGCTGATCACGGTAGCATTGCTGACGCGCACGTACCGAACCATGTACCACGGGAGAAACGATTTCCAGGTGTGAAGGGTTAAACGCCAGTGCCAGGTGAACCAGCCCGCCGGCTGTCCTGATATTCGATGCGAAACCCTGGTGATACTTGACATCGCCAGAGGCATGAATCCGGTCATGCACATCTTCAAATTCCGAAAACAGCTCTGAAGGCAGCTTGCCGAGGATATTGACCAGCACATTCAAGCGGCCTCGATGCGACATCCCGATCACAATTTCCTTCACGCCCCGCGCACCGGCGCGATCAATGAGCTCGCCCATCAGCGGTATCAGGCATTCACCTCCCTCCAGTGAGAAGCGCTTCTGACCCACGTACTTTGAATGCAGGTAACGCTCAATGCCTTCTGCCGCCGTTAGCCGCTGCAGCAACCATCGTTGTGTATCAATCGACGGCTGCAGATGTGATTGCACACTTTCCAGGCGCTGCTGTATCCAGCGCTTTTCCTCCGTTTCGCTGATATGCATATATTCTGCACCCACAGTCTCACAGTAAGTGCGATTCAAGGCATAAAGAATTTCCTCAAGAGTGGCTTCTTCCGGCCCCACCAGTGAACCGGTCTGAAAGACCCGATCTAGGTCATCTTCGGAGAGCTTGTGGTAATCAAGATTGAGTTCCGGAATCGATTCGGGATCGACCCGGCGCAGGGGGTCTGTGCGCGCATGCTGGTGTCCACGAAAGCGGTAGGCATTGATTAATTGCAGAACACGGACCTGCTTGCGTTCCTGTTGCAGGCGGGCGCCCGTCAAACGTGCCAGGTGGTGGCCACGTAAACGACCGGTCAGTCGCGAAAACTCCTGACGCAGCTCCGAATGGAAGATATCACCACTGCCCTGACCATTAACCCGGGGAAGACCCGCAAAATATTCGCGCCAATTATCGGCAACACTGTCCGGGTCGCGTAACCAGAATTCATACAGGGCCTCGAGATAGGCGCCGTTGCCACCATTGAGCAACGATGTCTGTCGCAATGCCTTCATCCATTGCTTGCTCATCTCGGTGGCTCCTGCCAGGCAGAAAATCACATGTTGACGGGGATCAGTAGTTCCCGGTTACTTATATATCAAAGACTATCGTTTTCTCCACTAGTTTCTTTAGAAGCGTCGTTTCACGACGGCACAGCCAGTACTCCTTCAAGGTGATATTGCCATGCCCAAGGGGTTGAATTAACCACCGCCGGTGCCGATAGCCTTCGATATCGCCGCCATGCACACAGCAGTGATTTTGATGTGCCAGGATTTCAATCATCCACATGGATTTATTATCATGGCTTACAAGAAGTTACGCAATTGCACAGCGTGATCCGTCAATACCCGTCCGGGGCTGACAGCACATGCTGAACATACCCTTGTCACTGCGACTGACAACCACTCTGGTTGTCTTGATGATCGGTATGCTATTGCCTGGTGACGCACTCGGTTTCCGGCTGGAAGATTTTTCCGGCACGCTCACGGTGATGACAGTTCTTGGACTTGGTTTGCTCATCATTTACAGAAGTCACAGCCAAAATGATCTGGCTGCAATCGCACCCACCTTACTCAAATCCACACTGGATACATTGACCGAAGGCGTCGTCCTGATCGACAAAAGGGAACACATTGTCATCGCCAACACAAGCTTCGCGGCTATCTTTGGCACGACAACGCAGGCATTAAAGGGAACATCCCTCTCCAGCTGCGGATGGAAATACGTCAACAAGCATGAACGTGAATTACCCTGGGTGGTTTCAATTCGGGAAGGCAAGCAACTGACGGAACAGCAACTGTACCCGTCTGGTCAAGGTGGCCAGAAAAAACTGTTTGTCGTCGACAGCACACCCGCCAGGGATGTCAGGGGAAAACAGAGCGGTGTCATGATTACCTTCTATGATGTCACCCACCGTGAAGTAAAAAACAAGCAGCTGGAGGGTATGCTTGGCATGCTCAAGAAGTCGCGTGACGAGATCAGATGTCAGAATGAATTACTGCAGAAACTGTCAACAAGAGACTCACTGACTAATTGCCTTAACCGCCGTTCATTTTTTGGAAAATATAAAACCGTGTTCAGGGCAGCACAACGGGATACTCACCCGCTAGCCTGCATCATGGCAGACATCGACCTGTTCAAGTCCATTAATGACCGCCATGGACATACGCGGGGTGACGACGTCATTTGCAAGGTCGCTGAAACACTACATCAGTCATTGCGTTCAATGGACGCTGTGTGCCGCTACGGGGGCAAGAAATTCTGCATCATACTACCCGGCATCGACCTTGACCGTGCCATCGAGATGTCGGAACGTGCTCGCGCGAATATTGCACAACTCACCTTTACAGATGAGTCCGACAACATGCGCATCTCCATTACGTCCAGTTTCGGTGTGACGTCCATTGAACACCAGCCTGAAAACTTCGCCCAGCTCATTGATCGTGCAGAAAAGGCCTTATACCGATCGCAGCACACCGGCAGGAACCGTGTGACGGCATGGCTACCCGGACAAGCCTGTCGCGAAGAGCCTGCCAGCAACAACCCGGGTAATACTGTGCAAGCACCGGCTAGACAGGCTGCCGACAGTTTGCCATCCAACACCGGTGTCCTGCCGGATCTCGACACCCTGACTGGTCTGCCCACTCGAAAAGAATTTCACAGCAGCGTTATTGCAGCCGTTCATTCATGCAGAATCAACCGGCAGCATGCCTCCGTTATCATGCTTGATCTTGATATGTTCACTCGCATCAACAGCACTCTGGGTTACGCTATCGGGGACGAGCTGCTCAAGCTTGTCAGTCACCGCATCGTGGATGCATTACGCAACACTGATTCCGTTTCGCGCCTGAGTGATGCCGCTGCTGTCACATCCATCTATCGTCTGGGTGGTGATGAGTTCGGCATACTGCTTAGCGGCCTCGACTGCACTGAATTTACCGGGCGAATCATCAGCCGGGTCATTGATTCAATCACGCCACAGATCGACATCCAGGGACACGAGATCCATCTGAGCTGCAGCGCAGGAATCAGCCTGTATCCAGGCGACGGGACAAGCGCGGATACACTGCTAATGAATGCGAGTACTGCACTGTATTATGCCAAGCTACAGGGTCAGAACCATTATCAATTCTATGACGAAGACCTGAACAGGGATTCACTGAAAAACCTGAAATTTGAAAATGACCTGCGTCATGCCCTGGAAAGAAACGAGCTGGATCTGTGCTACCAGCCGACGATTGATCTGGTCAGCGGCAAGGTCAATTCGGTAGAAGCACTGCTACGCTGGCGCCATCCCGAGATTGGCATGATTCCGCCCGACAAGTTCATTCCAATCGCCGAAGAGACCGGCCTGATTACGTCACTGGGCTACTGGGTACTGGAAACCGCCTGCCGGCAAGTCAGGCAGTGGCAGGATGCCGGCTACAAACACCTCTCCGTTGCAGTCAACCTGTCAGCCGCCCAGTTCCGCCAGCATGACCTGCTGGAACAAATTCATAACGCGCTGGATGCAACCGGAATTTGCGCACACCATCTGGAACTGGAAATAACAGAAAGCACCATCATGAATGATATCGATACTGCGGCATCCACCATGCGCGCACTGCACCGCTCCGGCGTAAGCATATCAATTGATGACTTCGGTACCGGCTACTCCTCGCTGAGCCATTTGAAGCAATTCCCGATCAACACCGTCAAGATCGACCGTTCATTTATCCGTGACATCACAACGGATTCGGATGATGCGGCCATCGTCAGCGCCATCATCGCAATGGCACATAACATGGAACTCAAAGTCATCGCGGAAGGTGTCGAGACACAGGAGCAACTCGATTTTCTGCGTTCCCAGGAATGCGAAGAAGCTCAGGGTTTCCTGTTCAGCCCACCAGTCCCCCATCACGAGGCCTATGCATTGCTTGACCAGTCTATCGAGGAACTGCAACTGCCCTCTGCGACTGAACCTGCCGCATCCCTGTAGGCGCGTCACTCCCGGCTTGGCCCAGGCCAGCCTCTCGACCGGTTCCCGGTCTCACCTTCTCCCTGCCTCGCGCGACGTACCTACTTCCCTGCAGGCAAAAAAAGGGCCGCCGTTAAAGGCAGCCCTGGAGTACAGCTTGCAACAGAGTTACTGGCTTTTGCTTACCATGTACTCAATAGCACTTTGCATCTCGGCATCCGAACAGGTCATACACAGGCCCTTGGGCGGCATGGCACCCTTACCCTTGATTGCGGTCGCGAGCATGGCATCGATACCGGTGGCGATACGTGGCGCCCAGACAGCCACATCACCCAGCTTGGGCGCACCTGCGGCACCAGTAGCATGACAGGCCATACAACTACCATTGTAAATATCCTCACCGGACTTCGGCCCGGCGGATGCTGCGTCACCATCAGCAGCTGCCATTGCCGTATCGGCAGCAGTGGCTGCTTCCGGCTCGGACTCTCCGGCAATATATACCTGACCGACCGGCTTGATATTCTCCAGCACAATTTCTTCAGGTTTATACTCTGTTACATCGCTGGTCAGCTTGCCGGCAAGGATGATCAGTAATATGGCAAACACGGTCAGTCCGCCCATCAGTGCAAAAAATGTCGTAAAAAACTCTTTATCCTTACTCACGGTCTTCTCCTGATTAATCTGAAAACATTGGATTCACCGCCACCGCATAACAACAAAAGACACCGCAGCCGGGAACGAATGCTGACGAATTATACTGGAAACGCCAAATACATAAAATTACAAGTATTATCCATAGTTTCAGTTACTTGGCATAGGCAGGATATACTGATCGATTAACATCCGTGACAGGTCCTCCGTTATGTGCGCCTTACCTGGGCATCAACACCCCGCTTCCTGCGCAACCAGCACATACGGTATGATCCATACACAGCGCCCGTAGCTCAGCTGGATAGAGTACTGGCTTCCGAAGCCAGGTGTCAGAGGTTCGAATCCTCTCGGGCGCGCCATTTTGCAGCGGTGATCCATATAAAGCTTCACCGCCACGAAAACAAATTGAAAAACAACAATACCTGTACTATTTAAATAACTAACGTGCATTTTTTCTGTCCGCCGTGAACTATAAACATAACCGAGGAGAACAACATCATGTCCAGACCTGAATCTATCCAAACCACTCAGAATGAAAAGAAACACCCCGAGATGAGTCGTCGCGAACTGCTGATAGGCATGGGTGCTGCTGCAGCGGCTGCCTACGCAGGTAGCGCGGTTTCAGCCATGCCGGGACATGATCACAGCAAGCACACCGCACAACAACCTGCTTTGCTGGATACGGTCAATGATTGCGTCGACAAAGGCGAGCGTTGTATTGCGCATTGTCTCGTATCCTTTCAGGAAGGTGACCTGGAACTGGCAGACTGTGCCGCAAAGGTCCATGAAATGCAGGCGATCTGTGGTGCCTACAGCTACCTGCTGGCAGCAAACTCTAAGTACTCCAGGGCCTATGCCGCTGTTTGCAAACAGGTATGCGAAGACTGTGAGAAAGAATGCAAAAAGCACGAGAAGCACGTGGAGTGCGATGCCTGTGCCAAGGCCTGTGCCGAGGTGGTGGATCAGATAAGTCTCATTTTTTAGATAGCAGCGTCTAAAAAGGGGTCGGTGAAAAAAACGTAATGTGAATGATTACCTGTTGTCACCGATCCCTTATATTGTTCCGAGTCACGAGCCGTTACTGTCTCAACTTGCTGATGTCCTGATCGGCATGCCGCAAGTGCAGCGCCAGGTAAACCAGCAGGCTGCCCACCATCAGTGCCAGCGCAGCGATCACCCAGGAAATGGCCACCGCTCCCGTGCCTGGCCAGAAAACCAGTACCAGTCCGACCAACACGCCGGTCACACCGATTCCGGTCAACAAGCCCCGGTCGGGGTCATCCGCCGCTGTCCCGCGGGCCATCAGCCACAGGCTACCACCCTGGATCAGGGCCCAGATTCCAACAATGATAAACAGCAAGTGCACGGTCACTCCGGGCCAGAACAACAACACGGCACCTACCGCGAGGCTGAGCCACGCCGGCAACCAATAGGAACCTGGAAGGCGTGTCTGCCAGGCACTGAAGAGACTGGCTACACCGTTGAGCACTGCAAATATGCCAACTAACTGGATCAATAGCGCAATGGTTGCCTTTGGCCAGAACAGCGCACCGACACCCAGCGCCAGTGCGAGCAGTCCACGCAACAGATAAGATACCCATACCTCACCGAGCCGATCACTTATTTTTCCCTGCATATGCGCTGCGGCCTGTCGTAGATGTTCTTTATTGTCTGTCATGAATTCCTCGTACTAGTTCCCCGAGCGTGAGAACGGCTGGGATATCATGGCCCACACCGAGCTGCCCTCATCTGATACTGCCCAGTCGAGGCGCACAACGGCGCGGAATGCCATCATGCGCAGACCAATGCCGGCATCAAACTTCAGGTCTTTTACGAACAGGTCCGAGTCGTACTCCGGACCCACCCTGCCGGCCTCGACAAAGGGCACGATCTGCCACCAGTCGATTTCAAAATACTTGATAATGGGCAAATCATGCAGCGGCTGGTAATCGGGGATCAGGCGCAGTTCAGCCGCATAATAGACTGCTGACTTGTCACGAAAACGCCCCGACGGAAAGGCGCGCATACGATCAAAACCACCCAGTTCCGAACCATAACTAGGCGGTGGACGATGCGTGACCTGCTGAGGATTGTCCGGATTGGTTTCCCAGGTGGGTGTATTCGATGTCCAGAAATTCAGTGCCAGCACCTGCTCCTTGAACCAGCTGGAGGTGCCCAGGTTGAAATACTTGGCCATGTCGAGTTCCAGGTTGGTCCAGCTGTTGGAGCTGTCAAACCAGCCGAAATCGCGACTGACCATGAACTGCTGACGACTGCCCTCGGTAGGATTGCGCGGGAAATCCGTGTTGTCATATTCAATCCAGAAGTCCAGGCCGTTGGTCTTGGCCTCCAGTTGATCGCTATCTTCGTCATCGAAATCAGAGAGGTCCCGGTAGGTATAAAAGAACCGGGTCGCCAGCGTCGTTTTTCCGCTGATCAACGGGTTCCATACCTCGCCACCCTGCGGGCCTTCTTTCAACAGTCCCCGTTCAAGATGATAGACAGAGATCGCATCATCCTTCGCGTTACCAATGGGCAAGGCGTAATTCACTGCAAACTCAAATGTGACTTCATCACTGGTACCGGAGATAAAATCATCCTTGTCCGAATCATTTGAACCGGCCTTGGCTTGCGTGGGATCAAGGTCAAGATCGGCATAGAAACGCTGATCCGTAAAATGGTCGACCAGCAGAAAGGTGTCTGTGAAGAAGCGGCTGTCACCGAGGCGAAAATTATTCAGCGCGCCGGACAGCAATGCAGAATTGTTTGAAGTAACGAACCCGGTACCAAACATGCTGGCCTGTGGCTGGATGGTACCGGCTCTGAAGCCGCCGACACCTATCGCCGTGCCCAGTGAATCAGTGGCAAAGAGATAGGGCAACCAACCTGATCGTTTCTCGTCGATACTCTCTCCCTCGTCCAGGGCAACAATTGCCCCCCCGGCATGCAATGGCGAGACAAAGGCAAGCAGGATGATAAAAAAAACAGTAACAATCTGTGGTCTGTTGAAGATGCTGTACTCCTGCATTTCAAATCCTCCGGCAGTCCGGCCTATTCTACATGAGACGCAAGCGCAGTCTTGAGATTCATTAAGGCAGGAACAGAGGCCGTGCTGTAACGGCAGGAAATTGCAGAGGCAACCGGCGCACCCGCCTGGACGGCAAGCGAGGTTGTAGCCACATACCGCTCCGGTGTTTTATCCTGACAAAAAAATACGGCTGCCTAAAGGCAGCCGCAGTAACATCTTTATTATGGAGCGGTTAAACCGCTTTTCTCCTGGCAATACCGACCAGACCCAGCAGACCGGAGCCGAACAACCAGACAGCCGCAGGGACCGGCACAGGCTGTACCGACTCGACCATCAGGACCATATCGTTGAAGTCGCCATCATATTTATAATTACCAAACGGCAAATCTTCCCAAGCCAGTATAAACTCGCCCGGGCCCCAAGGTCCCGCCGCGTATCCGTCGATCTGGATCCGATCGCCTGTCCCCTGGTAGGCGAGCATGTGATCAGACATACCATCAAAGTTGAGGTATGAATCGCTGTAGAACGTCCCCTTTCCAGTACCAAGATAAAATCCGAAGCTGTTGCTTGCAAAATCAACAGTGCTATCAATGAAGTTTATCTTCACGGAACCGTCGAGCAGAATGCTCAACACCACTTGGCTGCCCGTGCTAGCCCCACCGCTGAAAAGCTCAACCTTTTTAACAGAATCGCTGCTATCGTAGACACCAAAAGTATTGGTGGTGGCTTGACCTGCAAGTTCAATAATCATCGTTGCCGATGACAGACCGCTTCCGGCAACACCCCAAGTCGAATCCGAGCCATCCGACAAACAATCGTTAGCCGCGGAGACGCTGCTGTTCCCCCCCACAGTAATATTGTTGAGGGTATCTTGCAGTGATGCTTCACCGCTACCACCCGTAACACAGGTTGCCGCCGATGCGGCCCCGCTCACCAGGCTACCGCCCAGCAAAGACAGGACTGCCAGTTTTTTTACCGCAGATAAATTTCCCATTTCTCTTCCTCTTTATTTTCACTAGTAATAGAGTCTTATTCTCCGTAGCTTACGTGAGCGACAAATTATTGACGAACACTCTTTAAGCAATGGTAATATATGCAAACTACTTGCCAACTATATATTTCATAGCATAATCAATGTAGTTACAGAATCCAGCTAGTTTAAACAAGTCCAATCCGTAAGAAATCTGTAAGAAATTCCAGACAGGAATCTTGAATTCCTTACACTCCCGGCCTAGTCACAGCCGCTGCGATAAAGCGTATTCCTGGTCACATTTCTTGCCCTCCACGGAAAAACGGTACTATCACACCTCACAACCCTGATGAGCACGCCACCATGAACCTCGACCGAGTCACCCCTGGCAGGAACATCACCGATGAAATGCCAGTGAAACGGAATAATATTGACTGGCAGTGCTTAACCGATGCTGACGCCATCGCCACACGCGCAACGGAATTGATCCTGCAGGCTGCTGCCAGCGCGGTTCACAAACGCGGTGTTTTTAAGCTGGTACTGGCAGGCGGGCGTACACCCGAGAAGGTCTATCGGCACCTCGCCAAGGCACAGGCTGACTGG
>Ga0316194_10000685_pt1 | contig 22533 bp, 20 predicted proteins | sample CroRivsedime1_MG_FD_204936 | JGI IMG/M metagenome (GOLD analysis project Ga0316194, IMG submission 204936) | Coastal sediment microbial communities from Maine, United States - Cross River sediment 1 | ecosystem: Environmental > Aquatic > Marine > Coastal > Sediment | place: USA: Maine...
GATGGCAGCTGGTTCCACCAGCAACGGCGCTTCCGGCGCGATTCCATGGTAAAACTGTTCGCCAGCATTTTGCGGCGCGAGGACGAAGAATATTTTCTCGTCACTCCCGCCGAAAAACTACGCATCGAGGTAGAGGACGCCCCGTTTATCGCAACCCTGGTCGAGAATATCGAGGCTGACGGCCAACAGGCCATCGTCTTTACTACTAACCTTGGCGAGCGCATCGTTGCCGATCATGAGCACGCGATCCGGGTTGAAATCGACGCCGACAGCAATATACCCCGGCCTTATATACATGTTCGCGATGGTCTCGATGCATTAATCAGCCGCAGCGCGTTTTACGATTTACTCAATCTGGCGCAGGAGCTCGAGCGCGACGGGGCCGGCTACCTGAGCGTCACCAGCCTGGGCGAAGAATTTGAACTGGGAAGTACCGATGAATAAACAAACCAAAGGCACCCATGAGTATCAGGATGATCCGCGTAACGCGGACATCATCATCGATATCAACGGCGAGTTTTTCGCCCGCGAACAGGCGCAGGTTTCTGTTTTCGATAGCGGCTTTGTACTCGGTGACGGGGTCTGGGAAGGGTTACGCGTGCACCAGGGCAAGATCGCGTTTCTGGATCAGCACCTCGATCGCCTGTACGAAGGTGCAAAGGCTCTCGATATGGAAATGGAGGTTTCTGCCGCAGAACTGCGCGAGCGACTGTACCGTCTGCTCGAAAAAAATGGCATGCAGGATGGCGTCCACATCAGGTTGATGGTATCCCGCGGCATCAAGGCAACGCCATACCAGGATCCACGTATTACCATCACCCCGCCAACCATCGTCATTATCCCGGAGTACAAAACCGCGTTACCGGAGACGGCACGCAAGGGTATCAAGTTGTTTACCGTACATGTGCGCCGCGGCTACCCGGACGTGCAGGATCCAAAGCTCAACAGTCACTCCAAGCTGAATTGCATAACCGCCTGTATTCAGGCGGCCAAGGCCGGGGCCGATGAAGCGCTGATGCTTGATCCACACGGTTTTGTCGCGACCTGTAATTCAACCCATTTTTTCATCGTGCGCAAGGGTGAAGTCTGGACTTCGAGCGGCGATTACTGCCTCGGTGGCATAACCCGTGGCAATGTCATTGCTTTATGCGAGCAAAACCAGATTCCAGTGCGCCAGAAAAATTTCAGCCTGACCGATGTTTACGGTGCCGATGAAGCTTTCGTTACCGGCACTTTTGCCGGGCTTGCGCCGGTGCGTGAAATCGATGGCCGCATTATCGGTGATGGCGAGCGTGGGCCGATGGTTGAGAAGCTGCAACAGCTATATCTCGCAATGCTTGAACAGGAATGCACTTAAACCCCTTGCGTATAGCAATGTGGTCGGGGCCACGTAACATTTCGACAGCGCTGATGCGCGCCTGGGAAAATCGTGACGACTGCGTGGTTTGGGATGAGCCACTGTATGGCTACTACCTGCATGCCACCGGAATCCCGCACCCGGGGGCGGCCGAAGTGATAGCCGACCAGGGCACCGATGCAAACGCGATCATCGCGCGTTGCATCGGTGATATCCCGGGCGACAGGAGAATTTTTTACCAGAAACATATGACCCTGCATTTGCTACCGGAACTCGATCGTGCCTGGCTATCATCACTGGTAAACTGCTTCCTGATCCGCGAACCCGAGGCCGTGATTGCATCCTATGCCGCGGTACGCAGTGACGCGACGCTCGAAGATATCGGCTTCATTCAACAGGCCGAACTGTTTGATCATGTACGGCACATCAGTGAAGAGATTCCGCTGGTGATCGACAGCCGCGAGTTCCTGCTTGATCCGCGGGGCATGCTCGAAGCAATTTGTGCCAGGCTCGAGATCGAGTTTGTCCCCGCTATGCTGAACTGGCCCAAAGGCGCGCGCGACAGTGACGGGGTCTGGGCAAAGTACTGGTATGACTCGGTCTGGAATTCGAGCGGATTCGCGGCTTATCACGAAAAGGATTATCAACTCTCCGCAAAAGACGGAAAAATTTCGCTGCAGGCACGCCCCTACTATGAAGAGCTTTTCCAGTACCGCTTGAAACCCTAGTTCCAAATACCGGGTTTGCAAGACGAATTAATTACAACTACCCGGGCGTATATTCGTCTTTCGCCGCCGTGCTCGTCAGGGTACACTTTGATGCTCAGCGGATAATTATCAGGAAAATGGCTGAACCACAAGTTTTAACCCCTGCAGCTGGCAGCAGAATCGTCACTGGCGATGCTGAAGTCATTCTGTTTGGACAACCTCCTGAAGTACTGAAGGGTTTGTTGCGCGAGGGTATCTCCCGCTTCGACACCCTGGTACTTACCGATATTCGCGAAAAGAGCAGCTCGCTGCTCAATAACCTCGAATTCCCGCTGTACTTTTTTCTATTCGTCGCCAAAGGACTGGCCGACAAGCGCAAACTCAACCTGGTAGGCGATGCCGAATCGATTAGCCAGGCTTTACGTTTATTGCGTTACACCCTGCTCGGGCCCACCCGCGAGGAACTCGACAACTGGGGTACGGAAGACGCTCTTAAAAATGAATGGCTGGGTGTATCCGAGGCGGTAGCCATCAAGAACGACGCCGGCAAGGCGATAAAGGTCGAAGACTTCTTCAACCTGGTGCCTTTTACCAACAACGAGGCTATCGCGGGAGATTTTGTCATTGAACGCAAAGGTGTCGATCGCTACCTGGTGGCGAATCGTGGTGGAGATGTTTACGTTGACCTGAACGAAGACAGCGAAGTTGTTCCGCCCTACCCGGTGCCAATCGACTATGTCCCCGGTGGCCTGGCCAAACTGGGCATCGAGGTACTTGGCGGCGCGTCCGGATTTTCCACCGAGGAACCTTGCACCGGGCTGGCACTTTGTTACAACGGTGATTACCTGTTGATAGACTCGATCCCGTTCCTGGATCAACACCTGTTTGCGCGTGGGATTTCCAAGAACCAGGTATCGGCAGTATTTTTAACCCATTTGCATGACGACCATTGTTCGATGTTTCCACTAATGGAAATGCCGCACCGTGTCGAAGTCATTACCACCGAGGAAATCTTCACCATGGCGATGGAAAAGCTGAGCTGCAGTCTCGGCTGGAAACTCGACACGGTGGCAGAACACTTCGAGTTAATCCCGGTTCGACCTGGCGATACCATCAACTACTACGGACTCAATATCGAAGTCCATAATACCGTGCATAGTATTCCGACCATCGGCGCCACTTTTTCAACCATTCACAAAGGACAGTTTCGCGATGTTTGCATCGTCGGTGACAACCAGAATATGGCCGCGGTGCGCAAAATGGGTGAATCCGGCATCGTACGCACAGCGACAGTTGAGAACCTGGAACGCCTGTACAAACAGTCATTTCATCTGTTAATCGCCGACGGCGGTGCCGGCGAAATTCATGGCGACCCTGCCGACGCATTGAAATCTGAAGCCGAACGGGTCGTATTCGTACATGTCGATAAAATGCCGTCAGCGCTGCAGACGACTTTTTCTCTCGCCAGCTCAGGTAAACGCTATACCCTGCTCGAAGGTGACAGCATGATATACACCTCGCAGATCAACCACTACCTGACACTCTGGCTTGGACAGCCATTCCCGAATCGCTGGATGCGCAATCTGCTCGCGGAGCAGGAAATTTACCGTTATAACACCGAGGACGTAATTATTGTGCAGGAAGCCGCAACCCATGGTTCGGTTTACCTGATCCTGACTGGCTATTGCGAAGTGGTGCGGGTCCGTGATGACAAGCGCGAGTCGGTGGCGATGTTGCAAGCCGGCGATATTATCGGTGAAATGGCGGTGCTTACGGGCTCCGGGATTCGCAATGCCAGCGTGGTCGCCAGGACACCGGTTACCGTCTGTGTTTTTGCCGAAGAAACCTTCCGCAATTTTATTCGTTACAGCGGTTTACAGGACATGCTCGAAAATCGCTGGTTACTGCGTCCCGTGATCAAACTGCTGCCCCAGTTCGCCGAATTGTCGTCTACGGTAACGGACAAGATTTCACGTATCGCCCAATGGACGGTGGTCGAAGGCGGCAAGACCCTGTTGCTGGATGATTCACATCTGTATATTTTTGTCGAAGGTTTCGGCTCGATAATCGATGCCGACGGCGGCGAAGAAAAAATTGTCAACGGCGATGAGTTGGGATGGCGCCCCTACACCGAGAGTCAGGCCATCGAAATGACCGCAACCACCGATTGTGGATTGATCTCGGTCGAAGCCAGTGCCTATCTTCAGCTACTCAAGACCACCCCACAGCTTAACTACCAGACCCGCAAACGTTTAAGCGTCGAAGGTGATGACAAGGTTGACTGGTTGCTCGGAGAAGTAGCCATTTATTAGCAGCCCGTTTATGCCGAAAAACATCCTCTTTATAATGTGCGACCAGCTACGCTGGGACTACCTGTCCTGCTACGGGCATCAGAAACTCAATACACCGAATATCGACGCGCTGGCCGCGCGCGGGGTGCGCTTCGACAATGCTTACTGCCAGGCACCGCTTTGTGGACCGTCTCGCGCCAGCTTTTATAGCGGACGCTACATGTCGAGTCACGGCGTGATGGCCAACCAGGATCCAACTCGAATCGATGAACTGACCATTGCCGATTATCTGCAACCTTCGGGATATCGCAGTGCGCTGGTGGGCAAGGCCCACAACCGTAAAAGCCATACGGAGATATGCGCGCTCGGTATTAACCCCGATTCAGATTACGCGCGCTGTGCCCGCAGTGGTGGCTTTGAGCCCTTCGAACTGCACGAGGGTCTGTATCCAGGCACGCGAGTACCAGAGGATCATGGTTATACCGCCCACCTCAACAGCCAGGGTTATGCGGGCAGCAATCCCTGGCTGGATTACGCCAATAGCGGCGAAGACAAGGATGGCAACATTCGTTCCGGCTGGCGGTTGCGCAATTCGATTTTCCCGGCGCGCGTTGCCGAAGAACATTCAGAAACGACCTATCTGACCAACCGCGCCATCGAATTCCTGGATCAACAGGATGGCGACAGCCCCTGGTGCCTGCATCTTTCATACATCAAACCGCACTGGCCATTGATCGCCCCGGCACCGTATCACGACCTGTATAAAGCCACCGATATTCAGCCGGTGCAACGCTCCGACCGGGAACTCGACAACCCGCACCCGGTTTACGCGGCCTTCATGGAACAGGAATACAGTGAAAGTTTCGCCCGTGACGATGTGCGCGAGCGTGTAATTCCGGTTTACATGGGACTGGTAAGGCAAATCGACGATCAGCTTGGACGCCTGTTCGAGTATATGAAACAAACCCAGGTGTTTGAACAAACCATGATTGTATTTACCAGCGATCACGGCGAGTACCTTGGCGACCACTGGCTTGGAGAAAAGGATTTATTCCACGACGCCTCGGCCAAAATCCCACTGATCATCGTCAATCCGAATGCCACCGCCGACGATACTCGCGGCAACGTATGCAGCGAAATGGTCGAAGCGGTCGACCTGCTGCCGACATTCGTCGAATATGCCGGCGGCATCATCAACCACGAGCGCATCGAGGGTCAATCACTGATGCCGTTGCTGCGCTCGAAAAACGCACCCGGCGACTGGCGTCGGTTTGCGCTCAGCGAGATCGATTATTCCGAACGTGGACCGCGCAGCTCACTCAAGCTGGCGCCTTATGATTGCCGTGCGCTGATGATTCGCGACAAGCGCTGGAAATACATTCACCATACCCTGTTTCGCCCACAGTTATTCGATATGCAAAAAGATCCGCATGAACTGATCGACCTCGGCGACGATCCGGCCTATGCAAAGATTCGTGCCGCTATGCAGCAACTAGTGCTTGATTCGCGACGCCGACTGAAGCCGCGAGTCGGTGTGCCCTATGAAAATCTCGCGGGCATGGGCCCCGCGCGGGACGAAGCACATGGAATCATCATCGGCAGGTGGTAACATCCGCGTCATCCTCCCGACCACTTGTTCGCCGACCACCGTGGCAAATTGCTAAGGTTCAGCTTAGCAGCTAACATTGTTCGTCTTTTGCCAGAATAACTAAGCAAAAAAACAGATTTATTCTCCTGGGGGAGCACAGCATGAGCACTAGAGTTTTCGAAGCACCGGGCCCTGGAACCTGGGAACTGGATACGACCCATTTTTCGAAACCTTTGTCAGCCTATACTTCGAGCATCATGGGCGACTCCTTCCCGCGTGGCTTCAAGGAAGGTACCGAACGCTTCGGTTTGCTGCTAAGTCACCTCGAGTCGGCATATATCCATGGTTTCTCCTACAGTAAACCCATACTCGCCTTTACCCCCGAAGATGCGCAACCCGGACCGCCACCAGCAGGGTTTTTCGAACAGCCGGAGCTGCTTGCACGCATCCGCAAGGGGAAACAGGCGATTGAGAATAAGCTGTGGCGCGAAGACCTGAAACGCTGGGACGAGGAGATCAAGCCGGATTCGATTCGCCGCAACCTGGAATTGCAGTCCATAAACCCTGCATCCCTGGATAACGAAGACTTGGTCGAGCATATGACCGACTGTTATCAGAATGTCGGGGAGATGTTATACCGCCATCATATCTTCACCATTCCGTCGCTTATTCCAGTCGGGTTATATGCTGGCAATGTCTGCCAGTGGAGCGGTGCTTCACCCGGCGAAGTACTCAACCTGCTAAAAGGCTCTTCACCTGTTTCACGAGGACTCGCCGCCGACGAACTCGAACAGATCGCGCTACTCTTACAGCAGGCCGGCATCGACGCCGATCAATTTCGCGATATGCCATCGGTGGAAGCACTGGAAGCACTGCGTGCGCAGAGCGGGGGCATCGGCACAGCCGTCGACAACTATCTGCAGATCGTCGGCATGCAACTCACTTCCGGCTATGACATTACCGAACGTTACGCCCTGGAAATGCCTGAAATCCTGGTCGCCAATATCTTTAGCGCGTTGTCCGGGAGCGCGATCGACGAGAATCAAACTTCGCTTGCGCAAGCCCGGCAAGCGCTGCGACTAAAGATTCCGCCCGAACATCGCGACGAGTTCGATGCGCTGCTCGATGAAGCACGCCTCATCAACCGCCTGCGTGATGAACGTGGCGCCTATAACGAAGCCCGGGCCTTCGGTTTGTCCCGGCGCGCGGTGCTGGAAGCGGGCAAACGTCTGCAGGCCGAAGGTCGCCTGCCGCAAGCAGGTATCCTGTTGCACGCATCCCACGAGGAAATGGTCGCACTGCTGCGTGGAGCAACCGGTGTCACAGTCGCGGAATTGCAGGAACGCGAAGACTGGTACAACACCACCACCACCGACGATGTACCGCCGTTTCTGGGACCACCTCCGCAGCCACCACCACCGCTCGAAGCCCTGCCGGAAGATGCGCGTCCCGGTGCCGCCGCGATCGCTGCTGCACTTGGCAATCTATCCGATCCACCAGCTGCAGAGGCCACACCGGAACAGCTCGTCAGGGGATTCGCTGTCAGCGCTGGAATCTACGAGGGCACCGCGCGTCTGATTCAAAGCCCGGCTGATTTTCAACGCCTGCAAGCGGGCGATGTGCTGATTACCAAAAACACTTCCGCAGCCTTTAACGTCGTAATGCCAATGCTGGGCGCCATCGTAACCGATCGCGGGGGGCAGCTTTCACACGCCGCCATCGTCGCGCGCGAGTACGGTATCCCGGCACTGGTCAGCACGCGCAACGCAACCCGGTTGATTCCCGATGGTGCCAGGGTGCGTGTCGACGGTACTAGCGGAACCGTTGAGGTGCTCTCATAGAATTACTACCGTTAAACGAGGCACAGGACGAAGCAGAGTTCGGTGGCAAGGCCATACACCTTGGCACGGCGTTGCGCGCCGGTCTCGACGCGCCCACCGGATATGCGTTGAGCTTCGAGTGGGTCGAAGCAGTAATGCGCAAGGATGCGACCGTGCTGACGCACCTGGAAGCCGCATTTGCACAAATGCAAAAACCGATCGCGGTACGTTCCTCGGCAATCGGTGAAGACTCGGAAGCAGCAAGCTTTGCCGGACAGCATGCCACCATCCTGAACGTTACGACCTTCTCGCAGTTAACAGCGGCCATCACCGCAGTCGTACAGTCCGCGCTAAGCCTGTCGGCTGCGTCGTATCGAGAAAAACTGGGGGTGGTGGGCGCGCCCAGCATGGGCATCGTACTACAGGAACTTTTCAATCCCGAATCAGCCGGGGTAATGTTCACCCGCAATCCGCTCAACGGCGCAGAAGAACGCGTGATCGAGGCTGCCTGGGGTCTCGGCGAAGTCGTGGTAGCGGGACTGGTAATTCCCGATTATTACCGTCTCAGCCCCGCCGGCGAGATTCTCGAGTGCCGCGTAGGCGACAAGGATATCGCACTGCGTTTGCTGGCCGAGGGTGGAACCGAGGAAATCGAGGTTCCGACAGATAAAGCCACTGCAAAGATCCTCGAGGACGACGATTTGCAAAACCTGCACCAACTGGCACTGCAATGCGAAGCAGTTTATGGCAAAGACCTGGACATGGAATGGGGAATGGCAGCCGGCCGCCTCGTATTACTCCAGTGTCGCGCCATCACTACCCATTCCTAGCCTGCATATTGCATGAAGGCGGCTACGCTTGAATTCTGACCTTCTCAAAACACCCGCGAAACGATTTATCGTCGCCTTGACACTCGGTGCGGCACTAACCCCGCTCAATTCGACGATGATTGCGGTTGCGTTACCGGCGATGGGTGAAAGTTTCCAGGTCGGTTCCAGCGATCTGACGCTCTGGCTGGTGTCTTCTTACCTGCTGGTCAACATTATCCTGCAAAGTCCCGCGGGAAAGCTCGGCGACATAGTGGGCAGACGGCGGGCATTCATGATTGGTTTGAGCCTGTTCGCGATCGGCGCCCTGATTGCAACCCTCGCGCCTTATTTACCGGTCGTCGCGGCGTCTCGTGTACTGATGGCAGCCGGTGGCGCAATGCTGGTGCCGAACGCGATGGCGCTATTGCGTAATGTTATTCCTGAAAACAGGCGATCGAGCGCATTCGGCTATTTCGGGGCAATGCTGAGCGCATCGGCCGCGGTGGGGCCGATGATCGGCGGAATTCTGACCGAACATTTTGGCTGGAAGGCAATCTTCCTGGTCAACCTGCCACTGCTGCTACTCTCCTGGGTGCTGGTCAAGAGCGATACCTCTTACGTTCACCAGTCCCAGGATAGCCATGCAGAGCGACCCCGATTCGATTTTATCGGTATGGGCTTGCTGGCCATAAGCCTCGGCATACTCGTGGTTGGACTCAAAAGCGACGAGTTCTGGCCACTCGTCGCCGTTCTCCTCGGCAGCCTTGGTCTCGCCGTATTTATCCGCTGGGAAAGATTTACGCGGCATCCTCTCGTTGATATTCAATTGTTTCGCCGCGGCCCCTTCGTGATTGGTGGCGTTATTGTAGGCCTGCAAAATCTCGGCATGTATGCGTTGTTATTTCAGCTCCCTTTTCTGTTCAGGGAATGGTACCTGCTTGACCCGGGACAAACCGGGCAGATCCTGCTCATCATGATGATTTTCATGGTCTTCCTGGCCCCGGTGGGTGGGCGCATGGGAGAACATTTTGGTGTGCGTAGCACTATTTTGAGCGGCTTGTGCGTCAGCATTACAGGCTTGGTCATGCTGTTGTATACGGCCGGTTCCACTGCATTGTTATGGATACCGATATCACTGGCGCTGGTCGGCAGCGGAATCGGTATGGTGACAGGACCCGCGCAGTCCGCCGCATTGTCGGCCGTGCTACCCGAACAAAGCGGCGTAGCCGCTGGCATCCTGTCGACGATGCGCTACCTTGGCGGCATAGCGGGAATCACTATTATCTCGACCATTCTAATCGACACCGACCCCGCCGGAATTTTGCAGCAGAACAAAATCTGCTTCGGCATCTATATCGGTGTCTATGTCTTTGCGTTCCTGTTGGCACTGACAATACCGCGACGCACACGATCCCTCTTATAGCGAAAGGTCGCCTTTTTCGCACCCGCTCAGCTTTGTTAGCTCGCAATCAAATGAAAGTTTGCAGCGACCTGACTTTAGCTGAGCCAGACTGCATTTTCCTGTCAGGTTTTTATTGCAATACCACGTATCGTGGAACGAACAATTGACGGGGCTTTGGGCATGCTTTCCCTGTCAATTTGAATAATATCAAAACCCTCACTTACTATTGCCGTTTCCGTTTCCCTGTTCAGATGACAATTCCCCATGAATGTTTTCCATACCGGGTTTATTATATTCTGCCATCGCCTTCTCGAGGTGCCGTCAGGAGCTGCAACATGCTCCAGAAAAACGAAGCCTCCCCCTGGTCTCAATACTCGCCTGATTTCACTTAAACAGGCTTTTAGATCCGTTACCGAGCAGCAAACCAGTGATGACACGACATAGTCGAATGACTCGTCATCAGCCTCGATTTGCTCCCCTGTCCCACCGGTCACACTGACATTTCCCTGCTGGTGATTACTTACCTGTTCCTTTAAAAGCTTGCGCATATGTTGGTCAGGTTCAGTAAGAACAAGCCTGCTAACATTGTCGGAATAAAGCTTAATGTTTGCTCCAGTCCCAGCGCCAACTTCCAGTACTTCACCGCTAACCTGCTTGAGAAGTCCATGCCTCCATTCCTTCAGGCATGCTGCTTCCGTTTTAGCCATGACCCTGTCATAAAAAAAGGCGGTTAAAAAAGACATCTATGATTTCCTGGTTTGTTAAAAGCCTAGCGCTCAATTCAGCGGTCTGGCGCAAGCCGGTTCGGTTAGCATTTGTTTGTTATGGCTCTTCTTGTTTCTTTATAATTAAACACGCGTTGTAAGTTGTTTGGCATATGTAAGGCTTATCGATTCCAGTTGTACCATCTCCAAGGAAGTATATTCTGATGTATTTATAGTTTCGATACTTTGCAAGGACTTCAAGCGCCTCCTTTGTAACACTGCTAATTAACTTTTCTTTTTCCGCGGCAGGGCGCGTAGTGAATTCAGAATTTTTTATTACATATGACAATTCTGTAGATGAGTGGTTTATATATACCTGTCCTTTAGAAATCTGTGCCTGCAATAGTTCCCGAATGTTCGCGGCTTCTTCTGGAGGGAAATCACAGCCTGCACAAAATATTGCACATAATAAAAATATTCGTTTCATTCTAAAGAAAGCCATAACACTCATATCAGTAGCCTCGAATTAGCCGGGTCCTTTTTCATTTTCTGGTTAGCTGGCTTTTGCTTTCGGGTAAAATTTGACACTATCTAAACCTTTAAAATCTGTAGCTCGAGTCCAGACTATTTCACCATACTTAGTAGACCAAAAAAAAGGCAAGTCTCGAAAGACTTGCCTCTTTAGTAAAACGAAGTATTCGTTTAGACGGCTACGATATTCTCGGCCTGCGGTCCTTTTTGACCCTGGGTAAGCGTAAACTCAACTTGTTGACCTTCGGCGAGCGTTTTGAAGCCGGAGCTCGCAATCGCGCTAAAATGAGCAAAGACATCTGGGCCAGATGACTGCTCAATGAAACCAAAACCTTTTGCTTCGTTGAACCATTTTACGGTTCCTTTGACTGTGTCAGACATAATAATTCCTAAATTTTAAATGTAATAGTGCCCTTAAGAGGCTTGAATAGCGTAAAAATGGAGGCTGTGACTTAGAAACTGCAGGACGAGGTATTACGAATAAAACGGCGAAATGTAGGATGTAAATAATAGACTGGCTTTTTAGCTGGGGCCACCCTATAGCGAAGACAGGCCAAAGTCCACACAAATCGGAAGTTTTTTCACATTACAGTCTGATTAAAAAACCTTTGGCCTTCTAATCATGTTATCAGGTTGGCCTGATAACTCTGTTAATAAAGGGCTGTAGAAAATAATTCACATAGACCGGCTGCAAACCAATTTGTAAAATTGAGGCACTGGAATCTAAAAGTGATAGTACTCCTTGTTCAGGTAACCGATGACGTCATCCACTTCATCATCGAACCAGGTTAATCCGAGATTGTCCCTGCAAAAACGCACCTGCGTACCCAGCCGCGCCAGGGATTTGACCTTCCGCTTGTCACCGGTGTAAGCCGTCGAATCATGGCAGCCGGTGCAGTTTTCGAAATGCAGATCGGCGCCGTTTTCAAGATCGGCAGCCTGCAATGAAGTGACGTAACAAGCGACAAATACGGGCAGGTAGAAAAGTCTCATAATAATCTCCAGGTTAACTGTTATCACGCGCCGGACAGGAAAAAGCGCATCATCCATTGACCCCAGATGTGCGCGTCAGGCTCTCCCTCGTCAATATAGCGGGCAGCCCTGGCATGCTCGTCGGGCGACAGGCTATCGGTGGCGCGCAGGAAATTAACCATCGCACGTCGCGGTTGTTCGGGATGTCCCTGAAAACACATGATATTGTCACCCAGCGTATAGCCGTAGTCATCATACTCGTCAGTACGCGCAAACGACAGTGCGCCATCCGGTAATCGTGTCACGCGTTCCTGGTTAAAGTGATACAACCCGGTCCTGTTTGCACCCGGCTGCATCCAGTCGTAAGCCCGGTCAATATGGACGGTATAGTTACCGATCGCCCAACCTTTCTCGTTATAGCCGACGTCCCCGCCAAAGGCCCGCGCAACCAGTTGATGGCCGAAGCAGGATCCGATTACCTGCAGCCTCTTGTCAGCAGCGGACCTGATCAAATCAACCAGCCTGCTAATCCATTCATGATCATCATGCACACTACAGGGGCTGCCGGTAACCAGGATTGCATCGTAGCCATCTATATTGTCTGGAAACTGGTTGTTAGACGTGAAATATACATCGAAACGGGCAGCCGCATTCAGCGGTTGCAGCAGGTCGATAAATTTTCGCGCATCTGTAATGCCGTGATCATCGGCCCAGTAACTCTCGGGCACCGCATCCAGAATCGCAATCCTGATCTTTTTGTTCATTTTTGTTTATGCCGAATATTGCTAGACTCGCAAACCAACGATACCTGAAAATTCTAATTTTAAAACCTATCTTGTTGGTTTCGAGTAATTCTATGACACCAGATGAATTTCGCCAGGCGGGTCACGAGCTGATCGACTGGATAGCCGATTATCGAGCCAACCTGGAACAACGACCAGTTCGTGCTCAGGTCGCACCCGGGGAAGTGCGCGACAGCTTGCCGTCTACCCCGCCGCAGTCGCCGTTAACGGCGGCAGCCATGTTGCGCGATCTCGAACAGAATATCGTTCCCGGTATCACCCAGGTACAGCATCCAATGCATTACGGCTGGTTCCCGTCGAATGCATCACTGGCATCGGTACTCGGCGATATCGCCAGTTCCGGTCTCGGTACGCTCGGAATTTCCTGGGAGAGTTGTCCTGCATTGACCGAGGTCGAGGAAGTCGTATGCGACTGGATGCGTCAGCTAACCGGGCTTACCGACAGTTGGGAAGGCTGCATCCAGGACACTGCCTCTACCTCGTGCCTGACCTCGCTGCTGCTGGCCCGCGAGCGCGCCAGCAATTATGCACAAAATAGCGGTGGTCTGCAGGCGCAGGATCAACCCCTCGTGGTGTATACCACTGCGGAGGCGCATTCATCTGTGGTCAAGGCCGCTTTGCTCGCGGGATTTGGCAGAGACAACCTGCGCCTGGTAGACATGGATCCGGTGGAACATTCGATGCAGGCGGACAGCCTGGTGGCAGCGATTGAAGATGATATCGCAGCCGGTCGCAAACCGGCTGCGGTGGTAGCGTCGGTCGGTTCCACCGGGATTACCGCGTTCGACCCGGTTGCTGACATCGCCGCAATAACGGGCCCCAGAAATATCTGGCTGCACGTCGATGCCGCCATGGCCGGTAGCGCCATGTTACTGCCCGAATGCCGTCACCTGTGGCAAGGCGTCGAGGCAGCCGACTCGATTGCCTGGAATCCGCATAAATGGATGGGCACGATACTCGACTGTTCATTGCTGTACGTGCGTGATGTGCAACACATGATCAGGGTAATGTCGACCAATCCCAGCTACCTGCGCTCGACCGTGGATGACGAGGTTAAACAGTATCGCGACTGGGGCATTCCGCTAGGCCGCCGTTTCCGCGCCTTGAAACTCTGGTACCAACTCGGCATCGATGGCATCGACTCGATCCGCGCGCGCCTGCGCCGCGATCTCGACAACGCCCGATGGTTTGCCGGGCAGGTCGGCCAGACCGATAACTGGCATGTACTCGCACCAGTTAAATTACAAACCGTTTGCATCCGCCACCAGCCCCCGGGGCTCGAAGGCGATGCGCTCGATCAACACACGCTCGCCTGGGTCAATACAATCAACCAGTCCGGAGACGCGTTTATGAGCCCGTCGATGCTCGATGGCCGCTGGATGGTGCGAGTCTCAATCGGTGTCGAGGCCACCACCCGCGAACATATCGAAACCTTATGGAAACTGATACAGCGACGCGCAGAAGAGGCCGCAGCAGCCAATTAGAAGCGCAAGAAATTCGAAAGACATTAGTATAAAAAAAGGATACATTACGCGATTTTGAAATCCACTCTGAGTAGCGCAAACCTATGGCTAATATCACCTGGAAAATGGAAGACGGTAGCGAGATCTCCGCCGACGTCAAAGACGGCTTGAACCTGATGGAAGCCGCGACCGCCAATAACGTCCCACATATCGAGGGTGAATGCGGTGGCTGCCTTTCCTGCGCCACCTGTCATGTATTCGTGGCGCCGGAATGGCTGGCAAAAACCGGCGAAATCGACGATATCGAAGACACCATGCTCGAAATGACCGATGTCGAGCGCGAAGACAACAGCCGCCTGAGCTGCCAGATAATCGCGTCGGCCGAACTGGACGGGCTGGTACTGCACGTACCTGAGCCGGAGTAGATATTGACCGCCCCAATCGTTATTGTTGGTGCGGGTCAGGCGGCAGCCTCATTCATCTCGCGGCATGTGGCGCTTGGTAGTGAACAGCCACTACTGCTGGTCGGCGAAGAATCTCACCCGCCCTATCAGCGCCCGCCCCTGTCGAAGAAATATCTGCTCGGCGAACTCGAACGGGAACGCCTGTTCATTCGCCCGCTGCAATGGTACGCAGACCAGGCAGTAGAGCTGCGCCTGGACACTCGCATAGATACTATCGATCGCGAGCGCAGGCAGGTCATCAGCAGCAACGGTGAAAGCATCGATTACGACAAACTGCTGCTGTGCACCGGCTCCCGCGCGCGCACTTTACCGGCCGAGATTGGCGGCAGCCTTGACGGCGTCTTCACCTTGCGCAGCATTGACGATATCGACAGGATGTCACCTGAATTTCAGGCCGGGCGTAAACTGCTCATCGTCGGCGGCGGATACATCGGCCTCGAAGCGGCAGCTGTCGGGCGTAAGCTCGGGCTCGAAGTCACCGTGCTGGAAATGGCTGATCGCATTCTGCAACGCGTCGCCGCTGCAGCAACCTCGGATTACTTTCGCGACCTGCACTGCGCGCATGGGGTAAGCCTGCATGAATCGACGCGCCTGGCCAGGCTGCTGAGCGATGGGGGCAAGGTCTGTGGCGCAGAGCTGGAATCCGGCGATATCATCGATGCAGACCTGGTGCTGGTCGGCATAGGCAGCATTCCCAATAATGAAATCGCGCAGGCCGCAGGGCTCGATTGCGCAAATGGAATCAGCGTAAGTGAAACTTGCCAGACCTCCGATGCGCATATTTACGCCGCCGGCGACTGCTGCAATTTCGTTCGAAATGAACAGCATATTCGTCTCGAATCGGTACAGAATGCGGCCGATCAGGGTGATCTCATCGCACGCGTTCTGGCCGGGGAAAAAGTTACCTACACGGCGCTACCGTGGTTCTGGTCGGACCAGTATGATTGCAAACTGCAGATTGTCGGACTCAACCACGGCTACAGTCAAACCGTGCTGCGTCCCGGGGTGAATCCCGGCAGTCAGTCGATCTGGTACTACCGTGACCAGCAACTGCTCGCGATAGATGCCATGAATGAACCGAAGTCATACGCTTTCGGCAGGAAAATTATCGAAGCGGGCAAACATCCGACAGCGGAGGAAGTCGCCGATCCATCGACAGACCTGAAAGCGCTGGCGATGGGTTAACCTGCCCTCCCTCTAAAGCAGTAATCCTCTTCCCAGCCGCTGCTACGCAATATTCTGTCATCCTCGATGGCGCGGGGATGACAAGAGAAATTTTCGGAATGACTGGGGAAATTTCGGGGATGAATGGGGAAATTGCGCAAACGGCCGAGGTATTTTTGCCGGGACGGGGCGTTTTGATTGTCGGCAATATCGCGACTTAGATCTATGTAGGCCTCGAAGCGCTGCTTGATATCGCGCACATAGTTGACTGGCTCATTACCATTGACATAGCCGTAGCGGGCTTTGTTTGAGTATTGCTTCTTCGACAGCAAAAGCATCGCCTGCTCGGTATGTCCGAACCAGCGATCCGGGTCATGCCCCAACTGCCTGGCAAGCCGACGGGCATCCTGTACGTGACCGGTGCCAGCATTGTAAGACGCGAGCGTGAACCAGAGCCGCTCCGAAATCGGCAGGTTCGAATTAAATCGGTCGCGCAGCCAGTCGAGATATTTTATCCCTCCCTGAATATTATTCGCCGGATCACTGGAATTCTTCACCCCCATCGCCCGGGCGGTACGCGGCATTAACTGCATCAATCCCTTCGCGCCAACATGTGATTTAGCCTTCGGATTGAATTTACTTTCCTGATACATTTGCGCGGTTACCAGGCGCCAGTCAAAACCATAATGGTCCGCATACTTGCGTACCAGTTTGTCATAGGGGGATATCTGCCCCTTGAGCGCATCAACCACCCGCCCACGCGCCAGGCGCTGTACCGAGCGGCGGCTCTTGAAATACTTGTTATAGGTAAGGTTGTAAAACTCGCTCTTATACATCTGTTTAACGAATGCATCGAGGGCCCGTTTCAGCTCAGGATTACGTTTGCGCAAAGCAATCGCATGCGGGACTAGTTCGTCGGTAGCGTAGGCTGAACGCACCTGAACCGCCTTGGCCAGTTCAATATCCAGCAAATGCTCGTCGGCCATGGTCGCCTTGTATTTACCACGTGACACCATCTGGATAAGTTGCTCGGTTTCGACCGCATCGTCGGTTGAGCGCAGGCTAAAACCCGCGCCTTCCTCCTGTAGCCTGGAGAGCCGCTCCCAGTAACCACTGTGATGACGCACGAATATGGTTCGATAGTCGAGCTCCGACAGCGAGCTTGCCGAGTCATCTTTATGCACCACGATATGCTGCCGCGCGTAATGATAGGGCTCTGAAAACTCGATTCCGAGTCGCCGCTGCCGCGGGTCGGGTTCGATAAATCCAAACGCTATATCTGCCCTGCCCTCCAGCAACCAGGTGGTCAGTTCACGGTGACTCGGTGGCACCACTACTTCCAGCCGCAGACCGTGATAGTCGGCAAATTCACGTGCAAGCTCGTATTCGAAACCCATTAATTCTCCTCGATAAAGGAAGTAAGAGGCCGCATTGTTGCGCAACAACACTCTTAATACGCGCCGCTTCTTGATGGCATCGAAATCTTCCATATAGCGCTTGTTGCGATCTTCGGCCCAGTGCTCGAGTTGCAGGTAACGATTGATCTCACTGAGCAGTTGCGGCGCATTCTTACGTATCCCCCAGCCGATATCGCGCTGGCCGCTGAAGTTGGCAGCAACACGAAGGTCATCGCGATAAGTCAGGTAGATATCCATCAGGTTGCTATCGAGAATAGTGGCATCGATCCTGCCCGACACCAGGTAATCGAGCACCTCTTCGGTCTGCACGCCATCCGGAATTTCCAGGATTTCGATGTCAGGATAACGATTCTGCTTGAGCCAGTTGAGCGAATGCCAGAAAGTCGAGTCACGATTCACCATAACTGACTTGCCATTCAGGTCGCGCACCCGTTGAATCGATTTGTCGTTGCTGGCGACCACTACCTGCTCGTAAACGTGATCCAGTGGCACCGAGAAGGCCATCGTCTTTAGCCGCTGCGGGTTTATGGTCAGGTTGCTGATCGCAATGTCTCCTTTACCCGCAACCAGAGCCGGAAGCAGTTTGGCAAAGTTATCCACCATCACCAGTTCCGGTATCAACCCATGCGAGAGCGCAAATTCCTCGGCAATGCGTTGCTGCTCTGCCAGTGGCGATCCCTGTCTGGGCAGGTAGGCCGCCTGGGAGTAATCACGCGTGACTAAAATGCGTAACTTCCCCTGCTGCAGAATATCAATGAAATCACCATTGAACTCGGCTGCTGCTGCAAGTGTGCTATAGGTTCGATTGAGAAATGCCTGGGCGGTGTTGGCGCACAACAACGCCATGACCACGAACAAGAGCTGCGCGATGACTCTACGGATAAATTTCTTTCCTGATGAGAACGCCATTAACCAACACTAAAGCGTGTTACGGCTGTCTTGTCAAAACTGAATCCGGTGCCGGGGCGCTCGGGAAGTGCAATCATGCCATCCTCGAGCTCCATCGGTTCGTTGAACAGGGGCGCATTCCAGGGCATGTGTTCGACAGAAATACAGTTGGCTTCAGACCCGGCAATAGACAAACTGTATTCGGTAAAAATATGCGTCGAGATGGGTATTTCATAACAGGATGCGAGCGTCGCAATCCGTCTCATTTCGCTGAGCCCACCGGCGCGTTGTAAATCGGGCATCAACACATCAACCGCGCCGGCCTCGAGAATATCGCGCATACCATAGCGAGTGTATTCGGTTTCACCTGCCGCGATCGGCGTATCGAGCGCGCTGCGGACTTCGGCACAGCCGCGGAGATTGTGATAGACGACAGGCTCTTCGAACCAGCCGAGGTTAAACTGCTCGATTTCACGACCCAAACGAATGGCATGCTTTACCGTAAGCGACTGATTGGCATCGGCGAGCAATTCGATGTCAGGGCCGATAGCATCACGTAGCGCACGCACACGCGCAACATCTTCGCCGATGGTCGCTTTCCCCAGACGAATCTTCATCGCACGGAATCCGGCAGCAATAAAATCGGCAGCTTCGTTAACCAGGCTGTCGATCGGTTGCGATAACCACAGGCCCCCACTGGCGTAGGTTTTGACCTGCTCGCGGCAGGCACCGAAAACCTTGTGCAGTGGCAACCCGGCGGCCTTGCCCACCAGGTCCCAGCAAGCAACGTCGATCGCGCTGAGCGCCGCGATGGAAAAGCCCTTGTGCCCGATCGCGTTCATTTCATCCCAGATGTCCTGCCCTATCCCGGCGACAAAATGCGGATCTCGCCCCTCAACCTGGTGTGCGAAACCGAGCAGCATTTCATGCAACGCTTTCAACCTCACGGCATTCAGGGTAAACACGCAACTCTCGCCGACCAGTCCCTGATCAGTTTCGAGTTCAAGTAGTACATAACCCACGGATTTCATCTGATGAATCGCGGTCGCTATGGGTTTCTCCAGCGGAACATCCACCAGGGTAGTCTTAAATCGGGTAATCTTCATCGAGGCCTCAATAGCTTATTTCTGTAACCAGGTAACACAGTCGTCCGTCCGGCACTTCGACTTCAACCTCCTCGCCCAGTTCACGTTTCAGCAATGACCGCGCCAGCGGTGAGTCGACACTGATGTAGTGTTCCTCACGGTCAAACTCGTCGGGGCCGACGATGCGATAGGTTACGCTCGCCCCGGACTCGTCTTCGAGCCTTACCGTGGCGCCGAAAAATACCCGTTCCGAGCTCGCTGGTTTTTGCTCGACCACATTGAGGTCCGGCAGGCGTTTTTGCAAGTAGCGGATCCGCCGATCGAGCTCGCGTAATTCCTTTTTGCGATAGATATACTCGGCATTCTCCGAACGATCGCCCTCGGCGGCGGCTGCCGACAGGGCGGCAACGACTTCGCGGCGCCGCAGCCAGATCGACTTCTGCTCATCCAGCAGGACACGCATTCCCTCAGGGGTGATGTAAGGCGACTTGGCGGCGGCAGGTGGGCGGTAACGGCTCATTTACTGGGTCAATCCCCGCATTGGGAGCAGACTTCATTTCCTGTACTGAGAAATCTGCACTTCGGTGCCGTAATCCGCGTAATCCCCATCGGAACGCTTGCCGCGAAAACTGCCCCATTCGATAGGCCGGTAGCGAGCCGGATTGTGCTCGTCGATCACTGAGGGTAACGGGCTCACCTTGCAGTTTGCCGCCGGGTTAAAGAAAAACGGGATGCTATAGCGTTCCCGCGTATCCATCGCCAATACCCGATGGATCGCGGCCTTGTAGATATCGTTGGACCATACCTGCATCATGTCACCGGTATTGATCACCATGGCGCCTTCGACCGTGGGAATGTCGTACCAGAGCCCATCCCGGTAAACCTGCAGGCCGCTAACCTGGTCCTGCAGCAAAACAGTCAATCCACCCGCATCAGTGTGATGATGGATACCGAGATCGGCTCCAGCCTGATGATCACCGCTTGAATCCGCCAGTGGATCCTTGATCGGGTAGTAATTTAAACGCACAAAGCCGGTGTGATTACCGGCAAAATCACGACGCATGAAATCGGCCGGCAGGTCCAGGCCGAGACAAAAGGCCTCGAGCAGTTTCAGCGAAAGCTCGGTACAGGCCTCCAGGTAGCCCATCATGGTGTTGCGGAATTCGTCTCGACCCTGTGGCCATCGATTATGTTGACCATATATCGGATCGACGCCCTCGCGGGTAAAATCGAATACCTCTTTTTTATCCCGCTGATTTTTGGTCAGCTCGTTGTTATAAAACCCCCAGGGATTTTCCCGACTGCGCAGGATCTCGAGTTTTTCTTCAATCGGTAACGCGAACAGTGCATGGGTCTGCTGCCAGACCGTCTCGATCTGGGCGCTGCTGATACCGTGATTGATTACCTGGAAAAAACCCCAGGTCTTGCAGGCCTGCGCGATTTGATCGATCGCATCGCTGGCGGCATTGCCGGAAATGTCGTGGAACAACTGCGCGACATCGATAATCGGCACCTGCTCCAGTATCGAACTTTGTTCAGCGACCGGCATCCGGTCGAGATCCTGTGTTTCTGCGTGCATGGCTAACTCGGTAATCCCCGGCTGAGCCGCATAATATACCACCGATCGAAAGTGGTGCCAGGGTTCCTGCCGTAACTAAACAGGGCAAGACTGCGCATGTGCGCAGCTTGCACCGGCGTTACCCCATGCAGTCTGGATCGGGATGACTATCCGGCAGTGATTACTGGACCAACGCAGAAGGAGTCATTATGCTTTGCGCAAACCAATAATCCCCTGCGGGCATCAGGTTTAATCCTGGCTGGAAAAGTGAAGCATATCGAATCAATGATCGGACCCGAAGATCCTCCGCCATACACCATTATCAATGCACAGGGCCAGGCCAAAATCCTGCTGGTCGGCGATCACGTTAGCAACGTCATCCCGGGAGCGCTGGAGAATCTCGGTCTCAAAGATGCGATGCTAGAACAGCATATCGCTTACGACATCGGCACCCGAAAATTAATCAATCATCTTTCGCAGCACCTGGACGCGACCGCCGTGCTGGCGGGCTACTCGCGCCTGGTTGTCGATCTTAACCGCAGCCTCGAAGATAACAGCGTGATGCCTGAAATCAGCGATAACATAGTTATTCCGGGTAATCAAAACATCTCCGAGGAGCACCGTAAGCAGCGTATTCAAAGCTTTTACACCCCATATCGCAAAGCCATCGACATGGCGTTGCAGCGCTTCAGGGAAAACAATGTGGTGCCTGCCTTCATCGCGATCCACAGTTTTACACCGCAAATGACAGGCTTTTCGCGTCCCTGGCATGTGGGTATCCTGTGGGACAAGGATCCGCGTATTCCGCTGCCGTTGATGCAGCGCCTGCGCGCTCATCCCGACGGATTTAACATCGGCGACAACGAGCCTTACTCGGGCAAACATCCGGCGGACTACACCATCGACCATCATGCCGAGGCCGCCGGGATACCCCATGTTTCCATCGAGATACGCCAGGATCTGGTCAACACCGAAAACGGCGCCGAGCGCTGGGCGAGCATTCTGCACGATGCCCTGCGTGACGTTCTGGCAGACCCCGGCCTCTACCGGGTCTGGCAATCGCTCTAGCCCCGGGGCGGAAGGTCGCCGCGGGTCAGGCAGTTTCCCCGTCATAAGTCGCGACCGGTTCGCCGAGCAGCGCGAGCTCCGGCTCTATCCCAAGCCCGGGCAAATCGGGCGCACTGAAACAGCCGTCAACATTGCGCGCGCCCTGCCCTGGCGCCGGATCAACGCTGACCATTTCCTGGCAGGACCAGACGCCGAGACAGGACGGGGCCGGTATCGTCTGCGCGAAATGTGCGACGCCGGTGTCGGAGAGCACGGTGCCGCCGGTGTCCATTACCAGCATCGTGATACCGGTGGCCAGGCAGAAGTCTCGCATGCGGCGAGCCCTGGTCAGGCCGCCGACGCGGTTGATCTTGATATTTACCAGCTCGGCAATGCCGTCGCGCTGAATGCGGATCAGGTCGTCAAAAGTATGCAGACCCTCATCGACGCAGATCGGGTAGC
>Ga0316194_10000689_pt1 | contig 22489 bp, 16 predicted proteins | sample CroRivsedime1_MG_FD_204936 | JGI IMG/M metagenome (GOLD analysis project Ga0316194, IMG submission 204936) | Coastal sediment microbial communities from Maine, United States - Cross River sediment 1 | ecosystem: Environmental > Aquatic > Marine > Coastal > Sediment | place: USA: Maine...
GGCATAGTCCCCTTTATATCAACCGACTGGGTTACGGGGGCCAGCCGGATGGAGCGAGCCAAGCCGAAATCCGCAATCTTTGGGGTCGTGCCGTCCATAAGAACATTTTCGGGTTTCAAGTCCCGATGCACCATACCTAATTCATGAATCGCCTGTACACCATCGAGCACCGGCAGAAAGTGGTCCTCTAGCCAATCCTTGATGGTTTCCTGATCAGGATGGAACCCTTCCTCTGACATTGTGAACCGTAGGGTGGCACCGGGGATATACTCCATGACTATATATTCGATGAAGGAATCTTCTCCATCTTTCTTGATAGTGTCAGAGCCATAATCGAAGATTTGCAGAACATTTGGATGGCGAATCTGGGACATTGCCTGAACTTCACGTCGAAAACGTTGCAGGCCTTTCTCGATCTCTTCTACATCATCTTCCAGCGTTTGGAGCCATTCCCGGGAAATGACCTTGATAGCAACATCACGCTTCAGGTTAAGCTGATGCGCCTGGTAGACCTCACCCATCCCCCCCTTGCCGATGAGTTCAAGGATCACCCACTTGTCGTTGAGCACGGTCCCAGTTTGAAGTATGTTTTCCACTGTCGTTGTCATTACAAAAACCCAAAAGTTCTGCGAAATTTGACGACCTCAAAACTATTAGCATGTTTACAATTTTTTCACCACAACCATAGTTATATCGTCCTGTTGAGGGGCCGTTTGCCGATGGTCGGCAAGGGCTTTTGTTATGGCGTGTACGATCTCTTGGCTGGTTTGATTCTTGTGACTGCGGATTATTTCGCGCAGACGTTTTTTACCAAATCCTTCTCCCTGCAGGTTCTCGCTCTCCCAGATCCCGTCCGTGCCAATGAGCACGATCTGGGAGTCGGACCATAGCTCTTGTCTGTTCTCCTGGAATGACCAGGTCTCGTCAACCCCGAGCGCGATCCCATCTCCATACAACTCGCTGAAGGAATCCGTGGAAGGATCATATACCAATGCAGGCTCATGCCCTGCTCTCACCCATCGAACTTTACCACTCCCCGAGTCGATCAACATAAAAAAGAGAGTCATAAAATTGCCTGTTTCAGCGGTGTCGACGCAAAGGAGGCGATTGACGTCTGTTATTGCATCTGCCAGATCCTCCGGCTGCGTAAGAACCCTACTTCGCAGGAAGGCTCTGACCGTGGTCATCAGCAAAGCCGGAGCTATCCCGTGGCCTGCCACATCACCCACTGCCACTCCCATGTGGCCCTGACCCAGCTCGGGAAACTTTATAAAATCGTAGTAATCTCCGCCGGTTTCGTCACAGTAAATACTTTTGCCGGCTATATCAAAACCTACAATTTGAGGAGGTCTCTGGGGAAGCAAACTCTGCTGCACTTCCATGGCCAGATTCATCTCTCGTTTGAGTCTCATTCTCTCTTGGAGTTGTGAGACCATGGTATTGAAGTTTTGCCTCAGTTGGCCTACTTCGTCTTTGGTTTTCACCGGAAGAAAAGCACTATAGTCGCCCTGTGCTATGCTCTCAGCCGCGCTGGAGACGTCTTTTATGGAAGAAACCGTCCGCCCCGTAACCAAGCGGATCAACAACAGGATCGAGAGAACAAACAAGGACCCTCCCACAATGTAATAGTTGCGGAACTTAACGATAGGGGCCAGTATCTCCCTTCCGGGGGCGACCATAACCAAACTCCATGGAGCTTCTTCAAGTTGGTAGAAACCGCTTACCTCATTGGGTGGGTGTCCCTGGCCAAGTATCGTCCCTGATTTCTGTTCCTTGATCGCCTTTAACGTTGCCAACTCCAGTGGGTCATTGTTCTCACCCAGTCGGCGCCGGTCGGGATCGGTGCAGACGAGCACTTTTCCAGTATTGTCCACCAGAAATGCCCGCCCACTCTGCCACCAACCTGTGGCTCCCAGATTTTCCAGTAGATAATTAAAGCGGATCACCACCTCGAGCTGGCCTAGCTTCACGCCATTTGTATCGTGGAGCTCGGAAATGATCGACACAGTTTCATGCTGAAGAAGAGAGTCGTAGCGAGGAGGGGTTATCTCTGCTATTCTGGCCCGGTGAAATTGCACCATGCCGCGCATCATAGACCCCTGGGCTCCATGTTGTTCTCGGTGCATATGGAGCATGGCTTCGTCGCGCTCTTCATCAACTCTGTCAAGTTCGACTTTCACGACTCCTTCCAGCTGCCGCAGCTGTTCTAAAATCCATTCCTGAGTGTGCTCGTCGAAATGCTCCCCACCCGTATCGTTGTACATCTCCAGCCATTTCAGTGGGCGGCTCAGCCGCATGTCAACTTCGTGGGCCGCCCGTTGTAATTTTAGAACGGCAGCTTCCCTCCACTGGGTAAGAAGGCTGTTTCTGGCATAGACAAATCCTATCATTCCCATGCCTATCAGCAGGGCTGCCACAGGAAGGAAGAGAAAGAGCATCAAGCGTTGCTGCAAGCTCTTTATCCGAATCATGAATTCACTCCTATGAATCTCTCCTCAATTTTTCAGAGGAGACAACCCACCAAAAAAATTCGTTTTTAAACCTTTAACTCATCATCGACTTGGATATAATATAATGATTAAATGTCAAAATACCTATCAACTCCAACTTATCAGAAAAATAGATCTACTTTCGGACCTTGAAATCTTATATTTGGCGTTCATCCTGTGGTGCTCGCTGTCTCTGTTTAAATTTGGTTCCTTGAACTATTCAAGAATGATGCCTTACTCTTCGCTAAGGTTGGGACTGACCCGCTAATATTCAATTCTCAGCCTCTTTGGCTAAGCCACGACTAGATTTGGCACGGCCGCGCTCGTCCACTAGCAATTTGTCAAGGGCGCGATTCTCGAATGTTGATCGATCCCTACTGGATACTTTTTACTCATCAGAATTGATAAATGTGGATATAAAGTATCCATATTGTGCTATCAATTAAAAACTACGGGAAATGGATAACGGGATTTAGCAGCAACATGTTAAGTTAAGTTAATAAGTTAGCTCGATGGTTACGTTTTGGCACCTGAATTGCCTTTTCCGTCATGTGGGAGGAGCAAAAATGAGATATCTTTTTAAAAAACGACTGATCTTGACTGCAGCATTCTTTTGGCTGGGCTTGATCGTTGGCAAACCCCTTATGGCTCAAGTGCCCATCAACGCACCACAGCCTCTTGTTGAATTGATCGAGGAGGGGCTTTCCCAGAACCAAGAAATTCAAAGCCTGGAGGCCAAGGTCCAGAGCGCTGAGGAAGAGGTTTCTTTCGCCGGTTCGCTGGAAGACCCTCGTCTTGGCTTCGGTGTTCTGAACCTGCCCACCGACAGCTGGGAGTTCGACGAAGAGCCCATGACCCAAAAAACGGTTTTCCTGGCTCAGAAGTTCCCCTGGTTCGGCAAACTGAGCCTTAAGTCTCAGCGACAGGCTCTCATGGCAAGCGAACAGCAGGCTATGCTCGAGGCCAGAAAGTTGGAACTGGCTCGCAAAATTGCCATTGCCTATTATGAACTGGGATTCGTCGTCACCAACCATGAGATCAATGAACGGTTGACCGATATGGTGACTCAACTTCTCAAAGTGGCCGAGACCAGATATGCCTCTGGTGAAGGCCTCCAGCAGGACGTCCTCCAGGCACAAGTAGAAGCGAGCAAACTGCTTGACGAAAAAATCGTCCTGGAGAAGCGACGTCGAACCTTGCGAGATCAAATCAACGAACTGCTCAATCGCGAACAATTTATGTCCGTCGATCCCCTGATGGATCTCAGCTATCCAGAGGTGGAACTGGACTTCCAGGCCTTAAAGGAGATGAAAGAAAGTAGTCTGGCCAGAAATCCATGGCTGCAGCTGCGACAGGCAAAGGTGGCTCAGTCCGAGGTGGAGATCAAACTTGCCAAGAAAGAGTACTGGCCGGATATGGACTTTAGAGTGGCCTACGGTCAACGTGACGATGATCCCACCGGGGGCGATCGGCCGGATTTCTTTTCTGCTACGGTGACAGTCAACGTTCCCCTCTGGGCCAAGAGTCGTCAGAACAAAAAGCTTGCTGCCTCTAAGAAAAGCCATGAAGCTGCGATAAAGTCCTTTCGCAACCTGGCGGAGTCCTTACCTTACCAGGTGGACGCCCTGGCGACCGAGATCAAAAATACCCAGAAGAACTACAAACTTTATGTGGATGCACTTTTGGTTCAGACTGAACAATGGGCTCGCTCCTCTCTCGCAGCTTACGAAGTGGGCAAAGTGGAATTCAACACCATGGTTAACGCGCATATTATGTTGCTCCGCGCCGAGCTGCAAGCAAAGCGCTATCTCTACAGCATTTACCAAAAGTTGGCAGAACTCCAAGAGGTAATTGGCGGGCCCTTGGACAAGACGTCAGGGGAGGTGAGCCAGTCTTCATGAGGGGATTTTTCTTGTATTAATGCTTAACTTATACACAAAACAAAGGGAATGTATTTGCATTGAGGTAATACAAATATGAAACGAATGGTGATTACAGCTCTTGTTGTTTTGCTAGCCGGCGCAATCGGGGGCTGGATTGGTATGAGCCTCTGGTCTCAGCGACAGACCAGTAGTAAACCGGGCGGTGGCGAGGTTGCAAGGCAAGAGAGCTCTACGGCTTCAACAGAGGGGCTCGAAACCGGATTGATTGACCCGAAAACCGGCAAGAAAATCAAATATTGGGTTGCACCCATGGATCCCACTTACATCCGAGACGAACCAGGGAAATCTCCCATGGGCATGGATCTGGTGCCGGTCTACGAAGAAGAGTCCGGGGAAAAGGAGCCAACTTCAACCATCCGCATCGATCCCGTTACCGTCCAGAATATGGGAGTGCGTACAGCCTTAGTGCAAAAGAAACCCCTGGTCAAATACATCCGGGCAGTCGGTAACATCAGGACTGACGAGACCAAGCTTTATGAGATTAACACGAAGTTTGCAGGCTGGATTGAAAAGCTCTATGTACAGTTTGAGGGTGAGGTGGTGAGGAAGGGGCAACCCCTTTTTGACATTTACAGTCCGCAATTGGTGAGTGCCCAGGAGGAATACCTTCTGGCCCTGCGGCAGTATGAGGACCTTTCGAGCAGTGGTTACCCGAGCATCCGCGAAGGGGCCGAGCGCCTCTTGCAAGCTTCCCGCACTCGTCTCCTTTACTGGGATCACACCGACGAGCAGATCCGCGAGATTGAGCGAACCGGCAAAACCCGCAAGACAGTAACAATCCATTCCCCGGTTTCCGGGGTGGTTGTCATAAGGAAGGCAACTGAAGGTAGTTACTTTAAAGCGGGCAAGCGCATGTACAAAATTGCCGATCTATCCACTGTTTGGGTTGATGTGGAAATTTACGAGTACGATCTCCCCTGGATTCACCAGGGAATGGCAGCTGAAATGGAGTTGCCCTACGCACCCGGCAAGCGTTTCCACGGGAAAGTTCTCTATATCTATCCATACCTCAATCCTCAGACCAGGACGGCAACGCTGCGGTTGGAATTTCCCAATCCAAATTATGAGCTAAAGCTTGATATGTATGCCAACGTTTATCTGAAATCCACCGTATCAGAAGAGAGCCTGGTCATCCCGCAAGAGTCGCTGATTAGAAGCGGCGTTCGCAACTTGGTCTTTATATCTCTCGGCAAGGGTAGGTTCGAGCCCCGGGAGATCAAACTGGGTCTGGAAGGAAATGACAACGAATACCAGGTACTGGAAGGGTTGAGTGAAGGTGAAGAGATTGTAACATCGGCTCAGTTCATGTTCGATTCTGAAAGCCGCTTGCATGAGGCCATTCAAAAAATGCTGGAAGTCAGACAGACCAGTTCTCCAGACAAGCAGGCTGCCCGGAAAATTGCCAAAGGGGAAGAGCAGTCAACATCTGACGACTCGGACATGAGTGGCATAACTATGGAGAGCAACAAAGACGATTTGGATATGTCGGGAATGACAATGGAGGACAGTCCCCAAAAACCCAGTTCTCACCAACAATAGAGGGCGGAGTAGATATAGTTCTCGGCGGAAGTGGCCATCATCCAAAGCGGGCAGCAGACAGTCGGCAGCTAGCAGTATGATAAATGAGCGAGTTCATTTTTTAGTTCTGCAGAGGGAATCGTAAGTGATCGAAAAAATAATCGAATATTCCATCAAGAACAAATTTCTGGTAATCCTCATGACCTTGTTTGTCGTCGCTGCCGGCATCTACGCCATGACAAAAACACCCCTGGATGCCATCCCCGACCTCTCGGACGTTCAGGTGATCATCTTTACCGAATATTCAGGCCAGGCACCTCAGGTTGTGGAAGACCAGGTCACTTATCCGCTCACTACGGCCATGCTTGCTGTGCCATATGCCAAGGTGGTAAGGGGCTACTCTTTTTTCGGACTTTCCTTTGTCTACATTATCTTCGAGGATGGCACCGACATGTACTGGGCTCGAAGTCGGGTGCTGGAATACATCAATTACGTTGCAGGAAGACTGCCCCCTGGGGTCACGCCCTCATTGGGGCCTGACGCCACCGGGGTCGGTTGGGTTTATGAGTATATCCTTGAGAGCGACCGGCACGATCTGGCTCAGCTCAGATCCATTCAGGACTGGTTTCTGCGATATGAACTCACCAGTGTGCCTGGTGTCGCCGAAGTCGCTTCCATTGGCGGCTTCGTCAAACAGTATCAGGTAACCATAGATCCCAACAAGCTTTTGGCCTTTAATATTCCTCTGCAGAAGCTGCGGATGGCAATCCAACGGAGCAACAACGATGTTGGGGGCCGGGTGGTGGAAATGGGGGAGACCGAGTTCATGGTAAGGGGACTGGGCTACATCAAGGGCGTGAAAGACCTCGAGATGGTTCCCCTCCGGGTTGACAAAGATGGCACACCCACCTTGGTGCGAGACGTGGCAACAGTTAAGGTCGGTCCGGAACTCAGGAGAGGCCTTGCCGATTACAACGGCAACGGCGAGGTGGTAGGCGGCATTATTGTCATGCGCTATGGAGAAAATGCTCTCCAGGTAATTCAGAACGTCAAAAACAAGCTTGAACAGCTCAAGGCCGGACTACCCGAAGGGGTGACGATCAAGGCGGTGTATGATCGTTCGGGGCTGATCCTCAGAGCTATTCACAACCTGAAAAGAACTCTCATCGAAGAGAGCATCATTGTTGCCCTGGTGTGCATTGTTTTTCTCCTGCACTTTCGCAGCGCCTTGGTGGGCATCATCACTCTGCCCTTAGGGGTGCTGATCAGTTTTATAATCATGGAACGGCAGGGCATCAACGCCAACATCATGAGCTTGGGGGGCATCGCCATAGCTGTTGGTGCCATGGTGGACGCTGCAATCGTCATGATTGAAAACGTACACAAACACATCGAACACGAGGGAGGCAACAAGCCGCACTGGCAACTGGTTTTGGATGCCTCGAAAGAAGTTGGCCCTGCCCTTTTCTTCTCCCTGCTGATTATCGCCGTTAGCTTTCTGCCGGTGTTCACCCTCGAAGCCCAGGAAGGCCGGTTGTTCCGTCCTCTGGCCTTTACCAAGACCTACGCCATGTTAGGTGCCTCTCTTCTGTCTGTTACCATCGTGCCGGTGCTCATGGGCTACCTGATCCGCGGCAAGATAAGACCTGAGGAAAAGAACCCGGTGAACCGTTTCCTCATCTGGATTTACCACCCGGTCATCAAGTTGGTGCTCAAGGCCAAGGTCCTGGTGATTGCCCTGGCAGTGATTACGTTGTCTGTGAGCTATATCCCTTGGAAGGGCATCGGCTCCGAGTTCATGCCTCCCCTGAATGAAGGCGACTTGCTTTATATGCCCACGACGCTGCCGGGCATCTCGATCACCAAGGCTAAGGAGCTCTTACAGCAGACCGACAGGATCATCGCCTCTTTCCCTGAAGTGCACCACGTCTTCGGAAAGGTCGGTCGCGCCGAGACCGCCACCGATCCCGCACCCCTCTCCATGATCGAGACCACCATTACGCTCAAGCCGGAGTCTGAATGGCGGCCGGACATGACCATGGACAAACTGGTGGAAGAGCTGAATGACGCCATCCAATTTCCGGGGCTTACCAACGCTTGGACCATGCCCATCAAAACCCGTATAGACATGCTTTCTACCGGGATCAAAACGCCGGTGGGTATCAAGCTCATGGGAGAGGATCTGCGGGTTCTTAACAACCTTGGGGAGCAAGTGGAGGCAATCATAAGAGAAGTGCCTCACACTTTGAGCGTCTATGCGGAGCGGGTCACCGGTGGTAATTTCCTCGACTATCGCATCAATCGCGAGGAGGCGGCACGCTATGGCCTTACCGTGGGTGACGTCCAGGACATTATTATTTCCGCCGTTGGAGGCATGAACATCACCACAACGGTGGAAGGTTTGGAACGGTACCCGGTAAACCTTCGCTACAAGGCAGAATTTCGAGATTCGCCCGAGAAACTCCGGCGCATTCTGGTGCCCACTCCTAATGGTGCTCAGGTCCCCATTACCCAATTGGCTGACATTGAAATTGTTAAAGGTCCACCAAGCATCAAGAGTGAAAATGCCCGTAAAAACGCCTGGATTTATATTGACCTCAGAGGAATTGACGTGGGGACCTACGTAAAGATGGCGCAGCAGGCAGTGAGCGAGAAGCTGAAGCTCCCCTCGGGCTACAGCATCGTCTGGTCCGGCCAGTACGAGTACATGCAGCGAGCCAAGAAACGGCTCATAGTCGTGGTTCCTATGACTTTACTGATCATCTTTCTTTTGCTTTACTTCAATTTCAAAAACGTCACAGAGAGTTTGATCGTCATGCTGAGCGTGCCCTTTTCTCTAACCGGCGGACTGTGGCTAATGTACCTTCTCGGCTACCACATGAGCGTCGCGGTTGGGGTAGGCTTCATTGCCCTGGCAGGAGTTGCAGCGGAGACTGGAGTTGTAATGCTAATCTACCTGGATCAGGCATATAAAAAATTCAAGGCTCAGTATGGAGAAAATTTCAACCGGCTCCATCTATACGAGGCCATAGAGGAAGGGGCGGCCTTGAGGGTCAGGCCCAAGATGATGACCGTGGTCGCCATTATGGCTGGGCTCATGCCCATAATGTGGAGCCACGGCACCGGTTCTGAAGTTATGAAACGTATTGCAGCTCCCATGGTTGGCGGTATGGTTAGTGCCACTATTCTTACTCTTATAGTGGTGCCGGCCATATACGGATTGTGGAGGGGTTGGAATTTAGAAGAATAACCAGAAATCTAAATTATAGAAAAGATGGAGTGGGATATGAAACTGAGAAGCTTTTTGACTGTACTCGCGCTCTTGCTTGCATTGAGCCCAAGGCCCTTTGCCCTGGCTGATACAGGCCATCAGAGCCACACCGATACGTCTGGGTCTAAGTCAGGTCCCACGGAACATGGTCAAACCGGTGCCACTTTCACTCACCAGGAGGTAGTGGAGGGAGTACAGGCCGAATTTCAGGTTATGACCTTGGCAAGTATGAACATGAAGGACCCGCAAGGCAAAACCCACCACATTATGGTGAAGCTTGTTGATGTTTCTTCCCAGAAGCAAATAGGTAATGCCGTCGGCAAAATTAAGCTAATCAGCCCCACGGGCAAGGAACAGGTGGAAAGCTTGCAAAACTATAGTGGAATCCTCGCAGCCAATTTCATTTTTGATGAAAAAGGTAAATACGGGGTGATCTGCCTTTTCGAGGTGGACGGGAAAAAGCGGCTGATCAAGTTTTGGTATCCAAACTGAGCACAGACTCTATGGAGGGATCGTACTTTCTAAAGCGTTAGGTCAAAACTGTAAAGTCTGCAAACATGACGGAGGATCCCTAATCAATGGTGGACAATTACGGGGTTGAAGCAGCACCATTCAGTTGGTACCTAAAAGTAGCCGCTGAAGCGGATGTGCAACCCACCCTCGAGCAGCTCACTGATCACATGAACGATCAGCAGCGAGCTGCCTTTAGAGATAAATTGCAGCGCTACGTGCGCAAACCAGATCGTGAGCTCATTGTGGCCGTGCACGGAGGGCAGACGTTAGGTCTGGTTTGTGTAATTGAGCAGGCTCAGTTTCCCCCCCGTTTCCCCGAACAGAAAGCGAGCCATTTGCGAAACTTCGCCTGCGGCACGCAGCTCCTGGTACATCCTTCTTTCCGCAAGCAAGGTGTTGGTGGCAGTCTTCTAGTTCGCGCCCAACGTTGGGCCCACGAGCAAGGATTGACGGGATTTTGGATCGTAACCCACCGCCAGGCTAATTGGTACAAAACTCATTTCGGCTACCAAGAAATTTACCGGATTGTTGACAAAGGTGTAGAAAAAACTCTACTGGCGAAGAGTTTCGAGTGATCCTAATAAGGAAGAATGCAACCGATTAGCCTAGCCCGGATATTTCATGATTCTGTGTGGCGAGACCGTGAAGATGAGTGTGCCACCGGGCACCCGCAGGGGCTCGAATCCGAGGCGTACTTGAACAGTACGTCGCAGGGTTCGAGACCCGAGGACGCCCGGAAGGACGGTCATATCCACGCTCGGAGCAGCCGAATCATGAAATATTCGGGCTAGATAGGACCTAGCGCTTGAGCACTTGAGCCAGAGAGAATTTTGTTTCAATCCCCCTAATCTGATAGAGCCAGAAGAGATAAAAGGCAAGGAGTAAGAAAAGAGAGTCTCGAAAAAGGGTAAGGATGGTAATCGGATCGGTGCTTTGGGTGATAAAACAGCCACAGTGAACGTCCAGACCCCGGGCCAGATTAATACCAAGGGCCCCAATAAAAACCACCATCAAGCCGCTCAATATCAGAATACTTCCCTGCATCCACAGACCCAACACCAGCAGACTGCCACTCAACAGCTCCACCCACGGCAAACAAATGGCCACCAGGTTTACCGCCACCTCCGGCAAAAGTTGGTAGTTATAGACAGCCTCGGCAAAAAGATCAGGATGCCTGATTTTATCCAGGCTGGCATAAATAAAGACGCACCCCAATACCATCCTCAATACTAAGGCAGTGATCGGATGAGTCAACCAGGAAGCCCCCCGCTTTTTTCCGCCCTCCTTGATCATAACAGACTCTCACCGTAGCAAATGACACTCTCTCGTTTCGTTATGGCATCACAGTGTTATCGTGTTCAGCAAAAAACCAGTTTAAGCAAAAAAGCGATGGAGGCGTTATCCGTTATTAGTTATCCGTTATTAGTTAGTGTCCATACTGAAACCGTGTTCTTGGATGTCATTCTGAGGAGCAAGGCGACGAAGAATCTCATAGTTAGCGGGTCCGCAGAGATTCTTCGCTTCGCTCAGAATGACATGAAGTAGTTTCCGAATGGAAACTAGTTATTCGAATAACTCAACAAATGACCTGAAGAGCAAGGCACCTGAATAATCCAGAGAATCTCTCTCCAATAACGGATAACCTATAACTAATAACTTTTCTCTTGCTGCCTGCTGTCCCCTGCCAGCTTGTCCTGAGTTTATCGAAGGGGTCGAAGGGCTGTCTCACCGTCCTTCCTCGATCGGTTGCCCCGCTCCTTGCCATTGCTGGATACCGCCGGTAAAAATCTCAATATATTCCAGGCCAGCAAAAAGTAGTTTTTCGGTAAGTTCCACGCTCATCTCACAGCTGGCACCATCACAATAGGTGATTACTCGTGGTGCTGCCCGTAGCTGCTCCTCCAGTTTGGGAAAAACCGAATCAAAGTCTCTCACTGGGAGACTCACCGCTCCTGGGATGTGTCCCCGCTCAAAAAACTCCGGGTCGCGAGCGTCCACCAAAAGAGCAGCACCACTCTTATATGCCTCTTTGACCTGCTTGAGCGACACTGCTGGTAATCCCCCTGTCAGCTGCTCGTTGAGCACTTTTTCCTGCCACCGTTCCATCAGGGGAATCCCCTCTGCCCGGAACGCATTCACACCAATGCCGAGGGCTCCGGATATGATGATAATACCGATTAACTGGAGGAGAGATCGCTTCATATGGCTCAGGGGTAGACGACGATAGGCTTGTCTTGTTCTTCGGTGATGCGGCCAATATGGGATGCTGCCGGAGTTTTCAATTCCTGCAAGCGGGCTATCAGCTGCTCTGTTTTCTCTGAGGATACGGCAATGAGCAAGCCCCCAGCGGTTTGGGGATCGGCCAGCATCAGGGACATTTCCTGGCGCAACCCGTTCTCGTAGCGCAGGTGTGGATTGACATATTGTAAGTTAGTGTGGGTGGCAGCAGGGATCTTGCCCTTGCGGACGAATTCCCATGCTTCTTCCAGGGTGGGAACATTGCCTGCAAAAATCTCAGCGCTCACCTTGCTGGCCTGGGTCATCTCCAGAAGATGTCCCAAAAGACCAAATCCGGTGACGTCAGTAACAGCGTGGACGCCAACCTCTCTCATGGCCTGGGCTGCGTCTTTATTCAAAGTAGCCATGAGCGCCGTCACCTTTTCGATGAGAGGTTCACTGGCAATTCGGCGCTGAATGGCTGAAGAGATGGCTCCCACTCCCAAAGGCTTTGTAAGCACCAAATCATCGCCAGGTCTGGCGTCTCCGTTGGTGCGAATCTGGTCTATCTCTGCATAGGCAGTGACCACCAAACCATATTTCAGTTCGCTGTCCTCGATGGTGTGGCCACCCAGCACAGAAATTCCCGCCTCTTTGGCCTTATCCACACCGCCGCGGAGAATATCGGACATGACGCTGAGTGGCAGATTGTGCTGAGGAAAACCCATGATGCTGAGGGCAAAAAGGGGCTCAGCGCCCATTGCATAGATGTCACTGAGAGAATTGGCCGCGGCGATCTGGCCAAAACTGTAGGGATCATCCACAATGGGTGTAAAGAAATCCACAGACTGCACGATGGCGTGAGTCTCATTCACCCGGTAAACAGCGCAGTCATCAGCGGTATCAGCTGCCACCAGTGCGTTGGGATCGTCCACTGGCGGCAGGCTTTTGAGAGCTTTGGCCAGATCCTCCGGCCCGATCTTGCAAGCTCAACCGCCTTTTCCCGCAAACCGGGTCAACTGTGGCTCTTCAGTAGAGCTCCTCAGGAGGAACCGGTCAATGAGTTGTCTGCCAAAAGCCGCTTTCATTTTTCAATCCTTGACCTTGTCCATTACAACTTCAGTACTAACCTAACAATAACAACTGTTAAAGTTAAGCTCTTGAGGGTTTTTGGTCAAATAGATAATCACGATAAATTCTATATACTCCATTGGAAAATCCAATGCCAGCCCGCATATTTCATGAATTGGTGTCTCGAGCTCGCACCGTGGTCGTAGTAGGCCATTCATGAAATATGCGGGCTAGACTCAAGAGATTCAAAACTTGCGGCTGCGGAGAATATTATAGATCAACCAGAGACCCAAAATTCCAGAGACCAAGTAGCCGATGATGCCAAGGGCAGGGAAACCGAAAAGCAGGGGTTTCACCCCGGTGGTGATGATCATCGAGGAGGCCACTATCAAGGCAGCGACGATAATGCCCAAGGTAAGACGATTGGCAATGTTCTCCAGGGTGCTACGAATCCCACCCAGGTTTTCGTGCTGAAAGCGGATGCTCAGTTCGCCACGATCAATCTTGCCTATGATCTGGCTGAGCCGCAGGGGCAACTCCTTCTGGAATGTGAGGAGGCCGGAGATGTTCCGGCGCAATTCTCTCCATATCGTCTCCGGCTTCCACCGCTCCAGGGCCAACTTCCTCACGTATGGCTTGGCCTCCTCGACAACATTAAGTTGAGGATACAACTGTCGCGCTGTGCCCTCTGCAGTGATCAGGGCTTTGATCATGATGGCCAAATCAGCTGGCACTTTGAGCCTGTTCTCCCGCAGCATGGTGCTGATATCGAGGAGCAGTTGGCCGATATTGAGCTCTTGAATGGGCAAGCTGTGGTAGATATCCACTATGTCTAGAATCTCTCGCTCCATCCGCCGCGGCACAATGCTGCCATCAACCTGGGTCATACTGAGCAGAATGCTCAGGATCTTTTCACTGTCCCTATCAACCACCGCATTTATCATGTCGATCAAATCGTAGCGGGTTCGCCGGGTAAGGCGACCTACCATGCCCCAATCCAAGAGGCAGATAACGTTGTCGTCCAGAATGATTATGTTGCCAGGGTGAGGATCAGCATGGAAAAAGCCATTTTCAAGGATTTGCTTTACGGTGAGACGTAGGCCGCGTTTAGCCAGGAGTTCTCGGTCCGCAACGGCGTCTACTTTAAGGTCCCTTAGCTTGGTCCCCTGGACCAATTCCATGGTGAGAACCTGCGGGGTTGTGACTTCTTCATAGAGACGAGGGATATACACTTCGTTGCTCTCGGTGAGTGTAGTAGCAAAAATTTTCATGTGGCGGGCTTCGCGGGTGAAGTCGAGTTCCCGAAACAGGCTCTTTTTCACCTCTTGTACCAGGTTTGGCAAATCGTAGATCTGCCCCCATTCCGTGCGCTCATGCAGCTGTCCGGCAATGCGTTCCAGGATATAGAGATCGGTTTCGATTACCGGTCGAATTTTGGGGCGCTGGATCTTCACTGCCACCATCTGCCCTGCATCTCTAAGAACAGCTTTGTGAACTTGGGCTAGAGACGCCGCTGCCAGCGGCTTCTCATCGAAGCTAGAAAAAATCTCGGTCAAGGGCCGCTGCAGATTTGTCTCCACCACCTGACGGATGGCTTCGTAGTCCACCGGCGCCACCTCATCTTGGAGTTTACGCAACTCCAAGATGAGGGGATTGGGGATTAGGTCTGGTCTCAGACTCATGAGCTGGCCAAACTTGATGAAAGTCGGACCCAGGTCCTCCAGCGTGTGGCGCATCCGCTCCCAGGTACTCATCTCGCCCTGGACCTTGTGGATTTTTCTCAGGAGTTCCTTGCCCGGAAAATCCAACCGGTCCACCACATCATCGAAGCCGTACCTGAAAAGGGTCTTTACAATGTCCTTGAAGCGGCGCAAATGCATTACGGCCTTGATATCCACCCTCTACTCCTGTTCTTTACCACTCGCCTCTTCACACTCTGCAATCTTCTTCTCGAGATTTTCCACCCGCGCCTTGAGCTCTTTAAACTCCTTTTTGCTGCCAATGTCAAAGTTGTCCAGCCCCTTCCGCACCGTCTCTGAGATTTTTTCCTGGATATCCTCCCACTGGCCCCTACCACTTTCCACAAGGTCCTGCGCCAACCGTTCCGCTTCATCTCGCGAAATTTTGCCCTCGTCCACCCACCGCCGAGTAGCCTCCTCCACCTTTTCCTTGGTCACCACGGCAGCGCCAAGGCTCGCCAATAGACTATTTCTGATCATTTCTAGGACAGACATAAGCAAACCTCCTTGTGATGCTGGTACTCAACTGAGTTCCGGCAATAATTACATGTGGTCCTCGGAGAAGAACACCACCAACAAACGCTCAATGTTGTTAACTATATATAATTCAATTCTAGGGACCTCCTCATCGAAAGTCAAACGAAGGATCTGTCCGGAAATAAGTATTTCATTTATACATCTTATATCCAGACAAATCCGAATTCTCTTTGACTTGAACTGGGCCTTCTATTTGCATACAATGGTCCTGCCACCATGCCTGCACAAGATGGAGAATTCCCATGAGCAAAACGGTAACCATTGATGATGTAACCCTGCACATGAGCCATCCGGATGAATTGCCCATGAAGTGGGTGGGGCAAAAGGAGTTCATGGACCAGATCCTTGCCGCCTGGCTTGTAGTTGGCCCCGATGACCTGCCTTTGAGTCCTCGCCTCCTCGGCAAACCTGGAGTGGGCAAAACCACTCTTGCCTACGCTGCTGCCAAGAAGCTGAACCGCGAAGCATACATGTTTCAGGCGACCATGGACACACGGCCCGAGGATCTGCTGGTAACCCCGGTGATTTCTGAAGCAGGGAAGATACAATACGTAGCCTCGTCCATCGTCACCGCTATGATCCGAGGGGGTGTAGCGATTCTAGACGAGGGCAACCGCATGAGTGAAAAAAGCTGGGCCTCTCTGGCGCCCTTGTTGGACAGCCGCAGATACGTGGAGTCAATTGTCGCCGGGATCAAGATTCACGCCCATGCCGATTTCCGCATCTGCGCCACTATGAACGACGACGCCAGCACCTTCGAACTGCCGGAGTACATTCACTCTCGATTGCAGCCACAAGTGTTCATTGATTTCCCGGAACGTGAAGAAGAAAAACTGATCCTCGCCCAGAACCTTCCTTTCGCCGATGACACAATTCTCAACTACGTTGTGGACTTTTTGCAGATGAGCCACTTGGCCCAGGAGCGCTATACGGTTCGCGATGGTATCAACATTGGGCGTTATGCCATTAAACTTCTGGCCACGTCCCGAAAGCTGAAATGGCCGCGACGCGTGCCGCCATCTCCCAAACAGCTTCACAAATCTATTGATCAAGCCATCCATCTCATCCTTGGACAGCACGCTCGCCGCTACTTGCCACCACCCGATGATGCCGAATCGTGACGGCGTAATGGCATTCTGTGGGAGCGGCTTTCCAGCCGCGACTTTAGCCATTCACCCATTGGATCGCGGCTGGAAAGCCGCTCCCACATGTACTATTTAAACATTTGCTGAATATATCCACCAACAAGCGGACAACTATGCAACCAGAGCCAGGTATCTTTTACGAAAACATTTGCTTCGTGCCAGTCCTACATGGTCGGCTTGAATTCGCCATGGCCGTCATCCGCTGGTTTGCCCGCTGGCAACCGGATGCGGTGGCAGTGGAATTTCCCGGGACACTGCGGGAACCATTGCTCAAAGGACTCAAGCGGCTACCGCTGCTCTCGGTTGTTCTTTATAAAGAAAAGGACGGTACGCACGTTTACTTGCCCCTAGAGCCCAACGACGGTGTGGTGGAAGCTGCTCGCCTTGCTTTGACTCATGATCTTCCCCTCCATTTCATTGACCGAGATCTGGAGTCCATGCCTCAGATTAACGAAGCATTTCCGGATCCTTATGCTATGCAACGGATTGGCCACACCGCCTACTGCCAGGCGTACGCGGATCAGTCCGCTGAGAGAGAGGCGACCAGGCAGGATTTTTTGCGTGAAGCCAACATGGCTTACCATCTTCAGAGGCTCAGAAAAAAGCACCAGCGTATTCTCTTTGTCTGTGGTATCAGCCATTACCCTCGTATTATGGCTCTACTCTCGAGCACTCAGGCTCAACCTATCGGGCGCCAGCGTCGCGATGGAGTAATCCTCGCCCATCTGCATGAACGTTCCAGCCGGGAAATCATGTCCGAGATACCCTATCTCGCAGCCGCTTTTGAAACACAGCGGCATGAGCTTTTGACCCTCTGGCGGGAACAACCTGACGGTTCTCCTCCCCTGGATCGTCTGAACCAGCATGAAACTCTTTTCCAGGATGCGGCCCGCCAACACCTGCAAAACTCCCAGGAGGAAGTAACACTCCAACAGCTTGCAGTGCTCCGTCGTTTTGCCAGAAACTATGCACTTGTTCAGGGTTTTCTTGCTCCAGATTTCTACCAACTCGTCGTTGCTGCCCGTGGTGCTGTGGATGACAACTACGGTTACGAGATTTGGGATCTGGGAAGCCGATACCCGTGGCAGGAGGAGAATCCCACCCTTCCCACCATTGAGCTTCGCGGTGAGGATCTTTTCTTGAACCAGAAAAAAATCCGTTTTCATCGCCGTTTCAGCACCATGCGTCGCCGTCTTGTGCCGGTTCCTGCTAAAAAAAGGCGATCGCAGGAACAACGTCCCGGAGAATGGCAGCGCCAGTGGCAGGGGCACATGATTTGCTCCTATCCCCCGGAAGATATTGTCATCGAAGGCTGGGGCCACTACATCAAGAAAAAAGCAGGGCAGATCCTGGCCGCTGAGAACAGCAGGACTGTCCCTTTCACCAGTTCTCTTATGGATGGGATTGACTTGCGTGAGACAATTCGCAACTGGCACGAAGGCAAACTCTATGTAAAGGAAAACTGGTCTCTACGGGGAAAGGTGGGTTCAGTGGTGCTCATCTTTGATGAAGACCTGCCTGCCGAAAGTGAGGCGGAGAGATTCCCTTGGCGCGTGACCTGGCTGGGTGAACATGAGCAGGAATCAGACATGGCATTTTATGCCACTCCATCAGGCCAGCACTTCGTCGGACCAGGAATATCGCGCTGTCAGTACGGTGGCTTCATGCTTACCTATCCCCCCATGCGGGTATACGACATTTGGCAGGACTCATTTTTTGACATTGCCAGCACTAAATCGGAACGATTGTTGCTGGCTGCCATCGACTATTGCGAACAAGCCCAGATTGCCTACATTGCCGCCAAGCCCCCCCGGAGCTGGTGCCATACGGTGGCAAGCCGTTACCGCAAGAAAATCATCTATTTACCCATTGGTATGTTCTCACCGGTTTTTCTCAAGAAGATTCGTACCTTTCATGTCCTGGACGGCCATCACGTGCGGGAGGTAGCCGGTGAATATATCTAAGTAAAGCTATCAGCGATCAGCGATCCGCTTTCAGTAGCAGAAATTGGCTTTTACTGATGGTATTTCCTTCGATCTTCTCTTAATTGGTCCCATCGAGAAAATCCTGATCTGGGTCATGAGACACCCACCATGCAGCCGAGACTCCTCGCTGTTCAGGGCTGAAGCTGACCCCTGATCGCTGATAGCTCGGAATTTGCAAACAGCATGATTCTCGGCTAAGATACCGTATCTCCTAACCTCGAGGCATTGGTATGAGAAGAATTGTCTGCCTGGCTTGTGCCCTGTTCTTTCTCTGGAACTTTCCCTGCGCCGCTGAAAACTATGTGCTCGTGGGTCAGATGGGATCCGAGATCCGTTACGAACTCGTGCAACGGGTAACGCGCAACCCAGGCACTCAAAAGCTGGTCTTGAGTTTCGTAGTGCCACCGACTTTTGAATCTCCTACCTACCGACAGGAAATTCACGGCTTCGATCTCGCTTTTTCCCCCCAGCCCAAGGACAAGAAACGCTCGCAAGATAAGCGGGGAAACCAGATCATTGTCGCCACCTGGGAACCAACTCCTCCTGAAATCACTGCCCGCATCTCATTCAAGGCCCAGAACCAGACGAGGCTCCAGCAATTACAGACGAGGACTCCCTTCCCTCTGGGCAAAGTTCCGTCTGATGTCTCACCCTATCTCTCCCCTACCAAACAGGTACAGTCGGATGATCCTCGCATACGGAAACTGGCCAAGGAACTCACCCAGGGTGTGACCACCCAGTTTGATGCGGTCCAGCACATCCTCACCTGGATAGTGGACAACCTGCGCTATGTTACTCCCCCAGCAAAATATGATGCCATCTACGGCCTGGAAGCGCGCAAAGGAAACTGTCAGAATTTCTCTCACTTGAGTGCAGCTTTGATGCGGGCGGTGTCTATTCCTGTCCGCATTGTAAATGGGGTAACCCTTGACCAGCCCTTCAATGTCTCCAGGAAAAGCGGTGTACTAACTTTTAAAATGGGACAAGGGCGCCACTCCTGGATCGAGGTCTGGTTTACGGACTTGGGTTGGGTGCCTTTCGATCCACAGCAAACCGAGCTTTTCGTTTCCAATCGCTACATCAGAATCGAGATTGGCATCGACAACAATGAGGCCATCAACGATGGCCTTTTGCGCTGGTCGCAGATATCGGGAAGTAAAGGAAAACCCAGGCTGCAGGAGTCCATCAGTGCCGATTTTGACAGCGACCAGGTTAAACTTTCAGGCAGTCGCCAGGAATACGGGCCGAGGAACCTGCTTCTTGTTCCTCCTGTTCAGGCAACTTTTACAGAAATAAAGGTGGAGCCACCGCCGCCGCCACCAGTGATAACCGAACCTGAGCGGCGCAAGCTTCTTTTCCGCGTGCCCTTTCTCTTTGGTAACCTCGAGTTCCCGGAAAACGTTGATTTCGCTTTTCCCCGAGGTCCAGCAAGTACGGTCGGCACTGACAGCTACCAAATGACCCGCAATTTCGTAGTGGAGACCGCAGAGTACGTCACCACCAAACTAATCCAGTATGCTCAGGTTTTCGAGCTCCGCAAGCCTGTTAAGCTGGAAAAAATAGGGCTGGCACTCCATAATTTCGGCGGCGAAGGGCAACTCTGGCTTGAACTCCGGCAGGACAACAACATGAAACCGGGAGAGCAAATAGCCACGAGTGACTTTATAAATCTGAACCAGCTCTCCCTGAAGCCAGGCTACCGTTGGGTGGATTTCGACTTCAGCCGGGAAAAGCCCGAACTCATGCCGGGCAACTACTGGATAGCGTTGGGATTTACCGGTAGCCCTATCGTTAACTGGTTCTACACCTACGGCAAGCCGGTGGGACCCGTTGAGGGCACGCGCTACAAAGGGGTGTACCAGGCTGACTGGAGCAACGCTCTCAGTTATGAGTTCAATTATCGAGTCATTGGTCTCACGGTAGAGTCCAGTAAGCAGTCTGCGCTAAGCGCTCCGGAATGAATAACCAAAAAACACCTTTCTTGCTGCCTTCTGCTTGCTGCCTGCTGTTTTCTGCCTTCTGCCCACTTGTCCTGAGCTTGCCGAAGGGCTCCCCTCAGCCCAATGCATGGTGCTTAGTCCTTAGTGCCTAGTCACTCTCCGTCCTCAACCTCTTACAACAAATGGCAGCGAAGCGAAACTGGGAACCCGCTTGCGGGACTGAGCGGAGCGGAGCGAGCGCGAATAAATGACCTAATGACAGCGAAGCCACATGACAAATGAGAAATTAAAAAATGGGCAATGAGAAATGACCTGTTCCCGCTCCCCTCTGCCAACTACCAGCTATTTCTCGAAACGAACCCTTGTCCCCTGTTCTGTTACGAGTTACAAGAAACCCTGATACAAGATTAGTAGGTCGGATGGTTTTCGCCTCGGCGAAGTTCATCCGACATTAACCGGAGAAAAGGAGATTGGTCGGATCAACCCCGCTGAAGCGTGGCTATTGCAAGAACGATCCGACCCACAATGATCTTCACAAGGGACTATTATAATGGAAATTCTAGGTCTAGTAGGTTCACCCCGAAAGCTCGGCAATAGCGAATTGATGGTCAAGGAAATCAGCCGGCGCATTCCCGATCCGCACCGGTTAAAGCTTGTCCGTCTGCCTGAGATGGACATCAGACCATGTCGGGCATGTTACACTTGCTTATTTGATGACCACACATGTCCTCAAGCTGATGATTTTCCCACAATCCTCGAGGCCCTCCTGCAAGCCGACGGACTCATCCTGGCCGTCCCGGTCTATCTGCTTGCAGCCAACGCCAGTCTCAAGCAGTTTTTGGATCGCGGTCTCTCTCTATATGGCCACTTTGAGAAGCTCTGGGGGAAACCGGCTGTGGCGGTGGCCATCGCCGGCATCCCCGGCATGGAAGGATACACCAAGCTTTGCCTGGACAGTGCCCTTCGGCTTATGGGTGCCCGACCCCAAGCCAGTGAAGTAGTTTACGGTGCCCTGCCGGGAGAAGTGTTTATGAACCAAGAAAACCTCAATACCGCTGAAAAGCTGGCGAAAGCACTTTTCGGCCCACCTCCAGACTGGCAGAGTGAGCCCTGGCGCTGCCAGGCATGCGGCGGCGACACCTTTCGATTTCTTGGATCAGAGCAGGTTCGCTGCATGACATGCAGCAGTCCAGGTATGGTACAGATCGCCGACGGACTAGTCTCCTTTGCAGTAGATCCTAGCGAGGACCACTTTTTCCTTAGCTTAGAGGGCGCCCTGCGACATCTTCGTTGGCTCCAGGGGATGAAAGAGAGGTTTCTTGCCAAAAAAGGAGAGCTGAAGGCAATCTGCTTGGACTATCTCCATGAGGGCGAGTGGCTGGAGCCGAAACATAAAAGAAAATAGAGTCCCTGCTAAACCCTAGCGTTGCACACCCACCCCGGCAGAAAAAAGGCAACGGAACGCTAAAATTTTTGTTGCAATTTTGTGACAATTTCTCTAGCCTCACCTATTAGTGCTTATTAGTCCGCACAGCCCGGGCTTTCGCCACGAGAACACCGTTACTCCCCCGATGGAAAGACAACTTTTGTTTTCCAGGATTGCCTTATCTGGCTGTGCAATTTTTGTCCAACCTCAACACAAAGGCGAAGGTATGACCTGACCCAGTTCAAGCATTAGCGGGTAACTGCAAAAGATGAAATCACTTGGCAAACATTTGATCATCGAGTTGTTTCAGTGCGACAGCACCCTCCTGAACGACGTCAAAACCCTTGAACACCACCTGCTGGCAGCGGTCCAACTTTCCGGGGCCACTGTTATCCAACCATTCTTCCACCAATTTTCTCCCCATGGCATCACCGGGGTTGTGGTAGTCGCCGAGTCACATTTCGCTTTGCACACCTGGCCGGAATATGGCTACTGTGCGGTGGATATCTTCACCTGTGGCGATACTGTCAATGGCCACGTGGCGCTCGACTATCTGAAAGAGAACCTTGGAGCCGCCAATGCTTCTGTCATGGAGATAAAACGTGGTGTCCTGGATCTCCCCCAGTCTGAAATAAGACACAAACCCGACCAGGATGCGGCATGACTGACCCCATTTGGTTTACCGAGGATGGCGC